>OLRD01000161.1_pt1 | contig 62521 bp, 52 predicted proteins | sample 1672051 | NCBI WGS metagenome assembly OLRD01 (sample SAMEA3136640, study PRJEB25190) | human gut metagenome | biome: human gut; feature: human-associated habitat; material: faeces | place: Austria | collected 2013 | reverse complement strand
ATGGTTAACATTCCGCCATTTTCCAGCCTGTATTCCGCCGTCTCTCCTGGCTTCATGGAATCCGTGACCGGTAATGCCTCTTCCGGCAGGCGCTTCCTCCAGATATCACCAGACAGGACAAACCGAACGTTTTCATGTTTCTTTATCAACTCAAATATCACCGGTGAATAGTGGTCCCCGTGCCTGTGGCTTGCCAATACCAGAAGCGGCTTTTCCCGCTTCAGCCCGGGAATCACTCCCTCTGTATAATCAAACAGCAGATAAACAAGCATAAGTACCGGCGTTATAAAATTAGCCGCTGATACGATACGCCTCTCAGCATCATTGCAAAACAGCAGATAGCACCCAACGAAAGCAATGGGATTAATGACATGCAAAAAGAAAAATGCTCCCTTAAAATTAAAATGAAAGAATCCGGTCAGGCTTCCAAGACATATAAAAAACACGGTTAAAATGCACACGCAGACTGCCCGATACAAATTGGAAGATAAATTCTTTTTCCTGCATATACTTAAGATTCCGTCTATCGTCAAAAGTACTCCGCCGAGCATATTGGATACACAAGTGAGTTCTACCAAATACTCCGGTATTGGCAGATACCCAACAAGGAGTGTTACAATCATCATTAAACCGATTACCAGCTGAACAATACCTTTATACATTTTGCTTATCTCCCTTACAAATGCTCTGCGTGCTCTATTTTATCCAATTCATCTTCGCCGCCATAATACAAGGGAACAGCCACTTATTTACATTATCTGTAAATATTTTTCCCGAAATCATAGGCTTCTCTAAGGTGGTCTGTTTTGGCGATCTGCGGTTTCCCATTCGTATCTCCGCAGCCTCCGGCAAGCAGCATCCCTTTATCACGGAAACCAATATAATTGATTATTGTAAATTTGTAATATGATACTGCCTGTTCATATGTCCAGAAAAAATCATCTGCTGATGTCATAAGCAAAGCGGCATCTTTTACCGGATACCTTTCATATCGCCCAAACGGCGGACTCGGATCTTCCTCAGCAATACAATAAAATCTCTCGATGAATGCCTTGATTTTGGAGGATAACGTCCAAAATAATAACGGCGATGCAAAAACAATCAAATCTGCTGCCTTAATCTTAGGAACCAGCTCATTGAAATTATCCTTTTGCACACAGGGTTTCCCATAACGGCAAGCGTTGCACCCAATGCAGCCTTTCACCTCATTTTTATTTAAAGATATCTTTTCAACTGTATGGCCGGCCTCCTTAGCGCCCTGAATAAACGAATCCGCTAACTGGCTGGTATTGCCGTTAATGCGGCCGCCGCCTTGTACCACCAATATGTTTTTCATTACAGCCTCCTAGTGTTCCTTTTTATCTGCCGTCAAACAGGGATTCATTCATTTTTCAAAATCATCCCTTTTTATTTATTCAGGAATCGGCTCAAATTCTTTCAAATCATCATCGGTAATTTCCCGAATTACTTTGCAGGGGCTGCCTGCGGCAAAGCACATTGAGGGAATGTCTCTTGTTACAACACTTCCGGCGCCAATTACTGAGCCTTTACCGACAGTCACACCGGCACAGATAACAACATTGCTTCCAATCCATACATCATCCTCAATTACCACCTTTTTGCAGTACATTTCCCCGCGGCTGCGTGCCTTATAGTGCATTGGATGATTTGTGGTGCTCATTGTAACATTAGGCGCAATAAGGACTCTTTCTCCTATGACAATCTCGTAATCATCAACTAAAGTAAGATTGGAGTTAATATAAGTCCCGTTCCCAATCGAAACCGTTTTACCCATCGCAAGTGTAAGCGGAGGCTCAATCCACACATTTTCCCCCAAAAAAGCAAACAAATCCTTTAAAATTCTTTCTCTTTTTTCTGTTTCGTCCGCTCTCGTCCGGTTAAAATCCTGACAAAGCCCCCGGGCATATATCTGTTGATTCATATTTTCACCAGTATCAACCCATAATAAGCCTTCTGCCCTTCGTTCAGCCATTGACAGTGTAACAGCATCTTTCTTCATCTTTTCTTCCTCCATTTTAATTTATCCGGGCTTATGAACCGGAATTTACTTTTCATCTTTTCGTCTTACAAACTCAACAAAGGCAAATATAATAGATATTACGGTTAAAACGGAAACTATTAGTTCTGACATATTTGCTGCATATTCTGTTTGCGCAGGAACTATTATTCCTAAAAGAAGAAAGTAAATGCACCAAAATAATCCTATCACAAGCAGGCTGATAGTACTGTATTTTAATACGGCCGCAAATTTATTTACTAATTTCCGTACAAACTTTATCTGCTTTTGAGATGGCGCTTTCCTGCGAAATATAGATTTCAGACCACCGAATATGACACCAATTATTATCCCTATTGATATGGCAATAAAAATAGAACGTAAGCCATACATACCTATTCTCCTTTTCAAATTATATTTTTTCGCTCTGTTTTTTTAATAGTATAGCATATAGAAATGAACAAAACCATTATTTTAAAACTACTGATATAGGATCACGTCGATGCAGGCAAACACAAGAACCACAGTGATTCCATGCAGATCACTTTTGTCGCTGATAAAACATTCGTCTTTATAAGTATATTACATATCCATTCCCCTTCTTGCCGCTTGCCTATTCACTCATACTCCATGGGGGACTGTGGCTCTGAGCATATTAACAGAAACTGCCTGAAGAACCGTAACATCACACTGAGAAAACAGATGCATTGCGGTGTCTCGCGCTAGCTTTTCAAATTATATCTTATTTATATGTATAGAAAATACTACTGTGCCTTCAACCGTTTTGATCCAGTCCTAAAAATACAGTCAGGAACCCAGACTCTCTTATCATTCTACGGGGCTGCAGGGAAACAGGCAGCCTCAATCAGGAGCACTATGGGGCGAAAACAGAGCAGAAAACAGCAGGCTTTACTGAACAGGAACAAGGAGATTTTGGCCTTGAAATAAGTAAGAAAAAACTATCCTGTGATAATCGAAAGCTTAAAAGCCTGAATTTCACGGGATAAGCTCATTATTTTGGGTAATGTAAAGAATTATGTGTCTTAGAAAAGAAATGGTTCCTTTTCGGTAAGATTCATATCGAAAAGGAGTATTTTTATGCTAGTAGCAACGGAACTAATTTGATAGAATATAATAGAAAACAAGATAGATAATATTAATGATGTTTATCCCCTCCTACGGAATAGCTATAAGGATATCTTGGCGGGACTTATGAAAGCTGTAATGGATGTGACTCATGATTATAAAAAATCCGAAAAAGGACCTGGAAACCTTTAATAAAAGAAATAGTTATTAAATCAAGGGGGATTATAATGATTTCTTACAAGCCATTATGGGAACTGATGGATGCGAAGGATATGACTACTTATACTCTTAGAAACATGGGAAAAGAATATTGCTTGAGCGGATCAACTATTGCTCGGCTGCAGGCAGCGGAATCAGTTTCTACCAACACTCTTGATGCTCTTTGTCATATTCTGGACTGTCAGTTGACAGATATTGTTATCTTTATACCGGATAATATATAACATGTCTTATTATCAATTTTATTTAATTATCTTACCTTTTTTATCATGATATATAGTTTTGAAGGCCACGCAGGATCTTAAACAGCTTCTCATCCTCTTCCAGAATGGGCTTCGATTTCCCGGTGAGCTTCACCACCGCATACTCATCGTTCGTCACCGCCAGGTATTCATTCAGCATCAGGTAATTCATCACCTGCCGCAGCTTATACGTCGGCACCTTTGCCAATTCCGCATAATGAGGATTCTCATCCATCCGGTACTGTCTGATTTTCGCCGTATTCGCCCCGTGCACGGTATCTATTATCACGTTCGTCCCATACCTCTGCCTGCAGGCCAGCACACATCTGATCAAAGCCCGTGCAATCTCCGTCACATCAACTTTCTCAAACTGACTCAGGCAGTTCGCGCAGTTTTTATAGTAATTCGATCTATACTCCCCAAAATACCGGAGGATATAATCCCACAGGCATTTATTGGTAAAGCAGTAGAAGGTCATCTTCCGCAGTCTGTCCCGGTCCCTCTCCGTCACCAGATCCCTGATAAGCGGATCCATTTCCTGATTATCCTGGTTATTGTCAATAAAGAACTGGTTCGTAACCACATTCTGTCCGACGTACAGCTAAATACACTCCGCAGGTTCCCCACCTCTCCTGGCCGTGCGGAGTTGTATCAAGTCAGTGACAAATATATTAAAGATATTCATCACAAATATGTGTTATATACATCTATATCTGAATCTCCCTATTTTCTTGAGTTGGGCTGGCGCACTGAAGGATTAGTGCGTCATTCCTTTGCAAGATAAGTAGGTTAATCATCCGTGAAACTGTTTATATTCAAAATCGGACGTAAGCGCCCAATATCGCATCTCCTATTAATCCCTATCCTTCTTTCACAATTCGCATATGCATTAACAAGCAGAATTAAGTTATTTTCCGTTTGTTGGATTATCGGTTTCTATAATTCCGGAATAGAGTTTTTTTTGTAATAAGAATATCTACATGCATCTGTAGATATCAATATAAAAAACTGTGTTATTATGTAATTGACTTCCAGTTTTCCTTCCTTGTAATAAAGTGTTTATATTGCCCCATCTAAAAGGGATATCGATATCAACTATGAAATCAATTCAACTATTCTCTTAAGTTTATTTATAAATCCTTTGGGTATTGTTTTTATAATGTCTTTTGGATCATTATCTGAAATTTCATTTATTAATTTTTCACCCATTACAGTAAAATAAAAGAAAACCACCAATATAGCCAAGGCAACAATACGGAAACCCTTTTTCATCTATAATTCCTTTCATAATATTAATATTTTGATATATTTTAAATAATAAGAACTTTATCCCATTCGATATTTCCATCGCTTAATTTACCTAATAGTACAGAAAGATTGCCTAACTCACCCGAGAGAAAATCTGGTTTGTCTCCATCAATACTGTTAAAAAAATAATTTTGTTCATAGTTAATATATCCAATTACATCTTTTTCTATTTTATTTACTGATACTTTTATATATTCATGTAATAATTCCTCAACCTAATCTTTTCCCATATCTTTTAATTATAAACCTTCAGGGAGTATATTTTCTTGGACATTGAAAAGTCCTAAAAATGCTCAATGATGCTAAAAAACTCATCATACAGGCATTTATACATCCTAATGGGGGTGTCCCCAATTCCAGGGAAAACGGGATGAACAACACCAAACAATACAAAAATGAATAAACCATCTGGTACTTCTTGATAAAAAGTAAGCGTCAAATCGGCTCTTACGGTAATTCATCACCTACCGCAGCTTATACGTGGGCGCCTTTGCCAGTTTCGCATAATAAGGATTCTCATCATCCGGTACCATCTGATTTTCGCCGTATTCGCCCCGTGTTTTGATCTTATTAATAAAAGGTAAGTATATACAGTTACCGCCTTTCAGGTTCAGATAAAGTATACTAATGGTTATCCAGCCATTTCCCCTAACCGACAACACGAACTACCTTCATTGTAAGTTATTTTTTTCTAGAATCAGCATAAATTTTAATCGAAATATAAAATGATAAAACTAACAAAACAATTTGACCAAATAGAAACATCAAAAAACCGATACCTTGCTGAAAATAAAGCAGATTAAAATTCAATTTAAAGACATGAATTATACCCATAAATATATAAGGAATTAATAACATTACAAACAAAGAATATTTTCCAAACTCAACACCAAATTTATATATTAATGGTATTTGTATTGCATTATAGGTAATAGCAAAAAGCAAAGATGCAAGCAAAGCAAGCTTAAAGTCATACAAACTGGATAAACCAGCCAGAAAGCAAAATAAAAAGGTAATCCCCATAATTACAAAAGCAATTACCATCAAAATAAGAACTAAAATATACTTTGCTTTAACGATTTGTTTTGGTGAAAATGGTAATGCAATAGTATATTCATCCCACTTTGACGCAGCATCATAAGTGAAAGAAGTAGATACTAATATTGAAGCCAAATAAGATATAACCAGGCTAATTGATATTAATGTATATTGTGGAAATTGTGAAATTGGAATGACTACTACTAACAATATAATTAATTGTATAGGATTCATTCTTTTTACCATGATAATTAAATCCTTTTTTATTAATCCTAACATTCATTTTCTCCTGTCGATTTTCCTTTTACAAAATATAACAATAGTTTTTCTACACTTACATCTTTAATATCAGAAATATGGCTATATAATTTTTTATTAATAAGTACTTTCCTAAGTTCTCCTTCTTCAATATATGAAATAAATCCCACTTGTTTATAATTAAAATCTTTGGAAGAAAGAATAACTTCCCCATAATTATCCGGAATTTCATCTTTGTTCAATGTAGCAATTATTTCCCCTTTATGAATAAAAGTAATAATATCTGCTATTTTCTCTATATCGCTTGTAATATGTGATGAAAATAAAATAGAACTATTTGTATCTTGAACATATTTTTTATATGTTAATAAAATATCATCTCTTACAATAGGATCTAAACCTGATGTTGGTTCATCAAGAATCAACAATTTGGGATGTACTGATAATGCAATAGCAATATTCAGCTTTGCCTTCATTCCTTTTGAATACGAGTTGATAGGTTTATTTTGAGGAATTTTTAAATCCTGAATTAAAGTTAAAAAACTTTTTGAATCCCAACTTTTAAAAATAGACTTCATAATAAAAGTTATATTTTTTATATTTAAACAATCATCGAAATAGCACTGGTCTAAACAAACTCCTATCTGTTTTTTAATCTCTGCTTCAAACTGTACATTATCTTTACCAAAAATATTTATAACACCTTGCTCTCTTTTAAGTCCATTTAGCAATAATTTTACTATGGTAGTTTTACCGGCTCCATTTTCACCAACAATTCCCATAATTTTTCCATACGGCAAATTTATATTTATATTTCTCAACATGAAATCCGGATACTTTTTTGATAAATTTTTAACCTCTAAAATATCTTTCATTGTTCCTCCCATATATTAAGTAGTAGGCCATATTTATTCATTTTTCACATTGATAAATCTACCAACTATACTTTTGGATATATTATTTTCATACCATTTACAAACTTCTTTTCTGCGAGAATTTTCATAAAAAGTTCTAATAAAGCAACGGGAACAAAAAAATTTTTTATCACATTCAGTACATTCAATACTAGATTCAGTAGGAAATTTTAGATAATATAAATTTCTTATAAATTCTTTATTACAATCATACACATCCCTGATATTTTCTTTAAATACATTACCTAGATTTTTCAGGAAATGATTATCCATTGCACATAATTTTATATCTCCATTAGGTGAAATAACAACATTTGTTGTGATACAACCACAATTATTTCTTAAACTTTCTGGTTGCATTGCTTTGAACAAAGATGGATATTTTTCATTCATTTCATTTATAATTTCTACATATCTTTTAATATCTGATTCATTGTCTAAAAGTAGATCTTCATTATCTTCTGCTCTTCCAATATTTGTTACAATTGATGGGATAAAACTGCTGATACCTAGTTCATTTATTTTGGCAACAATCTGAGGAATTTCTTCAACATTTCTTTTAGTTATCATAGTCGCTATTCTCATTTTAACCCCATTATTATTTAAAAACTGAATATTGCTTAATACTTTGTCTATATAACCATTTTGATTAGTAAACCATTCTAAATACTCCTCATTCAGACTGTGTAAATCAATTTGTAAAAAAACTCTATTTTTATTTTTAACAATTATATCCAAAAATTCTTTATTCATAATAATTCCATTTGTTAATAACACTACTGCACTAAACTTAAGTGAAAAAGCCTTTTTTAGAACTTCATTAAGATAAGGATAAATTGAAATATCTCCCCCAGTTAACTCTATATTTTTTACACCAATTTCCTCAAGTTGATCCAATAATTTTAAAACATTCTTGCAGTCCATTTCATCCCCAACCCCATAATCTCCATAACAATGCAAACATCTAAGATTACACTTGTGAGTTAATTCCAATGAAGCAGTAATGGGATAAATATTATCTGTAGTTATTACATTTACAGGCTTATATGTAGGAAAATCCAAAAGTTCTGTTTCTATTTCATATTTCTGTTCCAATTCATTTAAATAATTAATTATCTTTTTTTTAGTATCACTAAAATTGCTTTTGTATTTTTTTGTTTGAATATTGGTTATTTCCTCAATTGTTTTAGTTCCGTCTAACAATGTTATAATTTCGAAACCTACTAAATTAATATTATATTGCCTACTAACCTTTTTATACTCAGAAGTTGTGTCGTTAGTTATAAAAACAGATAAAATTTTTAAATCTTCAGGATAATTTATGATCTGCTTAATTTCGATTTCAGATTTCATGGAAATATATTTTCCTGGCATATTAATCTCCATTCTGCACGCCTTTAAGCGCGACTTAAATGTAATAGAACTCAAATGCTCAAAGTAATTAATAAATTGTTGAAATCATGTTTGAAGTAATCCTCTGTTTAATTCCACTTTACAAATGCAGTGGGCTTGCCTTTGTGATTGGAGAGTAAATAGGCTAAGGATAAGCGCTCTACGCCAAGTATGAAAAGTAGTTTCAGGTATCACAGTGCTCTCCCCCCAATATAACATTCATCATTTGTTTGTCGGCTTAAAATATTTAGCAATAATTATAACAAATAAAGTTAGAAAATGAACTAAATAAAAGTACTGTTTTTATGATGTTTGCGGTTATAGTGATAATAGCTACTATAACCGCAAACTTAGACTAAGATTAGCTACCAACAGCAATATTTGCCACTAATCCAACAGCCCCAGCTGCTACTGCAGGTGACGGGCCACAAGCAAGGCATGTCATACATGTAAAGCATGTCAAACATGTATTATCCTTAGGTGTTATAGTAGGTGTATCCATAGCGCTCCTCCTTTCTTTATTTATTAGACATTTGTAGTAACGTCAAAATCCACTATAAGTGGTATTTTGTTAATGTAATACATCTCCTTTTGTCTTTAAAAAATAAATATCCTTCATATTCATTAATATTGGTCTTTAATATATACGGAAATGATTTTACAGCCAAAAAACTACAGTTAACATACAAACTAAACCAATTTATCTCCTACGTGCTAAAGTTAAAAATTATAGAGAATACCTATATTAACAAGAGAGGAGTGTGAGTATATGTATCGTATAGCCATATGCAGTAGTGATGAACCTTGCTTAGATAAATTAAATAAACTAATAACCTTATATCAAACATGTCGTAAGCAGATACTAATAGTAAAGAATTATAGGACATCTGCACAATTGCTTAACTCACTCAACTTTAACTTTGATATATTTTTGTTAGATAATAATATATCCTATAAAGAAAAAAATAAATTAACACAGTTAATTTTAACTGAAAATCCAAAAGCATATATTATAACATTGATATCACCTAATGATAACTTCTTTTCAATTTATCAAAATAACATTTTAGGATATTTGGCAAAACCTTTAACAAGTGCATCCTTTTTTGTTGAATTTGACCGTGCTCTTAAGTATATCCCCAAATATCAAGATTATTTGCTGGTTAAAAACAACTTTAATATTTACAGAATATATATTAATGATATTTTTTACATTGAAACAAGTAACAGAAAGGTAGTGGTACATACAATTGATAACTCTCTTTCTTTTTATGAAAAAATGCAGGTTTTGGAGTACAAGTTGAATAAGTATTTCTTTTTCCGATGTCATAATTGTTATATAATAAACTTGGAATTTCTCGAAAAAATTATATCTTTAGATGCCTATTTGGTGACAGGAATACGAATTCCTATAAGTAAAAATAGGAGAAAAAGTCTTATTGAAAAAATAAGCACTTATGAAAATTTAAATTAAAATTTTTTAAAAAGGACGGAACTTTTTAACAGTTCCGCTCTTTTTTATTTTCTATACTCATTCTTCCGGTGTTATCCATGCGCCTCCAAAGAGACAATCTACAGTACAATGAAGCCGATAGTCACCACACCCATCATAAACATTAACCTCTTCTGCCTCAAGTTCCTCATATTTTAACATTTCCTGTTCCATACCACTACCATCCTTTCTCAAAATTCAGTAGTCAAAAGCGGTGAAATTGTAGGACAATCAACCATACAGCCATGAGGTACACCGCAATTGCCAAATACATTTACTTCCTCTGCACTAAGTTCATCTTCAGTTACTTCATTTTCCTTTTTTTCAAAATCTGTCATAGCAATACACCTCCTACAATATATTTATTGATGTTATTAATATAGTTTAAATTATTACGTTAATCAATAAAGTATGTCTCGATTAACCTCTGGTTATCCTCTCTGGCCTTCATCTAAATGATTTACTAAAATACCAAGTAAACAATGTAAATCCCTCTTTTTACATAACTTATTTAAAATGTCTGGTAAAACTGATATAATTTATTAAAATCATAATTTCGCAAATAGAAAGGGGTAATTATGTGCACATTAAAAATCACTAACATTAAAAAGTATTATGGTACAGAAGCTAATCTGGTTAAAGCAGTCGATAATATTTCCCTGAATGTAAGGAGTAAGGAATTTGTAACTATATGCGGAACCTCTGGCAGCGGAAAATCCACCCTGCTTCACTTAATGGGAGGGCTCGACATCCCCACTTCGGGCAGTGTCAGTCTCTGTAACAAAGAATTAACCCTACTAAGCAAGGAAGAACGCACCGTCTTCAGGAGAAAAAATATCGGCATGATTTTCCAATACTATAATTTAATCCCCATGCTTACCGTTCGGGAGAATATAACTCTTCCGGTAGAACTTGATAATAAGGAAGTAGATGAAGATTACTTTTGTGAAATCATTAATATGCTGTCAATAAAGGAGAAGCTGAAAGCCATCCCCTCTCAGCTTTCAGGCGGCCAACAGCAGCGGGTTGCCATTGCACGGGCATTGTTGGCAAAGCCGGCAATCCTCCTTGCCGATGAACCCACTGGAAACCTGGACAGCAAAAGCAGTGCGAATGTTATTGATTTGCTGCTAAAAAGCCGGAAAGTTTTTGGCCAGACTATTATAATGATCACACATAATGAACAAATCGCCCGACTTGCCGACCGAACTCTTTATATTGAGGATGGAAAGATAATTAGAGAGGAGACAAACCGGAATGATAACCTTTAAAAAAAGTAAGCTCATACGCAATATCTCTGTATCCATCATGAAATATGAGTGGAAGCGGAATCTGATTCTGATATTTGCGGTACTTTCTACGTCCGCCCTTCTCTCCGCTATGGTACTGAACGCTTTTTTTTATAACAACTTTCTTGAACGTTCCATGAAGTCAAAATACCAGGCCGGTATCACTTCGCTCAATGATGAAACCTTTCAAATGCTTGAAAACAGCGGCGATATTGAATCAATGGGAAAAATATATATCTTTCCTCAAATTAATAATGAATCTTATTCCCTGGATATTTCTTATTTAGATGAAAATGCATTATCTTTAAATAACGGGAAGCTCCTTGCCGGCCATCTGCCTGAATCCTACGCTGAAATAGCGGTTTCCGGTTCATTACTAAAAAGGCTGGAGCTTTCTGAATCCCTGGGACAGACAATAACTTTAGATTTGGGGTCTGGCCCCCGTGAATATCAATTATCTGGGATTTTAGACACTCCGATCCGGGATAGAATTGATACTGTCGTCGTATCAAGAGAATTTGCAAATCGGATGGTATCTTCCGATTTACATTACTCCGCCTATCTCCGCTTTGCCCATACGGAGCAAAAAACTGAAAATGAACTCAAAGAATTTATAAGCAGTTTCATGGAAAAATGCGGAATTGAGGAAGGAAAATACTTCTTCAGTTCATCTTACTTTATTTCCACTTCCCAGACTTTGTCTGAAAAGCTAGCCGCAGCGCTGGCTGCCGGTACCATAGTTCTTATTGCATGTTCCTTATTGCTTTACAGCCTGTTCTATACCACGATTATTGCAAAAATACATGAATACGGCAGTTTTTTATTGGCAGGTGCAAGTGAAAAACAGCTCTATCAAATCATACGCATGGAAGGCCGCATCCTATCCGTATTATCCATTCCTCCCGGACTTTTATTTGGTACCGCTGCCGCATATCTTATGATCCCTGAAGGATGGAATTTTTCAACGGTACTTTTATGTGATTCACTGATTGCGCTGCTCCTTTTGGCAGTTATCAGATTATGCATACGCAGGCCCGCCAGGATCGCTTCCTCCCTGCCGGTAATTGAGACTACTAAATTAACCAGTATGGATTCTACTAAAGCAGGGGAATTTCATAAACGGAAAAAATGCTACCGGATGTCCCCCTTTTCCCTGGCCCATTTAAATTTCAGCAGAAACCGGAAAAAAACACTGCTTACACTATTTGCCCTATGCTTTACGGGTATCCTGCTCATTTCTTCCGCCACACTCCTCGCCTCTTTTAATATAGAGAAAGCTGCCAGACTTGCTTTTCCCAACAGTGAAATAACCCTTATTTTGAATCCGGACAGTCAGGGAGATATGTCTTCTTCAGAGGACTCCATACAGATAAACAATCCTTTTAATGATTCTTTAATAGATTCCATATCCTCGATTTCAGGAGTTACGAATGTATATGCCCGGCAAGGCATTTTTGCTCAAGTTGCATGGCCGGATCAGGAGCCAGTAGATTATCTCATGCATTGCGTAGGCTTGGATGATTTGCAGAGTACAAAACTACAATCCTACTTGACAGAGGGTACCATTGATTATCAGACATTGGTTGAAGAAAGAGGAATTATTATAAACAATCCAAATGAAAATTTGGAAAGATGGGAATCGTATCATCCGCAAATAGGAGATAAAATCCGTTTTACAAAAACAGACAGCACCGTTCTTTCGCTTACAGTTCTTGGAATTACTGCTGCTTCCCACCAGGGTGTCGCTATAGACTTTATCTACATACCCATTGATATTCTGACCGAAATAAATCCGAACGTAAGTAATTTCAATACCTATATTTATATCAAAACCAATGGTAATGATTTGGCCGGGATTGAAGAAAAGGTCTACCAGCTTACGGCCGGCATCCCTATGGAATTCTGGTCCTTTAAGGACGCTTTACGCACACAGGAAACTGGTATTTCTTCCATTAGGCAGGTGGTTTATTTCATTACAGCTTTTATTGGCCTGTTCGGTCTCATTAACCTGATAAACACACTGGTTACCGGCTATATCAGCAGGAAAAGGGAAGTATCCCTGCTGCAGGCAGTAGGGTTAACGGATAAACAATTTATGCAGATAAATGTTATCGAGTGTTTATTTTATTCCCTCACTATTATTCTTGTCACTTTGACGGTTGGTACAGGAACCGGTACCCTACTATGTCATATGGTGAACGGTATGGATGAAATTCCACTCTTTGTCTATCAGTTCCCTTTTCAGCCTGTATTGGTATATTTCCTTCTGATACTTATGACACAATTTATTTATCTTCTTTGTATTAGACGATTCAATAACAAAATGACCCTGGGTGAAAAGATTCAACTTCCTGAATAAAAAAATAAAGCTGCCAGCTATTTATTTAACTGGCAGCTTTTATAACTATCCAAAACTGAAATATAATTAGAAATATTCTCTTCATGGGATTTGTTTTTATCGTATATAAATAATGAGTATTTTATAATCGCTTTTTGAAGATCACATTCATCTTTTTGCTGTCCGGTTGCCGGGCAGCCACCGCCACAAAAATACCTATATTCACATTCTCTGCATTTTTCTTTACATTCTACACAAAACGAATCTTGTATATCTGAATCGCAAAGTTTCCTCCGTAACGTTCTGCTGACCATCTGAGGTGAATCTTCCCTAATATTTCCTAACCGAAATTTATTAATACCCTCAACACTTTGGCACATATAAATCTCTCCGTCCGGAAATACTGCCATTACCCGGCCATATGCGCCACATGAACTTTCCACTCGGACTCTGGGTAAAATCGCATCAGCAACTTTACTGTGTGCGTACTTTTTACGCAATATATATCGTGCTATTTCAATGTATACATTTAACTTTTCTATATCATTCATAGTTCCGGAACCATCCTCAGCTCCACCTATTGGTGCAACAAAATTAAGAATAAAATAAGTATCATATTTTACCGCCAAATCAATAGCCCGAAACAAATAATTTTCTTCTCCTTTATGGAAAACATAGCTTAAAGCTACTTTGAAACCATATTTATTACAAATTTCAATATTATCAATCAGCTTTTCTGTGCCAGACAAAGTTTTTAACATATGCCTTGTGCTGAAATCAATCTCATCAACATTTCCCCTAATTCTATGTAATGTATCCAAGCTGAATAGAACACCATTACTTTGTAAAATAATGCATCCGCTATATGAATTCCTTAAGATACTGCAAATTTCAGACAAATCCTTTCTTAAAAGAGGTTCCCCCCCAGTTATTACAAGTTTTCGTGGCTTAAACTCTGCTAAATACGGGATTATCTTTTCGCTAAAACTACCAGTGGATAATTCCCCCTCTGGGTCAACTTTATCTTTTGCATTTATGGCACAAAATTCACAATGCAAATTACATAGTCTGGTTAAAATCAGATAAAATGTATTTAGATTATTTTGCCTGCTTTGATGATTATTTTTTTGTTCAAGCTGACTTTTCCAGACGGCAAATATTTTTCGATAAACCGCTTCTACCTGTAAATTATCTGCCATCTTTCTTGACACTTCCAGGCAAATCTTGTTATGTGGATCAATCAAAGCAACTTTGTTCTGATACTGTATACGAATAAATTCAGGCAGTCTTTCTTTTTCCATTTAGCTTCCTTTTGTAATAGATTTACGAAACGCACTCAATTGTTTTTCGGTAAAATTGTTTTTAATCAATTCAAAAAAAATCTTTGCAATAAAACATTCCATCTCGACAGGCTCACTTCTGTCACCATTTATCACATAATTATTCATCAGACAACTCCTGATTTTACAATGTTTTAAATATTCACACACCTCACATTTTTCAGGCATTCTTTCCTCCAAATAAACAATTTGACGGATATTTGTCACTTGCAATCCACTCCATACATTTCCTATTTTAAATTCAGGAATCCCTAAGCATGTAAAAATATTCCCATCACTGGTTATATATGAACTACACATTCCTGCTCTACATGGGTAATAAATAACATTCTTGATATAAGATGTCAGATAATTTACAAATGGGTTCCAAAAAAAATATGGATCCTTGGGTAAAATTGAATCCCTCATAAAAATAAATATTTCCTTTAACTCTTTTGCAATAGTGAGTTTTTCTTCCTCTGTCCAAGCGCAATAATTATCTATAGCCGTTTCGATTCTCTTAAATCCAAGCGAGTAAATATGTTTAAAACTATCCAACAATTCAGCATATGTATTTTGAGTGACAACATTTACAATGGATACAAATTTTCCGGTTTTTTCTTCAAATGCCTTAAGCATGTCCATTTTCTCAAAAACAGCAGAATAACTGCCTTTTCCATAATAATCAATACGATTTTTATTATGTACTGACTCTCTCCCATCCAAACTTACCTTCAGTTCAAATTTATATAGAATAAGATAATCCATTACTTCTTTTGTTATTAATGTTCCGTTGGTAGTCGTACTGAATAAAGCTATTAAATCATTTTTTTTACATAATTCAATTGTATACTCCGTTAATTTTTTTATCAATTCAAACGCAAGTAAGGGTTCTCCTCCTATGTAATATATGCAGAAAGTTTTATCGTATTGCTTTTTAGCCTCATGAACCGCTAACTCTATAGCTTTTATTCCTATCTCAGATGACATAAACTCATTTGTTTTTTCTCCTAAATAACAATATTTACAATCCAAATTGCAGCTATTAACTATTTCCAGCGTCAAAGTATACACTTAATAAACCTCCATCAATAGATCATTTGATTTATAACAACATTTTTATCTCTATAAAGATCTGCTTTTTCATATAATCCTAATAATGGATATCGCAAAACAATTTCTTTTTCCTGCAATTTTACAGCCATATTGATTATCAATTCTTTGTAATTCACCATAAATTCGTAATGAATACAATCAATAAATAATATATCATAATCCGCATATATTAAAAACTCTTGATACTTTTCATCTATAATATTGGTGAATTCATCAACATATATTTCGTTTATAACCTCTCTAATAAATTGTTTCTGCAGTTTTTCCTCTTTTCTGTCAGAGAGAACTAAACATCTGAATTTTTTTAGTACTGTATAGTCAAAATTCTTAATTGCCGTTAGCCATATATCCTCAGACAATTCTCCTTTTATTAAAAAGCAACTTACTATTCCACTTATTTTAGCGCACACATAACTATTTCCCCATACTAATTTAGGCAGTTCTAAGTGATATATAGAAACATATCGATGAGAAGCGTAAATATTCTGACTCATTCTCTGCAAATAGTATTCTGAATTGTCCAATAGCAATCCATTGACTCCGAGCGTACATTCAAAAGAGGCCGGATATGTTACCTTCCCATTATTAGAATATGCACTAATTATATAAATACCTGCTTCTTTCGCCTTATTACACACATTCTCTAACTCTGAATAATATTTATCTTCTATTCCCAAACTTAAATTAATTATATCTACATTTTTATTTATCAGAGCCTGTATTCCATCTATCAGGCTATTAACAGAGCATTTTAAGTTACTGCCAACTACTGGATATAATATAATACTACAATAAGGATTTTCTTTAAAAATTATCGAACATACAAGTTCTGCATGTGTAAAAAAACTTTTTCCATACAGATTATTTATTTGCCGTTTTCCAATGATTGATATATCTTTATCAGCAAAAAAGGAATGTTGAAAATATCCATCTGTATCTAAAACACCAACCTTTATTTTTTTCATATTTACCTATTCCGGGCTAAACCATATTTATTAATTCAGAAATTCATATATCTCCTTACCAGTATTACTAAAATGCAATCCCCAATCAATAATGGCTTGAATATAAGGTCCGAAGTACATTTTCTGTTGTATTATGTCTTGCTGCCTTATGTGGTTAATTACTTTCATTACATTCTCATAATAAATTTTTTCACTAAAACAAGTGGTATCTGATGGGATATTAACAGCACCGGTTTTAGCATAATTCATATATCCGCATTTCATACCTGTACAGAAATCTTTTATTAAGCAATCACTGCATTTAGTATTTTTATTATTGAAAAGTGATACTGCCAACTCTTTCCCTTTATAATGCTCCATATTTATCTCTATATTACCTATTTCACAATTTGGATTATTCGTAACAAACCCGCAAGGAAATATTTTCCCATCAGGCATGATTTTAAAATTTGAAGTTCCTCCATCACACATAATGAATCTATTTCCAAAATCGCATAAAACATTGAAAATCTTACCATCTACCTGATCCAAGATTAATTTATTGCCATTATCATATTGTTTAATATAGAAGTCTGTTATTTGTGAAACTTGATCTTCAAAAATCCTTTTCAATTCTTTAGTAAAATTCATATTTATATCAAGAATCATACATATGCTGTTTAATTTATTTTTGCTTAAAAAAATTATATTCTTTAACATATACTTTATTGTGTTATTAGTAATCGTCAAACGAACTGAATATTTTATTCCACTATCTCTTACCAATAAAATATTTTGATATATCTCTTCATATAGGGTATGTCCATTTTTAGGTATACGGTTTATATCATGGCAGTCTTTGCAACCGTCAAAACTCATTCTCGCAGTAAAATTATTTTTCTTCATAAAATCAATGAAATCACGATCAATAAGACTACCATTCGTAGTGATAAAGTATCTGACTTCTTTTGCTTTACTATAACTATTCAGGTACTCTACTGCCTTACAAATTAAGTCTTTCTTTAGCAGAGGCTCTCCACCCATAAAACAAATCCTTAATATTTCGGAGCAATCTTCTTCTAAAATATATTGCAAAATATTCATTAATTTTTCTTCAGACAATTCAAGTTTATGTCTATAGTCTTCATAACAATATGTACACATAAAATTGCACTCAGTAGTAAGATAAATTGTATACATTTTTTCCCCCTAAATATATTTTAATTATTGTACCAATTTATTGAGGGTAAATACATATGTATTGTCTTGTTGGCATTTCTAATCGCTTAACTTACTTTTTACAAAAAAATATTTATTCTTCTAACCCAAAAAGAGATACTAACACCGCACAATAAAAAGACGAGAGAATATCCCTCGTCTCTTTTGAAACATTTCAGTTTATATATTCCATTCTCTAGATCTCGCTAAGAATTATCAATGGTACAAGTCAAAAAATTATCTGTATCATTTACACTGTAATATCCTATGCAAATAAATTTTACTTAACAACAAAATATAGTTAAAAATACTGTTGATGCCGTTATATCTGGTTCATATACATTTTCACTACTTCTAAGAAAGTGCACTTCTTTTTCCAAATCGCCAGCTCTGTCAATTACATTGTTTCTATTCATTTCATTCTGCAATCTTTTGTTATAAAATTCCTTATCACTCATATCCATTTTCTCCTTCCTTTATTTTTCTTATACCATTTTCTTTCTTAGCCTTATTTATATAAAGCGACATTTACTCTAAAAAAATCATTTTTATATTCATATACAATCTTACCTTCATATTTTTCTAAGGCATAGTTAATACTCTGTAATCCTATACCATGCTCTCCAATATTTTTTTTAGATGTAATTAACCTTCCATTATTTCCTATCATTAACTCACTGCAACTATTTTCCATGTATAGCATAATTCCAAATGATCTGTTTTCTATCCTAACATCAATTTTTCTTTTACCTTCCACCTTTTTACATGCTTCTATTGCGTTATCCAAAAGATTCGCTAAAATGCTGCACCAGTCCCTATCATTAATAAAAGAATCTGATATATCATCAGATATTATTTTTATTCGTATATTATGCTCTATTGCCCTATTAATTTTCTCTTCAATCAATGTATCAACTACAATATTTCCTGTGTCAATTTTTTTGTTTATATCCAGACAAGACTTTCGTATATCTGATATATATGCTAATGCCCGATCTGCCCCATCTCTTTTCAATATTCCTTCAAGAACAATAAAATGATTTTCGATATCATGGATAAGAATATTTCTTTCATTGTAAAAAATAAGAGCTTTTTTATTTTTTTCTTCCAGCATCATTGCTTTTTCTTCCAAAAACAATCTATCATTTTTCCCTTTCAAATATATAAACATTATAATAATTGAAAAAGTTAAACACATATAAATAAATAAAAAAATAAGAAAACTTCTAACAGTGATACTCTCTTCTTTTCTTGTAAAAATAATATCGCATTGAATTAGACTTATATATTCAATAATAGGTATTATGCAAAATAATTTCCACTTTTGATTATATATATCTATCATTTTATTTCGGTTCCGATAAATTATAAATAAGATAATAAGTACTAGTCCTCTGCTTATTAAATATATCACTATTCTTCTTATATCAACTGTATACAATAACCAAGTATAACTTTGGTCATCAAAAATATAATCATATAAAATAACAAAAAACAAATCTAAAACATAAATGCTTTCATAAAAGATACTTAAAAACAGAAAAACGTCTCTCCACTTAACACGAAATCTATAAATACATAATAAAAAAGATACACCTATCTCAAATAAAACATATAATCTGGAATACATTACAAAATGCCGTTGCAAAACCAATAAACCAATACTCACGCCGACAAATATATACCATAATACTAACATGCCCGGATACATTTTTCTTTTTTCATTCCATTTACCACCAAGAAAAAAAGGGATGCATATTTCACAAGAACATATTAATCCTTGAATCAATTCCATCATATTCTCATTCCCCTTTTATCTGTGCCGAATTCATGCAAGTAGTATATGTTCATACGTTCTCTTATTTCATGTATCCGTTCCCTACTAGCCAGTTTTTTTTCACCATTGCTTAATTCTATCTCTCTGGAACTTATTTTCTTTATATGGGACAAATTAATAATATAGCCCCTTTCAACAAAAACAAACTCATCATCACTTAATTTCTCTGCTACTTTCCTCAACGATATTCGCTCTTGTGTTTCACCGTCTTTTAATACAAATTTTGCATTTTGGCCCTCTTTATAAATATAAATAATGTCATCATATGATATTTTTTCAATACGCGAATTAGTCTGAATAACATATATACTTTCTCTGTATTCTTCTAAGTTCAGCAATAATCTATCCATAACGTCAGGAAGTTCTTCCCTAATATCTTCTTTTGAAATAAAATCAAAGGCTTTTACTTTATATCCGACCCGTATAAATTCTTTATGCGATGTTAAAAACACTACTCTTACAAGTTTATCATTTTCTCTAATTTTATAAGCCAATTCTATTCCATTCATCTGTGGCATTTCTATATCAAGAAAACAAATATCAAATTTCTTTTTTTCTGTAAAGTCGAGATATAGCAATTCCGGGTTCTGATAAAATTCTACCTTACAATAAATTTTCTTACTTACAATATAACTGTGTATCAATTTATTTATTAGTTCAAGAAACTCTTTATTATCATCCACAAATGCAATATTTATCATTTTAACTTACCTTCCTTCTGTAAGCTATTATGTTGAAAAAAACAGTATCCCAAAGGCCCGGATTAACAATAAAGCGTTTTTTATATCGTCATCATGCTACTGTCCATGAATACTTTAGACTGAATTATATTATATACTTCCAGTAAAAAAACAAATTATTCTGTCCGTCAATTGCTTGTTTTTGGCCGTCAATGCTTGATTTAAGCACAAAAATTTAGCTTCTTTCCTCTTAACAGGCTTATTTGTAAATGCTCCATAATCCATGGGCTGACTTGTGACTGATTTTATACGATGCAGATCTCATCAAATCTACTTTAAAACTCCAGAATGACGATATTAGAACGTTCCTCTATCCAGAAATGCAACTGTACAGAAATCTGCTGACCGGCCATGCAGAACCGACTTTTTCTGCTCTACTATCCCTTAGAAAAGGGGCTAACCAGCGGGGGAGACGGGTGCCGCTATCTCTGCTTCGCTTTCAACGAGGCAGAGATGACCATAGATCGAGATCCGCATTCCCTGAACCGGAACTGAAGGATATCTTCTTGAAACCATACAAACGTGAAAAAAAGAAAACAGAAAGAAGACAGGAAGAGAGCAAAGATGTTCCGGTGACTGTGGTTGCCCATACCCTGTCGGAAGAAGAACTGCTCCCCGTCAGACACCTCGCCGGACAGGGGCAGAAATCCTGCATACGTTCCCTGCACAATTCCTGCCCCAAAGATTAAAAACACTGTTATTCTAATTACGCAAAGACTTCCACCTTATGCACCCCCACAGCCCGCTCCGGGAATCGGACGCAGACATATCTCGTCTTCTCTCCCGGCAGACGAACCGTCAGGAAATTATCAATATTGGCCTTCTCCGAAGCATAGATGCTGCGATATGTTTTCCGGTCATCCGTCAGCAGTATCTCATAATCCGCATTTGTCACTTCCGCGAAGACAACCACCACGCTCTGAATCTCCTTCGTGCCTTCCAGATCCACCAATACCATACGTTCCGTATCATCCTCTGCCGGTCTCCAGTAGGTCTTCATATCCCCATTTGTCACGTTCCGGGCCGGATGCTCTTCCTCTGCGCTTGTACAGAATACCGGACGGTTGATGGCAATATTATCAAGGCTTCTGCGCTTCGGTTCATCACACACATAAGGCGGGGGCTGAAGCTCCACACGCGCGCAGCCCTCCGGCGCTTCTTCACCAAGCACCTGAATCCTGATTTCGTCACAGAGCAGTCCCTCACAGACTGCATGCACCACCGTCTCTCCGCCGTCATAAGCACGAAGCGTGATGGCTCCAAGCCCCTGAATCAGATTCTCCTTCCCGGAAGACAGGATGAAGTTTTTACCAGTCGGGAATCTGCCCGGTCCGGAAACTACTGTAAGCTCTATCTGCGGATTACAGTCGATTCTCTCACCCGCTTCATTCAGCACCTCCGCCACTATCTTCACATCCTCCGTACCGTCACATTTCATAGTAAGACTGCTCGGTGTCAGACGAACTCTATGGGGTACGCCTTTCTTCGGTATTTCCGGACGAGGGACGCCTGCCAGATTCTCACGATACCAATACCATGTATCCAGAGGCAGTCTGTAATAATCGATCATCCCCATATGTCCCATATTTCCCAGAATACTGCCATGATGGAATGCACACCACAAACACTTGCCGCTTCTCCAGGGATAGTCCTCTTCCACACCGTCTCTGTATCTGTGAATAAACTCTCCCGGACGATCAAGCACACTGCTTCCATACTCGGATACAAAATTCGGGAATCCCGGATTCAGGAAGATGGATGCACCATCACCATTATACCCCGCAATATCACCCAGAGTATCGAAGCCTCCTCTCTGCGCACCGCCCACTGCCGCCGGACGGGAGTCATCCAGTATGTGACTGTACTCCACTAATTTCCTCACAAGCGCACGTGCCTTATCAAGCACTTCCAGTGCGGAGAAAAACGGTTCATTGCACATACTCCACACGATGATACTGGGATGATTGCGGTTCACCCGAATCATCTCACTGAGTGTCTGCATGCAGCCTGCCTCAAATTCTTCTTCATCTTCTTCATTCACAGGATAACCGCTTGCCGTCCAGTACCCCTCTTCTTTCACACCTCCGGTTCCCCAGAAACAGTTCTCCGACCAGAAGAGGATTCCCTGTCTGTCACATTCTTCCGCAAAATACGGATGATGGGGATAATGGGAACCGCGAATGAAGTTCATTCCGCATTCCTTCACCATAGCGATATCTCTCGCAATGGCCGTATGCGTTACGGCATCCGACCATCCCGCCTGATCTTGATGTACATTCGCGCCATGAATATCATAATGCTCCCCATTTAAGAAAAAGCCCTTATCCGCCGTAAATTCAAAATATCGAATACCAAATTCCGTCTCGTAAGTATCCACGGGCACATCGTCCACATATACCCTGCTGACCATGGTATACAAATTCGGCGTATCCGGATGCCACAACTGCGGATCAGCAAGGAACTGTTCCTGTACCACCGTCGTCATATTCTCCGGCGCGATGGAAAACGCGCTCTCCATCCTGCCCGCCTCTTCCCCTTTATACAGAAGGATGGATTCCAGCCTGCCGTCTGCCTGCACGGAAGAAGTATTCTCCACCTCCGTCTCCGCCACGATACGCGCCCTTCCTGCGGACACCTCCGGCGTCGTCACCCGCGTACCGTACCATGCCACGTGCACTTTCCCTTTCACGATGAGGCTCACATCCCTGTAAATACCGCCATTAAAAACATGTTCGCCGCCTCTGGGCGCGATTCTCGGATTCCACAGGTTGTTCACGCGCACGAAAATCAAATTGGCCCCAGGCCGTACAAATGAAGTAATATCTATCAAAAATGCCGTATAACCGCCCCTGTGCGTGCCCGCAAGTTCTCCGTTCACATAGACTTCCGTGTCCTGAAAGCTTGCCTGGAACTCCAGATACAGCTTCTTCATATCAAAACCAGTCTCTATCTGCAGCCATTTACGGTAGCATCCATATCCTATATAAAATTGCTTTTCCATGAAATACGGAATCCCAAAAGAATGCGGAATCCCGATATCATACCATTCCCTATCATCATATTCCGGCGTTTTCGCCTCCGGAAAATCACCATGCATGAATTTCCAGTTTTTGTTAATTAAAATTTTCTGTTCCTGTTCCATTGCAATTCTCTCCTGTTTTCCTTCTGAACATCCGGAAATAAAGGAAACGGCTATCCTCTTTCCTGCCGCAAATCCATTCCTGATATGCAGCAGCGAAAGAGGATACAGTCCATCTCCCAAAGCTATTTATTTTACAGCTGCCGCAGGTTAAAATACAATTTCATATGCTTTCCCTGCTTCCAGCTCCACAGAATACCCGAATTCTTCCTTTTCCCAGGTAAGCGTTTCGTCCTGGCAGGAAATCCGCTCGGGTACCTCACCGACAAACAGCGTTCTGCGGCTCTTATCCGCACGGATTTCTGCTTTCTGCAACGTTCCGTTCTTCCATTCCATATCCACTTCCAGGCCGCCTCTTGCGCGCAGGCCCTTCACCTCGCCGTTCTTCCACTTAGGAGGAAGCGCAGGCAGGAAATGCACCCCTGCGTGGCTCTGCAGCAGACATTCCGCCATACCGGACAGAAGTCCCAGGTTACCGTCAATCTGAAATACGTTTCCGGCATTCAGCAAGCTTTCCGTCAAGCTCTTATGAAACATTCTGTCAATGGCAGTCTGTGCACCTTCTCCGTTTAAGAATCTGGCAAAGAAAGCAATATGCCATGCACCGCCCCAGCCTGTCGCTTTCGCGCCGTGTTCAATTCTGGAGTCCAGAGATTTTCTGGCCGCTTCATAGATCTCCTTATCCTTATTCCAGGAAATCTCATCCCCCGGAAATACTGCCCACAGATGAGAAGTATGTACCATATTCGGAGTGAGTTCTTTCTCTTCCCACGCCCATTCCTTCAATCTGCCTATGGAATCGATCTGATTGGGGCGAAGCTCTCTGATGATTCTCTCAAAATCCGCTTTATAAGGACTTTCAATGCCCAGTATCTTCGCTGCCTCCAGACAAGCACTCATCAATCCTCTGATGATCTGATTATCCATAGTAGGTCCTGCGCAGATCGGCGTATCGGAACCGTCTTCCAAAACGAACCTGTTCTCCGGAGATACCGAAGGGCAGGTCACCAGATACCCTTCCTTGTCCTTAATCAGGAAATCCACGAAGAAGAGTGCAAACTCTTCCATCACGGGATATTCTTTTCTCAGGAAATCCTCATCTAAGGTAAAAAGATAATGCTCCCACAGATGCATTGCCATCCAGGCGCCGCCCATCTGCCAGAATGCCGCAGCCGCATACATATCCTGTGTACCGCAGTCTCCATAGATATCGGTATTGTGATGGCACATGGTTCCCCTGCAGCCATACATTCTCTTCGCCACATCCCGTCCTCTTTCCTGTACCGTATGAATCAGGTCAAAAAGAGGTTCATGGAGTGTGGACAGATTACAGATTTCCGCAGGCCAGTAATTCATCTGCAGATTGATATTCGTCGTATATTTGCTCTCCCAACTGGGACAAAACTCATGATTCCAAATACCCTGCAGGTTCATGGCCGTCGCGCCCTCTCTTCCGGCAGATACCATCATATATCTAGCATACTGGAAATACATTCCTGCTTTCTCGTCCTCAGGAAGCGCAAGCGTACATCTTTTCATATAAGAGGTGAAATCCGCAATATGGTCAGCCCTGATATCAGCATACCCCTTTGCACGCGCTGCCGCAAGAGAAGACTTCACATTGCCGACAAAATCTTCTTCCCTGTTATCCGTAGAAGCCACCAGATAAATTACGACCTCGCCCGCTTCATGGGCAACCAGCTTCGCATAACAGTCCTCAATTCGTCCATCCGTCACCACAGTCAGGCCGCAGGCAAATCTTGTACCATTTTCATCCCCCTCCATCATCAGGGTATGGCCATTTTCGGTATAGATTCTCTCACATCTGGTCACAGGCCATACACCGGCGCTGACGAATTTTCCCGGTCTCCTGTCATCAGGCAGCCTCTGATCCGTAAAAGGGACACGATTGAGCAGCATATCCAGCCGGATTGCTTTCTCCCTATCGCTCTTTAAGCGGATACAGAGTACTCTGTCCGGATTACTGACGAACATTTCCCTTGTATACTGTACTCCCTTATCTTCATGGGAAATGCAAAGAATCCCCTCTTCCATGTTCAAATCAGATACATAATTCTCACCGTCGGACTCCGGCAGCCAGCCCATCTGGAATGGAAGCGCGGTATTTAACGCAAGGTTGAGTTCACCCAGGGGTGAGAAATTCCTCATATTGCCAGGAGCGGATACCATATGAGAAAACATCAGCTCCTCCGCTTCTTCGAACTTCCTGTCAAAAATCAGTTCCCGGACCTCTTTCAGATGCTCTTTTGCGTTGGGATTGATTCTGTCCCTGAATTTGCCATGCCACAGAGAATCCTCATTCAACTGGATTCTGTCCTTGGCAGTATGTCCGTACACCATGGCACCCAGGAATCCGTTCCCCATGGGCGTTGCGTCCAGCCAGCGTGAGCCGGCCTCTTTTCTGATAAAATGTTTCTGTACATTCATAGGAAACACCCTGCCTTTCTTTTTTAAAAAATGAGGGCGTCCGGGGGACACCCTCATTTCCAAAATGAACTCGCTTATTTGATTTTATTTTGCTGCATTTGCCATATAAGCATCATAATACTTCTGATAGGTATCGATGTACTGCTGCACATTCATCTTCTCCAGAGTTGTCAGATACTCATCCCACTGGGTCTCAATATTCAGATCGCCAGTGATAAACTGTACCAGAGCCTGATTTACATAACCGCCGATCTGCAGGGTTGCTTCGCTGATAATCTGCGCATCAGAGCCTTCGAATACCAGGTTTGGAACCAGCGTCTCAAGTGCAGGCTCGTAGGGCTGATACAGCTCGCCTGCCTTCTGCAGATAGAACTCGGTGTCATGATCCGGATCCGGAACCTTCACTTCGCCGCGTGCTCTTGCAGAGGACCATCTTACGGATGCGTCAGATGCCCAACGATAATGTTTGCCGTTTTCGCCGGAGTAATCCTTTGCATAGCCATTTCCAAGCCAGTCATAGTCTTCAGGAATAATCAGCTTTTCAACAGTAGGAGTTCCACCTGCAAGGGAGGTTCCTTCATTGGTAAAGTTCCAGCCAAGGCCTTCCGGACCATAAGACTGTACATTGTTGGCTTCCGCACTTGCAAGGAAGTCCAGAAGTGCGGTTACGATTACAGGATATTCACAGGTAGAGGAAATACTTCCGATACCCATGCCGAAGTAGTTGTCAAGACCTTTTGTACAAAGTCTTACACCGTCAGGGCCTTCTACAGGTGCGAATACTTCCCAGTTCTGCCACTCACCATCCTTATTTGCCCAGAACTCATCATCGGTCTGAGGGCCGCCTGCAGGGTAAACAGCTACCAGAGGCGTCTCATTCTTCAGTGTTGCAGCGAACTGTGTATTGTCCTGTGTAAAGGTCTGAGGATCCAGAAGTCCTTCGGAATACAGCTTATTGATGTAACGAAGCGCTTCTCTGTACTCATCCTTCATTACAGAATACTCAATCTTACCATCGTTTACTACAAGACCTGCTGCGACAGTAGGGTTGGTATTGCTCAGAGGGTTATTACACTGTATGAAAGAGTTAATCATCCATACCGTAGGATCAGAAGCCCAGCCGCCAATGAAACCGCTCATGGGAACTTCATCCGCAAGGCCGTTGCCGTTGGGATCTTCGTTTTTCACCTTCTTCAGGTACTCATACAGTTCATCCGTAGTCTCAGGAATATGGCCGTCGTTCAATGCTTCTACCCAAGGCATATAGATGTACATTCTGTTCTGATAACGGCAATGGAAACACTCATTGTTATCGCCGTAAGTATAGATATTGCCATCTGACATAACGAGGTCTGCCCTTCTCATGGGGCTCTCTTCATTCATTGCGTTCCAGTTAGGAGCGTCTTCCAGCAGGTCATTCATAGGAATGATTAAGCCCTGCCGACCGTAGTCCTGAAGCTCGGTCTTGGTCCAACCGGTTGCCAGGAACAGATCCGGCAGATTTTTGGGGTCAGTCATTACAAGATTCAGCTTCGTCTTTGCATCATCGCCGTCTACATCATATACGAAATTCAAATGAATGTTGGTCTTTTCCTCAATCCAGTCGGTTACGTAATTGTTCTGATAAGTTCCGCCGCCAGTCAGGGATGCATAAACGAATACGTCAATTGTCAGCTTCTCTTCCAGAGGGAAGGTAACATCGCTTACGCGTTCGAATGCGAAGGGATCGCCGCTTGCAGCTTTTCCGCTATCCGTTGTCCCTCCCGTTGCTGCAGGAGTATCCGTACTGCCGCAGCCTGCCAGGAGAGAAACGCCGAGCGCCAGTACGGCTGCCGTTGAAAGCAGTTTCTTTCCCCATAATGTTTTCTTTTTCATGTTTTTTCCTCCTTAAAATTTTTATAAACAACGGGTCTCCCCGATTGATATATAAATTTACAATTCCTCTTAACCCTTTACAGAACCAATCATGACACCCTTTACAAAATACTTCTGTACAAAAGGATAGATAATCATCAAAGGCAGACTGCTGATGATAATCGTTCCGTATCTTAACATCTGGCTTAAGAACTGATTCTCCATTACCACCTTCGGATCCACTGCGGAATTACCGAAATCCACCTGGGACATCAGCAGGATTCTTCGAAGAACCAGCTGCAGCGGATATTTCTCCTGGGAGTTGATATAAATCAAAGGATTGAAGTATCCGTTCCAAAGCGCAACCGCTACCCACAGACAAAGCACTGCAATAATGGGCATGGACAGCGGAATAGCAATCTTTGTGAAAAACTTGAAATCAGAACATCCGTCCAGCTCCGCCGCCTCCTGCAGTTCTTTGGAAATCGTCTGATGGAAGAAGGTTCTCGCCACTATGATATTGTAAGCATTCACCGCCGTAGGCAGCACTACCGCCCAGATCGTATCAACCATGCCAAGATTGCGGACCAGCAAATAAGTAGGGACCAGACCGCCATTAAACATCATGGTAAACAGAAACAGCTTCATCAGTATACTGCCGCCGCGGAAATCACTTCTGGAAAGCGGATATGCCGCAAAAAGCGTAAGTACGATACTGATAATAGTTCCCACAAAGGTATATACAATGGAATTCAAATAACCTGTCCAAATAGCATCATATTTGAATACCGTCTTATAGCTGAGCAAAGTCGGTTCTACCGGCAAAAATTTCACTCGTCCTGACATCAATGCTTCTCCGGAACTGAAGGAACAGCTGACTACGTAAATCAACGGATACAGTACAGCAATCGAAAATAAGGCCAGTAATATGTAATTAACAAAATAAACTACCTTATCCTGTGTAATCTTCTTGTTTTTCATTTTCCCTGCCTCCTTAAATGAATCCGTCGCCGGTCAGCTTCTTCGCAATCTTATTGGACAGAAGGATGAGTATCAGTCCGACCATTGACTGGAACAAACCGATAGCCGTCGCATAGGAATAATCCGGGAAGGAGGATACCAAAGATACCTTAAACGCATAGGTCGGGATAACTTCCGACACAGAGAGATTGTTCTGATTCTGCATCGCAAGAATCTTCTCATAACCCATATTCAGGATTCGTCCGATCTCCAGAATCAGCATAATCACTGCCGTGGGCATAATCGCGGGCAAATCCACATAGCGGATTCTCTGAAGCAGAGTCGCGCCGTCAATAATCGCCGCTTCATGCTGCTCCGTATCCACACCTGCAAGCGCCGCAATATAAATGATTGAACCGTAACCGACCGTCTGCCACACACCGCTCCATACATATACAGAAGAAAAAAGCTGCGGTGTACCGAGAATATTCATCCCCATTTTGTCATAAAAGAAACTTCCGACAGCCCCTACACGGGTATCAAATATCGCATTCAAAATCCCCACAAATACAATGGTGGATATGAAATATGGTAAATATGTTACCATCTGTACAAACTTCTTAAACTTCACCTTTCTGACATAATTCAACGATAAGGCCAGAATGATGGCGCAGGGAGTATTCACGACCAGAGTGTAGAGAGAAATCACCAACGTATTTCTCAAACTCTCCATAAAATTATAGTTATTAAAAAAACGTACAAAATTGTCCATTCCGAAATGTGCCGCCCAGGGACTTCCCCAGATACCGTCCACAATCCGATAATTTTTGAATGCCAGCAGAATACCGTACATGGGTGCATAGGAGAACACTGCCAACATAATCACCGGGAAAGCAACCATCATATACAACTGCCAATGAGCTTTAAAGTAATGGCCAAAGGTTCCGCGCTTTCCAGGCTGCCGAGTCTTTACTTTCGTTTTCACTTCGTACCTCCTTCTCTTGTTTTGCTGAAATCACATTATCATTTTTTCTTCAAAAAATCATTCTACAATTCTCCCAGTACTACCATGCAAAAATTAAGAAAGCCCGTAAATACGGGCTTTCTTAAGTAGATACACGCTTCTTTTTTCGATATTCCGAAGGGCTGAGCCCCGTCACTCTCTTGAAGGCTCTGCCAAAAGTATTTTGTGCAAGGTAACCCACCAGTTCCGAAATCTCACTGACAGACAAATTCGTATTCATCAGAAAATCTTTCGCCTTGTCCACCCGAACCGTTTCCACATATGTGGAGAAATTCGTTCCGTAAGTTTTCTTGAACATTTGGGACAAATACCCTTCACTTAATTTGAAATGCGCCGCCACGGAAGCCAGACATAATTCCGGATCTCCGAAATGAGTATCAATATATGCCGTCACCTCAGAGGAATTCATATCAAACATGCCCCGATGCATCTGTCTGTCCACATATTCGCATACCTGCCTGTAAAGATTCAGGGTACTTATAAACTGTGTAATCAGGGGCGCATTGTGGTTCTCCTCCAGCTTCGCATAATAGTTCCTGTAATCCTCTTCCCCCATCCCTATACGCCCTATGATACGGAAAATCACAGACTGCAGTTCACTCAGCAGCATCTGCTGCAGATACACAGGAAGATTGTTTTCTATGATATATTTCTTCATAATCTCTTCCAGCGCGTCATGCAGTCCCCTGCCGTCTCCCGCCATCACAAAATGTCCCAGCCTCACCTGCAAATCCTGCGGCGGATACTTCAGTACATCCCCGGCAGACTCACGATACCAGATAATCGGATTCTCGATCTGGTCATTTTCATCAAAAATCATATAGGATGCGTTCTGATAGGATTCATAAACCTGCTCCAGCGTTTCTACCCGATTGCCGCCATAGGCAAAAAGTTTCTCTGCAATACTGAATGAGATATTCTCCCTGATACGCAGGATAATCTCTTCCACTTCCTCCTGGAACAAACTTTCCCGTTCTTTTGCAATACCCAGAAGCAGTACCACTTGTTCTTCGCCCAAACTGGTATACAGGCTGTCCGGGACCTCCTTTTCGATCACTTCCATCAGGGACAGGATGCAGGAGCACATTAATTTCATATCTTCTTCCCTTACATCCCCGGGAAACAGATGAAATCGGAACAATACAACACCGAACACCCTGTCTCTCCATTCAAAACCCACGTGCTCCGCAATTTTCTCTGCTTCTCCATCCGCCTTGAAATCTCCATAAATGAGACGGTTCATAAATGCATTCCGCAGATAAGGGCGCTGGCTCTCAATCGCATCCGCGAGCTTGGTATTAGTAGCCGCAAGGTAATTAAACGTCGTCTTTAAACTGGAAAATACCGACTGATGTCCTTCAAAATGTTCCGTACTCCTGGATACCTGGCGCAGTATATCATTGATCGGAGTGACGCTTCGCATTGACATATAATAGCTGAGCAGTATGCCTGTCACTGCTCCCGCCAGAATAAATACACCGGATACCAACAAGGTGGAAAATACTCTTTTCATTACCACGTCCTGCGGCAGTAATTCGTAATATGTAAGCCCTGAACGGCTGGAAACATACTTTACAACCTCATATTCTTCTCCGCCAAATCGGATTTTCAGACGGTCTCCCTTCTTTTCTTCCTGTATCTGCTGCCTCAGTTCCAGGATTCTCTCCTGCTGCCATGGCTCTTCTGAAATATCCTGCCGGAAATAAAGCAGCTGCCCGCTCATATCCTCCATAAAGCGAATTCCGCCTTCCACAGGCACAGGCAGCATCTCTTCCAGCGCGGACTCTTCCATATATATCTGAATCCTGCTGCTGGATTCTGCACTCGTCGACATAAGCGGTCTCTCATAATAGCAAAGCTTCAAATATATATCCTTTTCATCTTTTGTATAGTAATACTTTTCTATAGGAGAAAGCCCATAGAGAACTTTCTCCTCTTTCATATGCGTATACCAATCTTCAAAGCCTGCATATCTGTCCGCATGCATATACAGGTTATAAAATTCTTCATAAGTATACGCCGCATTTTTACCAATAACCATTTCACTCTGGTCAAAAAAGATGAAATATGAAAAAATCGACTGATTCATCTGGTACAAATCCGGCAGGGAAGCCCGCAGTTCATACACCCGATAGGTATTGGGATAGTCGAATACATTCGTTCTCCTGCTGAATCCATTAACGTAAGAATTAGCAGCGATAGAGTCTCCCAGATACTCGAACTCGTCCAGCACATTGTCCACCAGCACAACGGCATGGGAAAGCTCGCTCTCTTTTGCCCTGATATCATCCTCTGCAATCAGGGACAGCATATAAATATAATAGAAACAGCAGATCACCATAGGGATAAACAGTACCGCAAGATAAGTCAGCAGGTAATACCAAAATATTTTATCCTGTTTTATTTTCCGCAATATTCCACCCCGTCCTGCAGCTTCACTTCTTCCATTTTTCCATTTACACAAATTACCAGTTCCGTATCCCGTCCGGGCACGATGCGGTACCACAGCACCTTTCCGTCTTTCCACTCCATATCCAGAGTTCCGCCGCTTCGAAGTCCCATGCCGCTCAATCGTCCGCCCGCCGTCTCAGCCGTCACCGCCGGCAGAAGTTCCAGTCTGTCCGGCCTGCTGTAGGCAAGCATCTCAAGGACAGCCGCCGATGCGCCGAGATTACCGTCTATCTGGAATACATAATCATGCTCGCCAAGCGGATGATTATCCATTAGATTAGGATAGGTGCCCATGGTAAGGATCGCCTGCAGGTTCTCGTACGCTTTCCTTCCTTCTCTGAAATGCGCCCATAAGCCAATGATCCATGCCCGCGACCAGCCAGTATGACCGCCGCCGTTTGCCAGACGCCTCTCAAGCGTCACTTTCGCCGCATCCATCAGTTCGCCTGTCCTCTCATAGGAAATAGAACTTCCCGGATACACGCCATATACATGGGAAATATGCCGATGTCCCGGTTCCGGTTCTGCATAATCCTCCATCCACTCCATAAGCTGTCCGTGTCTGCCGATTTTCAGCTTTGGGAAGCGCTCCATCACGCAGGCCGCTTTCCTGGCTTTCTCTTCGTCAAGCGCAAGCACCCTGCAGGCATTGATATAGCAGGAGAAGAGCTCCATTAAAATCTCTGTATCCATCACTGCGCTCTCACAGAGCACACCGTACGTTCCATCCGCCCTTTCATAGGTATTCTCCGGCGACATGGACGGAGAAGTCACCAGATTCCCCTCTTCGTCCTCTATCAGAAAATCATAGAAGAAAGTCACACACTGCTCCAACACATCAAAATGTTCACGCAGGAACGCCTCATCACCCGTATACAGATAATGCTCCCAGATATGGGTGGCAAGCCAGGCCTCTCCCATCACCCAGAAAGTGGAAGTGATGCAGTGATCCTGGGGTGCCGTATCCCCGTACAAATCCGTATTGTGATGGGCAACGCTCCCTCTGCAGCCATACATCTTCTGCGCCGTCTCCTTGCCGCTCTCCTTCACCCGCTCAAGCAAATCAAAGAGGGGGAGCTGGCATTCGCTTAAGTTCCCGCTTCCTGCAATCCAGTAATTCATCTCTGTATTGATATTGATGGTGAACTTACTCTCCCACACAGGATAAAGCTTGTCATTCCAGATACCCTGCAGATTAGCGGGAAGGCTTCCCTTCCTGCTCGAAGACATCAGAAGGTATCGGCCATACTGGAAATACAGCTCCATCAGCCCCATATCCCTCTCGCCTGCCTGCACTCTGCGCAGACGCTCGTCTGTCGGAATCTGCTCAAGGTCTGCATCCGTCAGCTCAAAGGAAAGGGCAAGCCTGTTGAAAACAGAGCCGAAATCTTCCTTGTGCAAGGCGCGGATATCCGCTTCTTCCTTCACAGCCGCTGTTCTGATTCTGTCCAGACAGACTTTTCGGTAATCTGCTTCCCGGAAGCTCGTCTCAATATCCAGATAGAGATATGCCTCCCGCACATCCCTCACAAGCAGGTGTTCTCCGATGACACGCACGAAACCGCCCACTGCCTTCGCGCAAAGCGCCGCAGCAAAGGATATCCCCTCCTGCCCGCCGTCCACGGTAAAGCAAATCGTATGCTCATCCACCTTTTCCACTTCATCTGTGGCATTGTGACAGCGTCCCAGGAGACAATCAAAGGAAAAAGCGGTTCCGTCTTCCGTCCTCAGCACCATCACCATACAGTTCTCCGGATAGGATACATAGCTTTCCCGTATATAACGCACGCCCTGCACCGTATAAGCTACGCGGGAAATGCCCTCCGCAAGCTCCAGCTCTCTTCTATAATCCTGTACCTCATCCCCATGGTGCATCTGCAGACAGCATTCGCCCGCCGTCTGATAGGAACGCTGGGAATTGGGCACACCTGAGAGCGCATACATGGCGAGCCGCTGCGCCTCTTCCACCCGGCCTTCCCGAATCAGCTTTCGAATCACGGGAAGGTTCTCCTTTGCATCCGGGTTAATGCGGTTCAGATGCTTCCCGCTCCAGACGCTGTCCTCATTTAACTGAATCAACTCTCTTGTGATACCGCCGTGCACCATGCCGCCCATTCTGCCGTTGCCGATTGGCAGGGCCTCATGCCAGAAACGCGCCGGTTTGTCATACCATAATTTCATAGTTACTCCTTATCTCCCCACTCTTAATTGGCTGTTCTATTTTGTGAATCAGACAGGGATTCTGCCTGTCATTTCGTTCTCCCATTTGATACTCTTATTTCATTTTTCCACAAGCCCAGGAAGGAAGCAATGATTTATTCTTAGATAAATTTGATTTATTCTCATATATACAGAATTGCCCCCGTATGCCTGGATTTATCTGGATCATGCATACGTGGGGCTCTAATCTTTCGTATCATCCCCTTCCAGAATGAACCTCGATCTCCCGGTGAGCTTCACCACCGCATACTCATCGTTCGTCCCATACCTCTGCCTGCAAGCCAGCACACATCCGCTCAAGTCCCGTGCAATCTCCGTCACATCCACTTCTTCAAACTGGCTCAGGCAGTTGGCACAATTGCCGCAGTAAATCGATCCATACTCCCTAAAATATCAGAGGATATAATCCCACAGACATTCATTAGTAAAGCAGTAGAAGGTCATCTTCCTCAGCCTGTCCGCCGAAAATGTTCCGACTGCTTATTAAGATATCGATATCACCTAATTGTCTAAGACCAGGTTTATCATATTCTTAAATTGGAAGTACTTCTCTTTTAACAAATGCATATGGTATATTACAAGTAGGATTCAAAAATTTTGCTCTTTCTGCAACCATTTAATGTGACAACAAAATTTTCACATTATTAATCATTTCATTCCCCCATATTGCTAACATATTTAGCTGCTTGAAAATTCCACATTTTATTATATAAACCATTTTTTTGTAGCAATTTGAAATGATTACCATTTTCTACAATTTGTCCATTTGATATTACATAAATACAATCCGCGTCAACAGTAGAAGATAATCTATGTGAAATATAAATTACTGTTTTCTCATTGCTTATATTCTTTAACTGTTTGTTTAATTTCTGCTCAGCTATTGGATCAAGAGCAGCTGAGGGCTCGTCTAGTATTAATAATTCCGAATTACTGTATAATGCTCTCGCCAATGCGATTTTTTGCTGTTCTCCCCCCGATAAAATAACACCATTATCATCAAATTCTTTCGTCATCTGTGTTTCCAGGCCATTAACACACTTATTAATTATTTCGTATAAACCACACTCTTTAGCTACATTCATTACTCTATCGGGAGCGTAATTCACAGAACCAGAAATATTATTTCCTAAGGCTGCAGCATATATTTGGAAATTTTGAAATGCAACCCCCATTAATTTTCTGTATTGCACCAAATCATATTCTCTTATATCAATCCCATTCAGTAATATCTGTCCGGCACTTACATCGTATAACCTCATTACAAGCTTTATAAGTGTAGATTTACCTACCCCATTTTCTCCTACTATGGCAATTTTCTCACCTCTTTTTATAGTAAAGTTTATCCTATGCAATACTTCTTCTTTAGAATTATATGAAAAGGATACATTTTTGAATTCCAGTGTTTGAAACCCATTATTTATTGTTTTCTTGCCTGATTTTATACTTGGTTCTATTGAAAGAAAATTCCTATACTTTTCTATAAAATATCCACTTTCCATTATTTGAGTGACAAAACGTCCTAATAAATAATATAATGCGCTTAATAGAGTATTTACCCCATTAAACACAGCAATAAAATCTCCTGTATTTACATTTTTTTTTACAATAATCTGATAGCCCAAATAAATAACTATCACAAAATTCACCATAAAATATCCGGATAAATACACTTGTAAGAAATTAATAATCCAGACTTTTTTATTCTTCATTCTATATACATCTTGTAATTCTTTTGTATTCTTATTATACTCCCTCTTCAATACACTGGAAATATTGCTTAACCTGATTTCTTGTGCATAATCATACTGTTTAAACACACTTTCAATATATTGCTTTTTTCTTCTCATGCTTTTAATTGCATTTTCTTTATTAAAATTTGCTTCAGCTAATGGCTTATTAAAAATAAAAGTAACAAAAACTGTAAATAAAACAAGAATTACTAATTTCTTATCAATTATAGTAAATACAGTGGAAGTTAAAATAAAGTTTGCTACATATCCCGGAAACTTGCTTAGATAATCAAATATTACATCAATTTTTTCTTCTATTGCAGACATATTCCAAACAAGTTCATCATAATATAAAGGATTATCATAACAAGAAATATCTAAAGATACTGCCTTATCATTAACTCTATTTAAAATACTACTACAAATTCTTTCTTTTGCACCTGGCAATATATATTCTTTAAAAAGGCTGCTAAATATGAGCGTTAACAATATATACACGCATACAACAATAGTTACAAGAAAAATTTTATTTAACGAATTTCCTATAATCAATTTATTTATAATATATCTCAATAACACTACATTGCATATAACAGGAATTAATGTTGTTATAACACTAACAAAAATAATTCCGACTATAGCTGAAGCCTGAATATCTAATAAACATTTTATCATATACAGATTATTTGCTATTATTTTCTTGATTTTCATATGTATTTCCCTTCGGCAAATAATTCTGTGCTTGTGCATAAAACATGGAAGCATATAATTTATTTGTCTTCATTAATTCACTATGGGTTCCAATCCCCTCAATTATTCCATTATTCAGTACAATAATTTTATCAGCCAGAATAACAGATGATAATTTATGCGAAATATATATAACAGTTTTATATTTAGTTAAATCCATTAACTTCTCATACATAACCTGCTCAGCTATAGGATCTAATGAAGATGAGGGTTCATCTAATATTGCAATATCAAAGTTCCCGGCATATAGACGTGCAACGTATAGTTTCTGGTTTTGTCCCTCAGATAATATAGTTCCATCTTCATCAAATATTTTCGTGAGATTCGTAAAAATACCCTGTTTTTCATTGATAAGCTTTTGCATTCCGCTCTTTAATAATGCAGATTTAATAACGCTCTCTTTTGATATTTTAAAGTTGTCCATTAACACATTCTCAGTTATATTCAATGCAAAAATGTGATTACTTTGGAATACCACTCCATATCTACTTCTATAATCTTTAAGATTATAATTTTTAATATCTTGTTTATTGTATATTATGCTTCCATCGTTCACATCATAAAATCTTAATAATAATTTAATTAAACTTGTTTTTCCCGCCCCATTGGGCCCGACAATTGCTATCTTTTCTCCTTTTTGTATTTTAAAGTTAAGATCACTAAGTACTTTTTCTGAGTCCTTTGAATAGGAAAAATTCACATTCTTAATTTCTAAATCCAGAAATTCTTGCGTGTTACTTTCGCCACTAACAACTACATTTCTGTAATTGAAATAAGATTTAAGTTTAATAATATAAAAACTATGTTCGTGTGCAATATTAAAAGAAGTAATAACATTATTAATTCTCTGACTGAATAATGTTATTGACGATATTAATACTGCAAAATCAGCTACTAATAAATCTTTCTTAAAAATTATTCTATATATCAAATATAAGCATGCTCCAAAAAAAGCAAAATAAGATGAAAAAAATTGTGTTATAAATTGTAAAACAGATAACTTAAGACCGTATTTTTTATATACTCTTATGATATTTGTTATTGCATTTTCATAGTTCTCTTTTATAACGGTATACATATTTGACATACGCATCTCTTGTGCGTAATCTTTTTGAAATATTATCTTTTTTACATATTCTTTTTCTCGATTATATATCGATGTTTCTATTTGTTTATTAATATTTATTTCTTTTATTCTTTTTAGTAATATATGAACAATAAGATTACCAAATAAAAAAATTAAAACAAACGGATCAATACTAATAACATAAACTACTATAACTATACATAAAAAAAGGTAAGAAATTAAAGATGCCATATTATTAATAATAGAAATTATGTTTTTTTCCACATTTTGTATCGCCCAATAATAATCTTCATAAAAATCTTTATTTTCATAACACGAGATATCTACTTCTTCAGCTTTACTGAATATCTTTTTATTCAACTCAGAAATCATTTTATTATTTAGTATATCCATTGAATAATAATAATAATGTGCATTTAATAATGCTCTGATAGTATTAAGTATAAGAATAAATGTTACAAAAAATATATACTGCCCATAACTATTACCTTTTTCTATAATAATTATAATTGTTCTTAAAAAAAAGATACCATTGACAAAGTCCAATATTACCTGCATAAAATTAATAAAAAAATGCATTAACAGCTTTTCCTTACAAACTCTCCACACCAATCCAAGTGCGTAAAAGTTATTTTTTATAGCATTACCCTTTATTTTCATATGTTTATACCGAAACTCTTGCTCTCCTTTCAGATACTTTATATACATCAACATAAATATCCTCTGGCCCAAAAGGATTCCATTTACTCTGCAATTCTGGATGCCTATCGTAAACCATTAGTGTACTATTTTCCTTTTAATATCCCATGTTCTGAGACACTTATTTTCGGCGGTATTACTACACTTAAATGCACCTGGTCTATGCAAACTGCACCTGACATAATATTAATATTTTTATATCTTAACAGCGCGTTTATTATTTCTCTAACATCTTCTTTGGCCTTACCATACATTACTTTTTTTCTATACTTTGGAATAATAACGATATGGTATTAGTATTTTCATTTATTGGTAATATTGTGCTTGAGCCTTCCACAACTCATAATACTTTCCCATTTGCTCCTTCAGAAGAGCATCATGAGTTCCACACTGAACAATCTGCCCTTTATCAAATACAAGTATCCTTTCACAAAATCTACAAGATGAGAGTCTATGTGAAATAAATACTGCCGCCTTTTCTCCAACAATCTATTTCATAGAATCCAACTGTTTTTTTGAGTCACAAAATACTTGCCATGTTTGAATCTGATTCCCTTTAATTATTACTTTCCAGCAAGCGGGAAACTCCCAATATTTTTCTTTGTTTCCCAAATATGAAGCACTTGCTTTTCCTATAATTATGGAAAATTTATCACTTTCAATGTAATCATAAATCTCAATGAGATAATCGGGAAACCAGTTAAAATACCCTTGCCAACCTATTTTCATTTGTTCCTTATTTTCTTTATTACCGTAGGTATCAATGAAATAAAAATCTTCTGACATCATATCAATAATAAGTGACAGGTTTTGATTATTGATTGCTTCAACAAATTTTACTACAATATCTTGCTTCATATTGTATCCTCCCTACGACGTTCATTTTGCGCGCTATTCTCCCCCTACAAACCGGAATTTGTAGTTCGTTCTGATAATACAGACTTAGCTAAGTCTATCTGTTTATTTCGCTCGTTACTAGCTTCAATTTTACTGTTATTATTCAAAAGATTAATAACCTTTACTGCATAATCAGATGATACAATAGCATGACCTCTCATATGTCCGGTTGCAATAGCTTGAGCATAAACTCTTGATGAAAATTTACTTGTTTCATTAATCGAATTTTGGGCAAGGGTATTAGCTAAAAATCCTGCATTTCTTAATTCAAATGCACTTATTTTACTATCAATTCTCTTTTGTAAAATATCACTAGTCTTAGAAATTATATCATTTTTTGACTCCTCATCTCCAATATTTATATAAAAAATGAATCTTTTAGCATTTTTTCTTGCCCAAATTGCTAATTCTTTTTGGGATAATCTTTCCAAAATCTGCTCTAATTCATTTCTTTTATCTACATCATCAATAATTTTTATTTTATATGAAGATGGAGTAGTTATTCTATTTTCAATATATAATTGCCTTTCATGTTCATTCCATGCGTATTCTTCTGGTTTCATCATATATATTCCTCGTTAAATTCCGATTTATCGCTTTTTTTTTATTAGTATAGCATATAAAAATGAACAAAACAAAACTATTATTTAAAAGCTGATGATGCCTAATCTAATACAAACAAAAGCCCTCCCGACTGACACCAAACCAGTCGAAAGGGCCCACACATCCTCTTTATTTCCCACCATTCTCCGCCGTCAGCAGCAGCTCCACAATCCCCCTCTGCGCCTCCTCCGTATAGTAAAACACCTCATACTCATTCCCCTTCGAGCTGATCCGCGTCTCCGCTCCAATCCCGAAATCCGTCCCATACTCCGTTATCTTCCGCAGCGGCATCCGGTTGACGAATTTCAATTCAAACAGCCCCTCATCTAGCAGCATCTGCTCCACCGCCTTTATCGTCAGACGCTTCATCGTGCTCTCATCCCGCAAATCATTCATCTGTCCCACCAGATCACTTAAGGACATCCTCGCAGAGTAATGCAGCTGGGAAGCAATCTCTTCCGTCATCACAAATTCCGTCTTATTCTTTTTCCCCGCCGAACTCTTCACGGCAGCCTCGTCCCCGCTCTCTGCCGCATCCCTTTCATAATCCTGCACCACATCATAATCCAGACTGGAAAACTCCACCGCCCCCAAACTGTCCGGATCATCCGTCTTCCCATGCTCTTTATTAAATTCGATCACCTTCTCCAGGAACACTTCCCCATACTTCTCATACTTAAATTCGCCCACTCCGGATACCGAAAGCATCTCATTCCTATTCACAGGACGGATCACACACATATGTACCAGCGATTTATCCGAGAACACAATATACGGAGGCACCCCTTCCTTTTTCGCCAGCTCCGCCCGCAGGCCCCGCAGGATTTCAAACAGCTTCTCATCCTCTTCATCCAGTTCAAAGGCCGCCGCTCCCCTGCTCTTCTTCCCTTTCTTTTCTCCCGCCGCCTTAGCCGGATGCTCCTGCTCCTTCGCCATCTTCATGGTCACCGTCTCATCCTCTTCCAGAATGAGCTTCGATTTTCCGGTGAGCTTCACCACCGCATACTCATCGTTCGTCACCGCCAGGAATTCATTCAGCATCAGGTAATTCATCACCTGCCGCAGCTTATACGTCGGCACCTTTGCCAATTCCGCATAATGAGGATTCTCATCCATCCGGTACTGTCTGATTTTCGCCGTATTCGCCCCGTGCACGGTATCTATTATCACGTTCGTCCCATACCTCTGCCTGCAGGCCAGCACACATCTGATCAAAGCCCGTGCAATCTCCGTCACATCAACTTTCTCAAACTGACTCAGGCAGTTCGCGCAGTTTTTATAGTAATTCGATCTATACTCCCCAAAATACCGGAGGATATAATCCCACAGGCATTTATTGGTAAAGCAGTAGAAGGTCATCTTCCGCAGTCTGTCCCGGTCCCTCTCCGTCACCAGATCCCTGATAAGCGGATCCATTTCCTGATTATCCTGGTTATTGTCAATAAAGAACTGGTTCGTAACCACATCCTGTCCGCCATACAGCAATATACATTCCGCCGGTTCCCCATCTCTTCCGGCTCTTCCGGCTTCCTGATAGTAGCTCTCCATATTTTTAGGCATACTATAATGTATCACATACCGTACATTTGATTTATCTATCCCCATTCCGAAAGCATTGGTCGCCACCATCACAGGATACCTGTCATAAATAAAATCATCCTGATTCTGCCTTCTTTCCGTATCACTTAACCCCGCATGGTAACGGGTAGCAGGAAAGCCGTCACTCCGCAGCCTGTCGCATACCTCTTCCACCACTTTTCTGGTCAGACAGTAAATGATTCCGCTTTCTTCTCTGTGCATTTCCAGATAATTTTTCATAGTGGCGTACTTATCCTTAGGGGTCTGCACTCCAAAATAAAGATTCGGCCTGTCAAAACCTGTTGTCAGCACCTCCGGAGACTGCAGCATCAGAATATCAATAATATCATCCCTTACTTCCTTAGTAGCCGTAGCAGTAAACGCTCCCACAACAGGCCTTTTGGGAAGACGGGCAATGAATTCCACGATTTTCAGATAGCTGGGACGGAAATCCTGCCCCCACTGGGATACACAATGCGCCTCATCTACCGCCACCATGGAAATATCCGCATTCTGGGCAAAATCCAGGAACTCCTCCGTAACCAGCCGTTCCGGGGCCACATATATAATCGGATATCGCCCGGCTCTCGCATATTCCAGCGCCTTCCGGTACTGTCCCTGTGTGAGTGAACTGTTCAGATATGCGGCATGCACTCCCACGCTGTTCAAGGCTCCCACCTGATCCTTCATCAGGGATATCAGCGGTGAAATAACCAGCGTAATCCCTTTCATCATCAGGGCAGGCACCTGATAGCAGATGGATTTCCCCGCTCCGGTAGGCATGATTCCCAGAACATCCTGTCCCCGCAAAATACTGTCGATCAGCAGCTCCTGTCCGTCTCTGAAGCTATCATAACCAAAATACTGCTTTAATATCTGATTTTTATCCATTCGTTCCTCCAAATGAAAAGCCCGCCGCATCCGGCCGCCCCTTCCTTTTTCCGCCTATTCTTTTCTCCGTCATCTTCGGAATTCCAGGGAGATTTTTCTTCAAGACTCACATAACCCACACATGACAAGGCGCTAACGGCCTCAATAGAATTTTGTTACCTTCATCCTACCATAGATATACACGCTTGTGCAATAAAAAAACTCCTTTTCACCCGCCATTCTTCCGATACTCCCTACCATTTGGGAAACGGCACCGTACTGATATTAGGTGCCACACCGCTGTGCTCCAGTTTTTCCCGATATGTCGCTTCCCACGTCTCATTCCAGAAGTAAAGCCGGAAACATCTGTAAAAATGATATCCATACAGGCAGACTGTCGCCGCAATCAGCAGCCAGAGCACAAAAGCCAGCAAACCGGACGGGATAGTCTTATTATCGATTCCTACAGCCCTGGCCCACTCTGCCAGAGCAGAAACAGCTATGGAGCGGTCATGTTTTCTGCCGGTTCCCAGCATGCCCAGCCTGACTACATTATTTGCATCATATACGAATGCAGACATCGCTGTCACAGAACAGCTGAGTATCACTGCAGTACCGGATTTTACCAGTCTGTCAAAATAACTTTTAAGACGCACATAAATCTCAAGCCCCCTGTCAAAAGCCTTTCCGGGAAGCTTTCCTTCCCCTAAGCTGCTGCTCAGCATAAGATTTCCCAGAGAAGCCATCAATCCGCAGGATAATATCACGGCCGCACCTTCCGTATTATTCCTGTTATTATCCGACAGCCACGCCGCATTCTCCTCCGCATTTACCGCATATCCCACACTGCCGTCTGCAAACTTCTTCCAGTCCTTCTCTCTTTCTTTTTCCGTACAACCTCTTCTCCTCACGGTCAGAAACAGCCCTATAACCACTCCGATCGAAGAAAGGAATCCTATGATTCCTGAGACAAACGCTTCTACTGCAAAACCCGGCAGACGCCTCAGAAGGAACAGAGAATAACACTCCTCACTCTGCCCTGCCAGCAAAACACTTCCCAGCAGACTGCACATAATTCCCGGCCCCATATATAGCAAACCGAAGGCTATTATCAATTTACCCAACTCCGCCGCACCTTCCGCCTGCCAGCCGCCTATCAGTATTAAGTAAAAAGCGCTGAAAAGCAACGTAAAAAGGCCGAAAAGAAAAACGACTCCTTTATGCTCCTTCCACAGCCGGAAAGACAAAAACTGTTCTTCCTCCACCATCATCCGTCTACCCGTCTTTTCACATCGCCTGCCCCAAAGCAGATTTCTCGTCCATTCCCCAGCCTTTGCAGACATCCACCCATTCCCCGGTTCCGGAATATGTTTCCAGTTCCTCCATGGTCAGTTCAATAGCACTGTTGCTGCTGCCGCAGGCAGGAAACACGGTATGGAACCGTTTCAGGGATTCGTCCAGATAAATCTTCACGCCTTCATTTACCGCAAAAGGACAGACACCTCCTACCGCATGTCCGATTTTTTCTTCCACTTCCGCGGCCGGAATCATTTTCGCCTTTGTCCCGAACCTGGTCTTATATTTGGCATTATCTATTTTTGCGTCTCCGGCTGCTACAACGAGGATGCACCCGTCTGCAGTCTCAAAGGACAGCGTCTTTGCAATCCTGCTGCCTTCGCAGTTAAGGGCCTGCGCCGCCAGTTCCACCGTAGCGCTGGATACCTGGAATTCTCTGATTCTTCCGTCCGCACTCCACTGTTTTAAATATTCTCTTACTTTATCAATCGCCATAATCTGCCTTCCTTTCCGCATTCCAACCTTTATTTTATTACAATGCCCATCAGCTTTGCAAGATCTGCGGCCTGATAAATATCCGCCACAGCCCCTCTGAGTTCATTTTTCTCTTCCGACACAATTATTCCCTCCACATCGTTGCCCCTCAAATCCATCCCCTTCAGCGACGTATGGAAAAAACTGGCCCTCTTCAAGTTCAAATCCTTCCACTCCACCTTTTTAAAACGGCAGTCCGCAAGATAGCTTTCCTGCATATCACATCCGGCCAGGCTGGCAGATTCCCATCTGGATCCGCTGAAATTGGCAAAAGACAGGCTGCATTCCTCCCACCTTGTTTCTTTCAGAAGGCTTTCATGGAAATCGGCGCCCACGCCTTTTACAAACAGGAATTCACATCGGTTAAAATAGCAGTCATCCAGAACGCTGTTGGAAAAATCACAGTTTCTGAACTGCACGTCAATAAAGCTTGCCTTTTCAAAATTACAATGAAAAAAGGTACAGTTTTCAAAAACCACGCCCTCCAGGTTAAGCTTATAAAAATCCTCATTTTCAGCCATCAGTCCTCTGATGCGGCATTGCTCCACCAGCATGTCTTCCCGACGCGCATCCTGCAGATATGCCAGGCCATCCTCAATTTCCCGCAGCGAAGCTGATAATACCGGCGGCGCTGTTTTCAAACTCTTTTTTTCCATATCTGATTCCTCGTATGTTTCTCTTATTCAGGCTTTGTATTTCTAACTGTTAAGTCTATCACAGTCTGCCTGAAAGGGAAAGACCACACCCACAAAAAGCGCCAAAAAAGCGCCCCGATAAAATAATTCTTTTATCGGGGCGCCCTGCTTTGGAGGACTATATCAGAAAATATGGAAACTGATTTATTTCCCAGCCGGCCGGCGTATTCCGTCAGCCATCAATGGAAATATAGTTGTGGTCTTCCACAGCCTTTTTCTCTTCTGTCTTGGGAACCGAAAGCTTCAGGATACCATGTTTGAAGTTCGCCCTGATATCCGAGCGCTCTACATTTTCTCCCACATAGAAGGTACGGCTGCATGCACCTGCATAACGTTCTCTGCGGATATATTTGCCTTTCTTTTCTTCTTCCTTATCCAGGCCTTTCTCTGCACTGATGGTGAGATAGCCATCCTCCAGCTCCACCTGGATTTCGTCCTTCTTGAAACCGGGCAGATCCACATCCAGTTCGTAGGCAGAATCTGTTTCACGGACATCCGTTTTCATCAGGCGTGCCGCATTTTTTCCGTACAGCGGATTCTTCCTTCCAAAAAACTCCTTATTCATTCTTTTTTCCCATTTATCATCAAACGGGAAATCCATAAAATCATCAAATAAATTTTCTCCAAAAATGCTGGGCATCAACATATGTCATTCCTCCATTCTTTGTATCAATCCTGTCAGATACAGTACGGCTTTATCCTTCGATGGCTATATACTTATTCTCTTCTACCTTGGGCTGTGCTTCTTCCTTCGGTACAGACAGCTTCAGGATGCCATTTTCAAATTTTGCTTTGATATCCTCCTGTTTTACCGAATCTCCAACCTGGAAGCTTCTGCTGCAGGATCCCATGTACCGCTCTCTTCTGATGTATTTGCCATTTTCGTCCTTTTCATCGTTATCTTTCTTCGTGGAAGCGCTGATGGTAAGATAGCCATCCTTCAATTCCACCTTAATATCTTCTTTGCTGAAACCGGGCATATCGACATCCAGCTCATAGTGTCCATCATTGTCCCTGATATCGGTCTTCATCAGGCTGCTTTCATTGTAGCTTCCGAACGGGAATCTCATCCAGTCATCAAATAAATCTTCTCCAAAAATACTAGGCATCAACATAATCAATCGCTCCTTTTCGTAAATAATATAGTTTTGTTTACAAGTTTGGAACGCGGGTACTGACTTTGGTATAAAAAGTAACCGACCTCTTTCGGTGTATCATGCTTTTTGTATCTTTGTCTTTATGTCTTTCCCTTTGTTCTACATGTAATATAACACGCATTATTAGCAGAGTCAAGAGGTGAGTGCTAAATTAATTATAAAAAAACTATAAAGTTCGCGTAAATGAAGCTATTTTCCCAAAGAAACAGCAGTCATATCCCCTTGCTGATTCGTCTTTCCTTGATTTTCTGCAGACCCAATACTATTGCCAGTCCCGCCAGACAGGCTATTATATTGAAGTTGGAAAAGCTCAGGGCTTCTTTAGGTACCGATAAGGTCGTCGGCCCCATTACAATGGCGTACAGCGAACCGATCATCATACCCAGAATAACAAATATCGTTTGGGGCCGGAATTTCTCCAGGCATATTTTGATTATCCTCACTACCGATACCGCGCCGGATATTACGCCGCAGCCGAAAAACAGCATGGAAGGGATATAGGAAAAATGGAAATGCAGAATCTCTTTTACCGCCGTAACAACAGGCATATAGGCGCCGAACACCAGCAGCAGCGTCGATCCTGATATTCCCGGCAAAAACATTGCCGATATGGACACCATTCCGATGAGAAACAGCTTTATCCCTTCCGTCAAAGAAAACACGGATAAATCCATGCCTGCCGATTCTGATCTGCTGTTATAATAGGTAATCAGAGCAACAACAGCAATTCCTGCCAACAGGCAGATCACATTCTTTATCCCAATTTTAATATTCTTTTTTTCTTCCGATATAATAAGAGGGATAGCGCCGAGAATAAAACCTATGAATAAAGAACTGACAAGGTAAATCTTGCTTTCAAATAATGCGGAAAGCACAAGCACAGCGGCAATCATACCCGCCGCCCATCCCACGCCAAGCTTTAATAAATATTTGAGTCCTTCTGTCTTTTCTTCTTTTTTTCCGAATACCACATTATTGATGGATGCTATAAAATGGTCATAAAATCCCATTATAAAAGCTATCGTACCGCCGGATACTCCCGGCACGCTGTCAGCAAGCGCCATGCAGACGCCGTTAATTCCTTCCTGTATCATTGTTTTTTCCTTTCTGCCATTGATTCCTAATAGGATTCCCAAATTTTACGAATTTTATCTTCCCTGTAATCGACTCGCATGTATTCTTTTTACGGCAGAAATTGAATCACTAAAAAAGATCCGATGCAAATACATCCGATCTCTTTAAAATAACTATATACAAAATAGAAGCCGCTGCCTGACTCGCAATCATAGCAGCATAAGCAATGTGCCTGCCACTATCAGAACTAATCCCGACGCTGATTTCCTGTTCAGCTTTTCATGGAATACCAGATATGCAAACCCTATCGTAATCAGAATACTGAGTTTATCTATCGGAACCACCACGCTCGCAGGCCCTGTCTGCAGCGCCCTGTAATAGCACAGCCAGGAACCCCCTGTCGCAAATCCGGAGAGTATCAGAAAGATCCAGCTCTTTTTATCTATGCTTCGTATCGTATTCTGTTTTTTAGTAACAAACACAACAATCCATGCCATGATCAATACAACGATTGTACGGATGGCCGTTCCCAAATTGGAATTAATCCCTTCAATGCCAACCTTGCCGAGTATGGAAGTCAGACTCGCAAAAACAGCCGAGCCAAAAGCATAAATAAGCCATTTACCATTCTGCTCCCCTGTCCCTTCCGTTTTCTTCTTTTCAATCATCAGAAATGTTCCCACGGCGATCAGAACGATGGCTGCGGCCTTAATCCATGTAATCCCTTCCTTCAGAAAAATAATCGCTAATATCATGGTGAGAATTGTACTAGACTTATCTATCGGCGTAACCTTATTCACATCGCCCAGCTGCAGTGCCTTAAAATAGCATAGCCAAGAAGCCCCTGTCGCAATTCCGGAAAGTATCAGAAATACAAGGGTCCGTGTGCTGACCTCAGAAAGCCCTCCCTGGGATCCCGTAATAAATACCATAAGCCATGAAAAGGCAAGAACGACAATAGTTCTTATTGCTGTCGCGACGTTGGAATCTATGTTCTTAATCCCGCACTTTGCCAAAATAGCTGTTAAACCTGCAAAAACAGCCGAACCGAACGCAAATGCTATCCACATAACCAAACCTCTTTTCTCTTATTGCCCTTCCGCTTTCTTTGCCGTCCTTTTGCTTTATACGGTATTTTACCGGCTTCCTCGTTCCATATATTCTGTCATATACGCCCTGATTTTACGGAACTGCTCCCTTGTGACCGGGTTCTGCGACTCAAAATCCATCAGCTTCAGCAGATATCCCTGCCTTTTCACAATCTGCCTGCTTTCCGGAAACTGCAGTTCAAAAACCAGGGAAATATGTCCCACCAGATGATCCGCAGCCGTCCTCTTCAGGCTGCGCAGAATGGCATGCTCCTCGTAAAAAGCCTCCATTACGGCTTCCGAAACCGGACAGCTCCTGAGTTCCTGTGAAGATACATTATAAATTTCCTCCGGAGGGAAATCCACATTCACCTTCAGAATGTCTATTTTATCCGCATCCCGCAGGATATGACAGAACCTTTCCGTCCTCTCATCCGGCATATCGGGAATGCGGTACGCGCTGTGATACCGTACCGCATTCCAAAGCAGCGTATCTTCCGATGCATCCTCTGTATAATCCCTGATTTTTCCCTGTTCAAAAAGGATCTGCGCTCCGTATTCCGCATGATCAATGGAATCGGCGTCTATAAAGGTTCCGTAATTTTTCAGCTGTTCGAAACGGCCCGCATCATGAAGAAGCCCGGTAAACCAGGCCAGATCCTGTTCCTCTTTTTCCAGCTCCAGCGACCTGGCTATCTGTTCGCACAGTCCGGCCACCCGGAAGGTATGCTCAATTTTCAAACGGACTTTTTCTTCCTCCGCATTATAATGACTCACGTAATCACGAAAAGCTGCTTCCGCTTTCCCTCTGTCTATATTCATGTTTCCTTCCTTTTCTGGCTCAGACACTTTTTCCCGTCTTTATCAAAAGCTTTATGCAGCGCTTTTTCCGTGGGTGCAACAACACCGATTAAAGGGATCATCTGGATAAAGCAAAGCACCCCTCCCACAGTTCCCACCGTATCCTCGCCTTTTCCATATAAAAACAGGAAAACAACCAGGGTGATGGCACCCGTGACAATACCGGAAATTTTCCAGATCCTTCCCATATAATGATGGGCGAACTGCCAGGTATCCTCATTTTTCATGGACATGGAGGTCCTGTAACCGACCGCCGAATTGATCTCCCGCGGAGGCCTGCTCTGAAATCTCTTTCCAAAGCCAAACATACATATCGGTATCAGTAAATCCATCAGAAACATATAAATCCAGAATCCCATTCCTTACACCGCCTTCCTGTCTGTCATTGTATTCATGCGCACGCTGATCTGCATTGCTTTGCTTAATACTGTCATATGCCGCTGATGCCGGAAATACTTTGAACTTCATCTGTTTACATCACCTCGACAACCTCGAAGCGTTCAAACGTAATGGGCGTCTGATCGTTAAAAGTATAGCCTCGCCTGGCGGCGTCCCGTGTCCAATAGCGTATATTGCCCGCCTTCCATTGTTCAAAGGTTTCGTCCTCACCCTCAAGCTTTACCATATCCCAAGTCAGGTCGCAGAACTTCACCGTTTCAAGGTGCACCGTCTTTATCACACAGGCCGGATTGCCGCGCCCGTCAAGTACCAGTGATAAATCGCCCACATTTGGTTTCTGATCGCTCTCCAATACCACCGAGACTGTCGCCGTTTTCTTTCCGGACAGTACCAGCGCCAAAAGTTCGTCTGCCATTTCCGAGCTGTCGCCAAAGGCAAAGCGTTCAAAATAGTCATTATTTGTGTTTTCCATCGAATTCATTTTTTATTTAATCCTCTCATAATTGATACTTCATCGTTCCCCTACTATCCTCCAAAGACAGACTGCTCATTTCCTGTTACAGCGTTAAGCTTCCGTCTAAGGAGAAGCCGTAACCGGCCGGGAAAAACTATTTTTATCATACGCGATCCTAAATTCCTTGTCAATGAAACCAAAACAGGCTTTTCCTTTTTCCGCCGGAAAAGCCTGTACCCGAAATCCTATGAAACCAGTTATCCCTTCATAGCTTAACACTCTGCTATTTCCTGTCACACGGCAAACTGGCTGTTATAAAGCTGTGCATAAAAACCTTCCGCCTTCAGCAGTTCCTCATGCCGCCCCTGCTCAATCACCTTACCGTCCTTCATCACCAGAATCACATCCGCCTCCCGGATAGTGGAAAGACGGTGGGCGACGATGAAACTGGTCCTGCCCTCCATCAAGCGGGCAAAGGCCTCCTGGATTTTCATTTCCGTTCTCGTATCGATAGAGGATGTAGCCTCGTCCAGGATCAGCATGGGAGGCAGGCAAAGCATAACCCTTGTGATACAAAGCAGCTGCTTCTGCCCCTGGGACAGGCTTCCCCCATCCTCCGAGATCACCGTATCATATCCATCAGACAGACGCTTAATAAAGCTGTGGGCGTGGGACGCCTTCGCGGCAGCCACAATTTCTTCCTCCGTGGCATCCGGTTTTCCCATCACAATATTTTCCCGGATGGTCCCCGCCTTCAGCCAGGTATCCTGAAGCACCATTCCGAATCCGGTGCGCAGGCTCTTTCTTGTCATATCCCTGATATCCGTACCGTCTATCTGTATTTCACCGCTGTCCACATCATAAAAACGCATCAGCAGATTGATCATGGTCGTCTTCCCGCAGCCGGTAGGCCCCACAATCGCCACTCTCTGCCCGGGCTTTACCGCCAGGTTAAAATCCTCAATCAGCCTCTGTTCCGGCGCATAAGAAAAATACACATGGGACAGATTTATTTTCCCCCGGAACGCATTGGCCAGATCCACTGCATTCTCTTTTTCCGGCACCTGCGGCTCTTCCTCAATCAAATCAAAAATCCGTCCCGCACAGGCCAGGGCATTCTGCAACTCGGTCACCACCCCTGAAATCTCATTAAAGGGCTTCGTATACTGGTTGGCATAGCTTAACAGACAGGACAAATCACCTACGCTGATCCGCCCCGCAACCGCAGTCAGAGCGCCCACCAGGCCAACGCCTGTATATACCACATTGTTAACGAACCGAGTAGCCGGATTTGTAATCGAAGAATAAAAAATAGCTTTCAGGGAGCATTTTTCCAGCCGGTCATTGATTTCATCAAACTGCTCCATTGCCTTCTCTTCATGGCTGAAAGCCTGCACCACCCTTTGATTTCCTATCATCTCATCAATCAGGGATGTCTGCTCTCCCCTCGTTTCCGACTGCAGCCGGAACATGGTAAACGTCCGCTTCGCAATAAAAGCCGCCACAAAAAAGGACAGAGGCGTAATCAATACCACCACAAAAGTAATCCCCACATTAGTAGCCAGCATGAAGAGAATGGTTCCCACAATGGTCATCACCCCTGTAAACAGCTGGGTAAAACCCATGAGCAGACCGTCCGCAAACTGATCCACATCCGCGATTACCCGGCTGACAATCTCACCATAAGAATGACTGTCAATATATTTCAAAGGAAGGATTTCAATTTTCCGGAAGGCTTCATTCCTGATATCCCTCACAATATGATAAGTCATTTTATTATTGCAGATATTCATAATCCACTGGGCCAGCCCGGTAAAAACAATAGCGACGGCGATCTGCTTTAAAATAGCAAGTACAGCAGGAAAATCCACCTTTCCCGCCCCAATAATATGATCAATAGCCCGCCCTGTAAGCTTTGGCACATACAAAGTCAGCGCCACGCTCACCGCGGCAAAAAACAGGGATAGCCCCAGATAGAACCAATAAGGCTTCAAATAGCGCAGGACCTTGACAAACGTATCTTTTTGTGCAGTTATTTTCTGTTTTCCCTTTGCCATCTTAAGCCTCCTTTGCCTTCTCAAACTGGGAATAATAAATTTCCTGATAAGCCGGACAGCTTTCAAGAAGCTCCTCATGAGTACCGATTCCCGCCATTTCCCCATCATCCATTACAATGATCTGATCCGCATAACGGATGGAGGAAGCCCTCTGGGAAACAAGAAACACCGTAGGACTGTCCTTCATTTCCCTGACAGCCTTACGAAGCCTGGCATCCGTGGCAAAATCCAGTGCGGAGGCGCTGTCATCCAGAATCAGGATTTCCGGCGACCTCACCAAAGCCCTGGCGATAGTAAGACGCTGCTTCTGCCCCCCGGAAAGATTTTTTCCGCCCTGGGCAACCGGCGCATCCAGCCCCCCTTCCCTGGTATCTATAAATTCCCTGGCCTGGGAAATATCCAACGCACGGTAAATCTCCTCATCCGTAGCGTCCTCCTTCCCCCAAAGCAGGTTTTCCCGTATTGTCCCCTTAAATAAAACCGCCTTCTGCAGGACAACGCCCACCTTCCTGCGCAGCTCCTCCAGACTATACTCCCTTACATCCTTCCCGCACACCAGCACCCGTCCCCTGGTAGCATCATAAAAACGGGGAATCAGATTTACCAGAGAAGATTTTCCCGAACCGGTCCCCCCGATAACCCCGATTGTCTGCCCCTTATATGCCGTAAAATTAATATCCGTCAAAGACTCCGCCCCAGCATTCTTATAGGTCAGCCCCACATTTTCAAACCGCACCGCCGGAACCCCATCCTGCTGCGCCGCCCTTTCACGAGACAGCTCATCCCCCTGGAACTCCCCGCTTCCATGAAATGCTTCGTTTCTATGGAATGCTTCGCTTCCATCCTTCCCATCAGAATCCCCCGGATCCTTCATACTCGTCTGAATCTCAAAAATACCCTGAATCCGGTTCCCGCAGGCTATCGCCTTAGTAATCGTGATAATCAGATTAGCCAGCTTAATCAACTCCACCAATATCTGAGACATATAATTCACAAGAGCCACCACAGCCCCCTGCGTAATTATCCCGCCTTCCACCCGCCATGCTCCGATCCAAATCAACACAATAACCGCGCCATTAATAATAATATAAGTAACAGGATTCATCAGCGCAGAAATCTTACCCACATACTTCTGCATCGAAGTCAGCCCATCATTGCTCTCCTCAAACCGGGCAATCTCACTCTCCTCCTTATTAAAGGCCCTCAGCACACGCACCCCCGTCAGATTCTCCCTCGTAATTCCCAGAACCCTGTCAAGCCCTCCCTGCACCTTCTTATAAAGAGGCATCGTAACCATCATAATACCGAAAACCACCACAGAAAGCACCGGAATTGTCACCACAAAAATCAAAGCCGCCTTCACATCAATCGTAAAAGCCATAACCATAGCCCCGAACACAATAAAAGGCGAACGCAGAAACAGACGCAGCACCATATTCACCCCATTCTGTACCTGATTCGAATCACTCGTCATCCTCGTAATCAACGTAGAAGTCCCGATAGTATCCATCTCCGTAAAAGACAGCCCCTGAATATGAGCAAACAAAGCATGCTTCATCTTAGCCGCAAACCCAACCGCTGCCTTCGCAGCAAAATACTGAGCCGTAATCGAACACACCAGCCCGACCACCCCCAGCATTATCATAACCAGGCACATCTTCCCGATATACCCCCTGTCCCCATTACCGATACCCGTATCAATAATAGCCGCCATAACCAAAGGCACCAACAACTCAAAAGAAGCCTCCAACAACTTAAAAAGCGGCGCCAGAACCGTCTCCTTCTTATAATCCTTCAAATAAACAAGTAATTTCTTCACACCCTCACTCCTTCAATTCCCAGCCATCCATGCAGACCCTGTTCCAAAACACACAAGCCATCCCAACTAACCAGCCCGTCCGCCCGCATCAACTGCCACTCAACAATATCCTTGCCAAAATTCCTCATCTATCGTATCATAAAATCAAATATATGAAAATTATTATATTTATATATAACCCATATCTTTTTCATATACTTACTTTTATAGACTTTCTATCTCAACCTACACTGAACTTATTTTCCAGCTTCGTGAATTCCTGCCATCTGCCGTCCGCGTTATCGCCGCCTCCGCACACAGGAACCCCGTGCCATGCCGTGTTCCCTGACGGGGCCTTCTAAAAACGCCGGTCCTTAGATTGCGTCCTGTGCAATCTTAGTACCGCTGCGTTTTTAGCAGAGTGAGAACGTGCCCACGCAGGGTATACGAACCCCATCGGAAGGGCAGGCCGCAGGGCGGGAAGCAAAACCCGGGAAAGCAAGGCCCGCAGACGGAATGGCTGAAGTCGAAAACGCAGACGGGATGTCAAGGGGAAAACGCCGCTCTTATTACGAAATCCGGGATTTATTCCTGGATTTTGTTGATCATGGAGGGAAACAGGATTAAAATAGGAACAAGCTACCGTGTAAAAAGGATGGGATTACTATGGATGAAAAACAGATATGGCTTGTTTTGGGGATAGAGGCTACAAAAGAGGAAGAAGAAATAAAGCAGGCGTACCGGAGCAGGCTGGTGAGTACGAATCCGGAGGAGGATCCGGAAGGCTTTAAGAGGCTGCGCAAGGCTTATGAGATGGCTTTGGAACTGGCGGCGGAGACGGATTCCCGGGAAATGGAGCTTCCGGAGGGGCCGGTTGGGGACTGGCTGATGGAGATCAGGGATGTTTATAACTGGCTGCCGTCGCGGATAGATGAGAAGGTGTGGAAGGAACTGCTGGAGAACGATGTCTGCGTGAGCCTGGAGACTATGCTGGATGCCAGGGAGGCTTTGCTTAAGTTCCTGACGGATCATTTCCGGCTGCCGGGGAATATATGGAAGATAGTGGATGAAAAGCTGTCCCTGCAGGAGGATATGGAGGATCTGCAGAGGCGTTTTCCTTTGGATTTTTTAAACTATATACAGAGTAAGTGTACCCAGGAGGAATGGTTCCCTTTTCAGCTGTTTGAAGGACCGGGGGACGGCGATTATGATACCTGGCTCAACTGCTTCTATGAAATGAGGAATATCTGGAGGGAAGGGAAGGCGGACGAAGCGCTGGCGCGGTACCGGGAGCTGGAGGAAACCGGGATTTACCATCCTTACCAGGATGCTGTTTATGCTGCCATTCTGGTGCAGAAGGAGGAAAAGGGAAAGGCCAGGGAGCTGATGCTGTCTGTGGTGGAGAAAACACCGGAGGATTCCTGGCTGCGGGATATTTCCGGGCAGGTGAAAATGGCTGCCGGGGATGAAGAGGGAGCCTATACGGATTTCCTGAAGGTCCTGGAAAAGGATCCTTCAAGCTATATGGCAGGACTGCGGTGCGGCCAATATGAGGGCAGCCACGGGAAAGAAGAGGAAGCCAAAGCCCGGTTGATCCATCTGGTGGATATCGGTTATGATACGCCTGATGTGAGGAACGCCATCCGTGAGGTGAATGAGCGGCTGATTCCCGTATACCGGGAAAAATGGGAGGCGGAAAGGGAAGACCTTTCCCTGTTTTTCAAGCTGGGCTGGTGCCTTCTGCAGAACGAAGACAGCCGGCTCGGTGTGGAGCTGATGGAGGATATTGTCCCGGATGAAAAGAACCAGGCGGAGTATCACAGCCTGCTGGGACGTTTTTATTATAACGAGAAGGATTATGCCCGGGCGGAAAAACAGTTCGGGGAATGGGTGGAAAGTATCCGCAGAGAAAAGGTGGAGGAGGAAAAAGACAAGCAGGAGCTTCCGGCCCGGTTTGCCACTGCCTACAGCCTGCTGGCTGCTTCCCGGAAGATGCAGGAAAATTATGAGGGAGCCCTGGAGGCTGCGAAGGAAGCCCTGGCCCGGAAGGAGGAGCCCAATTTCCGGCAGCTGGAGGCGGATGCGCTTCTGAGGCTGGGAAGGTATCAGGAGTGTGTGGATGTATGTGACCGCATACTGGAGCAGGATAAGGGATATCTGCCCGCGCTGCTGACCAGGCAGGAGGCTTATTTTGAACTGCATATGGCCCAGCAGGTTGTGGATGATTTCTATGCCATTAAAGATATCTATGCCGGGCTGGCAAAGCCTTATGAGCTTGCGGCGGAGGTTTTTCATATTTACCGTCAGCATAAGGATACGCTGCATATTGTGGAACAGGCGGAGGAAGCGGGGGTGTCCAGTAGGAAGCTGGAGCTGCTGAAGGTTAAGGCGCGCAGATTAGCGGCGGAAGAAAAGGAAGCTTATGAGGAAGTATATAAACTGGCGGCCGATCTTCTGACGGTGCTGGAGGAGGATGGCAAACGGCTGCAGGAGGAAGCGCCGGACGGTGTCCTTCCTGAAAAGGAAAGGGAAAAGCTGGAGCAGCAGGAAGCGGAAGTTTTCCGGGAAATGGCGCTGTGTCAGGCGAGCCTTGGAGATATCAAAACGGCTCTGAAGCGGATAGATGCCGCCGTCAGGCTGGATCCCTCCTATACCCATATTTGGGTGAAGGGAGATCTGCTGTATCAGAACGGTTCCTGGTCCAAAGCGTTGGAAGCCTATGAAGAGGTAAAGGAAATCATTCCGGAAAATGCGGATATCTGGACGGATATGGCGGCCTGCTATAAGAATACCTCCCAGGAGAAAAAAGAAATAGAATGTCTGGAGCAGGCGGTGCGTCTGAATCCCAAACATCCCAGGGCTTACAGCCGGCTTGCGGCCTATTACCGGGATAAATACGGACAGCGGGAAAAGAAAGAGGATTATGAAAAGGCGCTTGATTACAGCAGCAGGCAGCTGGAACAGACACCGGAAGCCTACTATTATATTGAACGGGGGCAGCTTTTTATAGAAAGCTGTGAATGGCAGAAGGCGGAGGCTGACTTTGAAAAAGCGGCACAGCTGGAACCGGAAAATGCCTATGCCTATTATAACTGGGGATGCTCCTGCAAATACAGCGGAAGATATGAGGAGGCTCTCCGGCTTTTTGAAAAGGCGGTATCCCTGCGTACGGAGAAAGAATCCATCGTCTTTTTCAGGGGGCTGGGAGACTGCTATGAACGGCTGCGCCGTTTTGATAAGGCAGCGGAGGCCTATGAAAAAAACAAGTCCGAGTTCCCGGAAAATGCATCGGTCCGTTGGGATTTGGCGGAGCTTTACTGTAAAATCGGAACGGCACCAATGCTGGACAGAGCGATCCTGGAAACGGAGGAAATCCTGGAGCTGAAGAAAATACGTAAATCCTACTATCTGGTAAAGCTGGCAGATATTTATCAGCTGAAGGAAGACTATGCAAAGGCCATTGAACTATGTGAAAAGGCCCTGAAGGAGGAGCCGGGATATTCCCGTGCCTATATGAGGCTTGCCGATATTTACCTGAACGGAATGAAAAACAGCAGGAAAGCGCTGAAAACCATGAAAACAGCGTTTGTCTCCCTGCGTGAAACCGACGCCCTCTATGAAGACTGTCTGCGTGTGATGACAGAGATATTGGGAACGAGGGGAAGCTTCAAGGCGGCCCGCAGCTATGGGGATAAGGCGATAGGAGTGTGGGAAAAGGAATATGGTTCCCTTCAGGCATATCTGGATATGAAAAAATACAGAAATGCAAGGCTCTATTTGCTTGGGAAAGTCTATTATTTTTCGGGAAGGATGAAGGAGGCGGCGGACAGCTTCCATGCCATGACTCCGTGCCTGAAGGAAGCTGAAGCCGGGCAGGAGCAGCCGGCAAACGGAATGTGCCGTCACTGCAGCAGCCGGGAATGCTGGGAATACTATGCGGGACAGGGCCTGCTGGCACAGGCGGCGGGAGACTTTGCGGCGGCCTGCGGCTATTACAGGAGGGCGCTGGATATTGACAGCAGCGACAGCAGCACAAGGCTCCGCTTCAGAGAATGTATGGAGGCAGCGGAGGGAAAGAAACAGCGGACGGGCTTTTTCCGGAAAAAGACAACAGACAGCATAACGACGGCACAAGCGTATGGAAAGGAAGAAAAGCATGATAATAGGAATTGATCTGGGTACAACAAACAGTCTTGCGGCGTATTTTACAGAAGAGGGACCGAAAATAATTCCTAACAGGCTGGGGAATCATCTTACCCCGTCCATTGTGAGCATAGATGAAGAGGAACAGGTTTATGTGGGGGAAACCGCCAGGGAACGCATGGCGCTGTATCCGGATTCGGCGGCGGATGTGTTCAAGCGCAGCATGGGAAGCGGCAGGAAATACCGTCTGGGGAAAAAGGAATTCACCGCAGAGGAGCTTTCTTCCTTTATCCTGCGTTCCCTGAAGGAGGATGCGGAAAGCTTTCTTGGCGAGGAGGTGACGGAGGCCGTCATCAGTGTTCCTGCCTATTTCAACGATACCAGAAGGAAGGCGACCAAAAGGGCCGGGGAACTGGCCGGGCTGAAAGTGGAGAGGATCATCAGCGAGCCGACCGCGGCGGCGATCGCCTATGGGCTGTATGAAAAGAAAGGCAGCAGCAAGTTTCTGGTATTTGATCTGGGCGGAGGAACCTTTGATGTATCCATCCTGGAAATGTATGACAGTATCCTGGAGGTACGCGCCGTTGCCGGCGATAACTTCCTGGGCGGGGAGGATTTCACGGAGGTTTTATATGAAATGTTCCTGAAACGCCGCGGGATCCAGGAAGAGGAACTCAGCCTGAAAAAACGTCTGTATATAAAGAAACAGGCGGAGCAGTGCAAGCTGGGCTTTTCGGAAAACAGGGTTTCTGCGATGCGCTGTATAATGGATGGGGAGGAAATGGAGGAAACCTTCAGGATAACGGAATATGAGGAGGCCTGTGAGCCTTTGTTTGAAAAAATCCGCGGGCCTGTGAAACGGAGCCTGTCGGATGCGGGAATCCGGCTGTCCCAGATAGACGAGGTGGTTCTGGTGGGAGGAGCGACCAAGCTTTCCATTGTCCGTCAGTTTATCGGGCGGCTTTTCCGGAGGGTGCCGGATACCCATATCAACCCGGATGAGGCCGTGGCCCTGGGAGCTGCGGTGCAGGCGGCCATGAAGGAGAGAAACCAGGCGATCAAAGAAGTGATCCTGACGGATGTCTGTTCCTTTACGCTGGGAACGGAGATCGCGGTAAAGGAAAGGATCTCCGGACAATATGAAAGCGGCCATTTCTGTCCTATCATAGAGAGAAATACGGTGATTCCCGCCAGCCGGACGGAACGTTTCTATACGATTTATGATGACCAGACGAAAATAAGCATTCCGGTCCTGCAGGGAGAAAGCCGGTTTGCGGCCAATAACCTGCTTCTGGGCAGTGTGGAGCTGGAAGTTCCCAAAAACAAAGCCGGGGAAGAGGCCATCGATATCACCTATACGTATGATATTAATTCCATTCTGGAGGTGGAAGCAACAGTGGTGTCCACCCAGGAGCAGACGAGGAAAATCATAAAAGGGGACGAAGTGACCATGACGGAGGAGGAGATTGAAGAACGTTTCCGCGAGCTTTCTTTCTTAAAAATCCATCCCCGGGATCAGGAGGAAAACAAGCTCCTTCGGTTAAAATGTGAAAGGCTTTATGAGGAAAGCATCGGGGATAAGCGACGCCTGGTGGAAATGCACCTGCGTAAGTTCGAGGAAGCTCTTGATACCAGGGATAACAGCCGGATCGAGGAAGGCAGGGAAGAACTGAAAGAGGCCCTGAAGGAGCTGGATGATTTTTGGGAGGATTGAGCCGGTGCCTGCCGTATCAGCAAAGAAGTACCGGAAATGACAGCGGATAAGGATTATTCCGGCAGCAAAAAAAGCATCATGCCCGCCATTTTTTGATGGCAGGGTATGATGCTTTTCCGATCCCGGGCTGACAGGCGGAAGGGATTAAATATCCAGTTTCATATCTCCCGGCTTAATCCAGCCTTTTTTCCGCATGAGTTCGCTGAATAAAAGAGCCAGAACAGCGGGAGCGATGACATGCATCAGGATGATTTGGAATAAAGCCGGCCCTGCGCCCATTCCGTCTCCGGTCATAGTCTGGAAGGCCATGATCTGACCTACAAGGCCGCAGGTTCCCATACCGGATCCGGTGGCATTATTGGTCATCCCGAAGATACAGGTGGATATAGGCCCCAGAATAATGCTGGCGAAAATGGCGGGAAGCCAGATGACGGGCTTACGGATGATATTGGGCATCTGCAGCATGGAGGTTCCCAGGCCCTGGGCTACCAGGCCTCCGGTTTTATTTTCCCGGAAGGAGGCTACGGCAAAGCCGACCATATTCGCCGCACAGCCGACGGCTGCAGCTCCGGCGGCAATACCGCTCAGATTCAGGGATACGCCGATGGCTGCCGAGCTGATGGGAAGCGTCAGGGCAATACCCATCAGGGCGGAAACGATGATGCCGGCCCAGAAGGGCTGCTGTACGGCGCCCCAATTGATCAGTTCTCCTACCTTGGTCATGAAAGCGGCGATGGGTACGCCGATGGATAAGCCTACCACAGAACCTACTGTGATGGTGGTAATGGGAGTTACCAGGATATCGACCTTGGTTTTCCCTGCTACGAGCCCGCCGATTTCCACCGCCAGGTAAGCGGCTACAAAGGCTCCCAGAGGTTCCCCCACACCTGCCAGGGTGAACACTCCTTCCGTGAGGATGGTGCCTCCGATGATGGTTTTGGCATAAGCACCTATCATGCCCGCAGCTGCTGCAGAAACGGTTACAAGCGGCGGCTCCTTGAATTTGCTGGCGACTCCGATGCCGATGCCGGCGCCGGTGAGCTTTTTGGCTACCGTGGCCACCACAATAATATAGGCCCCTATACTGCCGCCTATCAGCGTGCCTACCTGTTCCAGGATGGTTCCCACCAGAAGCGTGGCGAACAATCCCTGGGCCATTCCGGAAAGGCCGTCAATAAAGATACGGTTGCAGAGTTTTTTTACTTTTTCCATGATTTTTCCCCTCTTATGCTTTGCGGATACGTTATGCGGATGTTTTTACAGGATAATTTTTCCGCTTCGGCCTGTAATGTGATTTGACATATGTAAATACAGGTGTCTTGTCACCTTGAGGTATAAAATAGCATATAAGGGTTATGAAAGCAAGTACTTTTTTTCAGCAAGCGCTTTTTCTATGGAATCCAGAACCTCCTCGCTTTCGGCTTCCACTGTGTGATAGTGGATATCATCCGTGAGCTCCTTCAGGGGTTTTGTCTGTTTTGTTTCTATTTTATGAACGAATTCCTGTACATCCCTCCGGTTGGAAATAATGAGGTTCACCGTAATGCTTCCGTAGATAGGGTGGGTGACGATAACGTCCAGCACTTTGCCTCCCAGATCTACGATGGTGTTTAATTCGTCGGCGATCTGCTCTGTTGTATGGGAAACCATAAAACAGCGGTTGCGGCGGGTGCTGTGAGGTGTGTAAAGCAGGTATCCCCTGGCTGTGGAAAGGATGTCCCGGTTGGTTGCCCTGAGAAGGGCGATATCCTGGACTATAACCTGGCGGCTTACGCCCAGTTTCTTTGCCAGTGCAGAGCCGGATAATGGTTCCTCGGCGGCAGCAAGTAAATCAAGCAATGTCTTTCTTCGATTTTCTCCGTCCATGTTGATTTCTCCTTTCTTCGATTGATTGTAGCACAGGGGGGTGGCGGGCGCAAGGTAGTGGGGTGTGTGGCCGTAAAAAAATCTCCGCCGCAGGCCTCTCCCGCCCGTCCTTGTCTCCGGCCTGTTTCTCTCCCGGGGCAGCCGCAGGTATGTTTTCGTATCCAGCCTCAAAAACGGGGTGTTTCTAAATGTTCCGTTCCGCCGGGAGTCTGCCAACGCGGCAAAACTCCTCATTCAGGCGTCTGAAGCGCCTGAATTCGTCAGACAGGCCGCTAAGGGCGGCATACTCCCGGCGGAACGGAACA
>OLRD01000160.1_pt1 | contig 63465 bp, 56 predicted proteins | sample 1672051 | NCBI WGS metagenome assembly OLRD01 (sample SAMEA3136640, study PRJEB25190) | human gut metagenome | biome: human gut; feature: human-associated habitat; material: faeces | place: Austria | collected 2013 | reverse complement strand
AGTCCACGCCTGCCTGTGTGGAATCCTCTCCGATGCCATGGAGGGCGGTTTTTTGTCGCAGAATCCGGCCTGGCGCACCTACAAGTACGCTGGCAAGAAGAAACAGAAGCGCAATGTGGCGGACGAGGAAACCACCAAGCGGCTAATCGCCGCGCTGGAGAAGGAGAGCATTAAGTACGAAACTTATTTCAAACTCATCATCGCCACGGGGATGCGGCGAGGGGAGTGCTGCGGTCTCAAATGGAAGGACGTGGACTTTTTCGAGAAGTCCATCCACATCTGCCGCAACGTGGTGAAGGTCACGGGGGAAGATATCATCGTAAAAGAGCCTAAAACTGCCGCCGGGGAGCGGTACGTGTATTTCTCCCTGGAGATGGCCAGTCTCTTGAAAGAATACCGCGCCTTCTGTGAAAGGGAGTTAGAACTCCATGAGGGCAGAGAACTGACCTCGGAGGATTATATCTTCCGCCGCCATGGGGCCGATTTGCCCATGACACCCAGCACTTTCACCTGGCGGTTCAAATTGATTTTGAAGAAACACAACCTGCCCCAGGACTTGAACGTCCACAGCCTGCGGCACACGGCAGCCAGCCTGATGATCTCTGGCGGAGCCGATGTGGCTACCGTGTCGGGGATTTTAGGCCACGCCCAGGTGTCCACCACGCTGGACATTTACACACACGCCTTTGACGAGAAGAAACGGGAGGTCAGTGCGGAGATGCAGGGGAGGGTGGGAGTATGAGGTCTGCCTCCCTTGACAACTGCTAATCCGCTCGGTTTATCCTTGAGTGGTAAAAGCGCCGGGAGGTGAGAACCGATAGCAAATAACAGGTATGGGTACATCCGTGTTTCGTCAAAGGATCAAAACGAAGACCGTCAGCTGATTGCCCTGAGGGAAGCGGGCGTGCCTGAGAAAAACATCTATGTCGAGAAGCGTTCTGGTAAAGACTTTAAACGCCCTCAATACAAAAAAATGATACGGAGAATGAAGCGGGACGATTTGCTGTTCATTAAGAGCATTGACCGACTTGGGCGTAACTACACTGAAATTCTGGAACAGTGGAGGTTTCTCACTAAGAGCAAGGGAATCGACATTGTAGTGCTGGATATGCCCCTGCTGGACACCCGCCGGGGAAAAGATTTAATGGGCACTTTCTTGGCAGACATCGTATTACAGGTGTTATCTTTTGTGGCGGAAAATGAACGGGTCAACATTCGCCAGCGGCAGGCAGAAGGTATCGCTGCAGCAAAGGCCAAGGGCATCCGGTTTGGGCGGGTTCCAAAGCCATTGCCAGAAAACTTCCACACAGTCTATCAACGGTGGAAGAGCGGCGAGATTACTGGAACGGCCGCGGCAAAGGAGTGCGGAATGCCACTTTCCACATTCCGTTACCGAGCAGCTATTTACGAAAAAGCAAAGCTATAAAAAAAGGGCGTTTTTACAGGAATGTGTACCTTCCTGTAAAAGCGCCTTTTTTCTTGTAAGGCTATTTTAACACACTTTAAATGGGATTTCCACAGCGAAATAGAGCCATTTTCTTATCGAATGCTTGTGGCCCCTTATTGCTATTTTGGGGGTTACAAAAAAGTACACTTTTTTGCAACGGGTGCCTTCTGACAAAAAGGAGTGTGGAAGGTGTCAGGAAGACAGGTCAAGTCCAAACAGCGTGTGGCCGACCACGGCGAGGTGTTTACCGCCGAGCGCGAAGTCAAGGCGATGTGCGATCTGGTCAAGCCGGAGACAGAGCGCATCGACTCCCGTTTTCTGGAACCAGCCTGCGGCGAGGGAGCATTTTTGACTGAAATCCTTCGCCGCAAGCTAGCCGTGGTCAAACGGCAGTACGGCAAAAGCCCAGCGGACTACGAGAAATACTCCGTTATCGCCATCACCAGCCTGTACGGTGTGGATATTTTGGAGGACAACGCTGAGATCTGCCGCCAGAAACTGTTTGAGATTTGGGACACCGAATATACAGCCAACGCCAAAAGCCAGGCCAACGACCAGTGCCGCGAAACCGTCCGGTTCATCCTGCGCAAGAACATTTTGTGCGGCGATGCGCTGACCCTGCGGCAGGCGGACGGTAGCCCCATCGTGTTTGCCGAGTGGAGCCTTGTCACCGGCAATTTGGTCAAGCGTCGGGATTACGAGCTGAGCCAGCTGCTGGAAGGCCACCAGGAGCAAATAAGCCTGGACATGGTCGGCTGGCAGTATGACGAGGAAGTGCAGGCGTTTATCCCCGCCCCGGTGCGGGAGTATCCGCCCACAGATTACAGGAGGTTGGCTGATTATGAGTAGCGATCTGTACACATCGACCTATAACCCGGACGTTCTGTCCTGCATCGCCAACCTTTCCAACGATGAGGTGTTCACCCCGCCGGAGGTAGCTAACGCCATGTTGGACCTGCTGCCGCAGGAACTGTTCCGCGACCCGAACACCACATTTCTCGACCCGGCCTGCAAATCCGGTGTGTTTCTGCGGGAGATCGCCAAGCGGCTGCTGGTAGGGCTGGAGGATCAAATCCCCGATTTGCAGCAGCGGGTGGACCATATCTTCCACAAGCAGCTTTTTGGCATTGCCATCACCGAACTGACCAGCTTGTTGGGGCGGCGGAGCGTGTACTGCTCGAAATACCCCAACAGCAAATACTCGGTTTCCCGTTTTGAGGATGTGCAGGGCAACATCCGTTTTAAGAACACACAGCACGTGTGGGAGAATGGCAAATGCGTCTTTTGCGGCGCGTCCGAGCAGGAATACGGCGCTGCCAAACGTGGCGGTGGGCTGGAAACCCACGCCTACGAGTTTATCCACACGACCCGGCCGGAGGAAATTTTCAAGATGAAGTTTGATGTGATTATTGGGAACCCACCGTATCAGTTGAGTGATGGCGGAAATGGAGGGAGCGCCGTTCCAATTTACAATAAATTTGTGGAGCAGGCCCAAAAGCTTAACCCTCATTATTTAATAATGATTACACCCTCCAGATGGTTTGCCGGTGGGCGCGGCTTAGACACTTATCGCTATAAAATGCTTCATGATGATAAGCTTCGAGTAATATGTGATTATCCCAATGCATCCGATTGTTTTCCAGGAGTTGAGATAAAAGGTGGAGTAAGCTATTTTCTTTGGGATAGGGATTACAAAGGCGAATGTTGTGTAACTACAATTCAAAACAGCCGAACTGACTCTCAAACGCGCCCTTTATTAGAACCAGGATGTGAAACGTTTATTCGGTACAATAAAGGTATTTCTATTTTAAGAAAAATTCAAAAAGCAAATGAACAATGCTTTGCCAATTTGGTTAGTGCCAACGACCCGTTTGGATATGATGTTCGTGTAGAGAATTCGTACTATAGGATTAAACCGGATATTAAAACTAAATGTTTTGATGGGAGTGTAAAAATATATTATTTTGGCTGGCAGAAAAAAGGAATAGGGTTCATTGACAAAAATACAGTGAGGAAAAATAAAGATTGCATCTCAAAATGCAAAATCTTTATTTCTAGGGCGTATGGAGCCGGAGAATCATTCCCACATCAAATTTTGGGAATTCCGTTTTTGGCTGAACCTGATAGCGTTTGCACAGAAACGTACCTTATGATTGGCCCCTTTGTCAATGAGCAAATAGCTACAAATGTAATTAGTTATATTACCACAAAGCTCTTTAGATTTCTTGTTATGCTAAAAAAGAATACACAAAGTGCAACACCGGCAGTCTATCAGTTTGTCCCGTGCCAAGACTTTTCCAAACCTTGGACAGATGAAGAACTCTACGCCAAATATGGTTTGACGGACGAAGAAATCAACTTTATTGAATCCATGATTAAGCCGATGGAATTGGAGGGAGATGACTGATGCCAACTGAGTTTTTCCCCCAGCGTCCCACAACTCACCCCATGATTTACGCCTACGAGGACACCAACCCCCAGTACCGCGGTCTGCTGAAAGTTGGCTACACCACCGTGGATGTGGACCGGCGCGTGGCGCAACAGTACCCCACCAAGCGGCCGGACGGCAGCGTGCCATACCGTATCGTTCTGCGGGAGAGCGCCATGTGTCCGGATGGCAGCTGCTTCAACGACCATGATGTCCACCGCATTTTGGAGCGCAAAGGCGTGCCCCGCGTGGGCGGCGAATGGTTCCGCTGCACGGTGCAGGACGTATTGGCCGCCATTGTGGCCGTGCGCAACCACACCGACAATGTGGAGAACCGCACGCAAACTTTCTCCATGCGCCCGGAGCAGGAGGAAGCCGTCAACCGCACCATCGCTTACTATCGCTCTGCCTACGGGGAAGGCTCCAACCGCACGCCCAAGTTCTTGTGGAATGCCAAGATGCGCTTTGGAAAAACCTTTGCCTCCTACGAGCTGGCGAAAAAAATGGGCTTCAAGCGGGTGTTGATCCTGACCTTCAAGCCCGCCGTGCAGACCGCCTGGCGCGAGGACCTGATGTCCCATGTGGATTTTGAGGGCTGGCAGTTCATCTCCCGCGATGCAAACAATTTGCAGGACACCATCAACGACCAGTACCAGCGGGCGGACAAAAACAGGCCTATCGTCTGCTTTGGTTCCTTCCAGGATTTTCTCGGCGTGAACAAAGAGACCGGCGGCATCAAGGCCAACAACGAATGGGTACACACCACCAACTGGGACCTGGTCATCTTTGACGAGTACCACTTTGGCGCATGGAAAGAAAACGCCCGTAAGTTGTTTGAGCAGGACGAAGACAATTACGATGAGGACCTGAGCAAATACGACCGCGGCAACGCCTACGATGAAACCTGGTTGCCCATCACCACTATCTACTATCTGTACCTGTCCGGTACGCCGTTCCGGGCGCTGAACTCCGGCGAGTTTATAGAAGAGCAGATCTACAACTGGACCTACTCGGACGAGCAGCGGGCCAAAGAAAACTGGGTGGGCGAGTATAACCCCTACGCCGCCCTGCCCCGCATGGTCATGCTGACCTACAAAATCCCGGACAGCATCCAACAGATTGCCAAGCAGGGGGAATTTGACGAGTTTGACCTGAATGTCTTTTTCTCGGCCGAGGGCAAGGGCAAAGACACCCATTTTGTCTATGAAGATTACGTGCAGAAATGGCTGGACCTGATTCGCGGATCTTACCTGGAAACCACCGTGGATGAGTTAAAATTAGGGGCTGAAAAGCCGCCTATGCCGTTCTCGGACACCCGCCTGCTGAACGTGCTGAACCATACGCTGTGGTTTTTGCCTAATGTGGCCTCCTGCTACGCGATGGCAAATCTGCTGGCGCAGCGGCAAAACGCCTTTTACCACGACTATACGGTCAATGTCTGTGCCGGTACCGAGGCGGGCATCGGCGTCAAAGCCGTGGAGCCGGTGCGGCGGTCAATGGGCGACCCGCTCTCCACCAAAACCATCACCCTCTCCTGCGGCAAGCTGACCACCGGTGTGACCATCAAGCCATGGACCGGCATTTTTATGCTGCGCAACCTGTCCAGCCCGGAAACCTATTTCCAAGCGGCGTTCCGGGTGCAGAGCCCTTGGGAGATCACCGATGACAGCGGCAAAAAGCAGATTATCAAAAAAGAGTGCTATGTCTTTGACTTTGCCCTGGACCGAGCGCTCAAGCAGATTTCCGATTACAGTTGCCGCCTAAACGTGGAGGAAAGTAATCCAGAGAAAAAAGTGGGAGAATTTATCAACTTTCTTCCGGTGTTAGCCTACGATGGCAGCGCCATGAGGCAGGTAAACGCGGCTGAAATTTTGGACATCGCGATGGCGGGCACCTCCGCCACACTGCTGGCCAAACGGTGGGAATCCGCCCTGTTGGTCAATGTGGACAACGAAACACTGGCGCGGCTGCTAGCCAACAAAGACGCGATGGATGCACTGATGCGGATTGAGGGTTTCCGCAGTTTGAACGATGATATTGAGACGATTATCAACAAATCGGAAGCCGTTAAGAAGGCGAAAAAAGAGAGCGACAAACTGACACCCAAGCAGAAGAAAGAGCTTTCAGAGGAAGAAAAAGAGTACAAGTCCAAGCGCAAGATGATTCAGGAGAAGCTCATCAAGTTCGCCACCCGTGTGCCGGTGTTTATGTACTTGACCGACTACCGCGAATACAGCTTGAAAGATGTCATCACCCAGTTGGAGCCGGAATTGTTCAAAAAAGTGACGGGCCTGAATGTGAAAGACTTTGAGCTGCTGGTCTCGCTGAATGTGTTCAACGAAGCTTTGATGAACGATGCGGTGTATAAGTTCAAGCGGTACGAGGATGCCAGCCTTTCTTACACCGGCATTGACCGCCACGCGGGCGAGAGCGTCGGCCTGTACAGTACTGTTCTTTCTCGACAGGACTATGACATGATGGCAGGGCAGCTGGTGATCTCCGAAGTAGCCGAGGCGCCCAAGCCAGAGGATCTGCCAACTATTCCTACCTTTTCTGAAGCTGAAGAAGAGGAAGAGGAGCAAATTCCTGCAACTGTCGAGCAGAAACCGGCCCAGCTTTCCGAGAGAAAGCCCATCACTGCACCCAATGAGCCTAGCCTCAGAAAAACTCCTACATACCGGCCAGCCTATACACCTCCTACGATTCCTATCGCTCATAAAGCGAAAACGACGGCGGTAGATACCTCCCATATTGGTCCCGGCTCCACGGTAACGCACAAGGCCTTCGGTACTGGGAAAGTCACCGTCATTGAGAAAGGTGTTATTACGGTCTCCTTTGACGGCTTGGAGAAAAAGTTCCAATTCCCCGGCGCGTTCCAGCAGGGTTTTCTCCGGGAAACAAGATAAAAACGGTGCAACTGCAACTTCTCCCTTGTCCTTTTTGCCTGTATGCGTGTAGAATTGAAGCATAGAAGTAGATTGGAGGCCCCCTGCATGGCAAAATTCCCTTTCACCAATTTCTTCGACGTAAACGGCAACGGCCAGATGAACTTTAGCGAGGAACTGCTAGCCATGAAAGTCTTTGAGGACGCCCTGCCTGGGGAGGAGCCTGCCTCCTACGACGAGATGGAAAACGCCGGCCTGGATGGTTTAGACGACGAGTTTTCCGATGAGATAGACGAGGAGAACACGGACTCCCTCATCGACCCGGACCTGATGCTGCACTCCCCGGACTTTTTTGATGACGACTCGGACGAGGAAGATGATGTCTGGGATGACCCGGCAGAAGACGACGAAGATGTGTGGGGCGATCCCCAGGAGGCGCCAAAAGAGACACCTGTGGCTTACCTGACCTTCTCCCTGGAAAGCCAAGAGGAGCGGTATTCCAAGCAGGGTATCCGGCGGGAGGATTATCCCAACCAGCGCACCTACGATGCTGCCTGTGAGCTGGCAGATTTACGGAAAGGCGAAGGGTATGTCCCCCAAAACAGTACCCGCCAAAAGGAGATGGAGAAACGCCAATTCATCCTTAGCGGTAGCTGTGTGGCGGCCCGGTACTTGACCATCAATCGCGGCTTCTTGTACGCCCAGGCGGTGAAAGAGAACTTCCAGCTGCCCATTGAAGTCCCCGATGAGGACGAGGAGCCCGTCACCTCCTTGGAGGATTTGTTCCTGGATTTGGCGGAGGAGGACCCGGCTCTGGCGGTGCGAGTCTGGGCATGGATTGTGATAGAGTTTGGACCGTACCCCCAGTACATGGACGATATTTGGATGCCCTTCAACGGTTTGCTTTACATTACCGACCGGTTCCCGCCGGCGTTCCAGGAGCTGGCCCTGGAGGAACTCTGCCAAAACAGTGACTTCCGCCGCGGCCTGCTGGAGGCGAGCCCGGAATTCCCCGACGTGGGCGGGTACATCGCCTATGCCCTGTCCCAGGGCCGGGAGGACCAGGCGGCCACTCTGTTGAAGTCCGCTTTGAAGAACCCCCACGGCAAGGGCGTGCGGTACGAGGAGCTGGTGCAGAACATCTTCTACCATATACCAGAGGCCAGGGACCCGGAGCCCTGGGAGGCCCTGGAATGGGCGGTGCTTCCCATCCTGGAGGGGCTCCCCGACAAGCGCACCCAGCGCCTGCTTCCCCAGTGGAAGGAGGAGGTGGTCCAGCGTATCCAGTGGAGGCGGCCCAGGCCGGCGCCCCAGCCGCCCCAGTACGCCGACCCACTGGCCGCCACGGACAAGACCGTGTACACCTTCTGCGGGGTGCGGTTCCCCGGGTGGCAGCGGGTGTATCACTATCGTACCGAGGACGAGACGCTGGCTGTGGGGGACAAAGTGCTGGTTCCCGGCAGAGACGGCCCCACCGAGGCCGAGGTCGTATCCATTGAGAAGCATAGAAGGGATACGGCTCCGTATCCCTTGGATCGGGCGAAATTTGTGGTGGAGAAGGCAAGTGGTTCTTCATCAAATTGAAATGGGTGGATGCGGTGTCCAAAAACTTCTAGTAATTCCGCCTTTGTCACACCAGTAGATGAATGATGAAAATTTATGTACACTTCCATTGAGCTAAGCTGTGAAGCGGATGCGAGGGGCGTTTAGTGCATAACATACTGCTATGCTACAGCACCTTTTAATTATACCATGATTCTAATAACTCTTGAGCTTCTTCAAAATCGATTCTTTCCCTCCAACGTACTATTTCCCGCTCAATGCGATTCTTTTGGCGCAAATATTTAATGCCATATACAAGCGGAAGAAGAGAACGTAGGTATTCAATTCTTTTCTGCATATATGGAATCATACTGCCTACCCCGCCCCAATGGGAGGGTTCCAAGGGCAATCGCTCAAAAATATGCGGATCGGAATTAAGCGACAAAAACTTTGCTAATGCCTTTTTTCTCCTTTCGGAACTCAGTTCTTCTATCGCAGAAAACAAATCAACCATCCGCTCCTCATCCAAATTGTATCTCTCAATTATGTGGTCAATCCATAAATCTTGTTTCGCAATGGTCTCCGGTTGGGATTTTTCGTTGGCTAACAACACACTTACTGATACCTGTCGCTTCCAGTCAACCGCATTTCTATTTTTCTCATGTAGGTAATTGAAAACATCGTCAGCTAAATCCATGAAATTTTCAGTATTCCATATTGTCGTTAGTCTAGTATCATGTGAAAAATAGCCAAGATGACTAAGTGCATCGCTGTCAAGATACTTATATTAAAACGCTGGATCAGCAGAAATAATAGTTTGCAATAGAACACCTTTATAATCGCAAAGTTCTAAACAAGATATCCCTTTTAAATATAATTCTTCTAAAAGAAGAATTTCCCCAGAAAACATCTCCAAAATTGCATTTGCTTCTTTCTTCTCTTTTTGATTCAAGATGCTGAAAGCATAAAGGCTAAAGACAAATGGAGACTCGTCATAATGGCTTAAAATAATGCGTATGGCTTGAATTATTACTTTTGTCTCTACTGCCTCATATTTATGTAAGAGATCAACCGTCCGATATGGTGATGATTTCATTGCTAGATCCGGTGTGTCTAGGTAGCACAACAAATCTGATGCCCATGGAGTGGATATTTCTTGTTCAGGCATAAAAGCATAAAAGAACCACAGCCACACATTTTGCTGGTTATACTTATGTCGAGTGATTAATTTTTTTACTTCTGACACAGACTTAATCTCAAATAGTTTCTCTAAGATCCTTCCGGCGCATATCTTATATGGGGTATCCGCCCTCATGTAAGTATCTATCAAATATAGATACAGTTGTTGCCGATTCTCTAGCTCCTCAAACACATATCCGAGGCCTACGCCCAATTTTCTCTCTTCCTTATCGAAAGTCTGGATGCTTTCCAGACATATCTGTATCAAATAATCTATATCTGCAAATGTGTATCCCTCCACCAGTTTGTAAATTCTTTCCTTATGTCGCTGTACCCCTTTCTCATATCCCTCCGAATAGTCTTCAGAACGATGGGACACAAGCGCAGAATATATCTTATACTTTTCCGAGTTAAGAAACGGGGCCAGTATATCCAGTGCGCAATAATCAATGTGCTTTGCAACTTGTTTAATGCGTGCCGCAATTACACAGTGGAACAAATTTTCAGGCTGGAATAGGGAGAAGAATTTTAGAATTTCCTCAAACTCGGCTCTCATCACATCCAAAGCCGTATCGACACCGCAATGAGGCATACCGTACCTATAAAGGATGTCTTCAATTTTAGCCTGCATATTACCATGTTGGTAAATTTTATAAAGTTGTGCCAAAAGCATCTTTCGGTATTCTAAAACAGGTTGATCTGGCGGAAGCGACAATGTGTAAATCGACACTGTATTGTGCCGACCACCCTCTGCCTTTGAAACATCAAACTTCAAAAAATGACCTGCAACGCGAACGAATAAGGTTAATAGATTCATATCTTCTGGGGTCGCATTAACCGCTTCGCAGAGATTTTTGACTACCGCGCTCTGCGTAAAATATCCAAAGCGAGGGGAGTCTAAATTGACTTCAAACCGTCCGGCGTATGTACTATAAAATTGTTCAAACAAATCCGGGCGTTTTTGATAATACAGCAATAGCAGGTCCAGTGCAGTGGGTAACTCAGGACGGTCTTCAAAACTACCCAATATTTGGAGAATATCATCTGAAATATTCTTATCTGGCCTGTCATCTTTAAACGACAATGTCTGCACATCAAAGGGACAATATGTCTCTTGTTCAATATACTCCTGCAGCAACAAAAGAGTTTGTGTCGGTCGCACCAAATGAAAGGCTTTGAAAAATGGGAGAAATACCTCCACATTACTTTCCAATTTATCCCACACGAGGTTAATTTGAGCTTCAACATATTCTCTTACATTTTGATCGGAGAACACATTTAAGAGGATATTGCATGCCTCAATAGTTCTGCCTTTGTTGATCTGAAAACAAGTTTCAATCATCATATTGAGAGGAATAATCTTTTCCTCGATAAAAACATACTTGATCAAAAAGTTACTGAAGCTTTGGTCTGAAATTCTTGCCGCCTCGTCATTGCACAGATCTACGATTTCCGCTCTGTGGAGCAATTTCAGATCCGATGTAAAATCACTGCTGCTTATTCCCGCAACCTCAAAAATTGGGGCAAGCTTTTCGAGATGCTTCAGATGGATCGCTCGAACAAATGCAATGATTCCAGCCGAGCACACACCTGTATCACTTTCAACGAGGGCATTCAGCTGCTTGCTATAATAGTTATGATAGAGGGCTGACGCATCCTGAATTGCTGCAAGGCTTTCAGATTCTGCTGCAAGCTTTCCAGCAAGCATAGCCAGGCGCGCATTTCCTTCCGCAATGGCCACAATGCGATCCGTGTAAACTCGATTTGTAATCCCGTAGCATGTTTCCATAAGTTTACGGATATCATCATCACTAAATGTTGAGATTTTAATTCTTTCTGGTTTAATAACCTCCATAACACTCTGCATCACTTGTTTGCGGGCATAGTCGCGTACGGTCAGAATCAATTTTGAAATATACCGTAATCCGACTGCTACTCTCGGAAGATAATCCAGTACATGGTGCAGTCCGGAAAGCTCATTCGCATCATCTACAAGTACCAGATACTCTTTTCCTTCTTCAATTGCAGATACCAGGTCCTCATATAGTTGCAAGTTGTTATTTTTTATGACAAGTACAGTGTAGCCCTTCTCTTCCGCCAACTGCCGGCATAATTCCAATGCAAATCTGGTCTTCCCAACACCGGCAGGCCCAGCAATTAGCAAGACATCGTTATCATGCAAAGCAGACTTTGCTTTTTCCAACTCCTTTTCTCGAAAAAGAAATTCTGTTCCCAGTGGAGCAGACATCTTGTTCGCATCATGCCTCGCCACAAACATATCTAACGGCAGAATTTGGCCTGAGTCGATACTAATTCCAAAGAAATCTTGGGCTAAAATTGGGCACTCGCGGAAGATATCATTTCCCAGTTGATCCAGGCCAATCAGTGTCAGCACTACATCGCGCTCCTCGCAGTACTGTCTAAGATGCTGGTCATCACCTGCTCCTAAGCGGCCATATGTATGGCAATATATGATCTCTGCAATATCTTTCGGAGAAACACCAGTCTTTTTTGAATCAAAACATTTGTCAATGTCTTCCATTGCTTTCTTTAAGAAATCCGTCTTTTGTGTAGTATACATCACAAATACATACTTATTTTCTGCTGTCAAAAAATAAGTATCTGGATTTCCCTTTGCTGTTTTATCCGTTCCTGTATTCATTCCTAACGAATACACGTTCCGATATCCCTTGTAGCTCAAATAGGCATCACACAAATTCTGAAATGCTCCACCATCCATCTGATTGATTCGATTTTTGATATCCGTCAGTTTTGACATTTTCTCTCCTCCGGGAAACGACAGTTTATACCAATATAACCATTTTGATTTTACCATTAACCGTCATCATGTGCAACCTGGTTGACTAAATCAGCAGCAAGAGTTCCAGATCATAATGTAGAAGAGGTGTAATAGACTGCCTATCTACACGTAATTGGTTAAGTATAAATACTGATTTGTACTATTATTCTTTAGAAAAGTCGACTATAACAGAAAAACGTGCAAATATACAAATCCGTGCGCAACTGTCTGTGCATATTGCTGTTTCAACCGTCATTTCAGACATAAGAAAATCCCCAAAAGAATGATTCCTTTGGGGATTTTGGTGCGCCCGACTGGATTCGAACCAGCGGCCTACAGAGTCGGAGTCTGTCACTCTATCCAGCTGAGCTACGGGCGCATATGTAGCAGAGGGAGACTTTCCCCCTTGCGACTAATTTATTATACCATCTTTTTCGGGAATGTAAAGAAGAAAACTGCACAAAAGACAAAAAAGATTGTTAAAAAAGTTGACAAGTTCTGGAATTTGGAGTACAATCCAGAAAGACGAAAACAAGCGGTAGGGGAAAGCGGGCTGCAGCCCGGCTCCTGCCGCCGGCAAAGAAGAAGGACGCATATGAAAAAACAAAAGGTCTCGGATGCGGTGATCCATCGTCTGCCCCGCTATTACCGCTATCTGGACGAGCTGCATAACAAGGGCGTGGTACGCATTTCCTCCAATTCGCTGGGGCAGAAAATGGACATCACCGCCTCTCAGATCCGGCAGGATCTCAGCTGCTTCGGTGAATTCGGTCAGCAGGGCTACGGCTATAACGTGGCAGAGCTGCGCTCGGAAATCGGCCACATTCTGGGCATCGACTCCGGCTACCGGCTCATTGTGGTGGGAGCGGGCCATCTGGGCCATGCGCTGCTGCAGAACTTCGACTTTCAGAAGGTGGGCTTTCAGGTGGATACCGCCTTCGACGTGTCCCCGGCGCTGATCGGTACCAAGATCCACGACGTGACCATCCGGCCCATGGAGGAGCTGGAACACTATGTGGAGGAGTACCACCCCAACGTGGCGGTGCTGACAGTGCCTCAGAGCGTGGCCCAGCCGCTGGCGGACCGGCTCATTGCCCTGGGAGTGAAGGGCTTCTGGAACTTTACCAATGTGGAGCTCTCCACCCAGACCAAGGGGGTATTCTTCGAGGACATCCACTTTGTGGATACCCTCCTGACCCTCAGCTACCGTATCTCCCGGCCGGAGGAACTCTATTAAGGGGCGGATCATACTATGGAATGAGACCTGCGGGTCCAATTTTCATAGGAGGTCACGTTCTTATGTGCAATCAGAACTCCTGCTTCGGCGGCTGCGGCTGCTGGATCATCATCGCCATCATCATCCTGTGCCTGTTCTGGGGCGGCAACGGCTGCGGCTGCGGCAACACCCAGAATAACAACGGCTGCGGCTGCGGCTGCTGACCGGGCGGCCCCATAGGGGGCAGCGGAACACATGAAAAGGACGCCTCCGGCCACGCCGGGGGCGTCCTTTTGTGCAGAGATCGTACCATCGATGAGCAAGGAAAAAAGCGCCGGAAGGACACGCTGTCAGGCGTGCTTGCGCTTGCCCGCCGAGAGGATAAAAGCAGAACAACGCCGGTGCTTGCTGACAGCAGACACCGGCGCTGTTTCATGTTCGGTCGTTACTCACCGAAGTTGTTCTGGATCAGAGATACCAGAGCATCCACGGCTTCCTTTTCATCAGAGCCGTCAGCGATGAGGGCAATGTTGGTTCCCTTCACAATACCCAAGGACAGTACGCCCAGCAGACTCTTGGCGTTGACCCGGCGCTCTTCCTTCTCCACCCAAATGCCGCTCTTGAACTCGTTGGCCTTCTGAATGAAATACGTAGCGGGACGTGCGTGCAGCCCCACCTCATTCTGAACGGTAATTTCCTGCGTATACATCAAACCAGCACTCCTTTATTCGCAGTCATCAAGCCGACTGCTACACATACTATTATAACGGATAACGGGGAGAAAGCAATATTCAATCCCACAAAAATTTGTGGCGATTGCAGAGAATCCAAGAAAAAATTCGTCGTTCTACACGAAAGCGGCTTATTTCAGCTCCACCAGGGTGACACCGGCCTCACCCTCGCCGTAGCGGCCCAGCCGGAAGCTTTTGACGGCCTTGTTACGCTTGAGGATCTCGTGGACGGCCTTTCGCAGAGCGCCGGTACCCTTTCCGTGGATGATGGTGACGGTGCCCAGCTTGGCCATGACGGCACTGTCCAGATAGTTTTCCACCACGCTCTCGGCCTCCAGCGTCTCATAGCCCCGGATATCCAGCTCCGAGGAGGCACGGGACACGGTGTTCAGGGTGGCGGCGGAGGGACTGGGTGCGGGTTTGGACTTCTTGGGAGCACCCTCCAGCAGGCGCACCTGCTGGGCCTTGACGGTCATCTTCATGCGGCCCGCCTGCAGCAGCAGGGTGCCGTCGCCGTTGACGGCCAGCACCGTGGCGGCCATCTTCACGCCGGGCAGCTCCACCTGATCGTCCACGGCGATGGGCCGGGGCGGCGTATAGGCAGGCTCCTGCTCCTCGTCCCGCAGGTGCAGCTGCTCCTCCGCCGTTTTCAGATGGTGGCGCACGGCGGCCTTGGCGTCGTTGAGGGCCTGCACGTTGGCCTGCTTCTGCTGCTCCTTCCGCAGCTGATCCAGCTGGGCGAAGATCTCCTCCGCCTGCTGCTGGGCCTGCCGGACGATGCGCTTGGCCTCAGCCTCTCCCTTGGCCCGTGCGCTTTCCTTGCCCTTTTCCATCTGCTCCCGGAAGGTCCGGGCCTTCCGGGCGTCCTCCTCCCGCTGCCGCCACAGTCGGTCGGCCTCGTTCTGGGCCTTCTCCAGCCGCTGGCGCTTCTCCTCCAGCTGGGTCAGCACGTCCTCGAAGCGAACGGAGTCGCTGTCCATCTGGGCCTGTGCCGCCTGAATGACAGACTCATCCAGCCCCAGCCGCCGGGAGATGGCGAAGGCGTTGGACTTACCGGGGATGCCGATGAGGAGCCGGTAGGTGGGCCGCAGGGTCTGTACGTCGAACTCGCAGCTGGCGTTCTCCACCCCCGCCGTGGTCATGGCGAAGGTTTTCAACTCGGCATAGTGGGTGGTGGCGGCGATGAGAGCCCCCTGATTCCGGGCCTCCTGAATGATGGCGATGGCCAGAGCCGCACCCTCCACCGGGTCTGTGCCGGCGCCCAGCTCGTCGAACAGCAGCAGACTGTGGTCGTCCACTTCCTTCAGGATCCGGACGATGTTGGACATATGGGCCGAGAAGGTGGACAGGCTCTGCTCGATGCTCTGCTCGTCTCCTACGTCCGCCAGCACCCGGCGGAACACCCGCACGGCGCTGCCGCCGTCGGCGGGGATGTGCAGGCCGCACTGGGCCATCAGGCTCAGCAGGCCAATGGTTTTCAGGGTCACGGTTTTGCCGCCGGTGTTGGGGCCGGTGATGACCAGGGTGTCGAACTGCTCACCCAGCTCCACGGTGATCGGCACCGCCTTGGCCTGATCCAGCAGAGGATGCCGGGCCCGGCGCAGGGTGATGCCGCCCCGGCGGCGCACCTCCGGGCGGCTGGCGTTGAGCTGATAGCTCAGCTGCGCCCGTGCAAAGATCACATCCAGCTGCACCAGAATGTCGTAGTCCCAGAGGATGTTCTCCATCTGGCCGGCACACTCAGCAGAGAGCTGGCGCAGGATACGGTCGATCTCCTTCTGCTCACGGGCCTCCAGCTCCTTGAGTTCGTTGTTGGCCTGCACCACGCCCATAGGCTCCACGAACAGCGTGGCACCGGAGGAGGAGATGTCGTGGACCAGACCCGGCAGACTGCCCTTGCACTCGGCCTTCACCGGCACCACGAAGCGGCCGTCCCGCTGGGTGATGAGGGCCTCCTGCAGGACCTTGGCATAGGAGGGGGAGGAGATGATGCGCTGCAGGATCTGCCGGCCCTTGGTGGCCGCCAGCCGCATTTTCCGGCGGATATCCGCCAGCTCGCTGCTGGCGGTGTCGGCAATGGTCTCCTCGTCCAGAATGGCGGAGCGTATCTTATCCTCCAGATAGCGGTTGGTGTGCAGAGAGGAGAACAGCCGGTCCAGCACCGTGGCCTCCCCCTGCCGCTGGGCGTCGTATTCGCTGACCCGGCGGCTGGCGGTCAGTACGCCTGCCACATCCAGCAGTTCACGGGTGTTCAGCATACCGCCGTGGTCGGCACGGGTCAGGGCGGCGGATACATCCTTGACCCCGGAGAAGGAGGGGCTGCCGTGGAGACCCAGCCGCTCCTTGGCGGCGTCGGTCTCATCCAGCAGATGCAGCACCTCCTGCGTGTCCGTGGCGGGAGTCAGGCGCAGGCACCGCTCTTTGGCGGCGTCGCTGACCGCCTTGGCCGCCAGCTTTTCCAGCACCGCCGGAAGCTCCAGCGTGCGGATGGATTTTTCAAACAAATCAGTCATATGTAGGTTCCTCTTGCGGCAAAATGGATTTATAGTAGTCCAGCGTCCGGAAGCTGCGCTCCAGCTGGACGGTGACATAGACCTCTGCCGCCTGCCCCAGCTGGCGCAGGGCGGGGGTATCCAGCGTGAAGCTGTAAAGCTTCTTATCCGGGCAGTACAGCACGTGGCGCAGAGCCGCCAGAGCGGCGGGGGACAGGGGCATGGACAGCCCGCCCTTTTCCCGGCAGGCGGCGCAGCATACCACCCCGTGGACGGCGTCCAGCACCGGATTCTCAGGCTCCGGCCGCCCGCACACGGCGCAGCCGTCAGCCAGAGGCTCGAAGCCCGACAGCGCCATGAGCCGCAGCTCGAAGGCGGGCTTTACCAGCTGGGGCGGCTTATGCAGGACACTGAGGGCGTACAGGGCATTCAGCAGCAGCCGCAGCAGCTGCGACGTGTCCTCCGCCTGTGCCGTGGCGTCCGTCAGATCGGCCAGATAGGAGGCAAGGCTCAGAGCCACGAAGTCCGTCCGCAGGCCGGTGAACAGCTCCAGCGTCTCCGCCTCGTCCAGCATGAACCACTGACCCTTTTCGTAGATGGTCAGCTCCGAATAGGCCAGCAGCTGACACGCCGCCGCCAGACGGCTGTTTTTCCGCCGGGCGCCCCGCGCAATGAGGGAGATCTTCCCCCGATCCGGGGTCAGCACCGTCAGAATTTTGTCCGTCTCCCTGGTCACGGTCTCCCGCAGCACCAGTCCGGCGGTGACGATGGGTTGGTTTGGCATGATTCCTCCTCCCACCGGTGCAGCAGATACAGCTCCGGCGCTCCGGTCTCCAGAAAAAGATTCCAGTAATCGCACATGATCTCCACCCCCGGCATTAGCTTGCCGCCGCCGGGTCGAAACATGAGTGGTAAGTTTTAGGGTCGGCTCATGTTTCTAACGGGAATTACTGTTCGTTGTAGCCCTGTGAACGAATGAAATTCACATTGTCCCGCCAGTTTTCCTTGACCTTCACCCACGTTTCCAGATAGACCTTGGTCCCCATGAACTTCTCGATATCCTGCCGGGCCAGCGTGCTGATGCGCTTGAGCATATCCCCGTGCTTGCCGATGATGATGCCCTTGTGGCTGGCCTTTTCGCAGTAGATGGTCACGTCCAGGTCGATGATGCCGGAGTCCTCCCGTTCGGTGAAGCGGGTCACCTCCACCGCCGTGCCGTGCGGGATCTCCTTATCCAGACACAGCAGCATTTTCTCCCGGATGATCTCGGCGCAGACCTGCTGATCCGGCTGGTCGGTGGTCATGCCGTCGGGGAACAGCTGCGGCCCCTCCACGGCGTACCGCTGCATCTGGGTCAGCAGATCCTCCAGACCGTCGCCGGTGCGGGCGGAGATGGGGATGATGGCGTCGAAATCCGGGTAGACCTCGCTGTATGCGGCGATGACCGCCAGCAGATCGTCCTTGCGCTCCACGGTGTCGATCTTGTTGATGCACAGTACGCAGGGCAGCTTCTCCTCCCGGATGCGCTGGAGAAGGATCTTCTCCGGCTCTCCCACGTGGGGGATGGGCTCCACCAGCAGCAGGGCGGCCTCCACACTGGCCAGACTCTCCCGCACCACCTTCACCATGTAGTCCCCCAGCCGGGAGCGGGCCTTGTGCAGGCCCGGCGTATCCAGCAGGATGAACTGGGTGTCGCCCCGGTTCACTACACCGTAGATGCGGTTTCTGGTGGTCTGGGGCTTGTTGGAGACGATGGCGATCTTCTCACCCACCAGGGCGTTGGTGAGACTGGACTTGCCCACGTTGGGCCGTCCGCACACGGTGAGCATAGCGGTTTTGGTGATGTTGTTTTTCTCGTTCATAAGGTGATCCTCAGCTTTCTGTGAGCAATTTTGTTATGTTACTTTTGATGGTAGTGTAAACTGGTAAGTGACAGAGTTTTGCCAGCGTTCCTCGTTTGTCAGGTCCTCCCCGATCACCTCGCCGCCCATGCGCTCATAGAAGCTTCGGGCATTGAAATTTTCCGGAACACAGTGGCAGATGAAGGCGGTGGCATGGTGCTCCCGGCAATATGCACTCATGAAATCAAAGGCTTGCCGACCGATCCCCTGCCGCTGGTATTCAGAGACAATATAAAGGGATTGCAGGGTGATCACGTCAGCTTTATTTATCGTCAGATAGCCGATATTTTGCCGACCCTTTCGGATAAGGTACACGGAATATGCCGGGTGATGGACCCTCAGCAGTTCCATTTCCCTGTGCCGGTCCCAGTCAAATTCATCTATCATGGAATCGGGGTAGATGCCTCGGTATGTGGTGCTCCAGATCCTTTGCCGCAGGCCGATGATAGACGGTACGTCCTCTTCGGTTGCCTCGACAAACAGCTTATCCTCGGCCATGATGCAGCTCCTTCCGCAATTTCCGGTGATCCTCAGCTTTCTGTGAGCAATTTTGAATAGGGACAGGGAGAAATTTACTTCTCGTTTCATTCATCCGGCAGCTGCATGGTGTCATACCGCACGCCGCAGGCCGTGCAGACCCAGCCGCAGCTGCTTTTCTTGGCTTTTTTATGGAAATAGTCCAGCGGCCCGCCGCACAGCGGACAGGGCTGCGGCGTCTCCTGCCAGAGACTTTTCAGAAGGGACACGGCGTCCTCCCGGCGCCCCAGCCGGAGCCCGGTCAGAGCGGACCTTCTCACCGATCCAGACCCAGCAGGGCCATAATGGCCTCCTCTCTGGCCCGCATCTGTGCCTTCATAGGCCCCTCGTCCAGATGGTCGTAGCCCAGCAGATGCAGCACCGAGTGGGTCACCAGATAGGAGAGCTCCCGCCGCTTGGAGTGACCGTACTCCCTGGCCTGCGCCGCCACCCGCTCCATGGAGAGCACCATGTCCCCCAGCGGGATAAGGCCCGTGCCGGGGTCGGCGTCCTCCGGGCCGGGCAGCTGGCCGGGGGTCAGTTCAAACTCCGGGAAGCTGAGGACGTCCGTGGGCCGGTCCACCTGCCGCAGCTCCCGGTTGATCTCGTGGATGCCGTCGTCGTCCGTCAGAAGCACGTCCACCTCGCAGGGGGCCGTGAGTCCCTCCGCCGCCAGCGCTGTGCGGATGGTCCGACGGATCAGGGCGCAGTTGGCATCGTTGGCGGCGCCGGGTACATCGGCGGTGATGGGGATGTAGTGTGTCTTTCTCATTTGCGCTTCTCCTCGAATCGGGCGTAGGCCTCGATGATCCGCTGCACCATCACATGGCGCACCACGTCTTGCTGGGTCAGCTGGCAGATGCTGACGCCCTCCACGCCCTTCAGGATCTTCATGGCGTCCTTCAGGCCGCTGGGCTTGTCCCCCGGCAGGTCGATCTGGGTGATGTCGCCGGTGATGACCATTTTGGAGCCGAAGCCCATGCGGGTCAGGAACATTTTCATCTGTTCCCGGCTGGTGTTCTGGGCCTCGTCGAGAATGATAAAGCTGTCATCCAACGTCCGGCCACGCATATAGGCCAGCGGGGCCACCTCGATGTTGCCACGCTCCAGATATTTCTGGTACGTCTCCGCCCCCAGCATATCGAACAGGGCGTCGTATAGAGGCCGCAGGTAGGGGTCCACCTTGCTCTGGAGGTCGCCGGGCAGGAAGCCCAGCCGCTCTCCGGCCTCCACGGCGGGGCGGGTCAGGATGATGCGGTTGACCTGCTTGGCCCGGAAGGCCGCCACGGCCGCCGCCACCGCCAGATACGTCTTGCCGGTGCCGGCGGGCCCCACCCCGATGGTGACGGGGCTGTGGAGCACCGCCTGCACATACTGCTTCTGGCCGATGGTCTTGGGCTTGACGGGCCGGCCTTTGGAGGTGATGCAGATCACGTCCTGTGTCAGCTCTCCGATGCGCTCGGACTGGCCGCTGCGGCACAGGCCGATGACGTAGCGGACGTGCTGCTCGGTAATGGACTCCCCCTTGCCGGAGAGGGTCAGCAGCGCCTCCACTGCCTTGGCAGCCATCATCACCTCCTCTGGCTCCCCGGAGATCCGCAGCTCCCCGTCACGGTTCACCACCGTCACATGGAATTCCGCCTCCAGAAGCCGGATATTTTCATCAAACGAGCCGAACAGATTGATGGCCTCTTCCATTCGCTCGATGCTTACACGCTGTTCCATACGGGACAAGCCCCCTTATCTCTGTGTAGTCTCCGTTTCCGGCAGCGTCACGGTCTGGCCGATCTGCTCCAGACACTCCGCCTTCAGCACCACCGTCAGCCGGTCCCCCTGCCGCACAGCGGCGAAGCGGGTGTCGGTGACGGTACTGCCCTCCGGCAGCCGGGCCGACAGCAGGGCCAGCAGCTGCTGCTCTCCCTCCTGACGGGCGCTCTGCTCCGTGCGCTCTGCGGCGGCGCCCTCCCATGCGGTGATGCGCTCCCACACCAGCGTCAGAGGCGGGCGAAGCCCTCCGGGCAGGGTAAACGGTTTATAATATGTTATTTTATCACAATCCACCCCGGTGATGCTACCCTTTCCGTAGAATTTTATCCGGTGTTTTCCGATATCCAGCGCCCAGCGGCTGTGGCTGCGGCTTCCGGCGGCGGGTTGCGTGATCTGTAGCGGTACGCTGACCGACAGCTCATACCACGTTCTGGCCCACACGGCCCCCATGCTGTGGACAAACCGTGCGCCGATGTGTTCCGTCTCCGACACCCCGGAGATCAGCAGCTGTCCCTCCGTGACGGTGGCCCCCGGCAGCACCATGGCCTGCCCCTCCAGCGCCTCCACCTTGGTGATAAGGCCCGCTCTCCGGGCCACGATGTTGGTGACGGTGCTCCGGTCCGCCGCCTCGGGCGGACGGTGCCGCTCCACCACCTGCACATGGGCCACGCAGCCCCGGACGTTCACCGCCAGCCACGATACCTCCGGCAGGGCCAGCAGCACATGGTTGCGCATGGTCTCCTGATCGATGTGCAGACCCGGCGACCCCACGGTGATGCCGTAGTCCTCCAGCGCCCGGAGAATGGTCTCCGTGGGGACGGTGTCGTTGCCGCTGACCTGAAAGTCCCAGATGACGAGGTTGCCGCCGAACATCAGCACCAGCGCCAGCACCGCTCCGGCCAGCAGCACGTACCGCCGGCGCAGACGCCGCCAGAACACCGGTACGCCGCCGCTGCGGCACAGGTGCAGGCTGCCGCCGGCGTCCTCCGCCGCCTGCCGCAGACGGGGAAGGTCCCGGCCTACGGCCCGCAGAGTCAGGCACACCGGCGACTCCCATGTCAGCTCCCAAAAGGGGATGCCCCGTGCGCCGCAGAGGTTCAACATCCGCTCCGGACAGCCGCACTCGATCCGCACCAGCACCTGCCCCTGTAAAAAATGGACGATCTGACGATACATGGCCCCTCCTATGTCAGCAGCTCAATGGCAGCGATGGTGCCGCTGATCCGCAGCTCCCGGTCCGTCATGGCCAGCAGTTGCAGCTCCCGGCCCGTGATCCGTACCATCATGTTTGCGGCGGCGATGTCGATGACCTCCGTGCTGTACCGCAGCACGCCCCGGTGCTGCTCCATATAGAACTGGCGGTCCCCCACCAGCTCCATGCGGCCCACCCCCGCCGCCAGCTCCCCTGGCAGATCCAGCCGGTCCATGACCTCCAGACCGGCACGGGCCAGCCGCTTTTTGTCTCCCATGAGGCATCCCTCCCACGGTGGACTGTATGCGTACCGCCGGAAAAACTTGCCTGTCCGTGGCATGGACCTCTGCCCGCCGTCATAAGCTGGCAGGGTAAAGGGAGGTGAGGGAGCATGGGTTTGGCACTGGGACTTCTGGCGGTCATGGCGGGGCTGCTGGCGGCATCGGAGACGGCGGCACAGGCGGTGCGGGAGGGACTGGCCCTCTGTGGCGGCTCGGTGATCCCGGCGCTGTTTCCCTTCCTCGTGGTGTCCCGGCTGTTTGTGGCCACCGGCAGCGCAGCGGCGCTGGGGCAGCTGCTGGCGCCCCTGACCCGCCGGATGCTGGGAGTCTCCGGTCCCGGCGGTACGGCAGTGCTGCTGGGTCTGCTGGGAGGCTATCCGGTGGGCGCCCAGACGGCGGGAGAGCTGGCCCGCACCGGGGCAGTCTCCCGACAGGAGGGACAGCGGCTGCTGCTGTTCTGCAACAACTGCGGCCCGGCCTTTGCCTTGGGCGTGGCGGGGGCGGGCTGCTTCGGCAGTCTCCGGGCCGGGGTATGGCTTTGGCTGATCCATGTGTCGGCCGCCATGCTGACGGCTTTGCTGACCCGCAGCACCTCGTCCCCGGAGGGACGGACTTCGCCGTCTGCGCCGCAGACTCTGAGTTCCGCTTTTCCGGGGGCCGTCCGGGGAGCGGGGGAGGGGATGCTCCACGTCTGCGGCTTCGTGGTGTTCTTTCTGGTGCTGACCCGGCTGCTGACGGCCCTGACGGGGCTGGAGCACCCTCTTCCGCTGGGACTACTGGAGCTTACCGGCGGCATCCTGCGGCTCTCCGGCACACGGGGGGACTTCGTGCTGGCGGCGGCACTGATGGGCTGGGGCGGCGTGTGCGTCCACTGTCAGACAGCGGCGGTGCTGGAGGGGAGCGGACTCCACATGAGGGGCTATCTGTCGGCAAAGGCAGCGCAGGCGGTTCTATCGGCGGCATTGGCTGTTCCCGTAAGCCGCTGGGTGCGGTAAAGGGTTGCTGCTTTCCCCTATGGCGGACAAAAAACGGCACCCGCATTAGACATGAGCGGATAACGAAGTTTTTATGCAGGATACGGTGCAGTCTCTGAAAAGGGGCTGCACCGTGTTCTGCTTTATGCAGAAGTCTTGAACTGCTGCGGGTTTTGGCGGATCTCCTCCATTGCCGCCTGTAGTTCCTTTTCCGTAGGAATAGAGAATAGCCCAACGGCGGTGAAGTAAATATCCCCCTTAACCGTCTTGGTTTTCTTATCCTTGCTGTGAACCTCGATGCGCCGAATCAGCGCATTGACGATCTCCGGCGTAAGCTGTCGGATGTCCGTATAGTCCCGCAGCGCTTTCATCAGCAGCCTCAAATCCACCTTGGTTTGCTCCGCATCCAACAGATTTTTCTTGCCGTCAGCTACGAGCTTCAGCAGCTCCTTCTGCTCTTTTTCGTAGTTGGCGGTCATTGAGTAATGGAAGAAGCCAGCGTTTGCGGAAAAGTCACAATTTACGGAGGTAAAGCTTCGAATACCACTTGCCTTTTTGTTCTTGTTATGATATTATTGGTATACGTACTAAAACGCTTGAGGGGAGGTGATGTATTTGCGGAAAGACAGCAGCGAGACGAAGCGGAAAATACTGACCGTGTGCGTCCGTCTCTTTTTGGATCAGGGGTATAAAAACACCTCTGTCAGTCAGATCGTGGACGAAGCAGGTGTTGCAAGAGGAAGCTATTTGAATCTGTTTCCCACCAAGGATAAAATTTTGCTGGACTTGACCGAAACGATGTTCGGCGGACAGTTCGGCATGGCAAGAAGCATTGCAGACATCAAGCTGCCGCCGGTTTACGCCTATGCGGTGGAAACGGTGATCCAGCTGACCCTGACCGAGCTGAACGAGAACCTGCGGGAAATTTACATTGAGGCCTACTCCCTGCCTGAAACATCGGAGTATATCTACCTGCATACCACGGCAGAGCTGAAGCAGATCTTCAGCGCAAATTTCCCGGATTACAGCGACAGCGACTTTTACGAGATGGAAATCGGCACGGCAGGACTGATGCGCAATTATATGGCACGAAAATGCGACATCCATTTCCCGTTGGAACGCAAGCTCAGCCGCTTTTTGACGGCGGCGATGCGGGTGTACCGGGTGCCGGAGGACGAGCTGGCAAAGGTGCTTGCCTTTATTCAATCACTGGATATCAAGGCAATCGCCACCAAGGTTATGTATAAGCTGTTTGCCATGCTGGAAATGAAATACGATTTTAGGCTGTCGAAGGATGGAGAAACGGAGGTAACAAGATGAAGAAACGATTAATCAGCATCCTGCTCATGTGCTGTATGGTGCTGACACTGCTGCCAACAACGGCTTTTGCTGAGGGCGGCACGGAAGAGCCGCTCGTATGTACCTGCGAAACAGCCTGCACGGCAGAGAGCATGAATGCAAGCTGCACCGTCTGCGGTGCAGACGGTGCTTTGGCAGAAAACTGCGGGAAATATGCTGCAGAAAAAAGCGGACAGCCAGGTGCGCCCGACGACGCTCCGGTCATCACCGCAGCAGATGTGCAGGCACTGATCGACGCGCTGCCGGAAGCGGAAACAATCAGCGAAGATAATGCGGCGGACGTAGAAGCGCAGTTAGAAGCCATTGACGAGGCGAAGGTACAGCTTTCTGATGAAGATTTCGCGGTACTCGATTTTACCCGCTATGATGCCGCAGTTGCCGCACTTATGGCGCTAAGCGGCGAACCGGATACTGCCTTTGCGCCCCAGACTGCGAATGACCACACCCATTGCTACTGCGGCGGCAGTATCACGGCGGGCGACCATGCCAGCCATTCCGACGTGACCTATACGGCATGGGACGGCACGAGCAGCATCACATATACCAACAATACCGCCTACGTTTACCTGACGGAGAACGCCACCCTCAGCGGTCATCTGACGGTGGATGGCAAAACACTATATCTGTGCCTGAACGGCAAGACCCTTGCCAGCAACGGCACAGCCAAGATTCAGGTCAAAAACGGCGGTCGACTTGTTCTCTGCGACTGTCAGGGTGGCGGCACCTTTAAGGGCGCGACGCAGAATGTCTGGGGCGGTGCCTGCATTTACCTTTATACCAGCACGCTGGATATGTTCGGCGGCAAGCTCACCGGCGGCAAAGTCACCGGCAATGGCGGCGGCGGAGCCATCGCTTTGGATGACCAGCAGTGCATATTCAATATGTACGGTGGCGAAATCTCCGGCAACAACGGCAACAACTACGGCGGCGCCATTTTCCGGAAATTCAATGCAAACATGCCGAACACCACCGGCGGCACTTTCAATATGTATGGCGGCACAATCAAGAATAACACCGCCAAGAACGGCGGCGCATTCTTCTCCACCACCGGCGGCACCATCAATATGACCGGCGGCACCATCTCCGGCAATACAGCGACCCAAAGCAGCAACGATGCTGGCGGCGGCGCCATCTATATGCGCGGCAGTGGTAAGATAAACATTTCCGGCAGCGCGCAGATCACCGGCAACTCCTCCAGCCTGGACGGCGGCGCCATTCTGATGGGTTGGGGCGAGATCAACATTTCCGGCAGCGCGAAGATCAACAGCAATACCGCCAGCCGCTGGGGCGGCGCCATCTGCCTGCGCCAAGATTCTAATCAGTCGACGACGCTCTACATGCGGGGCGGCGAGATCAGCGGCAACAAGGCCAATTCAGAGGGCGGCGCGGTTCATGTGCTTGACAAGGACTGCCAGTTCTTCCTCTATGACGGCAAGATCACCGGAAACACCAGCGGCGACGGCGGCGCCATCTATCTGAATCAGGAGCCGTCGTGGCTGATTATGCAAGGCGGCGAGATCTCCGGCAATACGGCCACCGGCAACGGCGGCGGCGTGTATATTTACCGCTCCGGCTCGGTCTGCCAACTCTATAGCGGTAAGATCGAGAATAACAAAGCCAGCGGCAATGGCGGCGGCATTTATATCAATCCCAGCAACAGCGGCCAGCTGAAGGTCGGAAACAAGCCCCTCGTGCAGAACAACACGGTTTCCGGCAAGGCCAACAATGTGTATCTGCCCTCCGGCAAGACGATGACCATCGAGATCGGCATGTCCACCGGGGCGGCTATTGGCGTGACCACCGCAGACACCAGCTACCCCGTGGCGTTTTCCAATGCTTACGACAGAGACTATGCGAAGTGCTTCTTTGCGGACGACGCCAATGCCCATGTGGAGTATCAGGATGACCGGAAGCTGTACCTTGTCTCCGGTGCGGTTGCGCGGCCCCTTACCGTGACCTTTGACCCCAACGGCGGTACGCTGGCCGATGCGGACAAGACCAGATCGTTGACGACCGGCGATACCTACGGCACGCTGCCGGTTCCCGACTATGAGGGCTACGATTTCGCCGGTTGGTACACGGAACAGCACGGCGGCACCGAGATTAAGGAAAACACCACCGTGACGGTGTTCGGTACGCAGACCCTCTACGCCCATTGGACGGAGCACGAATACACCGTCACGGTAGTTAAGATCGGCATGCCGGAGTGGGGTTCGGTAACGCCCATGAGCACAAAGGCCAAGGCGGGCGAAACGGTCACGCTGACGGCAACGCCGACAACGGGCAATCGGTTCAAGGAATGGGTTTTCCTCAACAAGCCGGAGGGCGGCGGCCGGGTCAACCCGGTGCTGACCTTCACAATGCCTGCCGAAGATGTGACCGTTCAGGCGCATTTTCAAGTAAAGTATTATACCATCAGTTACACCTTGGAGGGAGTTTCCGGCGGAAGTGCCAGCATCGTCCGGTGGGGAGACAAGGTGTTTAAATACCTGCCCCAAAATCCCACGTATCAAGACTGGGTATTCACCGGCTGGAAATGCGGTGATGTCACCGTTACTGAGGACATGACCTATGGCGATCTGGCAGGAAGCGACACGGTGAGTTCTATCCACATTATAGCGCAGTGGCACCAGCACGAATTCAACACCTGGACCAACGGTTATCCCGGAACACTGAAAACGCCTGCGGACTGCACTCACGATGCTGTTTACTACTGGAGATGTGTGTGCGGTGAGATCGAATACAATGACAATCATCTGTATGAGGAGCCGGGCACAGCGCTGGGCCATTTGTGGAGTTGGACGTCCAATGGCAACGGTACGCACACGCGGACATGCCGGCGTGAGAACTGCAACGCCACCGAAACCGATAATTGTTCCGGCGGCACGGCCACCTGCACCGCCAAGGCAAAGTGCAGTACCTGCAATGCCGAGTACGGCGAAAAGCTGCCCCACGACTTCACGGCAGAAACGGCAGAGGAGCAGTACCTGAAATCCGGCTCCAGCTGCACGGAGAAAGCGGTCTACTACAAGTCCTGCACGGTTTGTGGCCTGAGCTCCAAGGGTACGGCCAGCGAGGCTACCTTTGAATCCGACAGCGTTCTGGGCCATGAATGGGGCGCATGGACGTCCAACGGCAATGTCACCCACACCCGCGTCTGCTCCCGCGACGCCAGCCATACGGAAACCGAGAATTGCCACGGCGGTACGGCAGACTGCACGCACAAGGCTGTTTGTACGGTCTGCGGAGAAGCCTACGGCGACCTTGCGCCGCACAGCTTCACGGCAGAAACCGCCGAGGAGCAGTATCTGAAATCCGCTGCGACCTGCACCGAAAAGGCGGTGTATTACAAGTCCTGCGCCGTCTGCGGTACCAGCTCCGAGGGAACCGCCGACGAGGCGACCTTCACGTCCGGAAAGCCGCTCGGCCATGACTGGGGCGCATGGACGCCCGACGGGGAGGGCACACACAAGCGCATCTGCACCCACGATGCCAGCCATGTTGAAACGGCCGGCTGCACCTACGGCGACTGGAGCACGAATCAAGACAGTCACTGGAAGACCTGCACCGTCTGCGGCGGAGAGGCTGAGCGGCTCAACCACGCCGACCCGGACTGCGACCATTTCTGCGACACCTGCGGCATCAAAATGACCGAGCACGACTTCACGGGAGAACTTGCGATCACGGCACTTCTGTACAAGGAAGCAAACTGCCTCTCTCCCGCACTCTATTACAAGTCCTGCAAGATCTGTATGCTGTCCTCCGAGGGAACGGCCAGCGAAGCGACCTTTGCAAGCGGGGAGAAAAACCCGGATCGGCACGCCGAAGAGCCGGGTGACTGGCAGCTTGACGGCGACAGCCACTGGAGATTCTACACCTGCTGCCATCTGGAGGTCGATCGCGGCGCGCATCAGGGCGGCACGGCCGACTGCCTTGCCCCGGCTCTCTGCGAGGTCTGCCAGCACCCGTACGGCGAGCTTGGCCCGCACCATTTTGTCGATCAGGTGAACGAATACCGGCTGAAGTCCGCCGCTACCTGCACAAGCCCGGCGGTATATTATCAGTCCTGCTCCACCTGCGGCGCGCAGGGCGCGGAAACCTTTACCAATGGCGAACCGCTCGGCCATGACTATGGCGCATGGACGTCCAACGGAGACGGCACGCACACCCGCATTTGCGCGCACGATGCAGCGCACACGGAAACCGAAAATTGCCACGGCGGCACGGCAACCTGCACACACAAGGCTGTCTGTACGGTCTGCGGCGGCGAATACGGCGAGATGGCGGCACACAGCTTCACTGCCGAAAAAGCCGAGGCGCAGTATCTGAAGTCTGCTGCAACCTGTACCGAAAAGGCGGTCTACTACAAGTCCTGCGCAGCCTGTGGTCTGAACTCCGAGGGCACGGCGGATGAGGCGACCTTCTTCTCCGGCAATGCGCTGGATCACGACTGGGGCGCTTGGACGCAGAACAGCGATGAAAAGACCCACACCCGAATCTGTAAGCGTGACACCAGCCATACGGAAACCGAGGATTGCCACGGCGGCATGGCCACCTGCACGCACAAGGCTGTCTGCACGGTCTGCGGCGGCGAATACGGCGAGCTTGATCCGAAGAACCACACCAACTTAAAGCACTTCCCGGCAAAGGCGGCGACCAAGACCACTGAGGGCAATATCGAGTATTGGTACTGCGAAGGTTGTGGCAAGTATTTCAGCGAGAAGGACGGTACAAAGGAAATCAAAAAAGCTGACACCGTAACGGCGAAGCTGAAAGACGATTCCCAATTTCCCCAGACCGGTGACACAAGCAACCTTGTTTTGTGGATTGCCCTGTTGTTCGTCAGCGGCGGTGCTGCCATTGGTACAACGATTGTAAGCAGGAAGAAAAAGTACAACAGATAATGGAATAGCGTTCCCTTGCTCCATCTTCCGAGCAAGACAAAAGCGTCGTAGCAATACGGCGCTTTTTTGTTACCCGGAAGCGACAAACAGCGGCGCTTGAATGGCGGACGGTAAGGATACCGCCGTCAAAGTAAAGCCGCTCATATCGAAAGAAAGCACCCAAAATCGCCCCGAAACCATACAGCGGGGTCAGGTTTTGGGCATTTCTGCGTTTCGGGAGCAAATCGGCAATTCGGCAAGGATTGCACTTCACCTTACTCCTACACATTTCCGTATTCTTCCAATAATATACCATGTAAAAAACGCTATTTTTGTATGCCCTATTGACAAAAGCGAAGATTAGTGATATACTGTATTTTAGTAACATGTGTGGTGAATTGAGGAAAGGTCACTGTGGCGGGAATTATGTGTGAATACTTTTCAATTTTCTGTCACAGTATTATGCCGCCTCCTGTCCACTGTCCAAATTTGAAAGGGGTATAGATATGAAAGCACGTATGTCACGCAAATTTTTCTGTCTTCTGCTGACAGTAGTGATGGTATGCACACTACTGCCAATCATTGCGCTGGCGGCTGAACCAAGCGGTAGCATTGAGAATGCTGGTATTACTCATGCTGGCGGCTACTTGAAAAATGCTGTTTCCGTTGAACTGAAAGACGTTACCTTTGCTGAGAGCGTTGCGGTTAAACTATACAGCGGCGATACTCTGCTGACCACGGCTACCTTGCAGGGAGTAAATCCCGGCAGCTATGGTTTCCTGACCTGCTGCATCGCAACCGAGACTGCTGACGAGTACTGGGCACTGACCCCCTGGACTCCCAAGGACGATGTTGTCCCCGACAAGGCTGTCCTGTTTGTCGATGGACACGAACAGGATACGAAGACCTTCACGCTTGATGCCGAAGATTGGGCAAACCTGCCCGGCACGGTGCCCCCCCTGCAGCATCGAGCGCGCCGCCATCACTCATGATAACGGTGTCCTGAAGAACGCTGTGTCTGTTGATCTGAAGAATGTTAACTTTGAGTCCAGCGTACAGGTGCAGCTGTACAGGGACGAGACCCTGCTGACCACTGCCACCTTGCAGGGAGTAAATCCCGGCAGCTATGGTTTCCTGACCTGCTGCATCGCTACCGAGACTGCTGACGAGTACTGGTCACTGACCCCCTGGACTCCCAAAGATGATGTTGTCCCCAATAAAGTCGTGCTGTTTGTGGATGGCAACGAAATGGACACTATGGAATTCACTCTGGATGCTGCAGAGTGGAAAGCCCTGCCCGGTACCGTGCTCCCCTCCAGCAACGTGACCAACGGCACCACCAGCAATAATGACAAGCTGGACAATGTCCCCCAGACCGGTGACACAAGCAACTTTGCTTTGTGGATTGCCCTGTTGTTCGTCAGCGGCGGTGCAGCCATTGGCACAACGATTGTCAGCAAAAAGAAAGAGTATAACAGATAACAAAGCGCCTTAACCTATGCGGCGGCTATCGGGAACGGTAGCCGCCGTGAGCTTTTGTCTAACAAAACCTTTTAGTGTGCCCTATTTTCGAGAGCAATATTCAAAAATAGCTGACGAACAAGCGTTCTATATGGTATACTATATCCTGTTCTCATAGAAGACCCCACAACTGAATATCTGAGCGAAACTCAAGGCAGCCGCCGAAAGGGGTTGCGGCTGCGCTGTTCCTGTTGCAGCGTCTGCCTGCGGGCCGGAAAAAATAAGCCAAATGTAGCCGGAAATAAAAAGCCGCTACCACAGTTCTTGCAAACCTTGTACACTGGAAAGTGCCAACAGCCCAGTGGAAAGGAGCGTAATGAAAGAGACAAGTGGTAATGGCTATTCCAAAGCAGAGCAACTGCGTTTGCGAGAAGCCTCGGACCGCCTTTGCCGGGAATACGGACTGTCCGTCATTGAAAAGCTCCGCAAAGCACCATCCCGTCCGGTATGGCTGGATGAGAAAAACGGCAAGCCTACCCGCTACAATGTCTACCGTGCCGATGTGCGGGAGGCAATGGAGTTCAGCAGAACCCCCTACTATCAATACGGTTTCCGCAGATACTCATGTTGTGATTACCGGTACCATGACCCAAAATGCGATTACGATTAAAGCGGATGGGGAAAAACGGAGCTGGTGACACTTTTCAATGTGGACATTCAAATGAGCAGCGGCTCTGCAATCAAAACGACAGGGCAGGGTGCGGTAACGCTGGAATTGAATGGCACAAATATAGCGAAAAGCAATACCGGCGGTGCCGGTATTCAGAAGATGAATACAGATTGGCTCGTTATTCAGGATAATAGCACGCCTGACGGCAGCTTGACTGCCGCAGGAGGGGACTACACGGCAGGCATCGGGGGCAGTTAAGAGGTGCCGATACAAATACCTTTTCCTCCATTGAATGTACCCCCATATCTTCTGGGCCTTGATCCGACCTTGTATTTCGACAGGTTCCACCTGTCAAAATACATATTACAACTTGCCAAAATAAAAAAGTTGGGAAAAGCTCTTGACAAAATCGAACAAAATGATATAATGAACAAGTCGCCGGTTGAGGGACTCATTTGCGAGTGTGCTGGAATAGGCAGACAGGCAAGCTTGAGGTGCTTGTGTTCGATTGGACGTGTGGGTTCAAGTCCCATCACTCGCACCATCCCTCTCCTGCGGTGAAAAAAAGAAGAACGGATATGCGCGAGTGGTGGAATTGGCAGACTCGCTAGATTCAGGTTCTAGTGCTCATTACGGGCGTGCGGGTTCAAGTCCCGCCTCGCGCACCATATCGAGTGGTCATAAGGGATTTCACTTATGACCACTCGATTTTTCTATTCTGATACGGTTTGATGCAGGGAGCAGGCAAGTGGCCTGCTCTTTTTCATTATGCTGTTTCCGGTGGCGTTGTCCTCATAGAGTTTTTCATAGAGCCGGGAAACGGTATCGTTCCGAGTCATCGCTTTTTGCAGTTCCTCCTCACAGCGCTTTTGTTCCTTCAAAAGCTCCTTGTCGGTCTTTCTGGCCAGCAACTCGGCAAAGGCATCTTCGTCGTCGCTCAGATATTCTGCCACCTACACCAAGGGCGGCTCCATCATTTCCGCTTACCCGGAGGAGGCCACCGTGCTCATGCGGGCCAGCAGCGAGGATGACTTCTACAAGGCCGGCTGGTGGAACGGCATCGACGATCCCGAGGCGGGCCTGAAGGGCCATGCCGTGGCCATCGACGATCGGGCTAACGGGCTGGATATGACGGTGTTCTGCGCCAGCATCACCAACAAGGCCCACCAGACCGACGACTACCGTCTGGCTACCAACGCCATTTACAGTAAGCTCCTGGGTACCGACTTCACCGTGGAGTCCGGCGAGACGCCTGAGCCCACCCCCAACCCGGATACCAAGCCCGATACCGGCAAGGATACCCAGTCTCCGGAGACCGGCGACGGCATGACCGTTACCGTGTGGGTCATGGCAGCGACCCTGTCTGTGGCCGCTGTGCTGGTGCTCTCCGCCAAGAAGCGTGCGGATCGATCTTCTTCCCAAATAGCCACATAATCTGAAAACAGCCTCCTCCGCCTTACAGGCGGAGGAGGCTGCTTTTTCGCCGGGTTGCCGGAAATGGGAAAATGTGGTATGATACTAAAAAACATTTTCCCCGGAGGTGCGTTATGACCCAACTGCAAGGCTTTTTTGAGAAGAACTTCACCCTGTCCCCGGATTACTGCGGGGCATCGGCCCGGATGTCGCCGCTGGCGGTCTTCACCATGTTTCAGGCCATTGCCGCAGAACACGCCGAGCGCATCGGCGTAGGCGGTGCAGCCATGGCCCGGCGTGGGGCCTTCTGGCTGACGCTCCACAGCCGGGTGGACTTTTTCCGGTGGCCCGCTCTGGCGCAGGAGGTGACGGCGGCCACATGGCCGGAGCACTGCGAGGGGAGATCCCTGCGCTGCTTCCGCAGCTACAGCCTGCGGCAGGGAGATCAGCTGCTGGCGCTGGGCCGCACCCAGTGGGCGGTGCTGGGGGAGAAGGGGCGGCTCATTCCCTTTGCCCAGTCTGGCTTCCCGGAGGATTTCCCCTTTGTGGAGCGGGAGGGCATCACGGAGGCCCCCGCCCGGTTCCGGGACGACCTGCTGCCGGAGGAGCTGGTGCAGCGGCATACGGTGCGCTCCACGGACATCGACATGGGCCGCCACATGAACAATGTGGCCTATGTGCGGCTGTTGCTGGACTGCTTCCCGGCCAGCGTGCTGGCAGGTGGGGAAATCGCCTCCATGGAGATCCACTATGCCGCTCCCTGCTTCGAGGGGGAGGAGCTGTCGGTTCTCTGCCGCCGGGAGGGCAGCATCTGTCGCATGGCGGTGCGGAAGCCCGACGGCAAGACCGCAATACTGGCCGCCGTCCGCTTTCATGAAAAGTAAGTGAGCATACAAAAGCCCCGCAGGAAACGCTTCCGTTTCCTGCGGGGGCTTTTTGCTTATCCGAACACGTGGAGGATGACGCACAGCAGGATCAGGCACAGACCCAGACACGCCATCAGCAGGGCAAAGGAGAGACTTCCCTCCATCCGCTGGAAGGCGTCCAGCACAGTGCCTACGTGATCCGCCGTCTCCTCTTGGGAGTACTTGCTGTTGTGGGACATGGCCCGCACCACGGAGCTATGGGGCGAGCGGCGCACGTGGTCACGGGTATCCCGCAGCAGAGTGCGGCGCATCACCAGCACCAGTAGGTCCAGCAGGTCGCACACCATCCGGCACAGGGTCATCAGCACCCGGATGAGCCACCGGAAGAGGGGCTTGTAGACGCTCTCCTCCAAGCTGAGCCATGCCGGCCAAAGGGAGCGGTAGCGAATTTCACCGTCCCGACGCTCCATAAGGAGGGGCCGGATCAGCAGGAAGTATACCAGCATACCGATGGACAGGGAGATGACCACGCCCTTGAGGTTCGCCCAAGCCAGATAGTGGACGGCATGGGAGAAATCATGACCGCCGGTGAAGGAGAGGGTAGCGGCGGCGAGCTTCTCCGACAGCCCATGGGGCAGCAGACCCAGCGTCGGCAGCGGTATCGCTGCCAGCATCAGCGCCGCCACGGAGAGGGGCGTTCCCCAGCGCCGGGAGGCGGCGTGGGCATCTGCCGGGGCCTTCTGCCAGAATACCGCCACATAGATCTTGGTGAGATAGGCCACCGTCAATCCGCCGGACAGCAGGAACAGCCACTCCACCGCCGTGATGGAGGAGCTGCCGGTCTCCACCGCCAGCTCTACCACAGCCTCGTGGACCAGCGTTTTGCTGATGTAGCCCAGAAAGCCGGGGATACCGGCCAGGGAGCAGGCTCCGCACAGGAACAGCCCGTGGAGCAGGGGCTTGCCCCGCCCGAAGCCACGGATGCGGTTCAGATCCAGCTGGTGGGTGTTGTAATACACCACACCGGCAAAGAGAAAGAGGGTCAGCTTCACCAGCGAGTGGTTCAGCATATACAGCACCGTACCGTGGGCGGCCAGTGCGTTGTGCTCCCCCAGCAGGGTCAGCATGGCCACGCCCACCAGAATGAACCCGATCTGGGACAGGGAGGAGCAGGCCAGAATGTACTTGAGGTTGGTGGAGAACGCCGCCATCACGGCGCCCAGCACCATGGTGATGCAGCCCAGTATCAGCACCAGAACGCCCCAGCTGCGGCTGCCCGGCAGCAGGTAGACGGTGACGATCAGAATACCGAAAATACCCGCCTTAGTCAGCACACCCGACAGCAGAGCGCTGGCGGGGGCCGGGGCCACCGGGTGGGCCTTGGGCAGCCAGATGTGCAGCGGGAATACGCCCGCCTTGGCGGCGAAGCCGAAGAACACGCACAGAGCCGCCCACCACAGGGCCGTGCGGTCCGTCACGGCGGCGCAGGCATCCTTCAGCTCCGACAGCACCAGTGTCCCCGTCAGATGCTGGAGCAGGAACAGGCCCATCAGCGTCACCAGACCGCCCAGAACGGCGATGGTCAGATAGGTCTTTCCGGCCTCCAGCGCCTCCGGCGTCTCCTCCTGCACCACCCACACATAGGAACCGAGGCTCATAAGCTCGAAGAACAGGAAGGTGGTCTTGAGATCCGCCGACAGGAACACGCCCAGCGTAAAGCTCAGGCAAATGAGGAAGAAGAAATAGTACCGCCGCAGATGACGATGGCCCCGGAAATACTGGGGCGACAGCATGGCGCAGATGAGCCACATGAAGCACACCACCAGCCCATAGAGCCGCTGGAAGCCACCAAAGGTGAAGGACAGCCCCACTACGGGGGAGACGATGACTGTCCCTACCGGCAGACGGCACAGGGCCAGCATGGCCCCCAGCACCAGCAGCGCCGTGGCGATGACCAGCTCTCCGATCCACTGAGCGGAGAGCTCCCTCCGCCGTGGGATAGCGATGCCGACAGCCATGACGGCGGGCAGCATAAACAGGATCAGCAGATAGAAGGTCGTCACAGTGTCACCGCCTCTCGGATCAGATCCAGCAGCCCCTGGGGCATCAGACCCATCAGCAGGCAAGCCGCCGCCAGCACCACCATGGGTACCAGCATCTGCCACCCCGCCTCATGGACGGAGCCCTCCGGAATGGCCGGAGCGCTGTGCCGGGGAAACCATGCCCGGACCGCGATCTGGAACATATAGATAGCCGTCAGCAGCGCCGACACCAGCAGCACGCCGAAGCCGATGATGGGCAGGGGCTGATAGGTGTCCACCGCCGCCAGAGCGATGTACCACTTGCTGACAAAGCCGTTGAAGGGGGGGACGCCCGTCAGGGCGCAGGCCGCCACCGTGTAGCACACGAAGGTCACGGGCATCCGCTTGCCCAGCCCCTCCAGCTGATGGACGTACTCCCGGTGACTGTAATGCAGCACGGCTCCGGCGGTGAAGAAGGCCAGGATCTTCACCACGGAGTGGACGATGAGGTGCAGGAAGGCCGCCGTCAGCGCCGGAAGGGTCATAATGGTGGCGGCAAAGAGGATGTACGACAGGTTCGACACCGTGGAGTAGGCCAGCCGCCGCTTGAAGTGCCGCTGCTTCACCGACATGCAGGAGGCGAACAGGATGGTGATAAGGGTCAGAGTCATCACCGCCTGCTGCGCCCACGTCCCCACCAGGATCTCCGTGCCGAAGGCGTAGTAGATCAGGCGGATGCAGGCGAAGGCGCCGGATTTCACCACGGCCACCGCATGGAGGAGCGCCGTCACCGGCGTGGGGGCCACCGCCGCAGCGGGCAGCCATGCGTGCAGGGGCCAGATGGCCGCCTTAACGCCGAAGCCCACAAAGGCCAGCACGAACACCGTCAGCAGCAGCTGCCGGTCACCGGTGTAGCCCGCCAGATGGCCCCCCAGCGTGAAGTCCTGTGCGCCGTTGACAATGAGGAATACAAGACCGATGAAGGCCAGCGCCGCCCCGCTCATGGAGTAGACGGCGTACTTGACGCCGGCCTTCCGGGCGGTGGTGGACATGGGCTGCATCACCAGCGGCAGCGTGGCCAGTGTCAGCAGCTCATAGAACAGATACATGGTCATCATGTTCCCGGCGAAGGCCACTCCCAGCGTCACACCGAAGGAGACGGTGAAAAACGACCAGAACATGGACAGATGCTTTTCGTGGCTCATGTAGTCGAAGGCGTACAGCATGGTAAAGGGCCACAGGGTAGCGGCCAGCCCCGCAAAGAGCCGGGAGGCGCCGTCCATCCGCAGGGTGAGGGTCAGCTCCTCCGTGAAGCGCAGCAACTGGAAGCTCTCGCTGCCGCAGCGGAGGATGGAGAGCCACGTCACCGCCGAGGTCAGGCAGATCAGCACCCCATAGAACAGATGGCGGCTGCGGCTGTTGGGGAAGCGGATCAGGTACGAGACAAGCCCGCCCACCAGCGGCAGGAAAATGGGAAGCGTCAGATAAAGTCCGTTCATTTACCCGCACCTCCTTAAAGCACCTGCGCTGCCAGAGACTGGAACAGCGCCGTCAGCCGGTCGGGGAACAGACCCAGCACCAGACACACCGCCGCCAGCACCACCAGCGGCAGGGTCATGGCCGGAGGCTCCCGGAGCCGTGGTTCCCCGGTGAAGCCCTCGCCGGGGAAGAAGCCGCTGACGATGGGGGCGAACAGGTATCCCGCCGTCAGCAACGCCGATACCAGCAGCACCGCCGGGACCAGATAGGCCAGAGGGCCGCCGAGTCCGTCCAGTGCCGCCAGAGAGATGGCCCACTTGCTGACAAACCCCCCGAAGGGCGGGATACCTACCAGCGACAGAGAGACGAACACCAGACACAAAAACGTCACCGGCAGGCGCCGTCCCAGTCCCCGGAAGTCCTCCACGTTCCGCAGCCCCGCCAGATGGATGATGACACCGGCAATGAGGAAGAGGCCAATTTTGGCCCATGCGTGGAAGAATACCTGCAAAAGACCGCCGGTGAGGCCGTCCTCCGTCAACAGGAACAGCGCCGTCAGCACATAGGAGATCTGGGAGATACTGGAGTAGGCCAGACGCTTCTTGAAGTCCCGCTCGCCGTAGGCCAGCATGGAGCCTATGAACACCGTTCCCAGTGCCAGCACCAGACAGGCTGTCTGGACCCATGTGCCACGCAGCACGGAGGGGCCGGCGATGAAGTACAGTACCCGGATGATACCGATGACGCCCGCCTTGGTGATGATGCCAGACAGCAGGGCGCTGGCGGGGGCGGGGGCCACCGGGTGGGCTGAGGGGAGCCAGTTGTGCATGGGGAACAGGCCCGCCTTTGTACCGAAACCCAGCACCACGAAGAACACCGCCAGCAGCTCCAGCCCCGTGTGCTGCCCGGCAATGAGGGTGCCGCCTGGGGCGAAGTCCAGCGTGGAGGTATTGGTGTAGAGTACCACGATACCGAACAGCACGAAGAAGGCGCCGCCGATGGAGTAGTAGAGGTACTTCATAGCGCCGGTCACGGCGTCGTGGGTCAGCTCATGGAGCACCAGCGGCATGGAGCAGAGACTGGTGAGCTCGTAAAAGACGTACATAGATACGAAGTCTGCCGACAAAGCCGTCCCCAGCAGCATCCCCTCCGACAGAAAGAGGAACACATAAAACCGTGCCTCATTTTGGGAGTGACTCATGTACTCCACGGAGTAGATGAGGGCCAGCAGCCATGCCACCGCCGTCAGGGCGGAGAACACGGCGGCCACGCCGTCCAACTTCATGGCGATGGTCAGGGACTCCGTCAGGTGCCAGATGTTGGTGGCATAGCTGCGGCCGGACACCAGCGTCCAGACCACCAGCGCCGTTTCGATGATCTGCATGGTCAGCAGAAACGTGAGCCGCCCCCGGCGGCTGGGGAAGGGGAGCGCTGCCGCCAGACCGGTCAGCAGGGGCAGTGCGATCAAGAGAATCAGCATAGATGGTCACCTGTTCCTTTCCGGTCAGCCGCAGAATAGCCCCATGCCCATGGCGAACAGCTCCGTCACGGCGGCGGAGCCAAGGCCCACGGCCAGATTCATGGCCGCCAGCCCCGCCGTAGGCAGGGGGGAGAAGCGTTTGGGACGCTGGGCGTGCTCCGTCTCCTCCGGCACCCAGATCAGCATGGCGGTGTAGAGGAAGTAGAGCACGTTCAGCACCGTGGAGACCCCCAGCGCCAGCCATACCGCCCAGACTTGCCACCCAGCGGTGGCGGCGGCAGCGGTGGCGAAGTACAGCTTGGGGATGAATCCGGCGAAAATGGGGATACCAACCATGGACAGAGCACCTATGGTGAACAGCACGCCTGCCGCCGGAGCCCGATGGGCCGCCCCCCGCAGGGAGCGGAAATCCTGATGACCGCCGGAGGCCCCGGCCAGCCCCGCCCCGGAGAGGAACAGCATGGGCTTGGTGACGGCGTGGGCCACGATCTGCAGCAGTGCTGCCAGCAGGGCGGCCTGCGTCCCCATGCCCAGTCCCATGTAGATGTAGCCGATCTGTGCGCCGGAGGAGTAGGCGATCATGGTCCGCAGCCGCCCCGTCTGAATGGCGGAAATGCTGCACACCACCATGCCGCCGATGCCCAGCACCAGCAGCAGGTCCTGAATACCGCTGGCTGCAAAGACCTCGATGCCGATGACCTGATAGATGATCTTGATGAGCAGGAAGATGTACCCCTTGGATACCACACCCGACAGGATACCGGCGGAGGCGGGCGTAGCCCGACCATAGGTGTCGGGCATCCAGAAGTGGAAGGGAAACAGGCCGCTCTTAATGGCAAGTCCGCCCACCATCAGACCGATGGCCACGGTCATGGAGAAGCGGTAGGTGCCGCCGGCCCACAGCAGGGCAATGGACTCCTTCAGCTGCGGGAACAGAAGCTGACCCGTAATGGAGTAGGTGAAGATGACGCCGATGAGGAACAGCCCGGAGCCCACCAGAGAAAAGATCATGTACCGCACGGCGGCCAGCAGGGGCCGTCCGCCGTCACGGGCCGCCAGCAGGCAGCAGGAGGCGATGGTCAGTACCTCAATGAACACGTAGGCGGTGAAGATATCATTGGTGTAGCACAGGGCCAGCAGGGCCACGTGGGCCAGATCGATCATCACCCAGTAAAGCCGCATCCGGTGCTCCGGGATATCCCGGCGGATGCGGGGCATCCCACCCAGCACGCTCATCAGCATCACCGCCGCAAACAGCAGGGCCATGAAGGACTCCAGCACCCCCACGGTGATCTCGTTGCCCCACGGGGCGGGGTAGTGACCCATCATATAGGAGTAGCTGGTGCCGTTTACGGCGCAGAACACCAGCAGCGCCGCCTGCATACAGATGCTGGCGCTCAGCAGAAACAACGTCAGACCTCTGGCCCAGCGGTCGTTGGCGGCAAAGGAGATGACAGCACACACCAACGACAGGATGATGGTAAAGAGGGGGAAGTTCTGTACGAAGCTCATCGGCGATCCCTCCTCTTTTTCTTGTGGGAGATCATCATGTAGAGCTTATCCACGTCCAGCGTGCGGTATGTCTTGTAGATCCGCACCGTCAGCGACAGCATCACCGCCGACACGCTGACGGAGACCACAATGCCCGTCAGCACCAGACCGGCGGGAATGGGATTGACGTACCGGCTCATGTCCGTGACGCCGTCCACGATGATGGGAGCGGTGCGCCCGGCGATGTAGCCCCGGTCCGCCAGCAGCAGAAAAATACCGCTGTCCATGATGTCCAGTCCGATGACCTTCTTGATGAGATTCCGGGAGAACAGCAGCATACAAAAGCCGATGACGAACAGCAGCACCGCCACGGCCTCCTCATAGTTAAAGGGGAGATTTTCCAGATGCATTTTTTACAGCTCCCCCCTTCGGAAGTACATATAAAAGCTATACATGGTGCAGCACACCACCAGCCCTACCGCCACGTTCAGCGGCAGGATCAGGCCACCGGAGAGGATGTTCCCCGGCGTGCCGGGAGAGATGATGGAGTGCAGATGGTTGGCACCGGTGAAGAAGGAGTAGCTCTTGGCCAGACAGTAAAAGCCCAGAGAGCACACCACCACCGCCCGGAGAATGGAGGCCCGGAAGGTGCGGGAGGCGGCCTCATCGCCCCATACCAGCGCATAGATCATCAGCGCCGCCGCCAGCACCGCTCCGCCGGAAAAGCCACCGCCGGGGGAGAGATGGCCGTTGAGCAGGATGTATACGCCGAACAGCAGGATCACCGGGATCAGCCCCCGGCACACCCCGGCCACAATGGGATCGGCGGCGTAGTTCACCACCTCCTTGGGCAGGGGGCGGCGCTTTTTGGGGGAGAGATTCATGAGGATGGTCACGGCGCACACGGCGGTGAACAGCACAAAGGACTCACCCAGCGTATCGAAGGCACGATAGTCCAGGATCATACCCGCCACGGTGTTGACGGCCCCGGTCTCCTCCGTACCCTGCTCCACATAGCGCTGGGCCACCTCATTGACGGTGGGTGCATCCGCCGAGCCGTAGCGGGGGAGGTTGGCCACCGTCATCAGCATCAGCGCCGCAAACACGGCGCACAGCAGGAAGGCCAGCACATTATAAAGCCGCAGGGAGCGCCGCAGGGAGCGTAGGAAGGTGTCCCGATCCCGCTTGGGCTGATAGGGCTCCACAGCCTCCGGCTGAGGCTCGTCCTTCTCCACATACAGCTGCTGAGTCAGGTCCAGATCGCCCTCCAGCCACTGGTGCAGCAGTTCCTGCTCAGCGGGTCGCTTCGTTTTCTTCATGGGGTTCCTCCTCTCCTTGCGTCTCCTCCACGTCGGCATCCCGGTCGATGCGGTCGATGCGCCGCAGCGTCAGGAAGAACAGAATGCCGGTGATGCCTGCGCCTACGGCGGCCTCGGTCAGGGCAAGATCCGGCGCCTCCAGCAGGATCCAAATGACGGACATGATGATGGAGTAGGCCATGTAGATGATGACCGCCCGCAGGGGCTTTTTCACCAGCGCCGTGGCCACGGCGCACACCAGCAGACCCGCCAGCAGCAATAGACGGAATACGGTGCTCATGGGGCGCTCACCTCCTCCGTTTCCTCCGGCAGCTCCAGATAGCGGGCCAGATCCTCCTGCCCGGCCCGGTACTCGAATTGCGCCAGCATATGGCTGGACAGGGGAGAGGTATACCACTGGATCACCAGCACCAGCACCAGCTTCCACAGCACGGCCCGGAAGCCCACCGCCACCATGACGCCCAGCAGCACCAGCCCCAGCGCCAGCGTGTCAGCGATGGCGGCGGCATGGAGCCGGTTCAGGGCATAGTCAAAGCGGAACAGGCCCAGCAGCGCCGTAAGCAGGGCGAAAAGCCCCCCCACCACGCACAGGGCGGTCACGCCGAAGCGGATCCATTCACCGATCATGGGACGCCTCCTCCTTTTTCCGCTGATTGCGCTGATAGAGATTGATGTAAATGCGGCAGAGCATCATCACGGCGATAAACGACAGCACCACATAGATCAGGGCGATGTCCGCCAGATAATCCTCTCCCAACAGGAAGGTCAACACCACAATGACCATCACCACGATGGTGCCGACGAGGTTGATGCCGATGATGCGGTCCACCGTCAGCCTGGCCCGGATGATATACACCAGCGCCGCAAGAATGCCCACAGCCAGCACCACCAGAGCGCCCCAGAACAGATAGCTATAGCACTGCTCGATCAGATCCATCACTTGCTGCCCTCCAGCTTCTTCAGAATACGAACCAGATTCCAGTCCGGGATGGCCTCACCGCCGTCCTTATCCAGACACAGTACCAGAAATTCCTCCTCGTGCTGCCGGATGGTGACGGTGCCGGGGGTCAGGGTGATGGAGTTGGACAGCAGCACACGGGAGCTGGCCTCCTCCAGCGGCACCTGCAGCCGCACCACGGCAGGGCGGTAGGCAGCCTTGGGGGAGAGAATGACCTTCATGGTCTGCACATTGGCCTTCACGATCTCCCATACCAGCGTCACGCCGTATTGGAGATACCGCCCCAGCCGCCGCAGTACCCGCCGCTCGTTCCGGGGATGATACCCCAGCACGGCGACGCAGAAGGCATATACAAGCCCCGTTACGACGATGCCGAACAGGCAGATCTCCAGCGTCACCCGCCCGTTGAAAATAAGCCACAGCAGAAACAGAAATACACACATCAGCATGGGCAGTCACATCCTTTTTCGGGGCGGGCTGTTCCGTACCCATCCCCTGATAATTTACATAAAACGTCCAAAGTTGCACGCAAAATTTATTTTACCATGGCTGGAAAGCACAAGTCAATAAAAAATGGTTTCACAATGCGAAAAAATGAAGGAAAGCCGCCGGGAAACCCGGAAAGTTCCAGTCCGCAGCATAGGAAATCGTGCCGGTTTTTGGCATATTTCCACCGCCGGAAGGCACCCCTTGCGCCGGAGGGCGTCTCCTGTTATAATACGGTGAAGAACAGGAGGTGCGTTCATGGCGCTATACACACAAAAGGCCATCCTGCGGGCCTTTGGGGAGATGCTGGAGGAGATGCCCTTCGACAAGATCACCGTGACGGCCCTTGTAAAGCGGTGCGATATCAGCTCCAATACCTTTTATTACCACTACCGGGACATCTATGATCTGTTGGATGCGTGGTTCCATCTGGAGTTGGGCCGCTTCACCGGAGAGGGTACCGACTGGCATACATCCACCAAGGCCGTCATGCGGGAGTGTCAGGCCCATCCCGCCAAGATCTACCATGTGTTCAACGCCCTGTCACGGGACCGGATGGAGCAGTATGTGTTCTCCCTGACGGACGACACCTTTTTCCGGCTGGTGCAGCAGCGGACGGAGAACAGCGGCCTGCCGCAGGAGCGGGTGGAGGAGATCGCCGCCTTCTGTCGCTATGCCTATGTGGGCTTTTTCCTGCAATTCCTGTGGAACCGTATGGAGGCGGACATCGACCGCAGCGTGGACCGGCTGGGGGAGCTGATGACCGCCTTTGTCCGCAGTGCCATGGCGGAGCCGTCGAACTGAATTTTCGGATAAACCGGCAGAAATGTCCCCAATAGGACGCTTCTGCCGCCGTCTATGAGGGCGGCATCCGGGGCTATCATGCGGCCCGGGAGACGGCGGAAACGTACGATATCAACGTGCCGTGGCTGATCCGCATGGATCCCACCTCCGCCTGCAATATGCGCTGCACCGGCTGCTGGGCGGCGGAGCACCAAAACTGAAGCCCATGAACGAGAGGCCCACGGCATCGCCGTGGGCCTCTCCCTGTCCGGAGATAAAAGACAAATTGTAACCATTTTGTGCATGTTTTGTAATTGCAATTCCCATGGGGATAGACCATAATAAAATACAGTTTCACGCAGCTTACGGGACAGCCTGCAGAGTGATCTGCGGGCTGTCTTTCTGGATAGACAGCATCGGTCACGTTCAATACCATAGGAGAATCGCATGGGCTTTAACACACTACCCTTTATTTTCATCTTTCTGCCGGTGTTTCTGGCAGTATATTACCTGATGCCGGAGCGACTGCGAAACGGCGTTCTGGCATTAGGGAGTCTTGTCTTTTACCTGCTCGGCACATGGAAGCGGCCGTGGTGTCTGGCGCTGCTGCTGGGGCTCATGGCTCTGACGTGGCTCTCCGGCCGGAAGCTGGCGGGGAGCAAGCCCCTGCTGGTGGGGAACCTGCTGGTGCTGGGCCTGTGCCTTTTCGGCTTCAAATATGCCGGCCTGCTGGGCAGTGGCATCGCCCTGCCGCTGGGCCTGAGCTTTTACTCCTTCCAGATGGCCGCCTACGTCATCGACGTGTACCGTGGCCGCATGGAGCCGGAGGAGTGTCCGGTGTCCTACGCCGCAGAGATCCTGATGTTCCCCAAGCTCCTCTCCGGCCCTCTCATGGACCCGGCGGATCTGAAGGAGCAGATGTACCGCCGCACCTGCACCCTGCGGAAGCTGGATGCGGGTCTGCGGGACTTCATCATCGGTCTTTCCATGAAGGTGCTGCTGGCCAACCAGATCGGCGGCCTGTGGCGTCAGGTCAAGACCATCGGCTTCGAGAGCGTCTCCACCCCTATGGCGTGGCTGGGCCTTGTGGCCTACTCCCTGCAGCTGTATCTGGACTTCTGCGGCTATTCGTGGATGGCCATCGGCGTGGGGGAGACGCTGGGCTTCCGGCTGCCCCGGAACTTTGAGCACCCCTATGCCGCCCGCTCCATGCGGGACTTCTGGCGCCGCTGGCACATCAGTCTCAGCTCTTGGTTCCGGGACTATGTGTATATCCCGCTGGGCGGCAGCAAAAAGGGGGAGGGCCGTACCTACCTGAACCTGCTGGTGGTGTGGCTGTTTACGGGCCTGTGGCACGGCAGTACGCTGAACTTCCTGCTGTGGGGACTGTTCCTCTTTGCCCTCATCTCTCTGGAACGTCTGGGCTGGGGCAAGGTGCTCCGGCGCAGTCAGGTGATCTCCCGGCTCTATATGCTCCTGGTGATCCCCCTAAGTTGGATGCTCTTCGCCATCCCCTCCCTGAAGGATATCGGCAGCTATATCGGGCGGCTCTTTGCCTTCTCCGGCGGCACGGCGGTCCATGCACGGGACTTTCTGGTCTACGGACGGCAGTACGCCGTGGTGTTGGTCATCGGTCTGCTGGTGTCCACGCCCTTACCGGAGAAGCTCTGGCGCCGCATCCGCACCTCCCCGCTGGGAACGGTGCTCCTGCTGGTGCTGTTCTGGGTATGCGTTTACTGTATGGCGGTGGCCACCAATGACCCCTTTATGTATTTCAGCTTTTGAGGACGAGCAGCCATGAAGAGATCAAAACCAAAACAGAGAGGACTGGCCGTGCTGGCCATCCTGCTGGTGGCCACCTCCCTGGCAGCCACCGTAACGGGCCTTGTGCTGAAGGCCCAGCTGCAAAAGTATGTAGGGGGCTGGGAGGACCGTCTGGCCATCGCCGTGCCATTCATGCTGCTGCATGACAACACGGACCTCCGCCGCATGGAGCAGGCCAAGCAGCGTAGTCAAGATGAGCCAAAGCAGCCGGAGCAGCCCGTCGAACCGGAAAAGCCTGCCGAGCCGGAGCAACCCACTGAACCGGAGAAGCCGCAGGTGCCGGGGGTGCCAACGGAGCTTCCCGACGCGGTGACGGGGGCCAAATACGGCGAGGACGAGAGCTTTTTCGACGATGCCCTGTTCATCGGAGATTCCCGCATGGTCAGCTCCGCCTACTATGCAAGGCTTGGCAAGGCGGATTACTTCACAGACGTTGGCATGAATGTTTTCCAGATGTTCTCCGTTACCGCCTCGGACGATAACTTCGATGCCACGGACCTGAGGACCCTGCTGCAAAACCGTACCTATAAGAAGATCTTCATCATGCTGGGCATCAACGAGTGTGGCTACCCCATGAGCAGCCTGCTGAGCGCCTATCAGGAGGACATCGACACCTTGAAAAGGCTCCAGCCGGATGCCACCATCTACCTGCTGAAGGTCTACGGCGTGTCCTGCTCTGTGGCAGAGAGCGCCAGCTACTTCAGCCCCCAGCGCCTACAGGAGGTCAACGACGGCATCGCCGGTCTGGCCGACGGCAAGAAGGTTCACTGTCTGGATGCTTCCCGCCTCTACTGCGATGACGAGGGCTACATGAAGGAGGAGTACACCAGCGACGGCGTCCATCCCTACGCCAAGGATGCAGCGCTTTTTGCCCAGTGGCTGTGCCAGCAGATCAGCGGCGGCCGGTAGGCCTTTACAGATCACCGGATGTGTGGTATCCTGTGTAAGAACACAAAAGGAAAGGGGACAGCAAAATGCCGGGACTCTATGACCGGGTGCAGCGCAGCCCCCGGCAAAAAACCTTCCCGTGGTGGGCGGTCATTCTGGCGATCGCTCTGGTGGTGCTGACCTGCATCGGTCTGCTCATCATCCGTCCCCTGTGCATCAAGAACCGCTACGAGGCCTGCATGGATGCCGTCGCCGCCAGCACCATCTACGCCAAGCGCCACCGGGGCGTCCGGGCGCTGGTGGACGGACAGGAGCTGCGCCTGCGGGAGAGTAACGCCCGCTCCATGTACAGCACTCTGGCGACTCTGGGCGTGGGCCACTTCACCGACCGGCTGCCGGAGGGGGAGCCGGATGCCACCCTCTATTACAGCGATACCTCGGTGATGCGCCTATGGCGCTATCCCTTGCCTCGCAGCCAGTCCGGCCGCTGGGAGGGCGTGTTCATCTCCTTCGTGACGCTGGAGGGGACTACCTATTCCTACTACACCGACCGGACGGATTGGCAGAACTTCTCCTGGCCCCTGAAGGTGGAGAGCAACAACCCGTGGAGCAACTGAAGAATGACCGAAGGAGGTGTGACCTGTGGGTCACACCTCCTTTTTACAGCTCCTGCTTGATGGAGCGTATGGCATTTTTCTCCAACCGGCTCACCTGCGCCTGCGAGATGCCGATCTCGGAGGACACCTCCATCTGGGTCTTGCCCTGACAGAACCGCAGGGCCAGAATGTTCCGCTCACGGGGCTGCAAGTGGGAGATGGCGTCCTTCAGCGCCAGCTGCTGCAGCCAGCCCTCATCGCTGCTGTGGTCGTCCCGGATCTGATCCATGACGCACACGGCGTCCCCGCCGTCGGCGTACACCGGCTCATACAGAGACACCGGGGCCGACATGGCGTCCATGGCGAACACCACCTCCTCACGGGGCAGCTCCAGCTCCTGGGCGATCTGCTCCACCGTAGGCTCCCGCTGCTGCTGGCGCAGGAGCCGCTCACGGGCCTGCAGGACCTTATAGGCAGTGTCCCGCATACTCCGGCTGACCCGCAGGGTGCTGTTGTCCCGGAGATAGCGGCGGATCTCCCCCACGATCATGGGAACGCCATAGGTGGAGAACCGCACCGGCTGACGGATGTCAAAGTTGTCGATGGCCTTGATAAGACCGATGCACCCCACCTGAAACAGATCGTCGGCGTTCTCGCCCCGGCTGCTGAACCGCTGGATCACCGACAGCACCAGCCGGAGATTGCCCCGGATCAGCCGCTCACGGGCCGCCATATCCCCCTGCTTGGTGCGCCGGAGAAGCTCCATCATCTCGTCGTTTTTCAGGATCTCCAGCCGGGCTGTATTGATCCCGCAGATTTCCACCTTCCCCTGCATACGCCGCCTCCACCACTTGGATGATGACAGTATTTCCCGCAGATAGGCGGCTTATACGGCGTGACAAAAAGCCCGCACATTCGACGGAGAATAGAGAAAGCCTCTTGGCTGTCAAAAAGGGGAGACACTTTCGTCAACGGGGCGGAAGGGTGTGTGCGGGAAACCCGGAAGGGGTGTCCTGCACGATAATAATCACCATTTTTTAGAACTTTTTTGAAGTTCTGAAAAATGATTGCAGCGTGTCGAAAAAAACTTTTCGACACGCTGAGTCCCTCAGCTGTCAGATACAGCTGAGGGACTTTTGACCTGTAAACTATTTCACCCTTACACCATGCGGCAGGACTCCACCTCGCCGCAGTCATCCGGGAACCTACTGTGGTCGTACTCGATGCCGTTGCGGTCATAGTAGTTCTTGATGGCGGACTTGATGGACTCCTCCGCCAGCACGGAACAGTGCAGCTTGTGGGCCGGCAGACCACCCAGCGCCTCCACCACCTGCCGGTTGGTGACGGCCAGCGCCTCATCGATGGTCTTCCCCTTAATCATCTCCGTAGCCATGGAGGAGGAGGCGATGGCGCTGCCGCAGCCAAAGGTCTCGAATTTCACATCCTCGATCACGCCGTCCTTGATTTTCAGGTACATCTTCATAATGTCGCCGCACTTGGCGTTGCCCACCTGCCCCACGCCGTCGGCATCGGGGATCTCACCCACATTCCGGGGGTGCATGAAATGATCCATTACAGTATCGGTATACAGTGCCATGATAGTACTCCTTTCACTAAATCAACGCTTACAGCATGAATTGCTTCTTGCCGGATTCCAGATCCTTCCATACCGGGGACATGGACCGCAGATACGCCACCACACGGGGAACCTCCCGCAGGATGTGGTCGATCTCCCACGGCTGGTTCCACTCGCTGAGACTCAGCCGCAGGGAGCCATGGGCCACCTCATGGGGCCGCCCGATGGCCAACAGCACATGGCTGGGATCCAGCGAGCCGGAGGTGCAGGCGGAGCCGGAGGAGGCGCAGATGCCTGCATCATCCAGCAGCAGCAGGAGAGACTCGCCCTCAATGCCCTCAAAGCAGAAGTTGACGTTGCCGGGCAGCCGGTTCACCGGGTCGCCGTTGAGAGCGCTGTGGGGGATCTGGGACAGCCCCGCAATGAGCTTGTCCCGCAGAGCCGTCACCTTGGCCCGGTTCTCCTCCATGTGGGCGCAGGCATCCTCCAGCGCAGCGGCCATGGCGGCGATGCCGGGGACGTTCTCCGTACCGGCTCGCTTGCCCCGCTCCTGTGCGCCGCCCTCGATGAGACTGGTGATGGGTACGCCCTGCCGGACATACAGAGCACCTACGCCCTTGGGGCCGTGGAACTTGTGGCCGGAGAGACTCAGCATATCGATGTGCTGGGCCTTGACGTCAATGGGCAGATGTCCCGCCGCCTGTACGGCGTCGGTGTGGAACAGCACGCCCGCCTCCCGGCATACGGCGCCGATCTCCTCGATGGGGAGGATGCTGCCGATCTCGTTGTTGGCGTACATCACCGTTACCAGACAGGTATCCGGCCGGATGGCCTCCTTCACCTGCTGGGCGGTAACGGTGCCGGTGGGGCCTACCGGCAGCAGCGTCACCTCGAAGCCCTGCTTCTCCAGACGCTTCAGGGAGTGGAGGACGGCGTGGTGCTCGAAGGCGGTGGAGATGATGTGCTTCTTGCCCTTCAGCCGTCCCAACTCCGAAGCGGACAGCAGAGCCTGATTGTCGGCCTCACTGCCGCCGGAGGTGAAGAGGATCTCACGGGGCTTGCAGTTCAGGCACCGGGCCATGGCCTCACGGGCGCTCTGCAGCAGCTCGGCGGCGTGCTGGCCCACACTGTGCAGGCTGGAGGGGTTTCCGTAGTTGTCCTCCAGCGCCGGCAGCATGGCGGCCAGTGCCACAGGACTCATCTTGGTGGTAGCGGCATTATCTGCGTATATCATAGGGATTCCTCCTGAAAAGATTTACCTACCATTTTGGTATGTTAGTAGTATAGCAGGATTAACCTACCAAGTCAAGGGGTATTGAAAATTTTGGGAGAAAAAGCCCTCTCCGCCGGTGCGCTTGCATCTCACCCTGCTTTGTGATACACTGAAGCACATATATAGATTCAGGAGATAACGCATATGACCGACTACCTTCACATACAGCTGCCGCCGGATCAGATCCGGGGCATCAGCAGCATCGGTCTGGCCCATATGGGGGACGCCGTGTATGAGCTGCTGGTGCGGACATGGCTCTGCGCCCACGGCAAAGCCACCGGCAAGGGCCTGCACCGGGCCACGGTGGCGCTGGTGTGCGCCCCCAAGCAGGCGGAGCTGGCCCAGCGCATCCTGCCCCTGCTGACAGAGGAGGAGCAGGCGGTGTTCCGCCGGGGCCGCAACGCTAACGTCCACTCCATTCCCGCCCATGCCAGCCGTGCGCAGTACCAGCAGGCCACGGCGCTGGAAGCGCTGCTGGGCTGGCTGCACCTCAGCGGCCGCCACGACCGGGTGGAGCAGCTGTTCGCCGTGATGATGGAGGAGGAATAATATGCCGTTGGACGCCATTTGTATGCAGGCCGTGGTCCGTGAGACCGCCGCCCAGATAGAGAATACCCGCATTGAGAAGATCCAGCAGCCGGCACGGGATCAGGTGATCCTGCTGCTGCGGGGCGGACGGCGGCTCCTGCTCAACGCCGGAGCCAGCCAGCCCCGGCTGCATCTGACATGGCAGCTGCGGGATAATCCCGCCCAGCCCCCCATGTTCTGTATGCTGCTGCGGAAGCATCTGGCCGGGGGACGGCTGCTGCGTCTGGAGCAGGAGCCGCTGGAGCGTGTGGTGACACTGACCATCCGGGCGGTGGACGAGCTGGGGGAGCAGAGCGACTACCGCCTGATCCTGGAGGCCATGCCCCGCCACGCCAACCTCATTCTGGTGGATCGGGAGGGCCGCATCGTGGACTGCCTGCGCCGGGTGGACTTCGAGATGTCCCAGCAGCGTCAGGTGCTGCCGGGGCTCTACTACCGCCTGCCGCCCCGTCAGGACAAGTGCGACCCGCTGACGACGGAGGAGGATGCCTTCCGCCGCCTGCTGGCCCGGCGCCCGGAGGACAGTCCGCTGGACCGCTGGCTCATGGACACCTTCACCGCCATTCCGCCCCTGCTGGCACGGGAGTTGGTCTGCCGCACCTGCGGCGAGACGGACGCCCGCAGCACCGATCCCGACACCCTGTGGCAGACCTTCCACACATGGCAGCAGCAGGTGCAGGAGGGCCGCTTTCTCCCGCAGCTGCTGGAGCGTGAGGGCCGACCGGCGGACTTTTCCTATTTCCCCGTGACCCAGTACGGACCCTCGGTCACCTGCCGCACCTACGACACCTTCGCCCAACTGCTGGATGACTTCTATCAGGGCCGGGAGCAGGCGGACCGTGTCCGCCAGAAGGGGCAGGATCTGATGAAGGCCGCCACCGCCGCACGGGATCGTGTCCGCCGGAAGCTGGCCCTTCAGGAGAAGGAGTACGCCGCCGCACGGGACCGGGAGTCTCTGCGGCTGTCCGGTGAGCTCATCACCGCCAACCTCTACCGCATGGAGCGGGGCATGACCTGCCTGACGGCGGAGAACTACTACGAGGAGGGCTGCCCCCAGCTGGAGATCCGTCTGGATCCGCTGCTGACGCCTCAGCAGAACGCCGCCCGCTACTTCAAGCAGTATGCCAAGGCCAAGACGGCGGAGCGCATCCTGACGGAGCAGCTGGAAAAGGGCCGGCAGGAGTTCTCCTATCTGGAGAGCGTGGTGCAGGAACTGCAGCAGGCGGAGCTGGAGCAGGACTTCAACGACATCCGTACCGAGCTGACGGAGGGCGGCTACCTTCGGGGCCGGGGCAAAAAGCAGCCCGGCTTCCAGCGGGCCTCCCGCCCACGGGAGTTCCGCTCCACAGCGGGCCTGCGGATCCTGGTGGGCCGCAGCAACCGCCAGAACGACAGGCTGACGTGCAAGGACGCCGACCGCCGGGATATCTGGTTCCACACACAAAAGATCCACGGCTCCCATGTGATCCTCTGCACCGGCGGCACAGAGCCGGACCACCGGAGCATTGAGGAGGCCGCTTCGCTGGCCGCCTACTATTCCCAGGGCCGGGAGGGCGGCAAGGTGCCGGTGGATTATACCCCGGTGAAATTCGTGAAAAAGCCCGCCGGGGGGAAGCCCGGCATGGTAGTCTATACCACCTATCAGACGATCTACGCCGTACCGGACGAGGCGCTGGCCCGCCGCCTGTCGGTGAAATAAGACAAGCCCCGGAGGCCCTTCCTCCGGGGCTTGTAAATCTCTTAACGGCCGATTTTTCCCCGGATGACTTAAAATATACGGAATATCTTGCATAAATCAGTTGTAAATTCGGCGGAAGTATGATAATATATTGAATCACTGAACAGCGGCGCAGTATCCTAGTCAGATCTGCCGTCTTCTAAGAAGGGCCTAAAAATCCTTTTAAGGGCACAACTGTGAAACTCCTGGTGCCTGCTGCTTACGCCCAGTTTGGGGTGGGTGCTGGGAGGAGATGCGGGAGCCCCCGCATCTGCGGTGGTGGGGCGCCCTCCAATGGCATGGAGGACCCGACCCTGCCTCTGTGGAGACCTGCTGTTGTGCACAGGCGTACTCCCTTTGTGGTCAAGCGACCTGTGTACGAGGCAGATTGTGAACCTGCAATGCGGTGCTACCCGGCCTTGTGCCGTGAACGCTGTGTGCAGAGTAGCCTGCCTTGCGTGGGTAGGGTAGATAGGGAAGTGGAAGCACCACTGCCCCCGGCCAGGGGCAGCGTGTTGATTCTCTCGAAACCCTGCCTGCAAAAGAGGCTAAGAGACGGTTTGACTGCTGTGGAAATCACCTAGGCTGTCCCACAGGGGCGCAGGGGGGATTGCAGTGCGGACTAAGTGGCAGTCGGGTCCCATGACCGGTAACATCATGGTGCGGCACCGAACGGGAAACCGCCTGATCGGCAACGAGAGGTGTGCTGTGGGGAAATCCTACCCGTACCTAAGCCGCAAGATTAACCCTCGGCGCTGCCCTGTTCAGTATTTTCTTATGAAGCATCTATATTTTTGCAAAGCAAAGAGAGGGATATTCCTTTGAGCGAAAGCGATAAAACCGATAGAAATAAGGGAAAGAGCAAGAGTAAGAACAAGAAGAAAAGCAGCTGCAGCTGGGCGCTGCGGGTCTTTCTGCTGGCGGTGGCGCTGTCGGCGCTGCTGAGCTTTTTCTCCTCCACTGCGTTGGAGGGGACCGGCTACGCCGTGGCCATCATCGTGCTGGCGGTGTTCATCGCCCTCGGCATCGTGTTTGATATGATCGGCGTGGCCGTCACCGCCGCCGACCCCAAGCCCTTCCACTCCATGGCGGCCCACAAGGAAAAGGGCGCCAAGGAGGCCATCCGTCTGCTGAAAAACGCCAATCAGGTCAGTTCCTTCTGCAACGACGTGGTGGGCGACATCTGCGGCATCGTCAGCGGCTCCACGGCGGCTGTCATCGTGGTGGAGCTGCAGAGAGACCTGAGCACCACCTCCATCCTCATCTCCATCGCCGTGACGGCGCTGATCTCCGGTATCACCATCGGCGGCAAGGCGCTGGGAAAGACGGTGGCCATCAACGAGTGTACCGGCGTGGTGTACCGGGTGGCCCGGCTCATGCATACCCTGCATCTTTACCGATGAAATGGAGCGATCAACTTGCTGTTGGAACAGATACATGACCCCTCCGATGTGAGGAAACTGAATGATGAACAGGCCCGCCTGCTGTGCCGTGAGCTGCGCACCTTCCTGCTGGAGCAGGTGTCACGGACAGGCGGGCATCTGGCATCCAATCTGGGCGTGGTGGAGCTGACGGTGGCCATCCACCGGGTGTTCGACACGTCGCAGGACCGTCTGGTGTTCGACGTGGGCCACCAGTGCTACGTCCACAAGGCCCTCACCGGGCGGCGGGAGCTGTTTGGCACCCTGCGCCAGCTGGGCGGCCTCTCCGGATTCCCCAAGCCGTGGGAAAGCCCCCACGATGCCTTCATCGCCGGCCACGCCTCCAACTCCGTGTCCGTGGCCTTGGGCATGGCACGGGCCCGGACGCTGCTGCATCAGCACTATCAGGTGCTGGCACTGATCGGTGACGGAGCCTTGGGCGGTGGCCTGAGTTTCGAGGGACTGAATGACGCCGGGGCCTCTCACGAGCCTATGATCGTGATCCTGAACGATAACGGGATGTCCATCGACCCCAACGTGGGCGGGATGTCCCGGCATTTGTCACGCCTGCGCAGCAAGCCCGGCTACTACGCCTTTAAAAAGCGCTATCGTCAGGTGCTGGAGTCCTCCCAGACGGGACAGAGGCTCTATTCCGTCAGCCACGACGTGAAAACGGCGCTGAAAAAGTCCCTGCTTCCCGGCAGCACCCTGTTTGAGAACATGGGCTTTACCTATATGGGGCCGGTGGACGGCCACGATGTGGTCCAGCTGACCCGGATGCTGCGGGAGGCGAAAGATCTCCGCTGTCCGGTGCTGCTTCATGTCCATACCGTGAAGGGGCAGGGCTACGGCCCCGCCGAGGCGGATCCCGGCCGGTTCCACGGCATTGGACCCTTCGATGTCCGTACCGGCAGCGGCAAGCCCGCCGCACCCAGTTTTTCCTCCGTGTTCGGTGAGACACTGACCCGACTGGCGGGGGAGGACCGCCGCATCTGCGCCCTGACTGCCGCCATGGTGGACGGTACGGGGCTGACGAAATTCTCCAAGACCTACCCCAGCCGCTTTTTCGACGTGGGAATTGCCGAGGGTCACGCCGTGGCCACGGCGGCGGGCATGGCCAAGCAGGGCCTTGTGCCGGTGCTGGCGGTGTACTCCAGCTTTCTGCAGCGTGGCTATGATATGCTGCTGCATGATGTGGCCCTCAGCGGGCTCCATGTGGTGCTGGGGGTGGACCGGGCCGGACTGGTGGGGGCCGACGGCGAGACCCACCACGGCTGCTTCGACGTGATGTACCTGTCGCAGGTGCCGGACATGAAGGTGTTCTGCCCCGCCAGCTTTGCCGAACTGCGGACCATGCTGCGCCGTGCGGTGCAGGAGGAGACCGGCCCCGTGGCGGTGCGCTATCCCCGTGGCGGGGAGGGGGCCTATCAGGAGGACCGCAGCGATGAGGCCATCGCCTGCCTGCGCCCGGGGACGGATATCACCCTCCTGACCTACGGCACCCTCATCAACGAAGCCCTGTCCGCCGCCGATCTGCTGGCACAGCGGGGTATCTCCGCTCAGGTGCTGAAGCTCAGCACCATTGCCCCCCTGGACCCGGAGACCGTCCGCAGGGCTTTGACCGGCACGAAGCGCCTGCTGGTGCTGGAGGACTGCGTGGAGACCGGCTGCGTGGGCCAGCGGGTGGCGGCTGTCATGGCCCAGCTGGGCATGGCCCCCCGGCGGCTGGTGCTGAAAAATACAGGCGACCGCTTTATCCCACAGGGCAGTGTAGCGGAGCTGCGTCATCTCTGCGGACTGGACGCTGAGGGCGTCGCCGCTGCGGCAGAGGAGGCTGTGCATGAGCAATAAAACAAGGCTGGACGTGCTCCTGACGGAACGTGGTCTGGCGGAGAGCCGCCAGAAGGCACAGGCCGTCATCATGGCGGGCCACGTGTTCGTGGCGGGCCAGCGGGTGGATAAGCCCGGCACGGCGGTGCTGAGTGATGCCCCCATCGAGGTCCGTGGCCACACCCTGCCCTATGTGAGCCGGGGCGGATTGAAGCTGGAAAAGGCCATGAAGACCTTTCCCATCACCCTGACCGATAAGATCTGCGCCGACATCGGCGCCTCCACCGGGGGCTTTACGGACTGTATGCTGCAAGATGGTGCCCGGAAGGTCTATTCCGTGGACGTGGGCTACGGCCAGCTGGACTGGAAGCTCCGCAGCGACCCCCGTGTGGTGTGCATGGAGCGCACCAACGCCCGGTATCTGACTCCGGAGCAGATCCCCGATCCGCTGGATTTTGCCAGCATCGACGTGTCCTTCATCTCCCTGAAGCTGATCTTCCCGGCGCTGTACGGCCTGCTGCGGCAGGGGGGTGAGATCGCCTGCCTCATCAAGCCCCAGTTCGAGGCCGGCCGGGAAAAGGTGGGTAAAAAAGGCGTGGTGCGGGATCCCGCCGTGCATCAGGAGGTGCTGGAGCACTTCCTGACCCATGCCAAGGAAAACCACTTTACAGTGCTTGGAATCACCTATTCTCCCATCCGTGGACCGGAGGGGAACATCGAATATCTTGGCTATTTGAAAAAGTGCGATGAGCCGGACGGCAGCTTTGACCTACCGGCGCTGGTGGCGGAGTCGCACAGTCAGCTGAAGGACTGAGGAGGAGTAGATATGAAAAAAGTGATCCTCTGCCCCAATCCCTATCGGGATAGCGAGCTGCGGGTGTGCAAGGAGGCCAAAAAGCTGCTGGATGCCCTGCATTTTCAGACGGTGGTGTGCCTGCCCTTCCAGCGGGAGGGCTATGGTGCGGAGCTGGGCCTGCGAATCACCCCGCTGCATCAGGAGATCCGCTCGGCGGACCTGCTCATCGCCTTCGGCGGCGACGGCACCATTCTGCATCTGGCCCGGACGGTGGCGCTGCACAGCGTCCCGGTGCTGGGAGTGAATCTGGGAAGCCTCGGATTCATGTCGGAGCTGGAGGTGGACGAGCTGGACCGCCTGCGGGATCTGGCGGACTGGAGCTTCGACGTGGAGTCCCGGATGATGCTGGACGTGTCCGTCCTCCGGGGCGGAAAGTCCGTGTATAACAACATCGCTCTCAACGACGCCGTCATCTCCAAGGGCTCCATTGCAAGGGTTGTAAGGCTGAATATCTTTACAGAGGAGGGCCAGCTCACCAAGGTGGGCGGCGACGGCATTATCGCCAGCACACCCACCGGATCCACCGGCTACTCCATGGCCGCCGGCGGCCCCATCGTGGAGCCAACGGCCCGGAACCTGCTGCTGACCCCCATCTGCCCCCACTCCACCCGCTCCAGCAGCTACGTCCTCTCACCGGAGCACGTCATCACCGTGGAGGCCCCGGACGCCAACCGCAAGTTCGTCTATCTGTCCGTGGACGGCGGCAAGGCGTTCTCTCTGAAAAACAACGATCAGGTGCGTGTCAGCACCTCCAAATATACCACCAGACTGGTGCGGCTGTCCAAGAAGAGCTTCTGCGAGATCCTGGATAAGAAAATGGGCGGGGAGGTCACAAAAGCATGAAAAATCAGCGTCAGGAGTATCTGCTGCAGATCATTGCCGAGGAGACGGTGGAGACACAGGAGCAGCTGCTGGAACGGCTTCAGGAGCGGGGGATCCGCAGCACCCAGGCCACCATTTCACGGGACATCAAGGAACTGCACCTCATCAAGGAGCCGGTAGGGCAGGGCCGCTACCGCTATGCCGTGTCCGCCCATCGGACAAAGCTGAACTTTGCCGACCGCCTGCGTACCATCTTCCGGGAGGGTGTCCTCAGCGTGGACTACGCCCAGAACCTGGTGGTCATCAAGACCATGCCGGGTCTGGCCAACGGCGCCGCCGCAGCGCTGGACGGCATGGAGGTTCCCTATCTGGTGGGATCTCTGGCGGGGGACGACACCGTTCTGCTGGTGCTGCGTGATAACGCCGCAGCGGCGGAGTTTGCCGACGAGATCAAGGAGATGCTGCGCTGAAACAGCGCCTGTACGGAGGGATGACAGATGCTGGAATTGCTCCATATCGAAAATATCGCCATCATCGACCGGGCGGATATCACCTTTGAGCCGGGCTTCAACGCCCTCACCGGCGAGACCGGCGCCGGTAAATCCATCGTCATTGACTCGCTGAGCGCCGTGCTGGGTCAGCGCACCTCCCGTGACCTGATCCGCACCGGGGCCGACAAGGCCTACGTCAGCGCCTGCTTCACCGGCATCCCGCCGGAGGTAGGGGAGGACTTGGGCATCACATGGGATGAGGAGCTGCTGCTGCAGCGGGAGATCCACGCCGACGGTAAAAACGTCTGCCGGGTGGGCAGCCGCCCCGTCACGGTGACGCAGCTACGCACCTTGGGCAGCCGCCTGCTGAACATCCACGGGCAGCACGACGGCCAGCAGCTGCTGGACGAGGAGCAGCACCTGCTGTATCTGGACAGCTTCGGCCGCACCGAGCCGCTGCTGACCGCCTATCGGGAGAAATACGCCAAGCTGACGGATATCCGTCGCCAGATGCACGCCCTGCAAATGGACGAGGCAGAGAAGGCCCGCCGCATGGATACCCTGCGCTACCAGATCCAGGAACTTCAGCGGGCCAAGCTGAGGCCCGGCGAGGAGGAGGAGCTGACCTCCCGCCGCAACCTGCTGCGCAACGGCGAAAAATTCATGTCCGCCGTCTCCGAGGCAGACTTCTGCCTCAGCGGCGACGACAGCACCAGCGGCGCACTGGCCCTGCTGCGGCAGGCCCAGAGCGCTCTGGAGCCCATCCGCCGTCTGGATGACAGCTTCGAGGAGCTGTACCAGCGGCTGGAGGCGGTGTACAGCGAGGTTTACGATCTGGCCTACACCGTGCAGGACAAGCGGGACGCCTTCGACTTCTCCCCGCAGGAGCTGGACGAGGTGGAGGGCCGTCTGGATCAGCTGTACCGGCTGAAAAAGAAGTATGGCCCGGATGTAGAGAGTATGCTGGCCTATCTGGACCGCAGCACCAAGGAGCTGGACGCCATCGAGGACGCCGGCGACACCCTGCTGCATCTGCAGCAGCTGGAGAAGAAGGCCCTGTCTGCTGCCCAGTCTGCGGCGGAGGAGCTGTCCAAGGCCCGCCATCAGGCGGCCCAGCGGCTGGATGAGCAGATCCTCACGGAGCTGCTCCAACTGGATATGGGCCGCATCCGCTTCGCCATCGACTTCCAGCCCCAGCCCCTGTCGGAGTCCGGTATGGACGCCGTGCGCTTCCTTATGTCTGCCAACGTGGGCGAGGAGCTGCGCCCCATCCAGAAGATCGCCTCCGGCGGTGAGCTGGCCCGCATCATGCTGGCCATGAAGAACGTTCTGTCGGAGCAGGACCGGGTAGGCACCATGGTCTTTGACGAGGTGGATACCGGCGTCTCCGGCCGGGCCGCTCAGAAGGTGGCGGAGAAGATGGCCCGCATCAGCCGCACCAAGCAGGTGCTGTGCGTCACCCATCTGCCCCAGCTGGCCGCCATGGCCGATACCCATTTCTCCGTGGAGAAGGGTGTCACCGACGGCCGCACCTTTACCCATGTGCGGCGGCTGGATCGGGCCCAGCGGCGGCAGGAGCTGGCCCGCCTCACCGGCGGCGCCCACATCACCCCCACCATGCTGGAGGGGGCGGAGGAGCTGCTGTCTGCGGCGGAGGATTTCAAGCGCACACTGGAATAGGGCTTGACAAACCCGCCGATACCCCCTATAATGTCCTCACAGCAACTACAAAAGCTACTGCAAGGAGGGGAACAAGTAGCAGCGCCTGCACCTGCAAAGAGAGCCTCTGTCCGGTGAAAAGAGGAGAGGAGCGCCGCTGCGAATACATCCCGGAGCAGCCGTCCCAACGCCCTTCAGGGGCCAGTAGGCACGGTCGGGTCCGCCCGTTACAGCGGCGGAGTGTGATGGCACTCCATGAGGCCGCCTTCCGTGAGGGAGCGGCGAAGCTGAGGTGGTACAGCGATGATACATCGCCCTCTGTCTGCGGACAGGGGGCGTTTTCTTTTCCCCCTGCGCCCGATCACATCCCACATAAAGGAGAAAGGAAAGAACAACTATGGGAATTTATGAAGAGCTGGTGGCCCGTGGCCTGATCGCACAGGTCACCAACGAGGAAGAGATCCGTGAAATGATCAACAACGGCAAGGCTACCTTTTACATCGGCTTTGACTGCACAGCGGACTCTCTGACGGCGGGTCATTTCATGGCCCTGACCCTGATGAAGCGCCTGCAGATGGCGGGCAACAAGCCCATCGCCCTCATCGGCGGCGGCACCACCATGATCGGTGACCCCTCCGGCCGCACCGATATGCGGAAGATGCTCACCAAGGAGGATATCGACCACAACGCCGAGTGCTTTAAGCGCCAGATGGAGCGCTTTATCGAGTTCGGTGAAGGCAAGGCCGTCATGCTCAACAACGCCGACTGGCTGCTGAAGCTGAATTACGTGGATCTGCTGCGTGAGGTGGGCGCCTGCTTCTCCGTCAACAATATGCTGCGGGCCGAGTGCTATAAGCAGCGCATGGAGAAGGGCTTGAGCTTCCTGGAGTTCAACTACATGATCATGCAGAGCTACGATTTCTACTATATGTTCCAGCACAACGGCTGCAATATGCAGTTCGGCGGCAACGACCAATGGAGCAATATGCTGGGCGGCACGGAGCTGATCCGCCGCAAGCTGGGCAAGGATGCCCACGCCATGACCATCACCCTGCTGACGGACTCTCAGGGCAACAAGATGGGCAAGACCGCCGGCAACGCCGTGTGGCTGGATCCCAACAAGACCAGTCCCTTCGAGTTCTATCAGTACTGGCGCAACGTGGCGGATGCCGATGTGCTCAAGTGCATCCGGATGCTGACCTTCCTGCCTCTGGAGCAGATCGACGAGATGGCCGGCTGGGAGGGTGCAAAGCTCAACGAGGCCAAGGACATTCTGGCCTATGAGCTGACGAAGCTGGTCCACGGCGACGAGGAGGCCGACAAGGCCCGACAGGCCTCCAAGGCCCTGTTCTCCGGTGCCGGCGACGCCGCCCATATGCCCACCACGGAGCTGACCAACGATGATCTGGGCGGCGGCCAGATCAATATTCTGAATCTGATGGTCCGCTGCGGCCTGTGCGCCAGCAAGGGTGAGGCCCGCCGTCTGGTACAGCAGGGCGGCGTCAGCGTCAACGACCGGAAGGTGGAATCCATTGACGAGACCTTGGGCTGTGAGCAGTTCACCGGCGACGGCGTCATCATCCGCAAGGGTAAGAAGGTGTTCCACCGGGTCGTACTGGTCTGATCTCTCAGAGAGCGAAATACCGTAAACTGGGAGCCAGCGTCCTGAAGCGCAGCGACACCGATCTGCCCGTTGCCGAAGGGCGGCAATGTGTGCGCCGTCCCACAAAAAGCGGGGAACCATAAGGGGAATGCCCTCACCTCCGGAAGCGGGAAAGGCGAAGACTTTTAAGAAAGGCCCGGCATTTCGACGGTCATACCACAAGACTCCGACCCTTTTGGATCGGAGTCTTGACCATTTTTCACGAATTTCCTTCTCACTATGGAATTTCCGCATGACCTGTGATATAATCCTCGGGAGAACAAGGAGAGTGAGGGAGCGGCATGAAGCGGCAAGAATTGGCGCCCGCTAAGGTGAACCTGACGCTGGATGTGGGGGCCAGACGCCCCGACGGCTATCACGAGGTAGTCTCGGTGATGCAGAGCGTGGCGCTGTACGATACGGTGACGATGGAGAGCGGCACAGGGGAGGGCATCTCCCTGACCTGCGACGATGCGGCGATCCCCGCCGACGGGAGCAATCTGGCGTGGCGGGCGGCGGAGGTGTTCTTTCGCACCACAGGCGTGGCCTGCGATGGCCTGCATATTACCTTGGAAAAGAGTATCCCCTCTCAGGCGGGGTTGGGCGGCGGCAGCAGCGACGCTGCCGCTGTGCTGCGTGGCCTGCGGAAGCTGTACGCCCCGGAGCTGCCCATGGAGGCGCTGGAACGCATGGGCATGGAGTTGGGCAGCGACGTCCCCTACTGTGTCCGGGGCGGCACGGTGCTGGTGCAGGGGAAGGGAGAGCAGCTGCTGTCGCTGCGGGCGCTGCCGGAGTGCTGGTTCGTTGTGTGCAAGCCGCAGGTATCCTTCTCCACGGCGGAGATGTACCGGCGACTGGATGAGGCGGGGATGGCGGTCCACCCGGACACCCGCCGGATGATGGATGCCTTACAGCGCCGGGATCTGGCGGAGATCTTCTCCCAGATCGGCAACGTCTTTGAACAGGTGCTGCCGCCGGGGAGTGAGATTTTTGCCATCCGGGACAGACTTCTGACCTTGGGGGCGGGGACGGCCTGCATGAGTGGCTCCGGCTCCGCCGTGGTGGGTTTTTTTTCTCAGGAGGAAGCTGCCCGGTCATCCGCAGCGGCTATGACCGAGGTCCCCTTTGTCCGCTGTGTGGGGCGGGGGTAATTTGCCCGTCGACGGCCCGATATTTTTTTCAGGCATTTTCCGGACATTTTTCTGGACATTTTTCCGGACATTTATCGGACGTCCAGAGGACAAAAAGGAAGAAAAAAGAGGTCGTGATTTTGTCCCGGCTTTGTCCTGTGATCGTCCAAAATTTTTCCGTACCGGTATAAAACGCAAAAGCACCGTCCACAATGCAGATAAGCTGCATGGGACGGTGCTTTCATCCTTCCGTGCAAAAATCAACGACACGGAGAGGTGTTTCCTATGCGGAAGAAAACTGGAAATAAATTACATACATGGGAGGCGGCGCTGCTGCTGGCAGTGGCGGCGGCTTTGCTGTGGGGGGCCTGCACCCTCCAGCGGCAGGATGCACTGGAGCAGAAGGTCATCCGGCTCCACGTCATCGCCAATTCCGACAGCGAAGCGGATCAGGCACTGAAGCTGCGGGTGCGGGATCGGGTGCTGGTGCTGGCGGAGGACATCCTGCGCCAGTCGAGAGACATGGAGGAGGCCCGGCAGCGTCTCGCCGAGGCGCTGCCCCAGCTGCAGCAGACGGCGGCGGAGGAGATCGCCGCTCAGGGCAGCCGATACACCGTCAGCGCCGGGTTGGAGGAGACGGAGTTTCCTACACGGGAGTATGACGGCTTTGCATTACCCTCCGGAGAGTATCTGGCTCTGCGGGTGGTCATCGGGGAGGGAGCCGGGAAAAACTGGTGGTGCGTGGTGTTCCCACCCCTGTGTACCACTGCCGCCTGCGACTTTCAGGAGACGGCCGTCTCCGGCGGCTTGGGGGAGGAGGATCTGTCCCTCATCACCGAGGAGGACGGCGGCTACGTCCTGCGGTTCCGGGCGGTGGAGCTTTGGGAGGGCCTGCGCCAGTGGCTGGGAAAGCACTGAGCGGAGAGGGCGGCCGGTCGGAGGGGTTGGTGAGAAGATTCCATATGGAATGTTGAATCTGTACAGCTCTGAGATATACGATACATGACCCTCTCCGGTAAACACCGGGGAGGGTCATGTGAGCCTGTCAAAAGAGCGGAAACCTTTCGTCAACGGGGCGGAAGGGTGTGTGCGGGAAACCCGGGAAGGGTGTCCTGCACGATGATGATCCCCA
>OLRD01000157.1_pt1 | contig 63917 bp, 52 predicted proteins | sample 1672051 | NCBI WGS metagenome assembly OLRD01 (sample SAMEA3136640, study PRJEB25190) | human gut metagenome | biome: human gut; feature: human-associated habitat; material: faeces | place: Austria | collected 2013 | reverse complement strand
TGACTACCACATATACGGCTTCTCAGGGCCTTCTGCTCATGATCCCGAACATGTACAAAATCGCAGGCGAACTTCTGCCGTGTGTCATCAACGTGTCCGCCCGTGCGCTGGCTTCCCATGCGCTGTCTATTTTTGGCGACCATTCCGACGTATATGCATGCCGTCAGACAGGTTTTGCGATGCTGGCTTCTACGTCTCCGCAAGAGGCTATGGATCTGGGTGCTGTTGCACATATGTCCGCAATCGAGGGCCGCGTTCCATTTCTGCATTTCTTCGATGGCTTCCGTACTTCTCACGAGCTGCAGAAGGTTGCTTGCTGGGATAATGAGGATTTGGCCGATATGGTCAATTGGGAAGCAATTGACGCATTCAGAAAGAATGCGATGAATCCGGAACATCCGACACTGCGCGGTACCGCACAGAATCCGGATATCTTTTTCCAAGCGCGTGAAGCTTCCAATACCTATTATGCCAACGTTCCGGCTGTTGTTGAGAAATACATGGCGAAAGTCAACGAGAAGATCGGAACGAATTATCAGCTCTTCAATTATTACGGCGCACCGGATGCGGAGCATGTCATTGTTGCGATGGGCTCTGTCCTTGACACCATTGAAGAGACAATAGACTATCTGAACGCAAACGGCGGCAAATATGGCCTTGTAAAAGTACGTTTGTACCGTCCGTTCTGCGGCGACAAATTGGTTGCGGCAATTCCGGAGACAGTAAAACAAATTACGGTTCTTGACCGCACAAAGGAGCCGGGTGCGCAGGGCGAGCCGTTGTTCCTTGATGTTGTTGCAGCACTGAAAGACACGAAATTTGACCGCGTTCCGGTATACGGCGGACGTTATGGCTTGGGCTCCAAGGATACGACTCCGGCGGACATTATTGCAGTTTATAAAAATACTGAGAAGAAGCACTTCACCATCGGCATTACCGACGATGTTACGCATCTTTCTCTTGAAGTAAAAGAGAATCCGAACACCACGCCGGCCGGTATCACAAGCTGCAAATTCTGGGGCCTGGGTGCGGACGGCACCGTCGGCGCCAACAAGAACTCCATCAAGATTATCGGCGACCATACCGATATGTATGCACAGGGCTATTTTGCCTATGACTCCAAGAAGTCCGGCGGCCTGACGGTTTCTCACCTGCGTTTTGGCGACAAGCCGATCAAGTCCACCTATTATATCAGCCAGGCTGACTTCGTAGCCTGCCATAAGCCGTCCTATGTCAACGAGTATGACATGGTTCAGGACGTTAAGCCGGGCGGCAGCTTCCTGCTGAACTGCCTGTGGAGCGATGAAGAGCTTGACCAGCACCTGCCGGCCAAGATGAAGAAGTATATCGCGGACAACAACATCAACTTCTATACCATCGACGGTGTGAAGCTGGGCAAGGAGATCGGCCTGGGTGGCCGCATCAACACCATCCTGCAGTCCGCATTCTTCAGCATCGCAAACATCATCCCGAAGGACCAGGCGATCCAGTACATGAAGGACGCCGCTACCAAGTCCTACAGCAAGAAGGGCGAGAAGATCGTCGCCATGAACCACGAGGCCATCGAGCGCGGCGCGAACGAGTACCATAAGGTCAATGTGCCGGAGTCCTGGAAGAACGCCGTGGACGAGGCGAAGGCCGACGTTGCCATCGAGGGCAATGCGGACACCGTGGCATATGTCAAGAACTTCTTGAATCCCTGCAACAAATACAAGGGCAATGAACTGCCGGTTTCCACGTTTGTCGACCTCGGCATGGAGGACGGCACGGCTCCGGCTGGCTCTTCCGCTTATGAGAAGCGCTGCATTGCAATCGATATTCCGGAATGGAACCCGCAGAACTGCATCCAGTGTAACTTCTGCTCCTATGTCTGCCCGCACGCGGTTATCCGCCCGGTCGCTCTGACAGAGGAAGAGGCCGCCAATGCACCGGCTGGCATGAAGTACAAGGACATGACCGGCATGCCGGGCATGAAGTTCGCAATGACCATTTCCGCGATGGACTGCTCCGGCTGCGGTTCCTGCGCACAGGTTTGCCCGGGCATGAAGGGCGAGAAGGCGCTCGTCATGAAGCCGATGGAGACCCAGCTGCAGAGTCAGGAAGGCTTCGACTATGGCCGCAAGATTGGCCCGAAACAGGAAGTCATCGACAAGTTCAAGGAGACCACCGTCAAGGGCAGCCAGTTCAAGCAGCCGCTGCTTGAGTTCTCCGGCGCCTGCGCAGGCTGCGGCGAGACCCCGTATGCTAAGCTGGTCACCCAGCTGTTCGGCGACAGAATGTATATCGCCAACGCAACGGGCTGCTCCTCCATCTGGGGCGGTTCCGCACCGGCTACTCCGTACACCCGCAACGAGAAGGGACATGGCCCGGCATGGTCCAACTCCCTGTTTGAAGATAACGCAGAGTTCGGCTACGGCATGACGCTCGCTCAGAAGGCGATCCGCGGCAGATTGGCCGAATATGTTGAGCAGATCGCAGCTTCCGATAAGTCCTCCGCGGAGATGAAGGAAGCTTGCAAGAACTATCTGGATACCTTCGACGACAGCAAGCTCAACCGTGCGGCGACCGACGCTCTGATTCCGGAGCTGGAGAAGGCTGCTGCGGCTGGCTGCGAGCTGTCCCAGAAGACCTTGAAGGACAAAGACTTCCTCGCGAAGAAGTCCATGTGGATCTTCGGCGGCGACGGCTGGGCATATGACATCGGCTTCGGCGGCCTGGATCACGTCATCGCTTCCGGCGAGAACGTCAACATCCTGGTATTCGACACCGAGGTTTATTCCAACACCGGCGGCCAGGCTTCCAAGTCCACCCCGATCGGCTCCGTGGCACAGTTCGCGGCAACCGGTAAGGCGACGAAGAAGAAGGACCTCCCGGCTATCGCAATGAGCTATGGCTATGTCTATGTTGCTCACGTTGCAATGGGCGCTGACTACAACCAGTGCATCAAGGCGATCACCGAGGCAGAAAGCTACAACGGCCCGTCCCTCATCATTGCGTATGCTCCCTGCATCAACCACGGCATCAAGGGCGGCATGAGCATTGCACAGAAGGAAGAGAAGAAGGCAGTTGAGGCTGGCTACTGGCAGAACTTCCGCTATGATCCGAGACTCAAGGAAGAGGGCAAGAATCCGTTCCATCTCGACAGCAAGGCGCCGACCGCCAGCTATCGTGACTTCATCATGGGCGAGGTTCGTTACAACTCCCTGACCCGTGCGTTCCCGGAGCGTGCAGAGAAGCTCTTCACAGAGGCAGAGAAGGTCGCGAAGGAGAACTACGAGCACCTCGAGAAGCTCTCCAAGGGCGAAATCGCAGAATAAATCGCATTCCCCCAGCAAATCCCTTTTTGGCACAACAGGTGAAATCCCCTGCTGCATCACGCAGCAGGGGATTTTTTATGTTGCAATAGGAAATACGATTGGAACCCAATATTTGGTTTTGTTTTCCCATATCATTTTCAGAATCATTGGGAACATCCTCGAGAACCCCAGCGGAGCATCCAGGAACACAGAAACGTTACACCACGCCAGAAATGATGGCGCACTCCATGCTTTAAAATACGGTTCTGCCCGTAACACTGCTGCTGGGGAAGGTGCGATAGCGAAGAAAGCAGATAGGAAATACAACAAATAGATATATCAAACTGAATTATACAATTTGTATACAATTAGAAAACCAGCGGCTTGAAAATCCAAGCCGCTGGTTTTCCGACAATTGTATTTCCGTAGGAATGGTATATGCAAAAGGTCACAAAAGGCGAATGAGCGATTTGCTTATAAGCGCCTACGGGATAAAAATACATAATTGATATAAGGAAAGGCTTCTTAGCGCTTTTTCCTCCATTTCAAAAGCAAGGAGGAATTGACGATGACGAGCACAGAGCCCGCATTATGGACCAGCGCGCCGACCACAGGGTTCAAAATGCCGGTCATCGCCAAGACGATCGCAATGAAATTTAGGGCCATGGAGAACGTCAGATTGCATTTGATGGTGACCATCATGCGCTTTGCCAGGCGCAAAAGGTGGGGCAGCTCCTTGATGTCGTCGTTGACCAGCGCGATGTCGGCGGCGTCCACGGCGATGTCGCTTCCCACGCCGCCCATGGCAATGCCCACATACGCCTTTTTCAGTGCGGGTGCATCGTTGATGCCGTCCCCGATCATGCAGACATAATGCCGCTCCTTCTGGTAGGCGTCAATCCAGTGTAGCTTGTCCTCCGGCAGGCAGCCCGCATGGACCTCGTCGATTTCGAGCTGTTGGGCGATGGTCTGCGCAGCATTCTCGTGGTCGCCGGTCAGTAGGACGGGGGTGACGCCTGCCTCCTTTACAGCGCGGATCATCGCTTTGGCGTCCTCGCGCAGCGTATCGGAGAGCGCAAGGAATCCCGCGAGGGTGTGATCGATCGCCAGATAGATGACCGTGCACCCCTGGCCGAGATACCGGCCGGCCGGTTCTTTCGCCGCACGAGTCGGAATATTTTCCTCCGCGAGCAGTTCCTCATTTCCTGCTAGGACTTCCTTTCCGTCGATCCGCGCCTTTACGCCCCGCCCCGGGAGCATTTGGAATTGGTCAACCGGGGAGAGTTCCCGTTTGCCTTTGCGGCCATAGCTGCTTACAATCGCCTTTCCCAAGGGATGCTCGGAGTGCGATTCGACGCTGGCCGCGTAGAGGAACAGGTCCTCCTTTGCAAAATGGTCCGAAAGGCTGTGGACGGCGACGACCTCCGGTTTCCCATAGGTGAGCGTCCCCGTTTTGTCAAACGTGATCTTGGAGACGGACGCAAGCCGCTCCAAAGCGTCGCCCTCGCGCACGAGAAAGCTGTGTTTGGTGGCATTCCCAATCGCGGCCATGATGGCGGTGGGGGTGGCCAAGACCAGGGCGCAGGGACAAAAGACCACCAGAATGGTCACCGCCCGGATGATCTCCCCGGTGATCAGCCAGGTCAAGGCGGCTGCGCTGAGGGCAATCACAACAATCCAGGTTGCCCACCGGTCTGCAATGCCGACAATCTTCGCTTTCCCGGCGTCTGCCGACTGCACCAGGCGGATCATGCGCTGGATGGAGCTGTCCTCTCCCACCTTGGTCGCCTTCATATCGAAGGAACCGAATTGGTTGACGGTCCCGCTGGATACCGGGTCACCGGGATGTTTGTCCACGGGCAGGGACTCCCCGGTCATGACCGCCTGGTTGATCGACGTTTCGCCGGAGACGATCTTCCCGTCCACCGGGATGGTTTCCCCGGGGAGGACGCGGAGCAGGTCGCCCACGCAAACCTGTTCGGCGGGGATGATTTCCTCCTGGCCGCCGGCAAGCCTACGGGCGGTCTGGGGCGTTAGATGGACCAGCTTTTCGATGCCGGCGCGCGCTTTTGCAACGGTCAGATCCTCCAAAAGGGCGCCCAGCTGCATGATAAACGCGATCTCACCGGCGGCGAAATCTTCCCCGATGAGCACCGAGGCGATCAAAGCGATGGACACCAGCACATCGGCCTTGATGTCAAAGGCGGTTACAAGTCCGATGAAGGCTTCCAAAAGGATGGGGACGCCGCAAAGGATAATCGCAACCCAGGCGGCGTCAAAGGGGAGGGGAAGCAGATGGAAAATGCTGATGACTAAGGAAATCCCGGAGAGAACAAGACAGGCGATGTCTTTTTTCAGCCCGCCCCATTCTAAAAACCGTTCCAATGCTTGCATAGAGCACCCTTCTTTCTATACCTATGGGGGTATATGTATATAATACCTATACGGGTATAGGTTGTCAAGCGTGCAAAAAATTTTTTAGAAAGAAGTACGTGCGGATTGGGCAAATGGATGATTGCCAGAAAGGCATAGAAATCTTATAGTAGGGGTAAGAAATGAAAATAGAGCGTAATCTTTATAGGCGCTTTGTGAGGGGCATGCAAAAGAAGCGGGGGACATGTTCCAAGTCCGACAATGGGCATAAAAAAGCACCGGCCGTTTTGTACAGCCGGTGTGCAAAATCATGTCATGTTGGAAAAGCGTTCAACCGCTTTTGTAAAGTTCTCGATGGTCTTGTCCGCGTCCCCGTGTTCGATCCCATCGCGTACACAGTGCTGGATATGGCCCTCCAAAACAACCTGGCCGACCTTGTGCAGCGCTGATTTTGCAGCATTGATCTGGGAAAGAACGTCCTCGCAGGGGACGTCTTCGTCGACCATCCGATCGATGGCCTGCACCTGGCCGATGATCTTTTTCAAACGGCGGTGCAAATTATCCGCGTCCATACATTGTCTCATCCTTCACGCCTCCTGTGCAACTTAGGGATATGAATCTATTATTCGCGAAAAGTTTGTGTTTGTCAAGGGCCGCTGTGCCGGATGGACTGGCGCAGGCGCGGGGCAATTTACGACCGGCCGGCTGCCGTGCGCAATCTTTTTGGTTGCACTGCGCTTTGCGCAAAACAGAACGGACCGCATGGGGCGATGGCCGCCATACGGTCCGAGGAAATCATAGAAAACAATGGCTGAAACTTGCATAGCGCCGAAAAAGGCACGGACAGCGCTGGTACAGACTGCCCGATAGATCATCCTTCGACGGTGACGGAACAAAGCCGGATGGGGGCTTGTCCATCAAAGGTCGCATAGAGGTTGGTGCTTCCCGGGGCCAGCCCCTGCACCGAGAGCAGATACGTGCCGCTGCGGAACCGCAGTCCGGCGGTGGAAAGAATGGTCCCGTCGCCGGTGGTAAAAGTGGGCACGGCGAGGGCTCCGGATGGCTGGAACGCAAAGGTATACGAGCTTCCCTGCGCAAGGGAGAGCGTATCCGGCGTGTCGGAGGTTAAGGAAGGGACGCCGCTGCCCGGGTTGGCCAGGAAGATCGCGCAGTATTCGTCCAGGGTGAGGCCAAGGCTGTGGATTTCCGCCGCCGCCTTTTTCCCCACATAGCGCCAGTGCCATTCCTCCGTCTTATAGCCGGTGATCGCCTGTTTCCCCTCAGGATAGTGGATGATAAACCCGTATTTATAGATATTGTCCTTCGCCCATTGGTACTCCGCCGTCTCGCCAAAGCGGTTGTAGGGGAGCGAGGCGTTTTTGACGTCCACCACCAGGCCCGTTTGGTGGTCCGAATGGCCGGCGCGCGAGCTGTAGACGTCTGCGCCCTCCGTCCCGTCCTGGGCGGCGTATTGAGAATAGAGGGATTTCTGCCGGGCATAGCTGCGGTAGGCGGATTGCGCCAGGATGGTGTATCCCTCTTTTTTCGCATCCGCACAGAGCTGTTCAAAGGCGCCGGCCGCCTCGGAACGCATTTGATTGGAGACACCCACAGCAACCCGGGACGAAAGCGGGCGCAAATCGGAAGGTTCATAGCCGTCCGGAAGTTTCCAATATTTGTTGCAAAGCGCCAACAGGCCGACAGGGTCGCTGACGGTCTGAATGTTGGTGTAAAACGGATGATCCAGGCCGATATTCACATAGGTGACAACGTCCCAGGGGGACATCTCCGGGTGTGCGGACTGGTAGCTCAAATAGCGCTCTTGATTGGCCGCAATATAGTGTAGGCAAGCAGAAAGCGATTCCTGCGGCGTGGGTTCCGCAAAATCAGCGGATAAGTGAATTTCGGTGGATTTCTGCACGGTTTGTCCCACCCTTTGCGCGAGCTCGAGCGGATTGTTGCGGTAGACCGCCGCACCGCTGGCGCTTTGACAGGAGGTGAGCAATAAAGCAGCTGCCACAGGAAGAATCCACTTGTTTTTCATAACCGTTCTTTCACCTTTCTACCCTTTCACTCAGACCATTCCATATAGAATCTATGATACCGGACGCCAGCCAAAATTTCAACCCAAAATATGTGAATAATTTTCCAGCATTTGCAGAAAAATGCCGTGGGTTTTCTCGAAATCAGGTGATTTCGATTGAAAATCGACGGCTTTATTATAGCATAGTTTGCTGTGGCTGTCTTCCTAAAAACTTTGGGAATATCGGGCCCTCTTTTTTGGGAGCGCTTCCCCCAGCGCCCCAAAAAACGTGTATAATGAAAGAAAAGTGCTTGAGGGTGGAAAGCGATGTTGATTGGGACTTCAAAAGGGCTGCCGGGGGAATTTTTATTGTTGTTCACCCTCCTAATTTGGGTGCTGTTTTTCCTGGTCTATCTTGGGAACCGGCACAACCGGCTGAACCGTTGGTGCTTTATCAGCGGGATGTGCTTCAGCATGGGCGTATTCAAAGAGTACCTCTATTTTACGCTGTTCCCAGCGGTCATGCAGGCGTGGCCCGGATGGATGACCGAGGAGCTCTCCCTGGATATTTATTCTGTGCTCACGGCAGTGTTGTACTATTTCGCCATGCCCGCCGCCCTGGTGTTTGGCTTCTATTTCAGCCGTATGGATGAGCGCCGCCCAAAGCTTTTCCGTTGGGCGCGCATAGGGGGCTTTGTGCCGGCGTTGCTGTTTGGCGTCTTTTATCCCTATCTGGAAACCCGCTACTACCAGCTGTACGACCGGACGTACTATCTTTGTGCAGCCCTCTACAACTGGCTTTACGGGGTCCTGCTGACGGTTTTGCTGCTCGGAACGCTTTGGAGGGAGCGGCGGACAGCCGTATACCGGCAGAAAAAGATGGTGGCCATCCTGGTCTTGGTGCCGATCTGGTATCAATTAATCAGCGCATTCCTGATTCACCTGTTGGACCTGAAGGGCCTTTTTAAGGCGTGGCAGGGAAACTTGCCGATTATCCTGTTCCTGATTATCTTCTATTTATACAATGCCTTCAAAGGCGGATTCATGGGCGCGCGCTTCCAACATGAATCGTATGAATGGAATCAGGACGGCAAATTGGTGAACCAAAGCGCGCAGTTCTTACGGCATATGCTGAAGAATGAAGTGGTCAAAATCGAATGGTGCGCCCAAAATATCCAACAGTCCGCGCCGGAGGAAGCAGCGGATTATGCCGACATCATCCTGCGGTCGACCACGCGCTTGAAGGAGCTGTCCGGCAAAGCGCTCCACTATTCCAAAGACATCGTCCTGAACCGGCAGGTGCTGCAAATAGCCCCGCTTTTGGAGGCCTGTGCAGCGGATTACCGGAAGCTCTCTCCGGGGGTCCAGGTGGAGGTCCGCTGTGGGGAGGGGGACGAATTGTTCTGTGACCAGGCGCATCTGACGGAGGTGCTCAACAACCTGTTGAACAACGCTGGGGAGGCTATGCACGGGCAGGGCAGCATCACCGTGGAAGGGAAGCCCGCAGGCCGCGGGTATCAGATCTGCGTGTCCGATACCGGGGACGGCATCGCAAAGGAACATTTGGGGCAGCTGTTTAGCCCGTATTACACGACCAAAACCAGCGGCCATCACATCGGGCTGGGGCTCTATTACTGCCGGAATGTGATGCGCAAGCACGGGGGCAGCATCCAAGCCCGGCAGAACGAAACGCGCGGGACAACGTTTGTACTGCGTTTCCCAGGGGAATAAAGGTTGAGAAGGAGGATTGGGGTGAAGGACGGAACAATCGGCGTCCTGGTGGTTGAGGACGACGACGATTTTTGCTTTTTGATCGGCGACACATTGGGCCGGGAACCCGACATGCGGATCTTGGGGAGTACGGCCAGCGGCGAGGAGGCGGTGTATCTGGCCCAAAGGCTCGACCCAGACATTGTGTTGATGGATTTGAACCTCTCCTTAGAGGAATTGGACGGCATCGAGGCGGCGCGCAAAATCCGCCTGTATACGCGCGCGAAGGTGATCCTTGTGACTGCCTTTGAAGCGCAGTCCATTGTGATCGACGCCTGTAAGCGTTCGTTTGCGTCGTCCTATGTGTTTAAAAGCCAGTTTAGTATCCTGACAGAGACTGTGCGGCAGACGGCGGAGGGCCCGACGCCGCAGGAGTATCTGATTGCTTCCCTGATTTTGGCCGACCTTTCGCCAGCGGAGCAATCGGTCTGCCTGATGATGCTGGGGAGGGACGTCCACTTGCAGTCCTCCCAAAAGACCATTGCGAACCAGAAGACCGCACTTCTCAAAAAGCTGGGATTAAAAAGCCAAAAAGAGTTGGAGCACCTTTTTCACGGGATGCAGGTATAGAATGATAAAACGTCCGCGGCCCATTTACGGCGCACGGACGTTTTTGCGCCTTATGGGGCGCAAGGCGCGCCGGGCAGAGGGAGAAAAAACAAGTTTGGAATGCAAAGCAAATGATGCCCCCACCGATTGACAACAGTCGATCCTGTGGTACAATATATGGTATGCGGCATGGGAGATGCCTGGAATGGATGGAAGACGCGGGCGCCAAAAAGGGGACGGGCCCGCAACCATAGAAATCAATATAGGAGGAACGTTCATGGGAGTTTCGGAAAATGCGCGGCTGGTTTTGGAGAAGCGCTATTTAATCAAGGATGCGGACGGGAAGGCGATTGAGAGTGTGGACGGCATGTTCCAGCGCGTGGCGGGGGCGATTGCGGCCTCCGACCTGCTGCACGACAAAAACGCCGACGTGGAGCGGACCAAGAAGACCTTTTACGATATGATGACCAATCTGGAATTCCTGCCGAATTCCCCGACGCTGATGAACGCGGGCAGGCCGCTCGGCCAGCTCTCCGCGTGCTTTGTGCTGCCGGTGGAGGACAGCATGGACGAGATCTTCGAAGCGATCAAGCAGGCGGCCCTGATCCACAAGAGCGGCGGCGGGACGGGCTTTTCGTTTTCCCGCCTGCGCCAGAAGGGGAGCACGGTCAACTCCACGGGCGGCGTGGCCTCCGGCCCGATCAGCTTTATGAAGGTGTTCAACATGGCGACAGAGGCGGTCAAGCAGGGCGGGACGCGCCGCGGCGCCAATATGGGCATTTTGCGCGTGGATCATCCGGATATTTTGGAGTTCATCGACTGCAAGAGCAACAATTCCGAGATCAACAACTTCAATATTTCCGTCGGCCTCACAGAGAAATTTATGAATGCGGTGGAGTCCGGCGGGGATTATGAGCTGGTTGACCCGCACACCCGGAAAGTGGTGCAGAAGCTGCGCGCACGGGATGTGTTTGAGCGCATCGTGGACGCGGCATGGCGCAACGGCGAACCGGGGATCATCTTCCTGGACCGCCTGAACCGCGACAACATCGTCCCCTCCCAGGGGGAGATCGAATCCACAAACCCGTGTGGGGAGCAGCCGCTGCTGCCGTATGAATCGTGCAACCTGGGGTCGATCAACCTGACAAAGATGCTCAAGGAAGAGGACGGCGTCTATTCCTTTGACTGGAAGAAACTGGAGCGCACCGCGAAGGACGCGGTCCATTTCCTGGACAATGTGATCGACGCGAACAAGTACCCGCTCGAGAACATCGACCGCGTGACCAAGCAGACCCGGAAGATCGGCTTGGGCGTGATGGGCTGGGCGGACAGCCTGCTCCGGATGGGCATCCCGTACAACTCCCAGGAGGCGGTGGCGCTCGGGGAAAAGGTGATGAAATTCATCACCGCCTGTGGCCGCGAAGAGAGCGCGGCCCTCGCGGTACAGCGCGGCGCGTTCCCGCTGTTTGAAGAGAGCATTTTGCCGCAGGATACGCCGCAGCGCAACGGGACGATCAGCACGATTGCGCCCACCGGCACCCTCTCGATCATCGCGGGCTGCTCTTCCGGTGTGGAGCCGGTGTTCGGCTATGTGTTTATCCGCAACATCATGGACGGGACCGAAATGGTCGAGGTCAACCCCATCCTCCGGGAGGAATTGGAAAAGCGCGGCCTGTACTCCGAAGGGCTGATGCGGCGGATCGCCAAGGAGGGCACCATCGCCCACATCGAGGAGCTTCCGGAGGACCTGCGCCGGGTGTTTGTCTCGGCGCACGACATCAGCCCGGAGGATCACATCCGGATGCAGGCGGCCTTCCAGCGCGGCACGGACAATGCGGTCTCCAAGACGGTCAATTTCCGCCACGATGCAACGCGGGAAGAGGTCGCGGAGGTGTACAGCCTGGCGTTCCATCTGGGCTGCAAGGGCGTGACGATCTACCGCGACGGCAGCCGCAGCGAGCAGGTGCTCAACATCGGCAAGGTCAACAAGGAGGGCGAGGGGAAGGAGCCGCAGGACGGCGCAGCTGCGCCCATTGTCCCGCGTCCCCGCCCGGACCTGGTGCAGGGCGTGACCGAGCGCATGCAGATCGGCTGCGGGAACCTCTATGTCACGGTCAACTACGACGACAAGGGCATCTGCGAGGTCTTCACGAACACCGGCAAGGCGGGCGGATGCCCGTCCCAGAGCGAAGCGACCGCGCGCCTGGTTTCGATCTCCCTGCGCAGCGGCATCGACGTCAAGACGATCGTAAACCAGCTGCGCGGCATCCGCTGCCCGTCCACCATCCGGCAGCCGGGGCTCAAGTGCACGTCCTGCCCGGACGCAATTGCGCGCGTGATCGAAAAGGTCTGGAACCAGCAGGTGGAGCTGGGGCACTGGAAGGAATTTGCGCCCCCGGCCCCGAAGCCGCGCGGCACGGTGGACATCGCCGGCCGGATGCACTTCTGTCCAGAGTGCGGCGCAAAGCTGGAACACGAGGGCGGCTGCGTCACCTGCCGCCAGTGCGGATATTCCCATTGCTCCTGACCAGGGATTTGATCGACAAACATTCTATAAAGATAGAAAAACAGGCCCGTTCCGGAAACAAACGCCGGAACGGGCCTGCTGCGCTATTTGGGATTGGTATAAAAAAGAGTTCCGAAGGGCGGGGGCTATTTTCAGGCGGATGGAACCCGTCCCGGGATGTGTCCGCCGGAAGAAAGGGCCGCTATTCTTCCGCTTGGGCTTCCTTTAACAGCGAGGGGAATTCCTGCAAACGGACGGCCTTTCCCATGACAACCCCTTGTTCATTGCGGTAATAACAGATGGCCAAGGGGTTCCCATCGGAATCCTCGGTCAAGGAGGCGCAGCTGGAGGGGCCGAGCGAACCGTCCCCCAGCAAGAGCTCCGGGTCAAAGGTCTCACTGTAGCCGCCGAAGGAATAGTGGGCCATCCCGTCCTCGTCGTAGGTGACCGCCTGTTCCGAACCAGGTATGACCGTCCCGTTGGCGATCGCATCCGCCCAATCGCCCGTACCGGTTGCCCCGCTGGATTCCTGGGAATCGTCCTCCCACGGTTCCAGAAGGGTTTCCAGGTAGGCGTCCGCCTTGGCGCGGTCCGCCTTCGCTGGGTCGAGCGGCAGGTCGAACAGGGCGCAAGCGCCGCTGTAATCCGGGTTGGTCGTGATCTCCCCGGTTTCCTCGTCGTAGGTAAAGGCGTTTTTGTCGTAAAAATCGCTGGTGCTCACGCAGAGGTATAGCCCGCGGTCCGCGAACATCTCGATGTCGTCGCATTCGATCAGGCGGTAAAGGACGCCGCCTTCGGCAAATTCCGTGTAACCGCCGTTCATGGTGGTGATGTTCACCTGCCAGGGCTTTTGCCCCTTGATTAAGGGCGAGACAAAGAACGACTCCGAGCCGTCCGCTGCCATGGCTGTCCCGTCCGTTTTGGCGATGGCCAGGACCGCATAGGTGCGCTTGGGGTTCACTTGGGAATCCGATTGGAAGCCGCTCAAGTTTTCTCCCGAGGCGATGCCCAAGAACGAAAAGGTATAGTTGCCGGAAGCGACGGTTTGATTCACGGAGACCGCATCCCCGCTTTCAAAGGCACGGGCGAGGCCGGACATGCCGGAGTGTTCGGCGGCCTCCCCAGCGGATAGGAACCGCCAGGATGCAAAGCCGGTGATGGACAGGGCGAGGACCAACGCCGCAACAAGCGCGGCCGCCAGCGGCCGCTTTTTGGAAAACCGTTTCATAGTCTGTTCCTCCTGTACACGGTTTCGGATGGTTTGATTCAATTGGTCAGAAGGGAACTCTTTTGGCGCGAGCGCCTGCTGCAGCAGGCGGTTCAGATCGGATTCATTCATGATCGGCAGCCTCCAAACGTTTCAGGATTGCTTTGCGTGCATGGTATAACCGGCTTTTGACCGTCCCCTTGGGAAGCTTCAGCAACGAGGCGATCTCCTCGATGGGCAGCTCCGCCGTATAGTAGAGATACAGCGGGACCCGGTGCGCGTCGTCCAACGCTTCCACGGCCCGCCGGACCATCTCCACTTGTTCACGGGCGATGGCGATTTCTTCCGGCTGGTCCTCTTTGGCCCCGGTGAAACGCCCTTGCGGGCCGTCCTCCGGCAGGGATTCCATGGGGGCGATGCGCTGCCGCCGGGCAAATTTTCGGCGCTTGTCCCTCCACAGGCGGAGGGCGATCGCGAGCAAAAAGGCCTTTGGATTGTCGTACCGGTCAATTTTGCGGCACAGTTCAGTGGCCTTCAGAAAGGTCTCCTGGTAGAGATCTTCCGCGTCGGGCCGGTTGGCGGCCAACCGGCAGCAAAAGCTGTAGACGGCTGCGCCATGCAGGCGAATGAGTTCGTTCAATTCCTGTATATTCAATGTTGCTTCATCCTTTGTTCGAACGAGAGGATTTTCAGGGGAGAGTCCCTTCACTCCCTATATGGTCGCGGGAAAGGGGGCGGTTCAAATTTTGCAAAAATTTTGCGGATCCCGCAGCGGGCCTGGCGTTTGTAGGAAAGCGCCCCATGGGAATGGCAGCGGCCACCTAGGACGGGCTGCAAATATACAAAAATCCCGCGGATACGGCTATTGAAGGCCGTGCCCGCGGGAAATTTATTCCTCAGAGGGAATGAGGTTTTTGTATTCGTGGACCTTTTCAAGAAATTCCGGCCACCGGTTGTTGTCCCGGATGGTCTGGGGGCAATTTTTGTCCATAAAGTCCGCGTGCTGTTTGACGTCGCCGAGCTGGAGGCAGTATGTATCGAGCAGGTAGGCGGTCAGCCGGGCCGCGTTGTCAAAGGTTTTTTCGAAGTCGCCGTCCTCGTTGACGCAGAGCTCCACGCCGATGCCGCAGAGGTTTCCGCCGTCGCGTGTGCGCCGGTCGCCCGCATGCCAGGCGATTTCATCGTCCGGGATGTGGTGATAAATCTGGTGGTCGTCCACGGTATAATGCCAGGAGGTGTCGCCGCTCTTCCCGCTCAACAGATAGGCGCTGTGGCCCGCGGCGTCGGAACCTTCGGCGGTGTTGCCCGTCTCATGGATTACCACATATTTGATGGTGCGCCGTTCCCCGGGGCGGGCGGGCAAGGTCTCCGGAAGTAGCTCCGTGTGGACGGGGATGCCAAAGATCTCCTCCGGGTAGACGCTCTCCTGCGGCTCCGGCTGGTGGCTGTTCACAACCGTCACCACCAGGAAGGCCGCCACGACCACGACAAAAACAAGGATGGGTACCGCGATGGCCCATCTGCGCCATGCAGCACCCCGTAGATCGGTTTGCATACTGTATTCGCTCTCCCAATAGCCCATAAAAGGGCTTCCCTTATTTTGTAAATTAATACTCAATCCCCCGCCGCGCGGCAACTCCAACGTCGTAGGGATGCTTTACCTTGCGGATCTCCGAAACGTAATCCGCGAGGGCCATGAATTCCTCCGGCGGGTTGCGGCCGGTCAGGACCAATTCCAGATGGGGCGGCTTGTGCTCCACGAAGTCGAGCAGCGCCTCCGTATCCAGCATGCCTGTGGAGAGCGCCCCAAAGCACTCGTCCAGCACCAGAAGGTCGCATTCCCCGGCCTCGGCCGCCCGGCGCGCCTGCGCCAGCATCTGCGCGCTTCGCTGCGCGGCCTCCTGCCGCTCCGCTTCGTTCATCTGAAACGTAAATTTGACCACCTTCGGGGCAGGGATCAACGAAAACCCGGGGAGCAGGCGGAGGGAAGAGAGCTCTCCGGACGAATCGTCCTTTAAGAACTGGGCGAGGAGCACTCTTTGACCGCAGCCACAGGCCCGTGCACATAGACCGACTGCGGCGGTGGTTTTCCCCTTCCCATCGCCGCAGTAAATGTGAATCAACCCTTTTTCCATACAGACCTCCCGCTTAGGAAATTTTTGTAAGAGCCCCCGTCTCGGACTGGAAATGGAAGATTTCCCCGGATGCTTTGGCCAGGAACAGGCCGTCCGGCGCGGGCAAAAGCTGGCAGAAATCGTCCGCCCCGCCAGCGGTATTGGTCAGGACAAGCCGGTTGTCCCCGGTGGACAGGTCAAGCGCATAGATCGCGTTTGACGCGGAAGCGTCGGAGACCGCCAATGTGTAGTAGACGATCCCGCCGGACACAGCCGGTTGGTAGAGGACGCGGCCGTCCACCAGCTTCCTTGCACCGCCCCCGTTTGTCTGCACAGCGCATAGATTCGATTGGGTGTCTATGAAAAATATCTCGCCCTCCCAGAGATAAAACGGGACGGATGTGTAGTTGGCGGTGAGGCGGCGCGGCTGGCCGCCGGACGCGGGCAGCGCATAGAAGCCGTCTTCCGTGGAGAAGTAGATGACCCCGTTCTCCGCGAGAAGGGCCTGGGTAATCTTGCCGCTGGCAGAACCTCCGGTGGCGGTAAACAAAAGCTGCTCGGTTGTTCCATCCGGCGTTACGCGCAGGATGGCATAAGAAGCATCGCTGCCGTTGGCGAACAGATAGAGATACCCGCTGTCCGCACCGAACACGCGCAGCGTAAAGGCAGATGTGCCGAGAAGCGCTTCCCCGGAGAAATCGCGCACCAGGGAGGTTCCATGATACAGTTTATTCTCCGACGTGTAAGAATATCCGCCGTTGGCAGCAAGCAAGCTGTCGGCGTTTGAAACCCCTGTGTCGGACAGGGTGGTTCCGTCCCAGACCATCAGTTTCCCGCCGTTTTCACTGAAGGAATTCGGCTGAAAATACAGCGTCCCGCCGTCCGCAGAGAACAGCGCCTGCCCGGCATCCTCCGGGGTGGAGCGGAGCATCACGCCGGGGGTTGGCGATTGATCCATGGCCTCGCTGCCGCCGGCCCCTTCCTGTACCGGCATGGGGTTCTCCTCCTGGAAAACCTGCGGGGCGCAGGAGGAATTCGCTGTGGGGGTGCCGGTGTCCGGCGGCACGGCCTCGCTTGAGGCGGTGTCCTGGACTTGCTTTTCTACGGCAGCGTCCTGGCTGGAAATGGACGCCTGCTCTTCCACTTCGCCGTCCGCCGCCCCGCCCAGGGAGGCAGCCTCCGGAATGCAGCCTTCATCCATGCGGTCCTCTGCGGGGTTCCCGGCGGTAAGGGCTGCTTCCGGTTCCCCCGCCTCGGGTTCTGCTTCGCCGGCTTCTGCCCCACCGTCCAGACCGCCGTTCCCGCCTGCTTCATCATATTGCATGACAGCGGCATCCGTGGCCTGTGTCGATAAGGAGGGCTGTGTCAAATACAAAACAGGGAATACGCCGACCACCAGCAGGAGCAGCAGGGCGAAACAGACCTGCGCCGCCGGACGGCGGTAAAAGGGCTTTGCGCGCCAGACGTCTTTCACAGCCTGCTTTTCCTGCGCCTGTTCCATGCGTTTTTTCGCCAGTTCCAGCGTGCGCTGCTCGAAGTCCTCCGGAAGCCGGAGGTGGTCCATAGCGGCGCGATAAAGTTCGGTGTTTTCCTGCGGCCCACGGCCTTCGTCCTGTTTCATTCGTCAAACCCTCCTTTCAAACTCTTTTTCAAGGCGGCGCGCCCGCGCGCCAGCCAGGTGCCCACCGTGGCGGGCTTTTTATGTAGAAGTTCTGCGATTTCATTGATGCTGTAGCCCTCGTAATAGTGAAGATGAATCACATTTCGATAATTTTGTGGCAAAGCCAGGACCGCCTGCATAACGCCGGTTTCCTCCTCGGGCAGATAGCTGAGGTCTTCCGAGAGCCCTTCGGTGTGGCGGTTCCAAAAGCTTTTGACATGGTTCTTGCAGCGGTTGATGGTGACACGGATCAACCACGCTTTTTCGTGCTCTTCGCTGTCAAACTGCGGACGCTTTGTAAGCACGCTGATAAAAACCTCCTGCGCAATGTCCTGGGCGTCCTGTAGGTTTTTTACATTGGAGAAAGCGATGCGCAGTACCATAGAAGAATATTTTTGCAGCAGTTCGGTGAATTCCGCCTGCTCCTTCTGTTCCACCTCGCGTCCTCCTCTCCTCTAATTATAATACAAACGACACGGCCGAAACTTTTCAAGGGTTGACAAATTCCGCCGGTAGCTGAAATTCTTCCCAAAGGGCGGTAGGCCCCAGGGAAGTCCATGCAATTGTCTCTATTATAAAAGAAAGAGGCGGTTTATACAAGGGCACGCAGGCAACCGTCCGCCTCTGAAAAAATTTCCAGGATCAAGCGCGCCCCCAGGCGGAATCCGTCAATGAAGGATTCCTCGCAGGAGAGGGACTGGATGTCCAGGTTGTGCTGGACCAGGGCAGTATAAAGCTGCTTTTCCGCGCTGGTGAGCAGGGGCAGAAGTTTTTCCTCCGTCTCGGCGAGGTCGCTGACCAGACGGCCATAGGGCGAGTCCGGGAGGAACGCCTTTCCGCTGGGATTGAGGTTCCCATAATAGAGGTCTTGCAGGATGGTTTTCATGGTGGATGCTCCTTTCTAGCTTATTAAGCTTAATAATATTATAAAGCTTATGTGAGTTGTATGCAAGTCCATCAGGCAATATAATAAAGAAAGAGAGAAAGGAGCGGTGAGATGGGTGATTTAAAATATCGGGAACGCCTATCCTCTTCGGTGGATAAGGGGCTATATAGAGCGATCCGCAAGTATTCCATTGAGACACGGATTCCCCTTTCAAAATTACTGGATGAAGCGATCGAAGATTTTTTGAAGAAGAACGGCGTTTCCTATGAGATAGAAGACAATCTGAGAAGAAACCTGTAACATAAGTGAAAGCAAGATCCTTTTCAGAAAAGGAATGCAGGGAAATTGCCGAAGCACTTGGCTGCGAATACGAAGGATTTTTCTTTTTGGAAAACGGCAATCGCATATAGCGCGTTCCTGAAAAGGGGCGGCAGAAGAACCAGCCGGGCACGGATTCGTGCCCGGCTGGTGTGCGTTTCCCGCTAAAAAACAAGCTCTGGAACGGGAGAGTACGCTTAGCAAAACCAAAAAAGGATATTCGCGCATGGAATACAGAGATTCTTTTGCAAGTTATCAGGAAAACATAAAATAGTCTTCACACAGCGGTCACATTGCACTGGCATAATAAAATCACACCGAGGGGGACGGAAGGAACCCAAGGGATGAAACAGACAACCATCCATTGATATAGAGGATTTCTTGGAAAGGAAATGATTTTATGTATAATCCGAATGAAATGGACAATACTTTGAACGAAGAACACAACAACACGCAGGAAATGCATCCGGAGACGGACGCTGCTTCCGTAGAACAGGCAAATTTTGAAAATACAGAGGGATCCAGCAAGGAACCCTATGAAGCGACAGAGAATGGTTCTGCTGAAACTACAAATACCGTTCCAGAGGAACAAGCTTCCCAACAGGCCCATGCGGAACAATCCCAAGCGCCGTCTTATACGTCCGCTTACACCAATCCTACAAACAGCTATTCCCATTATCAAGCCAATCCCTATGGCCAGCAGCCGTACAACGCATACCAGCATGGACAAGGGAATCCGTCCTATACCCCCTATGGATATTCCGACGGCGGTGCACAGCATGATTACAGCGGGCATCAAAGCCAGGTGATGTGGCAAGGCGACTATTACCATAGCTATCAGAACCCATATACACAGGCAGCCCAGAAGCCGCAGAAGCCGAAAAAAGAAAAGAAGCCGATGTCCAAAGGCAAAAAGATAGCCCTGAAAGTTGTAGCCGGTGTGATGGCGTGCTTGATGGTTTCCGTTGGCTCCATCGGCGGGTTTGTCGCCCTGATTAACAACGGCTATATCTCCGTCAATAATTCCGGTAGTACCACAGAACCGGCATTTACCATCAACAAACTGGTGGATAACAATCAGCCGGCCAGTACGGTATCCGGCGAGCTGACCCCCCAAGAGGTGGCAAAGAAGGTCATCCCGTCTGTGGTGTGCATCCAGAATTATCAGAGAAGCAACAATAATTCGATGTTCTTCTTCGGTGGCGGGGCGCAGAGCGGTGACGCAGGAGATGAGGTTTCCCCGGCAAGCGAGGGTTCCGGAATCATTGCGACGAGCGATGGCTATATCATCACCAACGCCCACGTGGTGGAGGGTGCCTCTTCCCTGAAAGTGATTTTGTCGGACGGCACAAGCTATGAGGCGCAGCTGGTTGGCAGCGACAGCATCACCGATTTGGCCGTCATTAAGATCGATGCAACTGGTCTGCAAGCCGCAGAATTTGGTTCCTCCGGCGATTTGGAGGTTGGCGACAGCGTCATGGCAATCGGCAACCCGGGCGGCTTGGAACTGAGCTCCAGTGTGACGCAGGGCATCGTTTCCGCCCTGAACCGCCAGATTACCAACAGTGAAACCGGCTACACGATGGATTGCATCCAGACCGATACCGCCATTAACCCCGGCAACTCCGGCGGCGCCCTAGTCAACATGTATGGCCAGGTGGTTGGTATCAACTCCAGCAAAATCGTGGCGGAAGGCTTTGAGGGATTGGGCTTTGCGATCCCGATCGACGATGCACAGTCCGTCATCAGCAATTTGAAGGAATACGGCTATGTGAAAGACAGAGCGGTGCTTGGCATTACCGGCCAGTATTTGGACAGCATGTCCGCCCGTTTTTATGGCCTGACCTCCGGCATGTATGTGGCATCCATCAGCAATGAATCCGTTTCAAACGCAGGGATCACGCAGGGGTGCATCATCACAAAGATTGATGATACGGACATCACAAGCAGCAGCACCATCACTTCGTATGTAAGCAAGAAGAAGCCGGGCGACAAAGTGACGCTGACGGTAGTAAACGATCTGACCGACCGCACATTCACGGCAGATGTAACGCTGGTACAGGCCAGCGGCCAATAATCGATTACAAGACTCTTTTTCATAAATTCTTCCTTATCCAAACCGGGAGGGGCGGGGCCGAAAGGCTCCGCCCCTTTCGGTTTTGTGGATTTATTATAGCATTACACTGCATGGTGGTTGGAAGACCGTTAACGCCGGGGGCTTGTGGCTGAATTTGCGGGAAATATTTACATTCCATCAAAGAGGCCAGAAACAGTGAAACAAAAACGACTCTCTTAGATGGCCAGCGGCCATCTAAGAGAGTCGTTTTTCTAAAATTTTAATACGGACCCGGTTTACGGAGCACAACCCGCTTGGCATCCCGGCAAAATCGGAATCCGGCCCAGAGAAATCCAGGAGGGTGCTTTCCCGTTACCGCACAGGCGTATAGTTGATGACGGCTTCCTCGTCGGTCGCTTCCAGCTTGAAGATGACCGGACGCAGGCCGTCGTTGCAGCTGCAAATCGCCACGCCCGGCTTGCGGATCCAGTCGCCATAATAAAAGAGCCCGTTTCCTGCGCCGTGGGCCAAAGCGAACACATATTGATAGATCGCTTTCCAGGCCTCGTCACAGAAGCCTTCCGGCTTTGCGTAATCCGCATAAAACACCTGCCCGGCCTTCATCATAGGGCATGCGGTCAGCCCCTCAACGCCGTACTCCCTGGAGAGTTCTTCATCCAGCGTTGTTTTTAAGACCGTGATTCGAACTTTTTTCATGCAAGCTCCCCCTACAAATATTTTTCTATTCAGCGGAAAGGGCTTCCAGCTCTTCCAACCATAGGCGTGCGCTGGCGTCGCTGGGCATCCGCCAGTCGCCGCGAGGAGAGAGCGCGACCGTGCCGACCTTGGGGCCGTCCGGCAAACAGGACCGCTTAAACTGCTGCGCAAAGAAGCGCCGGTAGAAAGTGTATAGCCATTTATAGATGGTGGCGGCGTCATAAGTGCCCGAAAAGGTGCGCAGCGCCATCCGGTAAATCTTTGACGGAGGGAAACCAAAGCGAAGCATATGATAGAGGAAGAAGTCGTGCAGCTCGTACGGGCCGACCAGGCTTTCCGTCTTCTGCGAGATCACGCCGTCCACGGGCGGCAAAAGCTCGGGGCTGACCGGGGTGTCCAGGATGTCTTCCAACACTTCGCAGAGCGCGCCTCCGGACTGCTGGGCGGCATAGTGGACCAGGTGGCGCACCAGGGTTTTGGGCACGGAGGCGTTGACCGCATACATGGACATGTGGTCGCCGTTGTAGGTTGCCCAGCCGAGCGCCAGCTCGGAGAGGTCCCCGGTGCCGATGACAAGGCCGCCGTTCTGATTGGCCAGGTCCATCAAGATTTGGGTGCGCTCGCGCGCCTGGGCGTTTTCATACGTCACGTCGTGTACCGTGGAATCGTGGCCAATGTCCTGGAAATGGCCGCTCACCGCGTCGCCGATCGGCACCGTACAAAAATCGACCCCCAGAAGCTCGGCCAGTTTTTCCGCGTTGCCCTTGGTGCGGCCGGTGGTGCCGAATCCGGGCATGGTCACAGCCAAAATGCCCTTGCGGGGCAGGGAAAGCGCGTCGAATGCGCGCACGGTCACCAGCAGCGCCAGGGTGGAATCCAATCCCCCGGAGAGCCCCACCACGGCATGCTGGACGCCGGTATGGGCCAGGCGGGTTTTCAATCCGGATGCCTGAAGATGCAGAATCATCTCGCAGCGGCCGGAAAGGTCCTGCGCATCCTGGGGCACAAAGGGGAGGCGCGCAAACGGGCGCGTCAGGGTCAGCTCCGGAAGGGATAAGGAGAAGGGGATGGGCGCCGGGCCGTCGAAGCGGTCCGCCCAGGTGTTTGCGCGGCGGCGCTCCTGCACCAGGCGCTGCAAATCGACCTCTGCGGTGACCATCCCGGTGGTAAAGGGCTGGCTTTCCGCCAGCATCGCGCCGTTCTCTGCGATCAAGTCGTGCCCCGCAAAGACCAGGTCGGTGGAGGATTCCCCCTCCCCGGCATCCGCATAGGCATAGGCGCAGAACAGCCGCGCCGATTGGTCGCGGACCAGACTGCGGCGGTAATCCGCCTTGCCAATCACTTCGTCGCTGGCGGAGGGGTTCAGAAGCACCGTCGCCCCACATTGGGCCATACGGCTGGAGGGCGGCTCCGGGACCCAGAGGTCCTCGCAGATCTCCACGCCCACGGTGAACTCCGGCGCATCCGCGCAAGAATAGATCCGTTCACGCCCGAGCAAGGTCTCCTGCCCACAGAATGTGACCGGGATAGGCGTGTCCGGTGCGGGCGAAAAATGGCGCGCCTCATAGAATTCGCTGTAGTTTGGAATATGGCTTTTGGCCGTGAGGCCCAACAGCTTTCCCCGGCAGAATACGGCGGCCACATTGTAAAGCGACGCGCCAAACGCGGCGGGAAGGCCCACAACGGCCAGAAGATGGTACGAAGCGCTTTCCTCTATGAGCTCCTGAAGCGCGCGTTCCGCCGCTTGCAACAGCGTCGTATCGTGGAAGAGATCGCCGCAGGTATAGCCTGTCAAGCAGAGCTCCGGGAACACAATGGCGCTGACGCCCTGCTCGTTGGCAGCGCGCAGCAATGCGGAGATGGCCGCTTTGTTGGAGACGCAATCTGCCACGCGAATGTGCGGGGTGGCGGCGGCGATCCGAAGAAACCCGTCATTTTTCATGGTCGACATCCTTTCCTTGCTACTTTTCGAAATGAAATCGCTTAGCCCTCCGCTCCGGGTATTTTTCCTATATGCTGCGTGCGGGAGGGGGAGCCGTAGGATTCCAGGGATATTTGGCGGGAGAGTTCCCAATTTCTTTGCAGGAACCGGTTCCCAAACACGGAACAAGAAAAAAGGGCGATGCAGCTTTCTGCATCGCCGGTTGACGTCCGTGTCAACGGATGGAATAGTCTTTTTCCAATTTCTTGTCCGTCGGCGCACACACTACATCCGGCAACTGCGGGGACAGCGGATCGAACGATTCCGCTGTGTAATGCCGCATCGCACGGTTGATCCGGCGCATATTGGCCAAACAGCCGCGCATGGACTTTTTCTCGTTGTGCATGCGGAGTACGTACCAGTAACAGCAAAGCGCGGTTTTTCGCGTGAGCGCAAGATAGCTTTTGCGGTATTGGCAGAACTGGCCGCTCTTTTCCAGCGACACGCGCACCATCGCAACGGCGCGGATAAAATCGTTGATCTTGCTGGCGTTGATGGTGGCCAAGGTGCTGCCGCTGCGCTGTACATAATAATAGAGGGGTTCATCCAGGACGGCGATGCGCTCTGCATGGGCAAACACGCGGTTGGCGGTTGCCATGTCCTCAAACGCGATGCTTGGGAACTGGATGTTGTAATCGGTGAACAGGGAACGCTTGTACATTTTGTTCCATACCAGGCTTTGGATCTGCATATCGCGCAAAAGCTTGTTCATCGCTTCTTCGCGGGTCAATACCCCGCTGCACCGGAACGGGTATTCAAAGGTAAAGCCGGAGTTTGGAAAGAGATAATAATAGTAACAGCAGGAAATCTGTGCGTCATTTTTCACACAGGCGTTGTACAAACGCTCCAAGAAGTTGGGCGCAACGTAATCGTCGCTGTCGATAAAACAGATATATTCCCCGCGGGCGAGGCTCAAGCCGCGGTTGCGCGCTTTGGACATGCCGCGGTTTTTCTGATCGATTACGGTGATAAAATCATATTTTTGCTCAAATTCACGCAGAATATCCAGGGAGTGATCGGTGGAACCATCGTTGACAGCGATAATCTCCCGATCCTGAAAGGTCTGTTCTACAAGGCTGGTAAGGCATTTGCGCAAAAATTTCTCCACGTTATAAACAGGGATGATGATGCTGACCGTGGGCGCTTTTGCTTCCATCTTTCAGACAGGCCTCCTTTCTTTGATTTCAGGTTACCCCGTACGGGATTAGCCGACGGGTGTGATGGGCGCTTCCGGGTCCGGCTGCACATCGGCCGAGGTTTCGGCACCGCTGTCCGGCACGGTGGGGACCACCGTCCCATCCGTTGTGGCGGGCGGCTGTTCCGAAGAGGAATCTGCCGGCTGCTCCGTTGCGGGCGGCGTAGTGGTTTCCGGTTCGCTGTTGGTCGCAGGCGGTGTGGTGGTCTCCGGCGTGGAGGAAGCAGGCGGCGTGGTGGTTTCCGGCGTTGACGAAGACGACGTCTCATTGCTGGAAGCCGTGCCGTTGACCGGCTTGCCGGTATAGTCCACCAGGACAGCTGTTGCCGGGTCGGTGTCCGGCCCGATGGAATAATAGGCCGGCGCAGGGCGGTAATACGAATTCGGAAGTTTTTCGGTCTTTACCACCTGGCCGTTTTTGTAATAAATGCGCTGTGCGCTGGCGCGGTATCCTTCCCGCGGTGCGGCGTCGTAGTGCATCGTTCCTTTTGCCATGGAATTGTCCACAGTGTACTTTGGCGTGGAATCGGGCTGGATGGTTTCCGTCAACTGGGAGGTAATCTCAATGGTATCATAGTCCGGAGATTGATACCCATACATGGTGACGGTCAATGTTTTTCCGCTCATGCCCGCGGAAATATACACAGGGTAATTTGTGGGGTTTTTAAACGAGAAGTTTAAATCTGGATAGCTGACCGCCGCATCCTGCCCAATGGGGCAATACGTCGCCTTGATCGAGTGGGAGGACCGCTGCACGATCTCCATGGCGGACCGCAGGGCGGCGCCATAGATGGTGGTGCTCGTCTGGCAGACGCCGCCGCCATAGGACGGGACAAACTTGCCATTGATGATGGCGTTCGCCTGCTTATATCCCTTTTCAGGGGTCGTATTCCCGACCACCTGCCAGTAGTCAAAGGTGCCGCCCGCCGGGATGCAGGTGCCGTTGACCGCTTCCAACGCGAGCCGCATGTTGGTGTTCCCGTTGCTGGTGTTGGTGGACACGGTGCTGTAGGTACCCAGCTTTTTCATATTGGCTTTGAGGTCTGCTGCGGACACCTGGTATGCTGTTTCGGTGACAGGCACTTCGACCGTGCCGGTCCCGCCTTCCTGTAGCAGGGCTTCGACCTGCTGGGTAAGTTCGTCGATATTGACCGTTACACCGTTCTGTCCCTCTTCAAACGTAAAGGTTTCGCTCGCAGCGTCGAACGATTTAACGGTGGCGTCCTTTGCCGCTTGGTTGACCTCCTGGGTGAGCGTGGTCAAGGTTTCCTTGAGGTTGGTGGTGTCGGGCGTTGCGGTGATCTCATATGTTTTGGGCTGCGTCTCCAATGAGGAGAGAAGATCTTCGTCGGCCTGTTTGCCGTATTCGAAGGCCTCTTGCAGCACCTCATCCGTATTGTATGTGTAGGTAAAATTGGAGTTGGTCAATGTCCAGCTCTTATCGCCGGAGGTGAGGGTGATGTTGCAGGTGCTCAAGGACGGTTCCACGGCCTTGACCGCAGCGGTGGCCTCCTCCAGGGTCATGCCCTCGAGGTCAATCCCCTCGACCACAATCCCTTTCGGGAAAGTGGTGCGCTCCGCCGTTTGTTCCACGCCTGGTTCCTCGGAGGAAACCTGTGGGTCACCAAGCATTTTAATGCCGGCGCCGACTGCACAGACCACCACGACGGCTGCCAGAACACAGCCCCCGATGATCCATAGCCGTTTATGGTTTGTCTTGGACGCACCAGAATAGATGTCGCGTCCGCTGTCTTGCTGTCTGTAATATCTTTTGCCGCTCATTTGGTGCCTCCCTATCTCTATCACAGGCCCTTGCGGGCCGCCGCTATTTTTTGCATACGCCGCCACTCAATCCTGCGGATTTAATAGTATGATATAACTTTTTTCAATAAAAGTAAAGTTACAGCTTTATCATTAATCACGCCAATTCCTGGCGGTTTACTTGCCATTTGCCTTTTTACAGGCATAATCGTTGTTTTTTAAGGGGTAGCGCAGAGATATCGGGATATTTTTGCAAGCGGCCCTTTCCAAGGATGCCTCCTTTTGTAGCGGATGGAGAAGATTTCGTGGTTCGTGTTGAATCGCCCTGAATATATGATATAATAATGAAATCAAAAGAGTTGTCGAAATCGTCCAAGGCAGGATAAATTTGCGGAAAAAGGATTTTTCCAATGCCAAAGGAGGGTCTTTGTGAAGGTATTGATTCTATCTGCCGCAACGGGAGGGGGGCATCTGCGCGCCGCCCAAGCGGTACAGACATGCCTGCGGGAGCATGAACCGTCCTGGCGCGTCGAGGTAGTGGATGCGCTCAAGTGCGTGGGGTCCCTGTTGGATAAAACGTGCTGCGACGGCTACCGCTTCCTGGCGACCAAAACGCCAAAGGTCTTTGGACAACTATACCGCGCAACAAACGAAGAAAGCGTGCTCAACACGCTGATGACGCACTTCAGCGGGCTTCTCGGCCTGCGCCTGCTGCCCATGCTTCGGGAACAGGAGCCGGATCTGATCCTATCCACCCACCCCTTTGCCACGGAGATGATCTCCCATTTAAAGGAAAAGGGGCTGGTGCAGGCGCCGCTGATCTGCCTGATGACGGACTACGGCCCGCACCGCGCCTGGATTGCGCCGCGGGTGGACGCCTATGTGGTGAGCAATGAGGACATGCTCCCCGAGATGGTGGAGATGGGCGCCCCACGGGACATCATCTACCCGTTCGGCATCCCGGTGGACAATGTGTTTTTCAGCAAGGAAAACAAGGCCGCGCTGCTCCAGGAGATGGGGCTGGAACCGGGCGTGCCCACCATCTTATTCATGGCGGGCAGCTTTGGGGTGTCGGGTATTATGGATATTTACCGGGAGATCGCGGCGCAGGACATTGTGTTTCAGATCATTGTGATCACGGGCAAAAATCAAAAGCTCTATGAGGCGTTTGCCGTGGAGCTGGCCAAGAGCAAGCGCCGGACGAAGCTGATCTATTTCACGGATGAGGTGGAAAAATACATGCACGCCGCGGACCTGCTGGTGACAAAACCCGGCGGGTTGACGGTTTCCGAGGCGCTGGCGTGCGACATCCCCCTGGCGGTGTTCGACGCGATCCCGGGGCAGGAGGAGGACAACGCACAGTTCCTGCTCTCCCACAATATGGCGGTGCGCATCCGGGCTGGGGAGAGCTGCGGCAAGACCATCCGCATTGTTTTGGCGGACAACCGCCGGTTGGAGGACATGCGTTCTTCGTGCGAGCGCTTTGACAAATCCAAATCGGGGGAAAACATCCTCTGGCTCATCCGCTCGCTCACAGGAAAGGAGAAAGCGCTATGAGAATCTTGTTGCTATACGCCTCGGCGGGCGGTGGCCATAAGCGCGCGGCGCAGGCGATGGAGGCCTATTTCCGCGAGCACCTGCCGGGCGCAGAGGTGCGCGTGGAGGACGCGCTCCGGCATGTGGGGCGCGCGGTGAACGCGCTTTGCTGCGACGGATATAAGTTTTCCGCCAAGCATGCCCCGCAGATTTTTGGAACGCTGTACCGCAGCACCAACCGCGACACCAAATTCGCCGCCCTGCTGCCGCGGGTAAACGGGATGCTCGCCCGGAAGCTCCTGCCCTTGATCGAGGAGTTCCGGCCCGACGTCATCCTGGATACATACCATTTTGCCGGGCAGATGGTCTCGCGCCTGAAAGAGAAGGGGCTGGTCAGCGCCCCGCTGGTGAACGTGGTGACGGATTACGGCCCGCATATGGCGTGGCTGGCGCCGGAGGTGGACGCCTATGTGGTGGCGGAGGACGGGCTCCGGGATGCATTTGTCCGGATGGGCGCGCCCAAGGAAAAAATCCATACCTTTGGCATTCCAATCTTCGAGGCGTTTTACCAGGAGGAGGACCGCGCTTCGCTGCTGCGCGGGATGAACCTATCCCCCGAGCTGCCCACGGTTTTGATTATGGCGGGCAGCTTCGGCGTGAAAAACATCCTCCGCGTGTACCGCGACATTTCGACGCTGGGCACGGCGTTCCAGGTGATCGTCATCACCGGAAAGAATAAAACGCTTTACGAGGCGTTCCAAAAGGAGCTGCCAAACAGCTCCAAGCCGACCCACCTGGTCGAGTTTACCACCGAAGTACAGAAGTATATGCACGCATCCGACCTGCTCATCACCAAGCCCGGCGGGCTGACCGTCTCGGAGGCGCTGGCCAGCGGGCTGCCGATGGCCGTCTTCGACGCGATCCCGGGCCAGGAGGAGGACAACGCCCAGTTTTTGCAGGCGCACGGGATGGGCGTCCGCCTCAAGAGCGGGGCGAGCTGTGCGTTTATGGTGCGGTCCCTCTTGCAGGACCCGCGCCGCTTGGCGGATATGCGCGCCGCGTGCAAAGCGTTCGATAAATCGGATTGCTGTCAAAACATCCTGTCTTTGCTACAGGAATTAACGAATGGGAAGAGGGAGTCAACTTGAAACCAAAATTTCGAATCGGCCTGTTGGGCTACTGCATCTTAGGGATCGCCGTCCTGGTGCTGATGGTGTTTGAGATCATGGACGGGAATGGCCCGATGATCGGCCTGGACGCGGTATTGCTGGCCTTTATTGCCTACATGATCTATAAAAGCGTCCGCGCTACAGGGAACGATACATCCACAAAACGATAGGGAACGGGTTGGAACGCCATCCGGCGTGGCTTGCCCGCTCGGGCGTACCTCTTGCCAGCAGCGTCTGGCACGGCATTGTAGGGACGTTCATAACGCAACAGAAAGCAACGGCTGCTGTTTTGGGGGAATCCTCCGGACAGCAGCCGTTTGATTTTTTCTTCATTCCAGTTTGTGTTCCTGGGGACTAAAATCCATACCCAAGTATAGATGGATTTATTTGGTGCGGTCAAACGGCGCTCCATCTTTATCGCAAAGTCAATTTCTCACAGGCTTTCTCCCTTGGCCCTGGAAAGCCGCGCCTTTCTGCCTATGCGCATAGAAAAAGGGAAGGCGAATATGCTTCGGCCTCCCTTCCGCGTCGTGATGGATTTTCACGGTGTACGCTTGGTCATGGAAATCCACCTATTTTTTTCTGCGTTTCCATGTTTGATTCATCTTATCCACCCAAGGCGTTGCCAGCCATTCGATCAGACTCGCTATAAACTCTGCGATAAAATCAATCATAAAATCGACCATACGATGTTTTCTCCCCGCCATCATAAAAATCCGATTTGCCGCTCTGCCTTAAAAATATTACAAAACCTGTGAGCAGGCTGACCTCATTTCAGCCTGCTGGAAGCATGCTCTTCCCGGTCGGTCCGGTCTGGATCATGCGCGGGTCCGTCTTGGCTCGTCCGCGCATATAAATAGGAATCGTAGAGCATGCCGCGCTTGTAGACGCTGTTCCGCATAAGACCTTCCTGTTGGAATCCTGCCTTTTCCAAGACGCGGCGGGAGGCGAGGTTATAGGCGAACGGCACGGCGAAGATGCGCGCAAGGCCGTAGGTTTGGAAGGCAAAGCCGCAGATCTGCCGGACTGCCTCCGGCATAATCCCCTGCCCCCAGTACGGCTCCGCCAGCCAGTAGCCGAGCTCCGCCGATTTAGAGGAAATATCCTCTCCGATGGAAAGGCTGATGCTGCCAACCGTCTCCCCATTCACCGCGATCGCGCGGAAGCAGCACCGGGCGGGGTCCGCGTCCAGGCAGCTTTGGATAAACGCCGCCGCATCCCGCTGGGTATAGGGGTGGGGGAAGGCGTCGCGCAGGTTGGCGGCGACTTTGGGGTTGTTGGCGTAGCGGGCGATCGTTTCGGCGTCCTCCATCCGCCAGGGGCGCAGTTCAAATTCCATGGGACGTCCCTCCTGTCTCCGGCTTTTTGGCGCATTTCGGGCATTTGCCATAGATCGTCAATGTGTGGCTTTCCACAGTGAAGCCGGTCTCCTCCGCGATGGTCCGCTCCATGCCGGAGAGCGGGCAGTCGCAGAGCTTGATTTTGGCATGGCACCCAGTACAGACCAGGTAATGGCCGTGCTGCTCCCGCGCCAGCGAATACCGCACCACACCGTCGCCAAAGTCGCTGCGTTCGACCAGCGCGTCCGCGGCGAAGCGCTCCAGGTTGCGGTAGATGGTGGACAGCGCCAGGGATGGGAACGCCGCCTTCATCTGTGCAAAGATGTCTTCCGCACTCAGCGGGTCGGTGCTCTGGCGCAGGACGCACAGCATGGCTTCGCGTTGTTTGGTGTTTTTCATAGCGGCGCTCCTTTCAAGATTGGATGGAACGGGAGGGCGGGGACGCAGCTGGCGCGTTGCCGCGCCAGCGTTTCGGCGTGCGCCGGAACCCCCGGCAAAAGGCCGGGGGGCGTCCCCGCTTGTCCCGGATTCGCTGCTTCTTATTATAAACAGAAAATCCAAAATTGCAATGGCGCGCGTTGCCCAGACTGCCGGGATGGTGTATAATAGGGACTTATGAATAGACATATCGGAGGTCCTGCCCCTTGAACGAAGTGTATCTCGACAATTCCTCCACCACCCGCGTATGCGAGACGGCGGCCGCCAAGGTGATGGAGCTGATGACGGAAAATTACGGAAACCCTTCCTCCCTGCACGCATTGGGCTTTCGCGCGGAACAAGCGATGACCCAGGCGCGCCGGAGCGTGGCTGCGGCGCTGGGCACGAAGGAGGAAGAGGTGTTCTTTACCTCCGGCGGGACGGAGAGCAACAACCTGGCCATTTTTGGCGCCGCATATGCCCGGAAGCGCATGGGGATGCATATCGTCACCACGCAGATCGAGCACCCGTCCGTGGCGAACGCCGTGCGCCAGCTGGAAAAGGAGGGCTGGGAGGTCACTTGGCTCCAGCCCGACCGGGAGGGCCATATCGCGCCGGAGGCTGTCCTGGAGGCGGTCCGGCCCGACACCACGCTGGTCAGCATGATGGCGGTCAACAATGAGGTGGGGACCATCCTGCCCATTGAGGCGGCGGCGCGCGCCATCGCGCTGAAGAAAGCGCCGGCCCTGCTCCATGTGGATGCGGTGCAGGCGTTTGGCAAGCTCGATACCAAACCGGAGCGGAAAAAGATCGACCTGATGAGCATCAGCGCGCACAAGATCCACGGGCCCAAGGGCGTGGGCGCGTTGTATGTGCGCAAGGGCATCCGGATTCAGCCGCACTCCTTTGGGGGCGGGCAGGAGCGCGGGATACGGCCCGGCACGGAGGCGCTGCCCGCCATCGGCGGTTTTGGCGCGGCGGTGGAGGCGCTCCCGGCGGTGGGCGAGAGCTTGAAGCACGCGCAGGAGCTTGCCGCGGCCTGCCGGGAAAAATTGCGCGCGCTGCCCGGCGTGGCGCTCAATTCGCCGGAGGACGCGCTGCCCTATATCGTCAATTTCAGCGCGGGCGCGGTCCGCGCGGAGACCATGCTCCATTTCCTGGCGGCGCGGGGCGTCTATGTGTCGTCCGGGTCCGCTTGCTCCAAGGGGAAGCAGAGCCCGGTGTTGGAGGCCATGCAGCTGCCCAAAGAGCGGATTCAATCGGCCCTGCGGGTCAGCTTTTCCCGGTTTAACACGCTGGAAGACGTGGACGCCCTCATCGAAGGGGTGCGCGAGGGCATGGCCAGTTTGGCTGTCAAAAAATAAAAGTAAGGATTTGTAAGATGAAAGAGATTATTTTGATCAAATTGGGTGAAATTGTATTAAAGGGGCTGAACCGCCAGAGCTTTGAGTTCGCCCTGATCCGCAACCTGCGCCGGCGTCTGGAACCGTTGGGGAAATTTGACATCCGCGAGGCGCAGTCCACCATCTATGTGGAGCCCCTGGAGGATGGCATCGACTTGGAAGCTGCGGCGGAGCGCGTGGGGAAGGTGTTCGGCGTGATCGCCTTCTCCCGCGCGTGCATGGCGGAGAAGAACATGGACAGCATCCTGAAGACCGCGGCGGACTACCTGCGCGACCAGTTGAGCACCATCTCCAGCTTTAAAGTGGAGAGCAAACGCTCCGATAAACATTTCCCGCTGAAATCGCCCGAGATCTCCGCGGCGGTGGGCGAATACCTGTTGCAGCAGTTCCCCAACCTGCACGTCGACGTGCACAACCCCGACCTGGAGGTGCGGGTGGAGGTCCGCGACTTCGGCGCGTATATCCATGGGAAGGCGCTGCCCGGCGCGGGCGGCATCCCGGTGGGGACGGGCGGCAAGGCGGCGATCCTCATCAGCGGCGGCATCGACAGCCCTGTGGCTGCCTGGCAGATGGCCCGGCGCGGCCTGGAATTGACGGCTGTCCACTTCGCCAGCCCGCCCTACACCAGTGAGCGCGCGGAGCAGAAGGTGGTCGACCTGCTGCAAAAGGTCAGCGAATATGCGGGCCGGATGTTTATGTTTACGGTGCCGTTTACGAGGATTCAGGAGGAGATCCGGGACAAATGCCCCGAGGAGTACTTCACCTTGATTATGCGGCGCTTTATGATGCGCGCGGCGGAACGCATTGCGCGCAAGGAGGGCTGTTCCGCGCTGATTACCGGCGAGAGCCTGGGGCAGGTGGCCAGCCAGACGCTGCAGGCGATCGTCTGCACGGACGCGGCCGCGATGATGCCGGTGTTCCGCCCGCTGATCGGCACGGACAAGAGCGAAATCGTCGCGATGGCGCGCAAAATCGACACATACGACCTCTCCATCCAGCCATACGAGGATTGCTGCACGGTCTTTACGCCGAAGCATCCGCGTACCCGCCCGGAGATGGAAAAACTCTTGGAGGCGGAATCCGCATTGGACAGCGAAGCGCTTTTGGAGGACTGCGTGAACCGCACGACCTTCCGGAAGATTACGGCGTATCGTTGAGAAAATCGAGGGGCTGCCGCGGCGCACCTTGCCTGCGGATGAGCCGGAAAAGATATCTGGAATTTTGCATACACATTTGGAAATTGTGAAGCGTTACCGTGAGGAGGTTACATCGGAATGAATGCGGAAATTATCTCTGTGGGCACCGAATTGCTTTTGGGCCATACGGTCAATACGGACACCACCATCATTGCACGCGAGCTTTCCGCGCTGGGGATCGACCTGCTCTTTTCCTGCACGGTGGGCGACAACGCAGAGCGCCTGCGCGCCGCATTGCGCGAAGCGCTCTCGCGCAGCGACGTCGTGATCACCACCGGCGGGCTTGGCCCCACGGGGGACGACCTGACCAAGGAGACCATCGCGGAGGCGGCGGGCGTGGAGCTCGTTTTGCATGAGGAGAGCCGCCAGCGCATCGAGACCTATTTTAAAGGGCGCTACTGCGGGGAAAACCAATACAAACAGGCCATGCTGCCCAAGGGGTGCACGGTCTTCCCGAACGATGCGGGCACGGCGCCGGGCTGCGGCTTGGAGACGGACACGGGCAAGGTGGTCATCATGCTGCCCGGCCCGCCGTCCGAGATGGAGCTGATGCTCAAGCGCTATGCGGTGCCGTATCTGGCGCAGCGGGAACAGGCGGTCATCGTCTCCCGGATGGTGCGCGTGTTTGGCATTGGGGAGGGCGCGGCGGAGGAAAAGATCCGCGATCTGACCGAAGGGGCAAACCCGACCGCGGCGACGTATGCCAAAGAGAACGAGATGTTTGTGCGCATAACGGCCAAGGCCGCGACAGAGCAGGAGGCCGCCGCCCTATGCGAACCGGTGGTGCGGGAGGTCTGTGCGCGCCTAGGCGAATTCGTTTACGGCGTGGATGTGGAGAGCCTGGAGGAAGTGGTGGTGCATGGCCTGCAAGAAAAGGGGCTGCACTTGGCCACTGCCGAATCCTGCACCGGCGGCCTGGTCGCCAAGCGCCTGACGGACGTGCCAGGCGCATCCGAGGTGTTTGAGATGGGCGCGGTGACCTATTCCAACGACGTCAAGAGCATGTTGCTGGGCGTGCCGGAGGAGCTGTTCCCCGCGTATGGCGCGGTGAGCGAGCCGGTGGCGCGCGCCATGGCCGAAGGCGTGCGGAAAAAAGCCGGGGCCAGCCTGGGGCTTGGGATTACGGGCCTCGCCGGGCCCGGCGGCGGAACGCCGGAAAAGCCGGTCGGCCTGGTCTATATGGCATTGAGCGATGGGACGCACACCTGGGTGCGGCGGATGGACCCGCCGGGCCGCGTCAAGAACCGCACGTGGGTGCGCGACCGCGCGGCGCACTATGCGCTCGATATGGTGCGGCGGTATCTGGCGGGGCTGCCGGTGGAAGGACACGCGGTGTAAGCCGCGTCCCGATTTACTTCAAAGAAACGGAGGGAAAAACGATGGATGCTGGACTGCTGTTTTTTCAGGCGCGCCGGACATCCCTGTGTGAGCAGGAGGTGCGCAAAGCGGCGGCAAACCTGCGGGTTGCCCTGCAGGGCGTCAATGCGAGCGCACGCAGGGAGGGCTTGTGCCGCGCATTGGCCTCTTTCCTGAAAAAGTACCCCTTGATTTATCTGGTGAGCGCGGTGGAAGGCGGGCGGCTGCTCTGCGCGGACACCGTGTTCCAGGCGCTGCATGTGCCGCTGGACGAACAGGGCGAACCCAAACATGTGCGCCGCCTGACGGGTTTCGACGCCTGCGGCTATCTGCTGGAGAGCCAGACGCAGACGATTGTCCTTTTGCCGGACCTGCCGGAAGAGCTGCGGATTCAACTGCCCGGCACCCAGCGGCGTCTGGTGGAAAAATTTGGCCTGACGCCGGTCCCTCCCCCGAAGGAGGTCGACTACGAGGCGTTGATCGAGCCCTTCTTTACGAGGTGATGTCCTATGATGGATTTGCGTTCCCAGATGAAGGTCGTAGACCTGTTGCTAAAGCTGTTCCGCGGCGACTTGCAGCACATCAACCCGTATCCGTTTGTGCCGCAGAAGCACAAAAATATCCCCAACGCCGATTCGGGCGGCCTGATGCGTTCCATCCCGGAACACGAGGGCATACCAAGCGCCCATCTCCAGCACTTTTTTGAAGAGCTGGATGCCTGCCCATCCATCCATGTGCACAGCGCGATGGTGCTCCGCCATGGGAAGATCGTCGCGGAGGGGAGCTGGAAGCCGTATTCCGGCAGCTATCCGCATATGATGTTCTCGCTCTCCAAGAGCGTGGTGAGCATGGCGGTAGGGTTTGCCGTCCAGGAAGGGCTGCTCACCCTCGACGACAAAGCGGCCGGATATTTCCCGGATAAAAATGTGCTGTTCCGCAGCCCGCGCATCAACAACATCACGGTGCGCCATCTGCTCAATATGACCTCCGGCTTAAAATTCAACGAGGTCCATTCCGTGGTGGAAAAGGATTGGGTCCGCGCCATTTTGCAGTCGGACTGCTCATTTGAGCCGGGGACGGAATTCAGTTACAACAGCTTAAATACGTATTTGCTCAGCGCCATCCTCTGCAAGAAAACGGGGATGGGCCTGGTGGAATACCTGACGCCGCGCCTGTTTGGCCCCCTGGGGATTCACAATGTGAGTTGGGACGTGTGCCCCATGGGGATTGAAAAAGGCGGCTGGGGTCTCTGGCTGCGCACCGTGGACATGGCCAAACTGGGGCAGTTTTATTTGCAGCGCGGCCGGTGGATGGTGGATGGCAAAGAAAAGCAGCTTTTGCCGGAGGACTGGGTGATCGAATCCACCAAAATGGACACGCCCACCCGCGAGGGCGACTACTCCAAGGGATACGGCTACCAGATTTGGAGCTTTGGGGCCAAGGGCGCCTATCAGTTCAACGGCATGTTGGGGCAATATGTGATCGTCCTGCCGGAGCGCGATATGGTCATTGCGATGACGGGGGGCAGCCCAAGCCTCTTTGCGGACGAGACCTGCCTGATCGTGGAGAAATACTTTGGCGATGCGGCAAAGGGGCTCTCGGACGATCCGCTGCCAAACGACATCCATGCCCTGCGTTCGCTGCGCAACGCCCTGGGGAACCTCTATGCCATCCGGGAAACCGCCCCAAAGCCAAAGCGTCTTTCCACTTGGAGCCGTGTGTGGCGGCGTGTGTTCCCGGAAAAGCAGGTTGTGCCAACGGTCCCACCGGAGCTGCGCAAGCTCAACGGCCGTCAGTATCAGTTGGAAAGCAGCTCCGCCGCCCTGATGCCCTTGATCTTGCAGGGGACCACCAACAATTTTGGCGCCAACATTTCCAAAATCAGCATGGAATTTTCCCCCGGCGAATGCCGCCTGATCGTGGAGGATGGTGCGGAGACCAACCTCATTGTGGCGGGGATGGACGGGACCCCGCGCAAGGGCTGCGTGACCCTGAACGGCGAGATCTATGCGGTCGGCAGCACGGCGCGCCTGACGACGGACGAGGACGATCGCCCGGTGTTGAAGGTCTTTATCTGTTTCACAGAGACCCCGAGCGTCCGGATTATGAAATTCATCCTGTACAGCCCGGAGCGGATGCTGATCCGCTTTGACGAGCTGCCGAGTGTGGAAGCTTCGCTTGAGGTGCTCTTTTCCCTGGTGGGCGGCAGGGAGAACCAGAACAGCCTGAATAAACTCTTTATGGATACTGTGGGACAACAGCGCTTGGACGAACGCGTCGCGCAGGTTTCGCGCCCACGGGTGAAGGCCACGCGGGTGAGGCCGTGAGTGGCCGCCCGCCAAACGCATGGAATGCGTTTTTGCCGGAGAAGATCTCCGGCAGGAGCGCGCCACAGTGCGCGCCCGGCGGGCGGGAACAGCAGAGCATGCAAAGAGGGGCGCGTTTGCCAAACGGAAGCAATGCGGCGAATGACACGGGCAGCCCCTAAAAAGAAAAGACAACGGCATCCAAGCGGGAAGAAATCCCATGGACGCCGTCTTTTTCTTTATTCTTTATATATAGATTTTTTCCAGCTGCTATTTACAGCGGCCGCGGCTTCGTTCGCATGGCGTGGCCCAAAGATCGGGAATGGGAAAAATGCGTTGAAAGAGTCTGCTTTTTGCGAAAAACCAAAGCCTGGACGCAATACGTCGCATGACAGAAGAAAAACCGCTCTGTGCATCACACCAGAGTTTATTCGGAAAATGGTTTTAACCGCGCGGTGAGATAAGCCTCCGCCTGTTCAAAGGTACAGTTGGGGCTCAGGGTGGTGTACGTTTCGCGATTAAAGAGGAGACCGTCGTCCGTCTCGAGGAAAACGCCATAGTTGCCCCCGCCAAGGCTGTAGTTGGCCAGGTCCGAATAATACAACGTCAGGCCGTTTTTGGTATATGTATCGTCCGCTTTGTACTGCCGGACAGGGATGAAATAGCCGCGCATACCCGCCCGCATGGCAGAGACGATTTCGGTCCCTTCGACCCATGTATGCAGATAGATCGGCCGGGGGAGCAAAACCGTCACCGTTTCCCCGGCGTCGAGGTCTCCCCGATAGACCTTGTCCACATGGATTTTTGCAATGGCATAGTAGTTGGTGTGTTCCCCAAAATGAATGGCAATATCACGAATCGCGCGGATCGTCCCCTGAAAGGCCGGGGTATGGTATGTTTGGAACGCCTCCTTTTCCGATAAAAACGCCATTTCACTTTGATGTTCTGGGAGAACAACGGAGGTCCGGAGAGGGACCGCGCGTATTTGCGGCGAGGAACGCGCCAGAGGGAGTTCATTGTGCGCCGTTAGCCAGAACATCGTGAGGAAGGACACCAAAAAACTGAATAAGCCGATCGCAATCCATACAATCTTTTTTCTCATAAGATAATTTTAGCGAAACACAACGGTTTTGTCAATCTTTCAACGCGAAAGCGTCCCCACAGGTAGGGAATAGTTCCCACCCGTGAGGACGCTTTTTTCAAAGGGATGGCTATTTTGCCTGGGACTCGAGGAACACCAAGTGCGCGATGCCGGGGATGCTCTCGCCCTGCTGCGAGGATGTGGTGGACATCAATGCGCCGGTGCCGATGAAGAGCACCTTTTTGAGCTCCCCGGAGGAAAGCTGCCGCAGGATGATCGAGCACAGCACCGCGGCGGAGCACCCGCAGCCGGAACCGCCGGCGTGGACGTCCTGCGCCTGGCGTTCGTAGATCATCAGGCCGCAATCGTTGTGAATTTCCCGGATGTCGATGCCGTCCTTTTCCAGAATCTCGTCCATCAGCTCGCAGCCGACCGCGCCGAGGTCGCCGGTGAGGATCAGGTCGTAGTCCGAGGGGGAGGCGCCGGTGTCGGTCAAATAGTCGTGCAGTGTCTGCGCGGCGGCGGGGGCCATCGCTGCGCCCATGTTGTTGGCGTCCTTGATGCCAAGGTCTGCGATGCGCCCAAAGGTTACGGCGTTGATTTTCACCTCCCCGCGCCCGTGCGCCCCAACGACGACAGAACCGGCCGCGGTCGCGGTCCATTGGGCGGTCGGGGTGCGCTGCCCGCCGTATTCCAGCGGGAAACGGAACTGCCGCTCCGCGGAGCAGAAATGCGAGGAGGTCACGGCTACGGCCCGCCGCGCGATCCCGGATTCCACAAACAGGGACGCCAGGCCCAAAGTTTGGGCCATCGTGGAGCAGGCCCCATATTGGCCAAGAAAGGGGATTCCCAGGCTGCGCAGGCCGAAGGTCGAGGAAATGCACTGGTTTAGCAGGTCGCCCGCGAGGATGTAATCCACGTCTTTGCCCTCCAGCGCGGCCTTTTTGAGCGCCGTCTGCACCGCTTCGGTTTGCAGCTGGCTTTCCGCTTTTTCCCAGCTCACGTCCCCCAGGGTGTTGTCAGTGTGGCTCACATCAAAGAAGGCGCCCAGCGGTCCCTCCTTCTCCTTCTTGCCCGCAACAGAGGCGAATCCCAAAATGCCGGGGGCTTTGTCCAATTGCAGCGTGTATTTTCCGATTCTGGTCGGCATGGAAGCACCCCTTTCAGTACATCTTAAAGAGGAAAAGGATCAGCCCATAGATGATGGAGGCACATGTGCCGTAGACCAGCACCGGCCCGGCGATGGAAAACATCTTTGCGCCGATGCCCATGATATAGCCTTCGCTTTTGAACTCCATCGCAGGGGAGACAATCGAATTCGCAAAGCCGGTGATCGGCACCAGCGTGCCCGCGCCGGCGTGCTTTGCAATCTTGTCGTAGACTTTTAGGCCGGTCATAATGGCGCTCAAGGCGATCAGGGAGATGGAGACAAACGCCTTGGCTGTCTTTTCCGGCAGATCAAACGACAAAAACAGCGTGGTAAGCGCCTGTCCCAGGGCACAGATCGCCCCGCCGACCAGAAAGGCCATCACGCAATTGCGCAGTACCTTTGACTTCGGCGAAACAGTTTCGGCCATTTGCTGGTATTCGGTTCTGGTGACTTTGATGTCCAAATCCGCTCACATCCTTTTTGTTCTATTTACCTCCTATTTTGGCCTTTTGGCGCGGTTTTATACCGCATTCCCTGTGGGCGTGGGTTTTCATGGACCGAAAGGGATGCGCTGGTTCGGCGGCGGGAGCGAAAGTTGTTTGAACGATCCTGTTGCTTTTATTTTGCATATAAATAAACATGCGCCTCTTTCGGCTTTTCACCGGAAGAGGCGCGTCTATAGTTTGATCTATTTGCAGCAGGATTTAGCAGCTGTCTTGATTATAGGTATGGATGGTCTTTCCCATCTCCACACAAATAATCAACGTGTTCATCTTCTAAAAGGGAAATCCGCAGGCGAAGGGCCTCCTTTTGTACATGCTCCAGCTCCCGCCAAACATGCAGGGCATGGAAAGAATCAATATAGGATGGCTGGCGGGCGACGTAGCGGTCCAGCCGCGCCATTTGCAGATAAAGGTCATGGATTCCTTGTTTGTCGCATCGAATCATCCAAACCATCCCCTTTTAGCTGTTATATCCATAATACAACACTAAAAGTAAAATATCAAGCATAAAAATCTCCTTTAAGGGTATAAAAATCCTATACAGTTAATTTGGGTGATGTATATGGGAGAGTTTTATGATTTTGGGCTGCGGTTGAAAGAATTGCGCCAAACAAAACGAATGACACAAAAACAAGTTGCCGAGCGGTTGAAATTAGGAGTTTCAACCGTTAGTGGTTATGAGAATAATACAAAGACTCCCTCCCTTGAGACACTGATCGACCTTGCACGCTTATATAATGTTTCCACCGATTACCTTTTGGGTGTGGATAACCGACCGATGTTGTATTTGGATGGGTTTACTCCCAAACAAGCCCGGTTGATTCGGGAGTTGCTGGATTCGTTCCGGGAAAGATAATCTTCAATGGGAATGCGACCGCCTGTTGCCATGTATGCAGCAGGCGTTTTTTGTTTTAACATGCTTGCTAAAAACCTTTGTCAAAAGAAAAAAGCCAGCCCATGGGAGCATTTTGCACTCCTGTGAGCTGGCTTATCGTCTATTTCGCAATCAAATAGCCGGCCGTTATTGGGCCAAGAAATTATCCATTACCTCGTGGCCCAGCCACTGGCACTCCATCAGGAAATCGTTGAGCTGCTCGGCAATCAGCTTCGTGCCGCCAACGGTGTCGCTCTCGATATTCAGCGGCATGATCGGATCGTGTACGCTCAACCGCAGCAGGAACCAGCCGTCCCCTTTGTCCTTGCCAAACGAAACGCGGATGCCTTCGCGGTTATCCGGCGCAACATTCCAGGCATGCGTCTTTGCATAGGCGCTCACACCGGCAATCACAGACTCCCCATAGGAACGGAAATCCTCTTTGAGAATCGGGAACCGCAGTTCTGCCGTCTCCACTGGCTCTTTGAGCGATTCCAACATCGAGTCCAGGGTCTTGCCCTCTGCGCGCAGGCGCGCCATCTGGATGATGATTTTTGTCACCAAATAGGCGCCGTCGTCCAGAAAGTAATTTTCCCGCATGGCCGCATGGCCGGACGTTTCAATCGCCAACGGGCAGTTGACGCCCTCCTGATTCAGACGCAGCGCCTCGTTGATGACGTTTTTGTAGCCACGCTTAAAGCGATGGTGGACGCCGCCCAAAGTCCCTTCGATGTATTCCTTTAGGCCGCTGGACGTGATGGAGTCGGTCACGATCGTGCCGCCGGGATTGCCCTCCAACGCAATCGCGGATGCAATCGCTACCAGGCGGTTGCGGTTGATCTCTTCGCCGCGCGCGTCCACCGCACCGCCGCGGTCCACGTCGGTGTCGAAGATCACGCCCATGTCCGCCTTTGCATCCAAGACCGCTTTGCAGATGGACTGCATCGCCTCTTCGTTCTCCGGGTTGGGGATATGGTTCGGGAACATGCCGTCGGGCTCCAAGAATTGGCTTCCTGTGACGTCCGCGCCCAGCGGCGCCAGCACATCGCTCGCGTAGAACCCGCCTGCGCCGTTGCCGGCGTCCACCACAATATGGAAGCCCTTGAGCGGATGTTCATAGTCCGCCGCATTGACGCCCTTCCGGATCATCTCGCGCAGACGCTTGGCATAGTCCGCCATGTAGTTGACCGCCTCCACATGGCCCTCGCCTGCGGGCGGCGTCTGGCCCTCCTGCGCAAACAGAAGGATCTGCTCGATGTCCGGGCCGTCCAAACCGCCGTTTTTGGTGAAGAATTTCAAGCCGTTGCGGTTGAACGGATGGTGGCTTGCGGTGATCTGAACCGAACCGTCGCACGCCAGGTCGATGGTCGTCATAAACATAGAAGGAGTGGAGGCCAGACCGCAGTCCAGCACCCGCACGCCCGCTCCCACCAGGACGCGCGTGACGGCATCCTGGATGCGTTGCGCGGAAATACGGGAATCGTGCCCAACGGCGATGGTCAGAGCGGACGGTTCTTTTTCAACCGCTTGGGACAACCACAAGACAAATCCCGCCGCCATTTTTTCAATGGCTTCGTCGGTCAAGTTGACTTCCTGTCCCGCAACCCCCTCGCTGGCCACTCCGCGGATATCCGTGCCACTCTTAAATTGTTTCCAATAGGTATTCAGCATTGTTCGTTCTCCTTTAATTTATTAAAAATCCTTGGCTTGTTAAAATTCATGAGATTTCGTAAAAATAAAAATGTGGAATCCTATTGCGGTTTGCCTCTATTGAACGTATTGCCATCTATTCGTATGCCATGGATTTTATCCCCTCACGATCGATCCAAGGCGGGACCACTCCATCCTATAGAGTATAAAACCCAAGTAGGGCCAATTCCCCCATGTCTTTCAATCGCACTGATTCGCCTGAAAGGAAAAACACCCTTCTTATCTTTATTATACCGGATTCTGGCACATTTGTAAAAGCTTTTGCTGCCAGTATCTTTGCAATATTGCTGGGTATGATATTGCGGGGTGAAAAGATGGAACCAATTATGATCGTACGCAATCTTTATAAAATCTATCATCAAGGGGAAAATGAGGTCCGCGCATTGGATGGCGTTTCCCTCACGGTGGACAAGGGGGAGTTTGTCGCCATTGTAGGGCGGTCGGGCTCCGGAAAGTCCACGCTGATGAATGTGTTGGGCTGTTTGGATACGCCAACCTCCGGGGAATACATCCTTGACGGGGAAAATGTTGACGCGCTTTCCGAAGACCAGCTCTCCAGCATCCGGAACCGGGAAATTGGGTTCATTTTTCAGGGGTTCAATTTGGTGCCGGGGTTGACCGCTCTGGAAAATGTGGAATTGCCGCTTTCCTACCGGGGAATCCCGCGGGAGGAACGGCACGCTTTGGCTGAAGACGCCTTGTTCCGGGTTGGATTGAAAGAACGGATGCGCCACCGGCCCAGCCAAATGAGCGGCGGGCAACAACAAAGGGTGGCCATTGCGCGCGCGATTGCGGCAAGGCCACCCATCATTTTGGCGGACGAACCCACCGGCAACCTCGATACGAAATCAGGCGCGGCGGTCATGGATATCTTACATGGATTGCATGAAGAGGGCCGGACGGTCCTCTTAATTACGCACGACGAACGGATTGCACAACGGGCGCAGCGGCGTGTTGCAATACGGGACGGCGTGTTGGAAGAAGCCGTTCGTCCAAGATTGTTGGTTTGAAATGGGCGAGCAGCTCTTTGTTGTGTGCAAAATGGTAAAAACAGTATTCATAAATTTGGCGGATCGCCTGAAGCTGCACGGTGCGGCTGATGGCGCACAATCCACGGCGAGGCTTGAAATATAGATACATGGGAAGCGCGCCGTTTTCGCATGGGAGTTGGAAATCGGCATGCAGCCGGTAGGCCCCTACTTTTTCATAGAACTGAATGCGGAGCTCTTGGCGTTTTGCCAAGCTGGGGTTGTTCTTGCTGATGTGCTCCAGAGAGAACAAAATGCCGTCGTACGGCCCGCAATATTTGTGCCACAGAGCGTTGAACAGCTGGGCGCCATAGCCATGGGTTTGATGCTCCTTTAAAATGGCGATGTAGTCCAGCCAAAGGATGTTGCAATTTTCTACGGTATAAACCAATGCATAGCCGAGCAGCTCTCCATCGGAATTCCGCTTGTACAATAAGATTTTGTATTTGTCCCCGTGCAAAAGATGCAAGAGGTTCTTATACTTGTACATTTCGTCGGGTGGGAACTGCTTCTCCATATCCGCATAGATTTGCGGAAGATCATCCACCGTGCCGAGTGTAATACTGGCCGGCTCTAATGTACGCATGATTCAAATTCTCCCATCTCAAAAATTTTGCCCGGAGTTCGCTCCGGGAGCCTGCGCAACAAAGAGCAGACGCCAATCTGCACTGCCCTCCCGAGGAGGTATGTTTGCGCGCCTACATTATAGCGCGTTCCCCTGGCATCCGCAAGCATTTCCATGCGGATTTTTAGGAATCTTTTTCTGGAAAAAGCACCCTCATAAAAGAACAGCGCCTTTGGATATACAATTTGTATTTTTTAAATAAATTATACAAATAGTGTACCTGGTGTGGGCGTTGGCCCCTTGTCGGCATATACCGTTTTACATAATTATTGTATGAATCGGGACACGGCTTGGGCACAACCAGTTTGCCCGCCGCCCCGGCGGGATTCTTTTCTCACGGGCCGTCGATTTACCAGTTGTATTTTTAGGTCCGTTTGTGATATGATGGTAAGGAAAATGCGACGATTTCCTTTTGGGGCTCGTACGCCTGATTTTAGACAGGAGAGCGAATTAATCAATATGAAACGATCGAAATGCAATAGATTGCTGCACCGGGCAGCCCTCCTATTTACCGTTCTTGTCTTTGCAGCCGCTACATTTGCTGCATCGGCATCCGCAACGGAGATCACGCCGGTCCCAGACCCAACGACGCCGGTAGAGTCTACGGCGGACCCGGGTGTGCCAGGGGATTCAACGGTCAACCCCATTATTCCAAACACGGACCCCAATACGCCGGCCGATCCAACGGTCCCGTCTGGCACCGATCCCAATGCAGAGACGCCTGTGGACCCAAACAACCCAACGACCCCGACGGACCCGGGGATTTCCCCGCCGTTTGATCCCAATGCGCCTGTCACTTCGCCGGGAGAGGAGACACCGCCAACGACGGAGCCTCCCACAGACCCGAACGCGCCGGTAAATCCCGATGGGACGACCCCGTCTGATGGGACGGAGAGCCTGCCGGAAGGAACAGAATCCTCCGATACGGAGGCATCGGAGCCTGTGGAAGAGGAACCCGTGGAGGAAGAGCCCTATCAACCGCCGGTCAGCCAGAGACCGTCGGTCATCGTTGACACGGACAACGAGGAGATCAACGAGAACGCTTCCCGTGCAGCCGAAGCGACGGATGACCCGGATCTGCTTTCCTCCCAGGATTGGAGCGAGCTGCTCACAAGCGGGGAGGTCAGCCAGTCGCCCGATGCAAAGCCCTTTGAGAACATCCAGCAGCAGGAAAACCAGAGCGGCTCGAATACAAGCCAAGGATCGTTCTCCTGGATTTTACCGGTGGGAATCCTCTTGATTGTGCTTGGTTTAGGCGGCATCGCGTTCTTTGTATACGCCCAGTTCTTTGCGCCGCGGAGACGCGCGGCCTTTGATGATACGGGGGAAATCCAGGAATTTACGGACATCAGCTCCGACAGCAGCGGCGTCCAGCAGCGCGAGGACTATCTGTTTGGAGGGGAATCGGAGCCGGAAGACCTGGCGGAACCCGAGGAAGAGGAGCAGATCCCCACGGAAGAGCCGCAGGACGAAGCGGTTACGGAAGAGGGAGCGCCCCCGGTGGGTGCGCTGACAGAAGAGGCGCCCATACAAAAGAATGTTGAGATTGCCGAGCCGGAAGTGCGGTTTATTCCGGATGCAAAGCCGGGGGAGATGCCGCGTGAGGAATCCAAGGATGCGGCGGCCAATCCTTATGGATTTAAAGTCGAGATCATGAAGGATCAAAAGGACGAAAACGGGAACTTTGATTGGGACGCTTTCTTTGACAACGGGCCAAACGACAAATAAACCGGAAGGCCGTGGGCTGCAACAATGCCCACGGCCTTTTGTGGCTTTTTCCCGCAGTTGCCCATCTGGGAAGGTCCCGCCCCCCTTGCAGGAAAAACCAGCGCCGGACGCTTCCCTTGCGTGTTTCCCGCCTATTTGTTATAATGGTTTCCAGAATCAAGCCGTTCGGGTAAGCACCTGCCGTATTCAAGGCGAAACTTGGATACGGTTTTTCTTTTGGAGGCGGCTACTCACCCCAACAGAGCTGGGGGATTTATGACAGGGATGATTCCATTTTGCAGGGTTCCGGGATTCGGAGAATGGGATCTTTAGGAGGGGATGGCCGGTGGTTGAATCAAAAGGGCCAAGCGGATTTAAAAGCATCGCATATGGATTGATTACGTTCAGCTTGCCGCTCATTTTGAGCGGGATCTTGCAGCAGCTCTATAACTGGGCAGACGCCTTCATCGTGGGAAATGTGGAGGGCGAGCGGGCGTTGGCGGCGGTCGGGGCGACCACCACCGTCATCAACTTTTATCTTATGGCGATCACCGGGTTTACCCTGGGGCTTTCGATCTTGGTCGGGCAAAGATTCGGAGGGGGCCGTACGGATTCCGTGCCCCAAGTGCTGTCAACATTTTCCGTGACGCTTGGCGTGTTTTTTGCGATCCTCGCCGCGGTGGGGATTTGGTTGACTTCCCCGATTTTGCACCTTCTCCATACCACGCCGGATACGGTGCTGCTGGCGGAAGCGTATTTGCGGATCATTTTTCTGGGCATTCCCTTTTTGGCGGTTTACAATGTCTATTCCGCCGCACTCCGTGGAATGGGGGACAGCCGCGCCCCCTTTCTGGCAGTTCTGATTTCCTCCGTTGTGAATGTAGCCTTAGATCTCTATTTTGTCGCCGTTCTGCATTGGGGCGTGTCGGGGGCTGCCATTGCAACGGTTGTTTCCCAGGCGGCCATGACGGTGTTCATCATCCTTTACGCCGTCAAAAAGTATCCCGTGCTGCGGTTCCGCCTGCGGCGTGGGATTGTGGACCGGCAGACCCTGGCCGGTGGGCTGCGCTTTGGCATTCCGCCGATGATCCAGTCCAGCGTCAGTGCTTTTGGAAGCCTGCTGCTGCAAAACTTTATGAATGGCTTTGGAACGCAAACAGTGGCGGCGATCACAACGGCGTACCGGATCGATTCGATCGCACTGCTTCCCATTATCAATTTGGGTTCCGGGATCTCCACGATTGTCGCCCAGAGCTACGGCGCGGGGGAAGAAAAGAAAACCCGGAAGATTTATATGGTCGGTACGGTGCTGATGGCCGTTGTGTCGGTGTTGATGACGGTGCTGGTTGTCCCCGTTGGAGGCCCGCTGATTGCGCTGTTCGGCGCTGGGCCCGAAGCAGTGGAAATCGGGCGTGGATTCTTCCAACGGCTGGCCAGCTTTTATGTGGTCTATGGCCTCGCGACTGCCACGCGCGGGTATCTGGAAGGGATTGGCGATGTGGTCTATTCCAGTGTCGCAGGAATCGTATCGTTGGCGTGCCGGATTATCGCATCGTATGCCTTTGCAAGCGTTTTTGGAAACAGCATCATCGCCTATGCGGAGGCGTTTTCGTGGGGGATTCTGCTGTTGTTGTATGTTGCCCGTATGCTCTGGAAGCGGGCCCAAGCGCGCCCGTCGGCCTCCAATGCCTAACGGATTCGCAGGCGGCAAGGGAAAGCCAGAGGAAGGGGCACGGCTGGCAGATGGAAACTACTTCGTCGTTTTGGGAATTCCCGGATAGCGATATTTGAAACGAAACCAAAAAACGCATGACAGAATTTGTTCTGTCATGCGTTTTTTGCAGGGATATGCCTGTGGCGCATCTGCGGAAGAATCCTTTGCAGGCGGGCTGCCCACGGGCGGAGAGATTTATTTGGCGAGCGAAATGCTCACATTCTTGTTGAACTTTTGTGCGAACGCCTCCGCCTCGGGGCGGTTTTCCGGCTTGACCGGGACAAAGAAGGATTCCCCAGAGACGCACGGGAAACAGAGGGAGAGCTCGCCTTGCGCAGAGGATACCACGGACGCCTCCCCGACGGCGCTGCGGAAGAGATAGGCGACGTCGATGGCGTTTTCTGCGATCTTCTCCAAAGCGAGGCCCCGGCCCATGAGCGCAGCGAGATATTCCGTATCCTCTATGCGCTTGAGGCTCTTTGCGTTGCGCTTCTGCTGCTCCGGCGTGATGTTTTTATCCCAGTAATACGCCAGGATGGTATCGTCAAAGCGGTAAACGAAATCCAGATAGCTGCACATCTTGAAGGTCTTTTCCTGGAGGGAAACGATGGTATCCGCTTGGTTTTTGCTGCGCGCTTCGCTCGGCTGTGTAAAGGGGTTCCGCAGAAGAAGCTCGAATACCGGGTAGAAGAGTTCTTCCGTGGCCGCGTTGAAATGAAGCATGATGGTTTGCGGCTCGTTGTCCACCGAATAACCGATCGTCATGCGGTTGTCCAGAAGGCGATGGGAATATAGGGCGTAGAAAATGGTATCGGCCTCGATCACCGTGGGGGCCACGCCGCCCAGGGGCTGCTTTTGAATATAGAGGAGGCGGCGCCCCATCCAGGCGAGCACATACTCCGGTTTTTCCGTGACCCAGTGGTTGGTCTGCCGGACAAAAATGACCTGCGAGATGGGCATCCCCTGCTCCATCCACTCCTCCACATGCGGGCGGTACGGCGCGGGGAGTTCCTCCAACGTGTTGACGTGGCGCGGCCAAAATTCCCGCGCACGCGAGGTGTCGATTTTAAAATTTTTCAGAAACATGGCTGTGCTCCTTTACTTGACAAGAGATCCGAGGCCGGTCTGGAAGGTGACGTCCGTCCCGTCGCACACAGCCAGGATGGTGTCCTGTTCGTCGGTGCGGTAAATTTGGACGCCAGCGTCGTTGAGTTTATCCAGCGTTTCACGGTGCGGATGGCCGTAGTCGTTGTCCACCCCGCAGGAGATCACCGCATATGTGGGCTGAACCGCCTGCAAGAACGCCGCGCTGGTGGAGGTGGAACTCCCGTGGTGGCCGCATTTCAGGACGTCGCTGCGCAGGTCGTAGCCTGCGTGGAGCATTTCCTCCTCGCTGTCCGCCTCCGCATCGCCGGTGAACAAAAAGCTCTTCTGCCCACAGGTGAGCTTTGCCACAATGGAGTAGCTGTTTAGGTCCGCATAGGAGTCGGCGTTCGGGGCGAGAAATTCCAATTTGATGCCATCGTCGTCCAGGATGGTCATCCCGCCGCGGCCGGGCGTGATCGAAAGGCCTTTGTCCGCGATCGCTTCCAAAAGGCGCTCGTAGGTGCGCGTGGTGGGCGTTTGGCTGTCCGCCACCTTTGGCAGGTAGACGTCGCCAATGGGAAATGCGTTGACCACCTCATCCATCCCGCCGATGTGGTCCTCGTGCGGGTGCGTGGCGATCAGGGTGTCGATCTGCTCCACACCGAGCTGTTCCAGGTATTGGACCAACTTGTCTCCCGTTGCGTTTGTCCCCGCGTCGATCAGGATGTTCTGCCCGTCCGGCGTGCGGATCAGTTCGCAATCCCCCTGCCCGACGTCGATAAAATAGACCGAGGTGGAGCCTTCCGGGATGACCGCGGCGTCTGTTGCGTTGGACAGGATATCGTTCCAATGCAGGCGGATGCCGCTGACCGATGCAATGATTAAGATGGCTGCTACCACCAGCCAGGATGAAACACGGCGTACCGTGCGGCTTGGCCGTTTACTCATACAGATCCCTCCCCATGATTTAGATTGGCTTCTAAAACGCATTTGACCAGCTCTTTCAGGTCTTCGCGGGTCGCCAAGGTGCCCGCGCGCCGGCGGAATTCCGCCGCGCCGCGCATGCCCTTGAGATACCAGCCGACGTGCTTGCGGGCCTCGCGCATAGCGTGCGTCTCGCCCTTATATTGGCACATCTGCTCGATGTGCTTCACCATCACTGTCAGGCGCTCAAAAAGGCCCGGCCCAGGGATGATGCAGCAGGAGTCCGTCAGATATGCGTTGATCTGCTGGAAGATCCAAGGGTTCCCCAGCGCCCCGCGGCCCACCATCACCAGGTCGCAGCCGGTCTGCTGCAAGAGCTTTGCGGCGTCCTGCGCGCTGGTCACGTCGCCGTTGCCCATGACCGGGACTTTCACAGCTTCTTTGACCTGCCGGATGATGTCCCAGTCGGCGGAGGGTTCATACATCTGGTCGCGCGTACGCCCATGGACCGCGATGGCGTCCGCGCCCGCTTCCTCGCAGATTTTTGCAACCTCCACGGCGTTGACCGAGTTGCGGTCCCAGCCCTTGCGGATTTTCACTGTGACGGGCACGGGGACCGCCCGTTTGACCGCTGCGACGATCTCCCCGCACAGGGGCGGGTTTTTCATCAGCGCGCTGCCGGAACCGTTCCCGGCGACCTTTGGCACCGGGCACCCCATGTTGATGTCGATCACGTCCGGATGGTACGCCATGGCCTTTTTTGCAGCCAACGCCAGGACCGCGGGTTCGTCGCCAAAGAGCTGAATGCCCGCGGGCCGCTCCGCGCCGCCCAGCTCCATGAGGCGGCCGGTGTTTTTGTCGTTGTATTGCAGGCCCTTGGAGCTGACCATCTCGCTTACCACATAGGACGCGCCAAAGCGTGTGCAGAGCTCGCGGAAGGCACGGTCGGTGACGCCGGCCATGGGGGCCAGCACGGCGCGCCCTTCCAATTCCAAATTCCCAATCTTTACCATTCGAATACTCCGTATTTCTTTAATATTGTTGGAAAGCCGGTTCCCGGGGAGGGTTCCCCGCCCGTATCGGGCGAAAAACCGGCTGCCTGTTCTTTTCGCAAATACCCATTGCAAACGCGGAATATAAGAAGTCAGAGGGATTCTCTGAAAGATAGTGGCAAATGACACTTTTTATTATATTCCAAAACGTTGGCTTGTCAATAGATAGTTGCTTTTGCCACGATTTTTCGCTATAATCGAAACACAACAAACGAAAAAAGGTGAAGGACATGCGATTGCCAGATCGAAATATTGCCGCCTTGTTGATGATTTACCGCAAAATCAACGCCTGGCGAAGCGAACACGCTGCGCCACTGGGTCTTTCCTCCTCGCAGGTTACCATTATCATTGAGACCTGCAAAAATAGCGGCATTTCCCAGACCGAGCTTGTGAAACGGCTTTCCCACGAAAAAAGCGTCGTGGCAAAAGCCATTGCAAAGCTGATTGCAGCCGGATATATCACCAGGGAGCAGAATCCCAAGGACAAGCGGGCGTTTAACCTGTTTCCAACGGAAAAGGCCCAGGAGGTCTACCCCACGTTGGTCGAACAGGGGGACCAGTGTATGGAACGGCTGACCGCAGGATTGACGCCGGAGGAAAAGGAGGAGCTGGGCGTCCTGCTGGAAAAAATGGTGGAGAACACACAGCTTTAAGGCGTTCGGAAAACCAAAGGGGGCGGGCCCCACGGCCGCCGGTTTCTCCCTTTTGCGGTGTGGTTGCCCCAGCAGGCGGAAATAATAAAGGATAGATGCTATTATAGCACTTAAAATTCCCTTCGGAAAGTGATATAATAAAACAATTGACTGATAAGACGGGAGAGACATCATGAAACTGCTTGTTTTGGACGGAAACAGCATCCTGAACCGCGCCTTTTATGGCATCCGCCTGCTGAGCACCAAGGAGGGGCTGTATACAAACGGCATTTACGGCTTTATGACCATGCTGGAAAAGCTGAAGCATGAGACGGAGCCGGATGCGGTGGCGATTGCCTTCGACATGCGCGCCCCGACGTTCCGGCATAAAGAGTATGCAGGTTATAAGGCGCAGCGCAAGGGGATGCCGGAGGAGCTGGCGCAACAGCTGCCGAACCTCAAAGAGCTATTGCGGCTGCTGGGCTACCGCCTGGTGGAATGCGAGGGCTTTGAGGCGGACGACATCCTTGGGACGTTGGCCGCGAAATGTACGGAGACCGGGGACACCTGTGTGATTGCCACCGGGGACCGCGACAGTCTCCAGCTTGTCAATGCGCAAGTGACGGTGCGCCTGGCGGCCACCAAAATGGGACAGCCGCAGGTGACCTTTTACGATGAGGCGAAAATTTTGGAAGACTACGGCGTTACGCCGCCGCAGTTGATCGATATCAAGGCCATCCAGGGCGACAGCTCGGACAACATCCCCGGCGTGGCGGGCATCGGCCCTAAGGGGGCGGGCGAGCTGATCCAGAAATACCATGACCTCGATCATATTTATTCAAATATCGATACGCTGGACATCAAAGAGGGGATGCGCCAGAAGCTGATCCGCGACAAGGACAGCGCTTACCTGAGCCGCTACCTGGGCACCATCCGGCGGGATGCGCCGGTCGACACGGAGTTGGCCGACTATATCCCCACCGAAGGCGACCGGGAGGGTGCGGCGCGCCTGCTCGTCAAGCTGGAGATGTTCTCCCTAATCGAAAAATTGGGGCTGAACGTCCCCACCGCGGCGCCGGAAACGAATGTCCAGGAACCCGCCCATGAGGTGGTGCAGGGTGCGCCGGACACGCTGTTTGACGAGCTTCGCGCAGCAGGGCGCGCGGATTGCCTGGTCTGGTATGAGGATGGCCAGGTGTATCGCGTATACATCGGCCGGGAGGCCCGTGTATACGAGTTGGAAGGGATGGATTTCCTGCGCAAGCTGTGTGCGTGCAGCGAGATCCGCATCAATACCCACGACGTCAAGCCGCTGTATGCGGCGCTCGGCGGCGAAGAGATCCCGGGCGGGGCGTTTGACACCATGTTGGCAGCCTACCTGCTGAACCCGTCCGCGTCGTCCTACGATGTGACGCGATTGGCGCAGGAATACAACCTCCCGTTGGAACTGCCGGAGCAGGAGGCGCTCAAGCGCGGCGATGTGGAGGGAAAACGGCGGCAGACGGAAGCGCTGTTCCGCGCGCAGGCGGCGATTTTCCCCGCGCTGGTGGACAAGCTGGCGGAACAGATCGCCCGGAACAACCAGACGGAGCTTTTGGAAACGATTGAATTGCCGCTGGCGCGCGTACTGGCGCATATGGAGGCGATCGGCTTTTTGGTGGACGCCAAGGGCATTGCGCAGTACGGCGAGACGCTCCAGGCGGAGATCGACCGCATTCAGGGGGAGATTTACCAGTCCGTGGGCTATGAGTTCAACATCAACAGCCCGCGGCAGCTCGGCGACGCCCTCTTTGAGAAGCTCGGATTGCCGCATGGAAAAAAGACTAAGACGGGCTATTCCACCAAGGCGGAGATTTTGGAAAACCTGCGCTATGAGCATCCAGCGGTCGAAATGATTTTGAATTACCGCAGCTTGACGAAACTGAAATCGACCTACTGCGACGGCCTGACCAAGGTGATCGCCGCGGACGGGCGGATTCATTCCAATTTCAACCAGACCGAGACGCGCACAGGGCGCATCAGTTCCACGGAGCCCAATTTGCAGAATATCCCGGTGCGCACGGATCTGGGACGCGAGATGCGCCGCTTCTTTGTGGCAAAAGAGGGATGTGTGCTGGTGGATGCGGACTATTCCCAGATTGAGCTGCGCGTGTTGGCGCATGTGGCGAACGACCAGAATATGATCGATGCCTTTTTGCACGACGACGACATCCACAGGATCACAGCCGCACAGGTGTTCCACATGCCGGAGCAGATGGTCACCCCGATGATGCGCAGCCGGGCAAAGGCGGTCAATTTTGGCATTGTGTACGGCATCGGCGCGTTCTCTTTGGCGAAGAACATCGGCGTTACCCGCAAGGAGGCGGAGCAATATATCCACGATTATCTGGCGCATTACAGCGGCGTGGACGATTATATGAAGCGTGTGGTGGAGCAGGCCAAGGAGCAGGGGTATGTAGAGACCATGTTTGGGCGCAGGCGCTACCTGCCGGAGCTGGCGTCCTCCAATTTCAACATGCGCGCATTCGGGGAGCGTGTGGCGCGGAACATGCCCATCCAGGGCACGGCTGCGGATATCATCAAGATCGCGATGATCCGCGTGGAGGATCGGCTTCGCAAAGAAGGCATGAAGTCCCGGCTGATCTTGCAGGTACACGACGAGCTGATTGTGGAAGCGCCCGAGGACGAGGCGGAGAAGGCCGCCGCCGTCCTGACCGAGGAGATGCGCAACGCGGCGCAGCTATCCGTTCCGCTGATCGCTGACGCCGGGATCGGCAAATCCTGGTTCGACGCCAAAGCAGGCTGAGCAGGCTGAGCCTGCACGCACGGCCGGCGCAGGGCTTTCTGCGAAGAGCAAGCGAAGTGACGCCGGACAGAAAGGACAAGCTCCCGTCAGGCTGAGCCTGCACGCACGGCCGGCGCGGAGCTCTCTGCGGGGAGCAAGCGAAGTGACGCCGGACAGAAAGGACAAGCTCCCGAAGAGCAAATGATAATGAAAAGAAGGGAGGGGGAAACGTGTTTATCTGCCCTGTCTGCGGAAATCTGTTGCAGAAAGAGGAAAAAGCCTATACGTGTCCGAAGGGGCACAACTACGATTTGGCGAAGGAGGGATACGTTTATCTCCTTCCGCCCAATAAAAAGCATTCAAAGGACCCCGGCGACAACAAACAGATGGTGGCCGCACGGCGTGCGTTCCTGGAGACGAGCCTATATCAGCCCTTTAGCGATGAGCTGAACCGGCTGGCGCTGGAGTATCTTGGGGAAAACAGGTCGCCAGTTGTGCTGGACGCAGGATGCGGAGAAGGCTATTACACCGGCCGGTTGGCGCTGGCGCTCGGGGAACGGGCGCGGGTGTTTGGGTTTGATATATCCAAATGCGCGGTGCGCGCTGCGGCAAAGCGGTACCGGGAGATCGCGTTTGCGGTGGGGAGCAGTTTTGGGATTCCTTTTGCGGGCGCTGCGGCCGACCTGGTGGTGAACGTCTTCGCGCCGATTGTCCCCGAAGAGCTGGCGCGCGTGGTCAAACCGGGCGGCCACTTGATTTTAGCGGTGCCGGGGGAAAGGCATCTCTATGGATTGAAAGAGATTTTGTATGAACATCCGTATGAGAACCCCTATAAGGAGACGGAGTATCCTGGATTCACCTTTTTGCAGCGCACTGCGGTTGCAAGGGAAATCACGATCACCGATCCGCAGACCATGCTCAATTTGTTTGCAATGACCCCATATTATTGGAAAACCGGCGTTGAGGGCGGGGAAAACCTGCGCCAAACGCAGCGGTTGGAGACACATATTGAATTTCATTTTCTGGTCTACCAAAGAAATCTTACATAAATTTCCGAAAGGGGCGGGCACGCTTGGAAACGACAAAACGCGCGCGTGAGGAAGTCCGATGGGAGGACATGCTGTTTCTCCTTTTGATTTCCGGCGCCGCGCTGCTGACGCGGTTTTACTTATTTCCGATTGAGTCGAACGACTATCAACAATTCTTACAGAACTGGTTTGCGACCTTGAAGGAGAACGGCGGGCTGGCGGCCATCGGGATGAACATCGGCGATTATATGCCGCCGTACTTTTATATTTTAGCGTTGCTGACCTATCTGCCGTTCAACGATTTGTATTTGATCAAATTGGTCTCCTGTACGGCGGATTTTGTATTGGCCTATTATGTGATGCGGGCGGTTAGCCTGCGGTATCCCGGAAGGCCCCAGGGCTTTATGGCCTATGCGGTGGTGCTCTTTTTGCCCTCGGTGGTGTTGAATTCCGCGGCATGGGCACAGTGCGACGCGATGTATACTGCGGCGTTGCTCGCATGCCTGTATTATCTGTTGGTCAACCGTCCCAACCGGGCGGTGCTGGCGTTTTCCATTGCGTTCGTGCTGAAATTGCAGGCGATTTTCTTTGCGCCGTTTTTGCTTTTGTTGGTTTTGAAGCGGAAGATCAAATTGCGTAGTTTGGTGATAATCCCGGCGGTATATATTCTATCGATTATACCAGCTGCAATCATGGGCAGGAGCCTATGGGACCTGCTCACCGTGTATGTCTCGCAGTCAAAGCTCTATACGAGCCTTTGCATGTCCATCCCGAATTTGTATGCGTTTCTCGGGAATGTCGCCTCCGAACCGTTGGGGGATGCGGGCGTTATCTTCGCGGGTGGCGCGGTGCTGATGCTGCTCTATGCGCTGTACCGGAAGGAATACACCATTACGCCGGATATCCTGGTGACCATCGGGCTGCTGTTTGCCATCTTAATGCCGTTTATCCTGCCGCACATGCATGAACGGTACTATTTCTTGGCGGACATCGTCAGCGTGGTGTTTGCGTTCTATTTCCCGAAAAAGCTCTATGCGGCGGTGATTATGTGCGTTTCGTCCGCCTGTGCGACCGCGAATTATCTGTTTGGGCTGGTATATTACCCGCAGCAGCTTTTGGCCGTTGCAATCCTGATCAACCTGGTATTGCTGATGAAGCATCTGTGGGAGCTGCTTTCGCAGAACCCCATCCAGCGGCGCGTGGAGGCGGCGGTATGAGCCTTGCGATCGTTCCCATGGAGGGGCGGCATCTGGACGAACTGGCGGAGATCAGCCGGTTGTGCTTTTCCATGCCGTGGAGCCGGGACGGGCTGGCGGCGGAGCTCTCCAGCGATACGGCCCATTTTTGGGTGGCGGAAGAGGCGGGCCGCTGCCTCGGGTTTGCCGGGATGCACGCGGTGTGCGGGGAGTGCTATGTGGACCTGGTCGCCGTGCATCCGGCGGAACGCCGCCGGGGGATTGGCGAACAGCTGGTCCGGCAGATGATTGCATGGATGGAGGAACAGCACGGGGAATTCATCACCCTGGAGGTGCGGGTGTCGAATGCGCCCGCGATTGCCCTGTATGAAAAGCTGGGCTTTGAGCAGGCCGGCGTGCGCAAGGGGTTTTATGAGGACAACCACGAGGATGCCTTGCTCCTGACCCGGCCCGCAAAGGGGATTCAATAAAGGGGGAAGCTTATGAAGATATTGGCATTGGAGAGTTCCTGCGACGAGACCGCTGCGGCGGTTGTGGAGGATGGGCGGCTGGTCCGTTCGTCCGTCATTGCGTCGCAGGTGGAGGAGCATAAATTGTACGGGGGCGTGGTGCCGGAGATCGCCTCGCGCAGGCATTCGGAGGCCATTGTCCCGGTTACGCAGAAGGCCCTGGACGACGCCGGAATGACGCTCGACGAAATCGACGCCATCGCCGTGACATACGCCCCCGGTCTAATCGGGGCGCTGTTGGTGGGGGTCAATTTTGCAAAGGGGTTGTCGCTCTCCGCGAAAAAGCCGCTGATCCCCGTCCATCATCTGCGCTCCCATATCGCAGCAAACTATATCACCGCGCCGGAACTGGAGCCGCCCTTTTTGTGCCTGGTGGTGTCCGGAGGCCATACGCACATTGTGGAGGTCAACGGGTATACGGACCTCCGTGTGATCGGCTGCACAAGGGACGACGCGGCGGGCGAAGCCTTTGACAAGGCGGCGCGCGCCATGGGGATGCCGTATCCGGGCGGCGTGGAGATGGACCGGGTTGCAGAGAGCGGGGACCCGATGGCGTTCCGCCTGCCCCATCCCAAGGTGGACGGCGCGCCCTACGATTTCAGCTTTTCCGGCTTGAAGACAGCGGTGATCAACCTGATCCACAACGCCAAACAGAAGGGTGAGGAGCTTCCGGTCCCGGATCTGGCCGCTTCCTTCCGCAAAGCGGTGGTGGACTGCCTGGTGCAGAATTTTGTAAAGGCGGCGGAAGCGTTTGGAAGCAAGAAGCTTGTGATTGCGGGCGGCGTATCGGCAAATTCCCTGCTGCGGCGCCGTCTGGACGAAGAGTGCAGAAAGCACGGATGGAAGCTGTATATGCCGGCGTTAAACCTCTGCGGCGACAATGCGGCGATGGTGGGCGCGCAGGGATATTACGAATTCTTGGCGGGGAATACCGCGGGGCTGGACTTAAACGCCTGCGCGGAAATGCCCATACAGGGCCCACAGGGATGAAAGAGAGGTTCCAAAAACCTGCACGAATTTGGAAAATAGGCTAGGTATTCACAAATTTTTAATTGCTATTTTTGCGACAATGTACTATACTTAAACCAGTAATGTGAATTTGGCCATTGGGCCGGAAGGAGAACACTTATGACAAAAAATGAATCCGTTTTGAATTGGATTGAAAACATGAAAAAGCTTGTCAATCCGGACAATGTGATGTGGATTGACGGCTCTGAGGAACAGCTCAACCAGCTGCGCGCAGAGGCTTGCTCCACGGGCGAAATGATTAAGTTGAACGAGGAGAAGCTCCCGGGCTGCTACCTGCACCGCACGGCGGTCAACGACGTGGCTCGCGTGGAGGGCAGAACCTACATTTGCTCCCGCAAGGAAGAGGATGCAGGCCCCACCAACAACTGGATGGAGCCGCAGGCAGCGTATAAGATGCTGTTCGATATTGCGAAGGATAGCTATAAGGGCCGCACGATGTATGTCATCCCGTATTCCATGGGCCCGATCGGTTCCCCGTTTGCGAAGATCGGCGTGGAGCTGACCGACTCCATCTACGTTGTCATGAACATGAGCATCATGACCCGCGTAGGCGAGAAGGTTTGGGACGTTCTCGGCGACAGCAACGACTGGGTGCGCGGCCTGCACTGCAAGTGCAACATCGATGAAGAGAAGCGCTATATCTGCCACTTCCCGGAGGACAACACCATCATCTCCGTGAACTCCGGTTACGGCGGGAACGTGCTGCTGGGTAAGAAGTGCTTTGCACTGCGCATCGCTTCCTACCAGGGCAAGACCGAAGGCTGGATGGCAGAGCATATGCTGATCCTCGGCCTCGAGAACCCGAAGGGCGAAGTGAAATATATCACCGCTGCATTCCCGTCCGCGTGCGGCAAGACCAACCTGGCCATGCTGATCCCGCCGGAGGGCTACAGAGCGAAGGGCTACAAGGTTTGGACCGTCGGCGACGACATCGCTTGGATGCGCATTGGTCCGGACGGCCGCCTGTGGGCGATCAACCCGGAGAACGGCTTCTTCGGCGTAGCACCGGGCACGAACGAAAAGTCCAACCCGAATGCACTGCACACCACTGGCAAAGGCACGATCTTCACCAACGTTGTGCATAACCTCGACGACAACACCGTGTGGTGGGAAGGCCTCGATAAGAATCCGCCGGAGCATGCGGAAAACTGGAAGGGCGAGCCGTGGAACGGCAAGACCTCCACTGAGAAGGGCGCGCATCCGAACAGCCGCTTCACGGCGCCTGCGAAGAACTGCCCGTGCATCAGCCCCGAGTTTGAGAACGGTGCTGGCGTGCCGATCTCTGCAATCGTGTTCGGCGGCCGCCGTGCACAGACCACCCCGCTGGTGTATCAGTCCCGCGATTGGAACAACGGCGTGTTCGTTGGCTCTATCATGGCTTCCGAGACCACCGCTGCTGCGACCGGTGCGGTCGGCGTAGTGCGCCGCGACCCGATGGCAATGCTGCCGTTCTGCGGTTATCATATGGGCGACTACTTCAAGCATTGGATCGAGATGGGCGAAAAGCTGGGTGACAAGGCTCCGAAGATCTTCAACGTCAACTGGTTCCGTCTGGACGACGAGGGCAACTTCATTTGGCCGGGCTTCGGCGACAACCTCCGCGTCCTCGAATGGATCATCAAGCGCTGCGAAGGCGAAGTGGATGCACAGGAGACCGCAATCGGCTATGTACCGTATGCGGAGGACATCAATCTGGAAGGCCTGGACTTCAGCATCGACACACTGAAGAGCATCTTGGAGGTCAACAAGGACCAGTGGACCAAGGAAGCCGAGGGCATCGAGGAATTCTACAAGAAGTTTGGCGACAAGCTGCCGCAGGAGCTCCGCGATCAGCTGAATACCCTCAAGGCGAACCTCGCAAAATAAGGAAATTGACCCGCAGGGGTTTGGGAGCGTTCCGGGAGACCGGAACGCTCTTTTTGTTTGGAACCGGCCTGCCTGGTAGGATGGTTCCAGATAGGAACGGCGGCGGTTGGCGAAAGGAATGGAACGACGCCTGGTAAATTGGAAACAGTTGCCGGGTCGGTTCTGTTGACATGGCTTTTCCTCCCGTGGTATGATGGGGGCATTGATTGAGCATCTTGGGAATAGGAGTTTTGCATATGAAATGTACAAGGTGTGGATTTGACAATCCATGCGACGCCCATTACTGCAAGCAGTGCGGCGCCCCGTTGGAGGCCGCTGCTCCGCAGGGGCAAGCGGGCCCGGAAGGCCCCGAGGCTGGCCAGCAGCACGCGGCGCCGCCTCCCTATACGTACCGGGAAGGGCAGTGGAACCCGCCGCCCCCGACGTATTATGCCCCGCCGAACTACCCGCCCTATGTGGAGGTGGTTTCCGCATCGAGCAGATGGGTGGCGCTGCTTCTGTGCATCTTTTTGGGCGGGTTGGGCGTCCACCGCTTTTATGTAGGCAAGATCGGCACAGGGGTGATTTACCTGTTGACCGGCGGCGTCTTTGGAATCGGCTGGCTGGTGGACGTGATTCTAATCGCCTGCGGGAGTTTCACGGATTCTGCGGGTGCGCCTTTGAAGCGATAGGAATTTCGAAAAACGGAGAAGTATTCAGACAGGGAAAGGGCCTTTCCGTTGTAAACGGAGGGGCCTTCTCTGTTTTTCCTTCAGCGGGCGTGGGATTTCGACATAGATCCGTCGTATATTTTGTGGCAGGAAAACTCGAAAAACGGCCGGGGATGTAAGTTCGCTCTTGATTTTTGGGGGAATCTATGCTATCATAAATAACGTTCTAAAAATCCGGGTGTAGCGCAGTTTTGGTAGCGCGCTTGAATGGGGTTCAAGAGGCCGCAGGTTCAACTCCTGTCACTCGGACCAGGCTGAGCCTGGACGCAAGTCGCGTCCCAGGTTCAGCTTTTTCTTTATTATGGATCGCTCGCGTTTGGGGCGGGGATCTAGGTTGCTATTTTTATAGTAAATATTCATAAATGCATACGTGGGGACAATCCATCGGACGATTGTCCTCATTTTTATATCCAAACCGGTCTGTTGTGCATGGAATTGTGGTGAAAGGGTTGATCGATGTCTCCAAAGGGTGTATGGTAATAGCGCGAATAAAATGCTTACAGCGGAATGGAGGAAAAAGAATGTTTCGGTTGCATCCAGGCGATCAAGTTGGGATTGTGGCATGTTCGGATGCATTGCCGCGCCAGGAAGAGGGGCGCATACGGGAATTGTCCCGTATATTGACACGGCTGGGGCTGGTTCCGGTGTTCAGCGACCACATTTTTGAGCCCAGCGGCACGCGCTTTATAGAAGCCGGGCTGCGCGCGGACGCACTGATGCGGTTTTATGCAGACCCTTCCATCAAAGCCATCTTTGACATTTCGGGCGGCAACCTGGCGAATGAGCTATTGCCCCTCTTGGACTATCCGCTTATAAAAGGCAGTCAAAAGCCTTTTTGGGGGTACAGCGATTTGTCAACGATCATCAATGCCATCTACACCATGACCGGGAACGCTTCCTATCTGTTCCAGGTCAAAAGCCTCACCTGGGAGCATGGCGGGCAGCAGGAGCTGCTTTTTCAGCAGTCTTTGCTGGAGGGCAAGGACGCCCTTTACCGGGTGGACTGGGATTTCATCCAGGGCGAGCACATGGAGGGCGTAGTGATCGGCGGGAATACCCGCTGTTTCCTGAAGCTTGCGGGCACGCCCTATATGCCGGATTTTTCGGATAAGATTCTGTTCTTGGAAAGCCTTGGAGGGGGCAAGCCGGAGCTGATTACCTATTTGAATCAGCTAAAGCAGATGGGGGCCTTTCAAAAAATATCCGGGCTGCTTTTGGGGACGTTTACGAAATTCGAAGAGAAAGAAAGCCCGTCGGACCTCACCAAGTTGGTTCAGGCGGCCGTCGGCGACCCGGCGCTCCCGATTGCCAAGACGCAGCAAATCGGGCATGGCAGCCAATCGAGATGTTTCATCATCGGGACGCATTACGATCTTTACAAAACGAAGCCTATGGAATGAAGAACCCGCAGCTTGGCATGGCGGTCTGCGGCCGGAAGCCCTTGGCGGGTTGCCGGCCTTCCTGTTGGGAAAGCTACGTTAGGAAGAGTCCCTCTTTGGCAGGGCTTTTGTACAAAGGGATTTTTCCCCAGCGGCCTGGCAAGTGTTGACACGGGGCGGCGGCATCATTATAATAAAAAGAAATGTACGCATTTTTCAAAACGCCGCGCCGCGGGCGGGGCGATCATAAAAGGTGGTAAGAGTATATGGCAGGAAAACAGGTGATCTTGACCCAGGAGGGCCTGGAAAAGCTGGAGCAGGAGCTGGAAGAGCTCAAAAGTGTCAAACGAAAAGAAATTGCAGAAAAAATTAAAGTGGCCCTGTCCTTCGGCGACCTGTCCGAGAACAGCGAATACGACGAGGCAAAGAACGAACAGGCCATCATGGAAGCGCGCATTGCGGACATTGAAGTCACACTGAAAAATGTGAAGGTCATTGACGAGAGCGAGCTCAGCAACGAGAATATTCACATTGGTTCCAAGGTCGAGGTGCGCGTCAACAATCCGCGCACGGGCAAGACGGACGTTTACAATTATAAAATTGTCGGTTCCAACGAAGCGGACCCGCTTTCCGGCAATATCTCCGATGAGTCCGCCGTGGGCAAGGCCCTGTTGGGCCACGGCATCGGCGACAAGATCGAAGTGGAGGTTCCGGCAGGGATGATGGAGTACGAGGTGCTCGCCATCTCCAAATAAGAAACAAGGCGGCGTGTGGATGGCGGTGAAGCGCGTCCCGGCCGCTTTTTCTTTTTCTAAGGGAAACAAGGAAGCCTGCGCCCCGAGCGCTGGCAAAAGATAGGGAGAGCTGAACATGAGCGAAAATAAGAACGAGCAGCCGCAGGCTGTGCAGACCGAACAGGAATTGAACGAACTCCTCCAGATCCGCCGGGATAAGCTGGCAAAGCTCCAAGAGGCGGGGAAAGACCCGTTTGCGATTACGACCTGCCCGCGGGATCACTATGCCCAGGAGATCCGCGACCAGTTTGAGACGCTGGAAAACCAGGACGTCTGCATTGCGGGCCGCGTCATGAGCTGGCGCGATATGGGCAAGGCCAGCTTCCTGGATATCCACGACAAGACGGGCCGGATGCAGGTCTATGTCAAGATCGACGAGGTCGGGGAAGAGACCTATAAGGAAATGAAGGCCTGCTGGGATTTGGGCGACATCATCAGCGTCAGCGGCTTTGTCTTTAAGACGAGACGGGGCGAGATCTCGGTCCATGCGAAGGAGATCAAGCTGCTCAGCAAGTCCTTGCTGCCGCTGCCGGAGAAATTCCACGGCCTGAAGGATACCGACCTGCGGTACCGCCAGCGCTATGTGGACTTGATCGTCAATCCGGAGGTCAAGGATACGTTTGTGCGCCGTTCCCAGATTGTGACGGAGATCCGCAATTTCCTCAATGAAAAGGGCTTCTTGGAGGTCGAGACCCCTGTGCTGCACACCATCGCGGGCGGCGCTTCGGCAAGGCCGTTTATCACGCACCACAATACCCTGGACATGGATATGTACCTGCGCATTGCGCTGGAGCTTTACCTCAAGCGGCTGATTGTCGGCGGATTCGATAAGGTCTATGAATTGGGCCGCTGCTTCCGCAACGAGGGAATGGACACCCGCCACAACCCGGAATTCACCATGCTGGAGCTGTACCAGGCGTACACCGATTACAATGGCATGATGGACATCACTGAGGAGCTCATCCGCACTGTGGCGCAGAGGGTGCTGGGCACGACGGTGATCACCTACGGCGATGTGGAGATCGACTTGGGCAAGCCGTTTGAGCGCATTTCCATGGTGGATGCGGTCAAGAAGTATGCGGGCGTGGACTTTGATGCGATTGCGACCGACGAAGAGGCAAAGGCCGTGGCCAAGGAGCATCATATCCAGTATGAGGAGCGCCACAAGAAGGGCGACATCCTGAACCTGTTCTTCGACGAATATTGTGAGGAAAAGCTCATCCAGCCCACCTTCCTGATGAACCATCCGGTGGAGATTTCCCCGCTGGCGAAGAAGATGCCGGGAAATCCGGCATACACCGAGCGGTTCGAGCTCTTTATCGTTGGGCGCGAGCATGCGAATGCATTCTCCGAGCTGAACGACCCGATCGACCAGCGCCAGCGCTTCGAGGCGCAGGCGG
>OLRD01000143.1_pt1 | contig 66670 bp, 53 predicted proteins | sample 1672051 | NCBI WGS metagenome assembly OLRD01 (sample SAMEA3136640, study PRJEB25190) | human gut metagenome | biome: human gut; feature: human-associated habitat; material: faeces | place: Austria | collected 2013 | reverse complement strand
AAAGGAGATACGGAAAGCTATCTCGTGCTTTTTATTGTCTTTTTTATAAAAACATCCACTTTTTCATTGAGCTTTTTGCCATCAAACTGTATATATAGTAAATACAGCAAAAATGGAAAAGAGTAATATTATCATCAGAATCATCAAGAAGTTCCTTTCCGGACGTTTTTCTGCTGAAACGGAGGAAAAGGTACAGCGATGGATTATGAAGGAAGAAAACGCGGAGGAGAAAGAAAAAGCCTCATTGGAATATTGGAACGAACTGGATGCAGAAGCCGATTCTAAAACACACAGTGCTTTAGAGCGGGTCAATTTAAGAACCGGATACAACAAAGAACATCTTGAAAATATTGTTCTATATCATAAGTTTGTCCGCATTGTAGCCGTCGTTATTCCCATATGCTTATTGGCAGGGGGAGTGCTCTATTATATCCCTTCCGGAAACGAGCAGATAGAAATATCCACAGCCTATGGCGAACAAAAACGCCTGGTTCTGCCGGATAGTTCCGAAGTATGGCTGAATGCAGGAAGTACAATTACCTATCCGGAAACTTTTACCAAAGAGAATCGTGTCGTAACCCTTGATGGTGAAGCCTATTTCTCAGTCAGAAAAGATGATGCAAAACCTTTCATAGTAGAAACATCGCAACTATCCGTCAAGGTACTTGGAACGAAGTTCAATGTAAAGGCATATGCTAATGATGCGAATATTACCACAACGTTGACTAGTGGAAAAGTGGAAGTGAGTACGCAATCCCGTCCTCCTCAAACTCTCAAGCCCAACGAACGACTCACCTATGATAAATCGACATCAGATATTGAGATATCGACAGTAGACACTGTTGACACTAACAGTTGGGTAAAAGGGAAAATAATCTTCACCAATGCTACTGCCGAAGAAATATTCAGAACGTTAGAACGACGTTATGATACTGTTATCGATCATTCTGCCGATTTTTCAGCCCCTAGGCGATACACCGTCAAATTCCTGAAAGACGAGAATCTGGATGAAATGCTGAATATATTAGGAGATATAATCGGCTTTAGCTATCGGCAGAGTGGGAACAAAATAATAATAACCAAATAACAAAAAAACAGCCTATGAACAAAAAGAACCGGGAAGCAGCTTGAGACCCTCTTCCCAGTTCTGAAATGTCTATCCTCATTTAAACCGCGAAGTAAAAACGAAGTATCAACGTACAAATATAAAATAATGAATCGAATTAATGCGAATAAAAAGCCAGATAAGATGATCATTCTTTTGTTTTTTTCTATTCTGTCATTGACGGCTATTTCTCAAAATGCAGAAAAGAAAATTACAATTCAAAACAAAAATATCTCTTTAAAACAAGCCTTTGAGCAAATAGAACTACAAACAGACTATAGCATAGCTTACGAACAGTCAAACCTGAACCTGAAAAAGAGGCAATCATTGTCGCTAAAGTCCGCAAGTATAGAGAAGGCATTAACACAAATATTGAAAGGTACCGGATACACATACAAAATAAAGGGATATCATATTATTATCTCTCTGCTGGCCCAAAAAACAGATACAATCGACGAAAAAACACAAAAACTGACACAAACCATAAGAGGAATCGTAATCGATTCCAAAACCAATGTTCCGATAGAGTATGCCTCCGTCTATATATTAGGGGAACCTTCCTTGAACAGCTCCACAGATAGTCTTGGAAACTTCAGAATCGGCAATGTTCCTATTGGGCGCTACAATATCCAGGCGTCTTTTACGGGATATCACACAAGCATAATCAGTGAAGTATCCGTAACTTCATCCAAAGAAGTATATGTAGAAATCCCGATGGACGAGAATATCCAATACCTGGCAGAAGTCCTCGTGAAACCGGAAATAAAGAAAGACCGGACGATCAATCCTATGGCTATCACAGGCGGCCGTATGATCAGCATGGAAGAAGCCGGCAGATTTGCCAACGGCTTCGATGATCCTGCACGATTAAGTGCCGCTTTCGCAGGAGTAGCGGGAGACATCGGCACCAATGCCGTAGCCATTCGCGGAAACTCCCCGCAATTCACACAATGGAGGCTGGAAGGAATCGAAATACCTAATCCGACCCATTTTGCCGATTTGTCGGGATTAGGCGGAGGTTTCCTGTCAGCTCTGAGTACACAGGTGATCGGGAATTCGGATTTTTATAACGGAGCTTTTCCCGCAGAATATAACAATGTATTATCGGGTGTTTTCGATATGCACCTGCGCAATGGAAATAATCAAAAGTACGAACACGCTTTTCAAGTCGGACTAATGGGTATCGATCTGTCATCAGAGGGACCAATCAGTAAAAAACGAGGAAGTTCTTATCTCGTTAATTATCGTTTTTCTACTACATCACTGGCTTCCGGCAATGATCTGAACCTCAAATATCAGGATTTATCATTCAAGCTAAACTTTCCGACCTCCAAAGCCGGCACCTTTTCTATCTGGGGATTAGGTCTGATTGACAGGAACAAAGCTCCAATAGAGGAGCGTTCCAAATGGGAAACTCTGGGAGACCGGCAATCGGGAGAAAACAGGCTCGAAAAAATGGCAGGAGGGCTGGCACACAAGTATGTGATAAATGAAAACACGTATGTCCGTTCTTCTCTGTCTGCCACTTATTCCAAAGATCATACAGTGGTAGATCAACTAGCAGATGACAAACTAATCAGAGTAGGAGATATCCGGAACAGCAGGTGGGACTTCGTTTTTAATTCTTATCTGAATACGAAGTTCAGTCCGAGACATACTAACAGAACGGGAGTTACGATTACAAACCTTCACTATGATCTTGATTATCAGGTCAGCCGTTATTTCGGATTAAACAGACCTATGGAACAGATTTCAAAAGGCAATGGCGAAAGCACAGTCTTTTCGGCCTATAGCAGTTCGGTTATCAATCTGAATAATAACTGGGTCACCAGCTTAGGAGTAACAGCCCAATATTTTACTTTGAACAATAACTTATCCATCGAACCGCGGGTTGCCCTAAAATGGAAAATAAATCCGAAACATTCTTTGGCGTTAGCCTATGGGTTGCATAGTCGCAGGGAAAAGCTGGATTATTATTTTGTAGAAAAGGTCGTCAACGGCAAGAACCAGTCAAACCGATATCTGGATTTTTCCCGGGCACATCATGTCGGGATGACATACGACTGGAATATCAATCAAAACCTGCATTTAAAGATAGAGCCTTATTTCCAATATTTATTTCGCATACCAGTTGAAAAGAACTCCTCCTTCTCGGTCATTAACCATGAAGATTTTTATTTGGACAGAATCTTGACCAACACTGGTCAAGGCAGAAATTATGGAATAGACATCACGCTGGAACAATATATGAAAAATGGCTTTTACTATATGATTACAGGTTCTTTATTCAAGTCGAAATATAGGGGAGGAGACAATGTTTGGCGTAATACAAGACTGGATAAGAACTATCTGCTGAACTTGCTTGCCGGAAAAGAGTGGATGGTCGGTAAACTTAAACAAAACGTACTGAGTCTCAACGGACGTTTATTCTTTCAGGGAGGGGAACGTTACACACCCGTAAACGAAGAAAGAAGTCAGGCAGAGCATGACATCGTTTTTGACGAAACGAAAGCATACAGTAAAAGATTCAGTCCTTCCATAAACGGTGATGTTTCTGTCAGCTTTCGGATAAATAAGAAAAGAGTATCTCATGAGTTCTCATTGAAGATTCTGAATGTAGGTATGCGCACCGGAATGCACTTTTACCAATACAATGAAAAGACCCTTGAAATTGAAGAGAAAGAAGGAACAGGGTTAATTCCCAATATAAGTTATAAGATTTATTTCTAGACATACTAAAATCTCCAATGTCTTAAAGTAATCATTTTGCTCTGTCATTCAGACCTCTCATTACCAGGGGAGAATGTTCTGAATGACAGAGGCTCTTAAATACAATGACTTTCGGTAATTATGGTATAACAATCCGGAATATATATACTACCGACACCTCTAAATTCCAGTATATTTGTCGCATAAATAAATTAGTCATTAATTAATATGCGTATATTCAAAAAAATTAGAGCACGTATGATCATTGGAAGTATAATAAGTATAGCAGCGCTGTTGACCGTAGCAGTCGCACTCTTCATCAATCAGCCCAGTTTTGGAAGAACTCCCCGCGGTGATCGACTGGAAAGAGTAAAGCAGTCTCCTAACTACAAAAACGGAGCATTTCAAAACCTGCATGAAACAACATTAATGACTTCAGACAGAGGACGGTTTGAAGGCATCTTGGATTTTCTTTTTCGAAAAATAGAAGGGCTGAAACCCGAACAACCCGTAAAAGCAGTCAAGACTAATCTTCGGAAAATAGGGAAAGATGAAGAAGTATTGGTATGGTTCGGTCATTCCTCCTATCTGATACAGACGGGAGGAAAACGTATATTGGTAGATCCGGTATTCAGCATGGCTTCCCCTGTATCCTTCGTCAATAAAGCGTTTAAAGGTACCGATATTTATCAACCCGAAGATATGCCGGACATTGATTATCTCGTCATCAGCCACGATCATTGGGATCATCTGGATTATACTACGGTCAAGAAACTCAAAGACCGGATCGGAACAGTGATTTGTCCATTAGGAGTCGGTGAGCATTTTGAGTACTGGGGATTCGACAAAGAACGCATCACAGAGCTTGACTGGAATGAGGATGCCAATCTTAATAACGGTTTTATAGTTCATTGTCTGCCCGCCCGTCATTTCTCCGGTCGCGAACTATCTGCCAATCAGTCCCTTTGGGCTTCTTTCCTGTTCGAAACTCCTTCACGTAAAATATACATCGGCGGAGACGGAGGATATGATACACATTTCGCAGAGATCGGTAACCGTTTTCCGGATATTGACCTAGCCATTCTTGAAAATGGCCAATACAATGAAGAATGGAAACTTATTCATCTGATGCCGGAACACATTGCACAGGCAGCCAAAGATTTAAAGGCTAAGACATACCTGACTGTACATCATTCCAAATATGCATTGGCTAAACATCGCTGGGATGAACCTTTAAGGAATGCGGAAAACATGAGAGACATAGACTCTCTGAATGTACTGGTTCCGGAGATAGGAGAAAAGATAGAGCTGAAATAAGCCGATTATGCATATACTAAAAAAATCCTAATCAGTAATATTGGTATAACTTTCTGTAATTTATATACTGCAATAATCAATCACTCTGCTTAAATTTGCATCGGTTAAAAAGCATAAGATTCGATTCTGATGAAATTGAAAATAATTAAGATATAACTACTATAAATTGAAAATCTAATAAATTTATGTTGCGTACTATCAGACTTACAGCCGCAATCGTGTGTTTCACACTTATTACCCTGCTGTTCCTTGATTTCACAGGGACATTGCACACATGGTTCGGATGGCTGGCGAAAATTCAGTTCCTACCGGCAGTATTAGCCTTGAACATAGGTGTCGTGCTATTCCTTATTGTGCTCACATTACTATTCGGGCGTATTTATTGTTCGGTCATTTGCCCGTTAGGGGTATTTCAGGATGCTGTTTCATGGTTCTCCGGCAAACAGAAAAAGAATCGCTTCCGTTATTCTCCGGCTTTAAAATGGCTGAGATATGGTGTATTGGCTGTATTCATCCTTGCCTTGGTTGCCGGGCTGAATACTTTTGTCGTTCTACTGGCACCTTACAGTGCATACGGCCGGATGGTTTCCAGTCTGCTGGCCCCGGTATGGCAATGGGGAAATAATCTCTTGGCATATTTTGCCGAACGGGCAGAAAGCTATGCTTTCTATGAAGTGGATGTCTGGATGAAAAGTCTTTCAACACTGATCATTGCTGTGATTACACTTATTGTACTTTTTGTTTTGGCATGGCGTAACGGACGTACTTATTGCAATACCATTTGTCCTGTCGGCACCGTATTGGGATTCATATCACGATACTCCATCTTCAAGCCTGTGATCGATACTTCCAAATGTAATAGCTGCGGATTGTGCGCACGTAATTGTAAAGCATCCTGTATTAATACCAAAGCCCATGAAATTGATTATAGCCGTTGTGTCGCTTGTATGGATTGCCTGGGAAAATGTAAGCAAGGAGCTATTAAATATACCAGACGTATTCAAAAGAAAGAAGGAGTCAATACGGAAACGGTTAAAATAAAATCCGTGACCTCGGAACAGATTGACAATGCCCGTCGTAGTTTTCTTTCGGCATCGACTATTTTCGCCACTTCTACCATACTGAAAGCACAGGAGAAAAAGGTAGACGGAGGATTGGCAGCCATTGAAGACAAGAAGATTCCCAACCGGGAGAATCCGATTTATCCTCCCGGATCATTAAATGCACGCAACTTTGCCCAACATTGTACTGCCTGTCAGCTATGTGTCTCTGTTTGTCCTACTCAGGTATTACGTCCATCCGGTAATCTGGCAACTCTCATGCAGCCGGAAATGTCCTATGAGCGTGGTTATTGTCGTCCGGAGTGTGCCAAATGTGCGGAAGTATGCCCTACAGATGCCATTCATCTGACCAGCCTGGCAGAGAAATCCGCTATCCAAATCGGGCATGCTGTATGGATCAAGGAGAACTGCGTACCGCTGACTGATGGAATGGAATGCGGCAACTGTGCCCGCCATTGTCCGGCAGCCGCTATTCAGATGGTAGCTTCCGATCCCGAAATAGCGGACTCACCGAAGATTCCGGCAATCAATGTCGAACGGTGTATTGGTTGCGGTGCTTGCGAGAATCTTTGTCCATCCCGTCCTTTCAGTGCCATTTACGTGACCGGACATCAGATGCACAGAATTGTATGATTTAAATCAGAACAAGATTATGGAAGAAAAAAATAAGAAAGACATAAACAGAAGAGATTTTATCAAAATCGTAGGTATCAGTGCGGCTACATCGACAGCGATACTATACGGATGCTCGTCAAAAGGCACTTCTTCATCAAGCAGTGCATCGGCAGAAGGGGAAATTCCTACCGATAAAATGACTTACCGCACGTCTCCAACAACAGGCGACCGCGTGTCACTTTTAGGATACGGCTGTATGCGCTGGCCTCTCAAACCGGCTCCCGACGGTAAGGGTGAAGTGGTCGATCAGGATGCAGTGAACGGATTAATCGATTACGCCATCGCTCATGGAGTAAACTATTTCGATACATCTCCGGCCTACGTACAAGGTTTTTCTGAGAAATCCACAGGAATTGCGCTAAGCCGTTATCCACGTGATAAATACTTCATTGCTACCAAACTATCCAACTTCTCTCCGGATACATGGTCACGCGAAGCTTCCCTCAAAATGTATCATAAATCTTTTGCAGACCTTCAGGTGGACTATATCGATTATATGCTGCTTCATGGCATCGGTATGGGTGGAATGGATGCCCTTAAAGGACGATATCTGGATAATGGAATGCTTGACTTTTTGATAAAAGAACGTGAAGCAGGTCGCATCCGCAATCTCGGATTTTCCTATCATGGCGACATCGAAGTATATGATTATCTGCTTTCCCGACACGATGAGATAAAGTGGGATTTCGTACAAATACAGCTTAACTATGTGGACTGGAAGCATGCGAAAGAGACAAATGCCCGGAATACCGATGCCGAATATCTGTATGGTGAGCTACATAAAAGGGGGATTCCATCCATTATCATGGAACCGCTTTTGGGAGGTCGCTTGTCTAAACTGAATGACAATCTGGTGGCACGCCTCAAACAACGCCATCCGGAAAGTAGCGTAGCTTCATGGGCTTTCCGCTTTGCCGGAACGTTCCCCGATATATTGACTGTATTAAGCGGTATGACATATATGGAACATTTGCAGGATAACCTGCGTACTTATTCTCCATTAGAACCGCTGACTGACGAAGAGATGGATTTTCTGGAAGACACGGCACAGTTAATGCTGAAGTATCCTACCATCCCTTGCAATGACTGCAAATATTGTATGCCATGTCCGTATGGTCTGGATATTCCGGCTGTCTTATTACATTATAACCGTTGTGTCAATGAAGGCAATGTTCCTAAAAACGGACAGGATGAGAATTATGTCAAAGCCCGCCGGGCATTTCTTGTAGGATATGACCGCAGTGTACCTAAACTCCGTCAGGCTAGTCATTGCATCGGATGTAATCAATGCGTACCTCACTGTCCTCAAAACATAGATATACCCAAAGAACTGCACCGGATTGACCAATTTGTAGAACAACTGAAACAAGGAACCTTATAATGGAAGAATTAATCAACTTATTACACTCGGGAGGATATTCCTGTGTGATTGCCAATGGAGACAACATACGTACCTTTACCCAACGTGGCGTAGCGGATTTATATGATTTGCTGACACAGGAACCGGATTTCCTGAAAGGAGCTTCGATAGCCGACAAAGTAGTAGGGAAGGGGGCTGCCGCCCTCATGATTTTGGGAGGTATCCGGGAACTTCATACAGACATCATCAGTTCGAAAGCGTTGGATTTATTACGAAGCTCGGATATAAAAGTCCATTTCGTACAAGAAGTACCTTTTATATGGAATCGTGATCACACAGGCTGGTGTCCGGTAGAAACGATGTGTAGCGAAAAAGAATCAGCAGAAGCCATATTGCCGCTGATTCGTGATTTCCTCGAAAAAATAAGAAGTGGTAAAAAGTTGCAGGAGAAATAAAAGCGCAAAACAGAATATGAAAACAAATACAGTTTGTTTGTTTTTGTTCGGCAGCCTGCTTTCCATTTCAGGAATGGCACAACCCGGAAAAGACAGCACACAAGTCAAAAGAAACTATACTATCGACGAAGTCGTAGTTACCGGAACACGGAACGAGACGGATATTCGTCACCTTCCCATGACTATTTCAGTAGTAGGAAGACAACAAATAGAGAAGAGATATGAACCTTCGCTTTTGCCGCTATTGACGGAACAGGTTCCCGGATTCTTTACTACCAGCCGTGGTATCATGGGATATGGTGTGTCCACAGGTGCGGCAGGTGGCATGAGTCTGCGTGGTATCGGAGGCAGTCCGACGGCAGGTTTATTGGTTTTGATCGATGGACATCCGCAATATATGGGATTGATGGGACACCCGATTGCGGATGCATATCAGTCTATGTTGACAGAGAAAGTGGAAGTCTTGCGCGGCCCTGCCTCTGTACTCTATGGCTCGAATGCAATGGGCGGAGTAATCAATATAGTCACCCGCAAACAGCAGGATGAGGGAGTAAGAACGAATATGCAGGTAGGGTATGGCTCATACAACACTTTGCAGACGGAATTTTCCAACCGTGTAAAGAAAGGACGTTTCAGCAGTATCGTTACCGGTTCTTACAATCGTACGGACGGACATCGTCCCGATATGGAGTTCGAACAATATGGAGGATACGCGAAGTTAGGATATGATTTCAGCTCTTCCTGGAAACTCTGGGGAGATGTAAATGTAACCCATTTCAATGCTTCCAATCCGGGAACGATACAAGTTCCACTTATCGACAATGATTCGCGTATTACACGTGGTATGACCTCGCTTGCCTTGGAAAACCATTATGAGAAGACATCAGGAGCTTTGAGCCTTTTCTATAATTGGGGACGGCATAAAATCAATGACGGATATAAAACAGGAGAACAGCCGCAAACATCACACTTTAATTCAAAAGACAAGATGCTCGGCATTTCCTGGTATCAGAGTGCTACGTTCTTTACAGGCAATCGTCTGACGGTAGGATTTGACTATCAGCACTTCGGAGGGGAATCATGGAACAAAGTCTTGGCTACCGGAGAGCGGAAACCGGGAGTAGACAAGCAAATGGATGAATTTGCAGGATATGTCGATTTCCGTCAGGATATAAATAGCTGGTTGTCATTGGATGCGGGTGTTCGTGTAGATCATCACTCTCATGTAGGTACTGAATGGATTCCACAGGGAGGACTGGCTTTTCATCTTCCCAAAAGTGCAGAACTTAAAGCGATGGTGAGCAAAGGATATCGCAACCCTACTATTCGGGAAATGTATATGTTTGCTCCTGCCAATCCGGAACTGAATCCGGAAAAACTGGTCAGTTATGAACTTTCCTATTCTCAACGATTATTGGAAGGAGCCTTATATTACGGACTGAACCTGTACTATATTAACGGTGACAATATTATTATGAGCAATGGCTTGATACCTCCGCTGAACGTCAATTCCGGAGAAATAGAAAACTGGGGAATTGAAGCGAATATCGGTTATCGGTTTAATTCTCATTGGAATGTGAATGCCAACTATAGTTGGTTGCACATGGAAAACCCGGTTCTCGCCGCTCCTGAACACAAATTGTATGTCGGAGCAGACTATACCGCAGGTCGCTGGACTGTATCGACAGGAATGCAATATATTAAAGGACTTTACACTTCTGTAATCGTTAATAATAAAGGCACCGAGCAACAGGATAGTTTTGTTTTATGGAATCTGCGAGGAAGTTATCGTATTTGTAATTTTGCCAACATCTTTGTGAAAGGTGAAAACCTGTTGGCACAACGTTACGAAATAAATACAGGGTATCCCATGCCCAAGGCAACATTTATGGGTGGTATTAATTTGAATTTCTAAAAGAATAAAGATATGGAAACAACAGTAAAACTCTATTCACTGAATTACAGTAATGTGAAGACCTATTTGGCAACCTCGTTATTCATCGTTGGCAATATCCTTTTTCCCAGACTCTTTCATCTCATTCCACTAGGTGGATTAACCTGGCTGCCTATTTATTTCTTCACTCTGATCGGTGCTTACAAATATGGCTGGAAGGTCGGTTTGCTAACTGCTATCTTGTCTCCAGTCATAAATTCTTTGCTCTTTGGTATGCCAGTGCCCGCAGTATTGCCTGCCATTCTATTGAAATCCGTATTATTAGCAATCGCCGCCGGATGGGCTGCGCAACGCTTCGGACGCATTTCTATCCCTGTATTAGCAGGAGTAGTCTTGTTTTATCAGATCATCGGCACATTGGGAGAGTGGATGTATATAGGAAATTTCTACAAAACTGTTCAGGATTTCCGCATCGGTATTCCCGGAATGTGCCTGCAAGTATTAGGAGGTTATTTGTTTATTAAATACTTGATATGCAAATAATATTCCTATTTATTGAATAGATAAGAGGTAGCTTCTTCTACAAGGGAAAAGCTACCTCTTATCTATACTTATTTTATTTATCCGAATCGTCCTGAGAGGTATCATCTTCAATAATAGCGGAAGAAGTACCATATTCCTTAGCATACTGGCTTGGACTCATTTTATATTCTTTCTTGAATACTTGTCGGAAATATTTGGACTCTGAAAATCCACATAGTTCTGAAACTTCAGTAATATTATGCTTGCCTTCTTTTAGCAACTGTACAGCACGTTTCAAACGGACTGATTTTATAAGCTCTTGGGGAGAGAGATCTGTCAGTGCTTTCAGTTTACAATAAAAGCTGGTGCGACTCATACCATGCAAATCATTGAGCACTTCAACGGAAAAAGCGGCATTATCAATATTATCCTCAATACTCTTCTTCACATCCGATATAAATTTCCAATCAAGGCTATTCATTCCATTCGCCAATGGTGTCATGACTTTGGTATCTTCTATTTCCAGATTGGCATATCTGCTACGCAACAGTGCACGGTTTGCCAATAAATTAGCAACACTTGCTTTCAGAATTCTTACGCTGAATGGTTTTACAATATATTCATCAGCGCCAATATGAAGCCCATCCAATATATTCTGCTCTTCTCCTAAAGCAGTGAGTAACAATACCGGAATATGAGATGTTTCTATATCATTTTTAATGGCAATACACAGTTCATCACCCCGCATTTCCGGCATCATAATGTCGGAAAGAATAAGCTCTGGCCAAAATTCTTTTGCAATGATCAATGCTTCCTTACCATTACCGCAAGCCTGCACATTATACATTGGTGATAATGAATTGACCAGATAAGCGCGTAGTTCATCATTATCCTCAACAATAAGAATACGTTGCAGATTCTCATCGTTTGTCTTTACAGCCGCTTCAGATATAATTGGAGCATCCAATACTACTTCCTGTCTGCCGGGTTTCTCCGGATCTATCAGATTCGAATGACGGAAATGCTTATTACCCTTCGGGAAAACAATAGTGATAGTGGTACCTTGTTGTTCAATGCTCTCTATATTTATCTTACCACTATGAAGACTCACTAATTTTCCAACTAGTTTTAGTCCGATTCCACTACCAGTTATCTTTGCGTTAATAGCATTCGTACCCCGAAAGTGCATCTTAAGTAATTTGTTCTGTTCGTTTGCCGGAATGCCTATTCCCGTATCTTTGACTTCCAGCCTCCAGGATTCTTTAGTCTCAGAAACAAATATGCTGACCATTCCATTTTCAGGTGTATATTTCAACGCGTTGGATACCAGATTCTTTAAGATAGAATCCATCTTATCTTTATCGAACCATACATTCAGATAATTAAAGTCACTTTTGTATGTAAAGTCAATATGCTTGATGTTAGCATACGAACAAAAACTATTATAGATTTCATTCATATACGTATTCAGTTCATATTCGGAAATATGCAATTCAGAAGAATAAACATCTGCCCGCTCGAAATTAATTAAGTTAGTACTCAGCCGTAAAAGGGCATTTACATTTCTCAATGCCGTGTTTATACGCTGCGAACCGATCTCTGTCAATGTTTCCTCTTCAACAAATTCTTCTAAAGGAGCCTTTATCAAAGTAAGAGGAGTACGGATATCATGAGCAGTGTTTATAAAGAAATGTGTCTTTTCATCTGATATCTTTTTCTGCTTTTTCAGAATCATAATCCGGAAAGCAATACCGAATAGAAACGCAATCACAAGTATATAAATGAATATAGCCCATCCGCTAAACCATACAGGCTGCGCTATTATTATTTCGACCTGCCGTTCTTCGAAAACAATACTAGGCTCTTCTTTAGATATAGCACGCACATAAAGTTTATAGTTGCCAGGGCTTAAATTGGTGAAACGAATCAGACTATTACTGTTCAATTGCACCCATTCATTATATGAAGAACCTTCCAGTCTCCAATAATATACAGAATGGGAAGGAAAATCATAATTGATAGAAGAAACCCGGAATGAAAAGGTATTCTGACCGTATTTCAGCTTCAATACATCTGTTTTATCAATATCTTTCTCCAGAGGAGAGTCCTTATCCCCCGGATAAATAGGCTGATAAGAAATATGAAAATCGCTGAATATCATTTTTGAGTATTCATAATCCGGTAACTTGATGCCTGCGGGAAATTCAACAGCACCATCAACGCTTCCGAAAACAAAACTTTTATTTTTGCGTAAAACGCCGGAAGTAGCGTTGAAACAGGCCGACATCATTCCTTGCTCTCGACTCCAGTTGTGGAATGATCTTTTCTCCGTAGAAAAGCTGGTGATTCCGCTTTCCGTACTCATCATTATCTGTCCATCCATTTCCGGAAGAATAGTATAGATATTATTGGAAACAAGTGCCGAATTATCGGCATAATAGTGTTCGAAACTCCTATTTTTAGGATTATATATAAGTACTCCCGAACCATTTGTACCGATGTACAGTGATCCATCATTTGCCTGATAAAGCGTATTGATGTAAGTCGACTCCACAGGCATTAAAATATACTGATACTCACCAGAGTTTCGATCAAGCAGAAATAGTCCTGTGGCAGTTCCCACCCACATAGAATTGATATCCTTTTCCTCAATAGCTGTAACAGTATTTACTCCAGGATACAGACGGACAGTATTCTTTCTCGGATCAATACACTTTAGATTGTAATATCCTCCCGACCATATATACCCTTTTGAATCTTTAATCATATCCCGTATATATTTATCTGGTCGTATGTTGACAGAACTAAGCAGGAAAGGCGAGAAATACTCTACAGCCAATGTCTTCTTATTAATCTTATAAATGCCCGACGTATATCCTCCTGCCCAGATAATGCCCGGCGAAACTTCACACAAAGTGATGAAAATATGATTTTTGTCTTTCAGTTGCTTATCAAAAGAACTTAAGAAAGAATGCCATTGACCTGTTTTGGAATCATGGAAACTGATCCCATTGCTTGTTCCAAACCATAAGTCACCTTCACTATCTTCAATGACCGCATGAACCTGATCATTGACAATAGACTGTTTATTACCGATAGAATGTTTTATCCAATGATAATTCTTATAACGGGGATCGACTACCGTAATCCCTGCCGGATAATTGGCAAGCCAGATTCGTTTTTCTTTATCAATATAAATATCCGTAATGTTATTTCCATTCATTTCATTATAACTTTCATAGTTTGCTACAATGTATGGAGAAGTTTCACAGGTATTTACATCTATTTTGTGTACTCCCATTCCCTCTGTGGCAACTAAAAGTTCCTTTTCATTCAGCGGTCTGATATGAGTGATACTTACATCACCCAAAGCAGTATCTGGCTTGATAATTTGTTGAGTTGACATATCATAAGCAAAAGTACCATCACTGAAAGTACCAATAAAGAGCCTTTGGAGTTGTCGGTGATAATAAAGCCCGTTTATTTGCGTATAGACATTATCAAGCGTTTCAAAAGGAATAATATGCAAAGCTCCTTTATTTAACTGAGTATACCGGACCCCCATTTCTGTTGCCACAAAGAAATGGGTATCATCTGCCTGCTCTACTACTGTGATATTCTCATCCAATACATTAGGAAACTGTAAAGTCTGTGCTGTTTCCGTATTATACAACAAGATAGAATCATTGCTGCACAACCAAATATTACTGTTACGATCCAAATAACCGTAGCTGATAACATCAGTGGCTTCCGGCAATTTGTAAATCATCTTAAAACGGTCATATTTCTCTTCATACTGAAAGATACGTCCTTTTCTTCCAATCACCCATATTCCCCCTTTTTTATCTGCATACAGCCATCCGAGATCTATGTCCGAATTTAGCTCCCTGTTTGCTTCAATTAATTTATAGTGTTTTATATCCTGACCGTTGTATCGGTCCATACCTTCGTTGGTGAGAAACCACATATATCCCTGACGATCTTTCTGAATATTGTATATTCTCCGGTTACTTAAACCATCCTCTACTCCAATATATTTGTATGTTTGTCCATATGCCATCAACGGCAACAAAAATAAAAATAGTATAATATTCCTCATATAGATGTTTACATTTAAAGTAGTACTATAGCCTATCTCCAAATAATAGTTAACAAAATAAATAAAAAAGGACGAGATAATCAAGTAAAATGTTCAACAAAAAACATTTTATTTCCATAGTTAATTATTCGTTGGCTGAAATATTATAGTTTTGAGTAATTATTGTTTAAAATCTGCAACTAAAAGTATATCTGTCAACTGAGTTTTCGTTTATAAACCCATATACTTAATGCAAAATAAACAATCACCTGAATCCATAAAGTAATGTATTCAAGTTGGATATCAGCCATACTTGCCCCCATTGAGTTCAACTTCACAAAGGCAAGTGTAGCAGGTGCTGCCGGAAAAATATAATGAGCAGCTTTCCAATACCAAGGCATTAGCTCCATCGGATAGGAAACACCGGAAAGAAAAATCAGTCCTACCGAGAAAAATGCAATCATAAGCAATGGTGCTTCCGAATCAGTGAAATATCGGGAGGCTGCCAGCCCCAGAAAAGAAGTCGCCAGCAAGTAGGGGATCATCATCAATACAATATACAATCCGTTTCCAATATTGGGAATACTAAAGAAATGAGGAAGCAACCCTAATAGAAAGAATGAAAAAACAGCATACAAACTACAGTAGACAAACGTTTTCCCTGCTACAATACGTATAGCGACTGCCCAGCTTTTTCCGAAAGGAGTATAGGCAAGGATACCTTTTGTCATATGTTCTTCTCCGGTCAGCATACCTATGACCATCAGTAATGTCTGAAAAATAATAATGACCATAACGGCCGGAATCAGATAAGACCCATATCCTTCCGTATAGTTATAGAGTGCAGTTCCCGCTACATTTACAGGCTTTGCCATAGCTACCGCCAATAATCCCTGAGGAGGCAGAAAGACTGCTCCGTCCGGACGATATTTGTCATTGATAGCCAGCATCACACGTGAAGAAGCTCCTTGTAAGGCTTCAAAATAGAGAAAAGCATCGGTAGTGGCATACAGAGAAAACACAGCTTCATCTCCACGAAATACCCGTTCCTCAAAATCATGAGGGAGATATAAAATACCTTGTACTTTTCCAGCTTTCATCCATTCCTTAGCTTCGTGATAATCCATAGCCTGATCATAAATTTCCGCTTGAGGCGTAGCATCCAGCCAGCGGATGAAATTACGGCTCAACTCGCTATGTGAGTTATCGACTACGGCAACCGGAACATCCGTTACAATATTGGGGGCATACATATAATTATAGAGTAATCCGTACACGAAGATTCCACCCATCAGTACCAGTAATACAGCATAGCTGGTACTGATAGCCCAATATTCACGTCGGATGATGAACGATAACTGTTGTAACTTATTTAATTTTTTCATATTTATGACTTTCTATGGCACGTTTCAGATGAGGAAGCAACACAAAAGCCAGCAACGGAAAGATACATAGTATCACAACCGATGGCCAAAGGTAGATAAAACCACTCCCTCCGTAGAGCATATTTTGCATCATTTCTGTAAAATGCCGGACAGGAAAAAGATAGGAGGCATCTCGTACCAAAGGATACATATTGGTCACCGGAAAAGTGACACCGGATAAAGTAGCTCCCAAAGAGCCGACCATGGAAACAATACTTATGATGAGAGAGATAGCCGGAAATAGCGAAAACAGGAATAATCCCAAGGCCTGCGTTGCCACGACAAAAAGCGCTGTCAGCATATTCATCAATAACCAGCTTCCTTGAAAAGGAATATGCAGAATGCCAAACATCACATAATTTGCCAGCCATCCTATCAGAATAAAGATAATAGTGTAGGGGAGTAGTTTTCCCAAAACAGCCGTTACCATATTTCCTTTGGCAACAAACAGCCATTCATCGGCAGTGCGAAATTTAATCTCAATTCCGACTGCATATACAGTAATGAGTAAAATCAATACCTGAAACAAGACGAAGAAAAACGGTTGGCTCAGATAAACCGAATAATCCAGACTTGGATTGTATATAGGGTGATTGCTGGCTTGTACGGGCAACAGGAATGTAGTGATCTTGTCTTGTTCCACTCCGAGAGCGACAGCTTGCATCACAATGGGAGAGAGCGACACAGGAGCCAGCGACGTTTCGAAAGCAGCCATCAATTCGCCGCCTACCGAAAGCAACGCATAATGATAATAATAGGAGAGAGTCGCATTCTTTCCCGAAATAGCATCTTGCTCAAATTTTGGAGGAATGGAGAGATAGCCATAAATTTCCTTCTTCTGTACGGCCTTTCGGGCAGCTTCCTCATTCACAAAATGCCTTGTCACTTTAAATGTTGGCACAGCAGATATATTTCGGGCGATTGCTCGTGAAGAGGCAGTATTGTCCTGATCGACAATACCGATGGGAATGTTTTCCATCTGCCCGTTGCCGAAGATAGTTGCCATGAAGAAAAGGGTAAATAGCGGCAGGATGATACACACACCAAAATAAAGGCGTCGTGAAGTCATCCGTCGCCACTCCCTGAGCAGCACGGAACGAAAAGGAGAATATGTTTGTGATGAACTCATTCTATCATTCATTTAATGTCAGTAATACGGACATACCGGGGCGCAGGTCATCAACTTTCTGAGTGGGACGGGCATGAATCTCGAAGGTTCGTAAGTCATAACTTCCGGTCTGCTTCGTTGATTTCCAAGTAGCAAAACTTCCTAACGGACTGATATAATAGATTTTAAACTCAATACCTTTTTTATTAATAGCAGGCACATCCGCAACAAAGGTGCCCTCCATCTTAAATTGTGGCATCAAATCCTCACGTACATTGAGTACTACATGAATATCGTCCATGACAACCAGGTTCATAATAGGAGTTCCCGGCGCAACCAATTCCCCACGTTTAGGAAAGATGGTAGCTATCTGACCGTTTTCAGGTGCTGTCAGCCGGGCGTCGACCAATAGTGCCGAAACTTCTTCCACCGTACTTCTGGCAGCATTCACCATACTGGCGGCAGATTCTTTATCTTCTTTCTGTGCACCGTCTACCGCCATCTGATATTGTTCATAGGCTGCCCGTTCGGCTGCAACAGCAGCTTTATACATAGCTTCCACTTCATCTTTCCGCTGGGAAGTGACAACACTGTCTTTATATAAGGTAAGAATACGGTTATAAGTTGTTTTAGCCAGTGTAAGATCACTTTTTGTTTTGTTCCATAGTTGCAACGCGGTAGCAACAATCTGTCGACGGGTACCGGCATCTATTTTCTTATTCTGCTGTACGGCTACTTGCTCCAATGCATTCACCTGCTGATACTTGGCATGTATTTCGGGGCTGTTGATTACAACGAGAGTATCTCCTTGGCGTACCCAGTCACCTTCCTGAACCAAAAAGGTATCGATACGTCCAGGAAGTTTCCCGCTAATACGGATTTCTGTCGCTTCTGCCTGCCCTTGCAGGACGAGCGGTTGTTTGTGCATCAAGATTATTCCTAGAGCAGTAAAAATACCGACTGCCAGCATAATAATGACGAATGCCCATGAAAGGGTTCTACTAGTTGGTTTCATTGTTTGTTACGGTTTAGGTTGATAGTTTACAAATTGTTCCGGTGTGCCGCAGAGTGAAAGAAGATTCATCAATGCCACATCATATTCATAATATGCTGCCAGACGAGCCACTTTTACGTTGGCAAGCATGGTTTCAGCATCAATCACTTCGGTAGAAGTTGCCATCCCTTCAGTAAAGGATTTCTTTCGGATACGTACCAGTTCTTCACTTAGTTCGATGGTCGCATTCAGTGCTTTTACGTTATCCTGAGCTTTCTCCAATTGTGTATAGAGTTTATCCACTCCGACAGCAAGATCATCGCGTGCTTTCATTTTCCCTAAAGCCAGCGTTTGCTGGGTTAGTTTTGATTGCCGGATCTTCTTTTCCCGATCCAATCCGTCAAAGAGATTCCATGTAAAGCCAATTCCCACCATGGTACGCGGCAGTAAATTGCTTTGAATGCCATGCGAATAGAGGGTCTGTTTTCCAAAAAGGGCTATATTCGGCAAGTATCCGCTTTGGGCAATCCGTACTTCCTGTTTAGCGATATGTTCTTGCAGCTGCAGTTGATTAAGCATATAGTTTCCGCTGTTGACCGACATATCAAAAAGCATTTTGGGTGGTAACGAATCATTCATGAAAAGGGGAGAAGTAGGAACGATATTCTCATCCGTATCTTTTTTATTCAACAAAACTTTCAAGGCACTCTGCACCACTGTTTCTTCCTTTCGTGCAGCTTCCAATGCCCGTTTTGCTTCATCCATATTCACTTGTGCAAACAGTCGTCCTGCTTTGTCTATCATTCCGGCAGCTTCCAGTTTCAAAGCATTTTCATAATGCTTCTGCAGACCTTTATATGTTTCTTCACGTACCGCTATGACCTGTTGTGCCAACCGCAGACCATAATAACTTTCTGCCAACAGGTTTTGCTGGCTTGCAGCAGTCTGTGCACGATTCTCTCGCGCCAGATCCACCATTGTCCGACCAATATTTGTTGCACGAAATCTTTTTCCTCCGGAAAAGAGCACCCATTCTGCCGACAGATCAACAGTCGTCAAGTTTCTCGGAGTTAGTGGAAAGACAAGAGTATTGGCTCCTATTTTATCCAGAACAGCTGAGATTATCTGGTCATCCGGAATAATTGAATGTACAAAGTCTTTTGCCGGATCAGTAAACTGAGACAATGGCTGCTTCACTTCTATCTTCTCGGACATATGCACAAATGCACCTGTAGACTGCAAGGTAGGATACCAAAAAGCATTGAGCTTATCACGTTCTGCCTTGGCAATCTCTATCCCCTTATCAGCTATCTTCAAGCTCTGATTTCCCTGATTAAGCAGGTGCAACGATTCTTCGAAACTTAGCGGTGTCTGTGCATTTGTCTGAATGACGAAAAAACACAAAGCCCATAGTACAAAAAGTATCTTATTTTTTTTCATGCTGGTTAGGTTAAATCTAAAATTGAGACTTTCTAACAGATGAGAGGACGGGTTTGTTCACTTTGGCAAACAGAGAAAGAATCTTAAAAAAATGTTCTATATTTAAGATTACACAAAGAATAGCCCCATACATATTTCATCAAACAGCAGAAATTATGCATAAAAACGCATAATAATATACAGAATTTCAATATATTTTTGCATATATATTATCAGATTATACAGAAAAAGAACGTTATTTAAGCTATTTCCTTTTAAAGGAACGGATTACTTGGTTTTAAACCAACGGGACGTTGGTCGGTGAGGAACGTTCTGCTCCTTTAAAAGGAACGAATAAAACACAAGTAAAACAGGTCATTTGTTTTGGATACGACTAATATCTCAATCATTTTAATCTTTCAGATTGAATCAGTTAGTAGCCATTCTATTAACTTATTGTTAGTATAGGCAGATAAAATCACGCATATTGATAAGAATTAAATCCAATAATATTAAGTTTTGAAAATATCTGATTAGAAATCCAGAGGATTTTATCGAATCATTTTATTTCTATCTGTATATTTTAAATTGTACAGCAATCGAATATACGATTTTTCATATCCGATTCTTTTTTTCATCTGGAATAGAAATTATATTATAGATTTTCCTCTGCTAAAATTTGAAGAAATTTATTTGAGATATAAAAATTATGTTTACCTTTGCATCAACATTTCATAAGGCTTTTATGAAAGATACAAGTTGCGGTAGTAGCTCAGTTGGTAGAGCATTAGCTTCCCAAGCTAAGGGTCACGAGTTCGAGTCTCGCTTACCGCTCCATTATAAAACAGGTAGTCAGACAATGACTATCTGTTTTTATATTTTTACAAGAGTTCTTTTAACTCATTTTCTTGATATTTTATGTATCAGATAAATACGATAAAGTCCTAGAAAAGTGACTATAATAGTAACTATAAATAGGTAAATCAGTCACATAAGGCGGTATAAAGAAAATAATGCAAGAAGAATAGGGCAGTTCGTTCCTTTTTCGTATTTTTGCACCCTGTTTTAACATCCAAGAAAACTTAAATAGAAAAATATAATGGCAAAAGAACTGAAAGACCTTACCAAACGTAGCGAAAACTACTCACAGTGGTATAACGATTTGGTGGTAAAAGCAGATTTGGCAGAACAGTCTGCCGTACGCGGATGTATGGTGATTAAGCCTTACGGATACGCAATTTGGGAAAAGATGCAACGTCAACTGGACGATATGTTCAAGGAAACAGGACACGTGAATGCTTATTTCCCGTTATTAATTCCAAAATCATTCCTGAGCCGCGAAGCAGAACACGTAGAAGGTTTCGCTAAAGAATGTGCCGTAGTGACTCATTACCGTTTGAAAAATGCAGAAGACGGCTCTGGCGTAGTAGTAGACCCTGCTGCCAAATTGGAAGAGGAACTGATTATTCGCCCTACATCAGAAACAATCATCTGGAATACATATAAAAACTGGATTCAGTCTTATCGTGACCTGCCTATTCTTTGTAATCAGTGGGCAAACGTTTTCCGTTGGGAAATGCGTACCCGTCTTTTCCTGCGTACTGCCGAATTCCTGTGGCAGGAAGGACACACCGCTCATGCCACACGCGAAGAAGCAGAGGAAGAAGCGATTAGAATGCTGAATGTATACAGCGAATTTGCTGAGAAATACATGGCTGTTCCGGTAGTGAAAGGTGTAAAATCCGCTAACGAACGTTTTGCCGGTGCACTTGATACCTATACCATCGAAGCTATGATGCAGGATGGAAAAGCATTGCAAAGCGGTACATCTCATTTCCTTGGACAGAACTTTGCCAAGGCATTTGATGTTCAGTTTGTGAATAAGGAAAATAAGATGGAATATGTATGGGCAACTTCATGGGGTGTTTCTACCCGTTTGATGGGTGCTCTGATTATGACTCACTCCGATGATAACGGTCTGGTATTACCTCCACATCTGGCTCCGATTCAGGTAGTAATCGTTCCTATCTATAAGAACGACGAACAACTGAAACAAATCGACGCGAAAGTGGAAGGCATTGTTGCCAAACTGAAAGCACTAGGCATTTCTGTGAAATATGACAATGCGGACAACAAACGTCCGGGCTTCAAATTCGCAGATTATGAATTGAAAGGTGTCCCTGTTCGTCTGGTGATGGGAGGACGTGACCTCGAAAACAATACAATGGAAGTAATGCGCCGTGATACACTGGAAAAAGAAACTGTGACTTGCGATGGCATCGAAACATACGTTCAAAAACTGCTCGAAGAAATTCAGGCAAATATCTACAAAAAAGCATTGGATTACCGCAATTCTAAAATCACGACAGTAGATACTTACGAAGAATTTAAAGAGAAAATCGAAGAAGGCGGCTTTATCCTGGCTCATTGGGACGGAACAACCGAGACTGAAGAAAAGATTAAAGAGGATACAAAAGCAACGATTCGTTGTATCCCATTCGATTCGTACGTTGAAGGTGATAAAGAACCGGGAAAATGTATGGTAACGGGCAAACCTTCTGCCTGCCGCGTCGTTTTTGCACGTTCTTATTAAAAACACATATCTATTTCAATAGTAAAAGAGTCAGATTTTCAAAGTTGAGAATCTGACTCTTTTTTTATCCATTTCAGTTTTATTTCAGAAATATCCCTTTTCTTTGTAGACAGTAATAAAGAAAGGAGAAGATTTTATGAAGATATTAATTGTAGAAGATGAACCCTCTTTAAGAGAATTGATACAACGTTCGTTGGAAAAAGAACGTTATGTCGTAGAGACGGCTGGAGACTTCAACAGTGCATTATACAAAATAGAAGATTACGACTATGATTGTGTCTTACTGGATATTATGCTGCCGGACGGGAGCGGTCTTGACCTTCTCGAACGTTTGAAAGCTCTCCACAAACGGGAAAATGTGATTATTATCTCTGCCAAAGATTCGCTGGAAGACAAAGTACTGGGACTGGAATTAGGAGCTGACGATTATTTGCCGAAACCATTTCATCTGGCAGAATTAAATGCACGGATCAAAAGTGTGATCCGTCGGAATCAACATGATGGAGAAATCTATATCCGTCAGGGAAATGTAAGGATAGAACCCGACAAATACCGGGTGTTTGTCAACGAACAGGAGCTGGAACTGAACAGAAAAGAATATGATATCCTGCTTTATTTCATAAATCGTCCCGGCCGTCTGGTCAATAAAAACACACTCGCAGAATCGGTATGGGGAGACCACATCGATCAAGTGGATAACTTTGACTTCATTTATGCACAAATCAAAAATCTTCGCAAAAAATTGAAGGATGCAGAAGCAAATATTGAAATCAAGGCCGTTTATGGATTCGGCTATAAACTGATTGTAGAATAATCGAAACCAGAAAGGATCATCCATGAAACTTATATATTATATCATTTTTCGCATCACCCTCGCCCTGACTCTTATCCTGACTGTCTGGGCAGTCTTTTTCTATGTTACGATGATTGACGAAGTCAACGATGAAGTGGATGATTCACTGGAAGACTATTCGGAAACAATCATTATCCGCGCATTGGCAGGAGAGGAGCTTCCCTCCAAAAATAATGGTTCCAATAATCAATATTATCTGAAAGAAATAACCAAAGAATATGCAAAGAGCCGGGAAGATATCCAATATAAAGACTCCATGGTATACATTGTAGAAAAAGAGGAAACAGAACCGGCACGTATTCTGACCACTATCTTTAAAGATGACGAAGACCGTTATTACGAATTGACCTTATCCACTCCCAGCATCGAAAAAGATGATTTGAAAAGTGCGATTCAAGTCTGGATTATTTTCCTGTATGTAGCTCTGTTACTTTGTATCATCATCATATCCGTATGGGTATTTTATCGTAATATGCGACCGCTGTATATACTACTTCATTGGTTGGACAGCTATCAGACCGGAAAGAAAAACAAACCTCTGAAAAACGATACACGGATCACGGAATTCCGCAAACTGAATGATGCGGCCACCCGTTACGTAGAGCGGACAGAACAAATGTTCGAACAGCAGAAGCAGTTCATTGGAAACGCCTCACATGAAATTCAGACACCGCTTGCCATCTGCCGCAATCGGTTGGAAATGCTGATGGAAGACGATTCTTTGTCCGAGAAACAGCTTGAAGAGTTGATGAAAACCCATCAGACACTAGAATATATCACCAAACTAAACAAATCCCTATTGCTACTATCAAAAATAGATAACGGTCAGTTCACTGACACCAAAGAGGTAGACTTAAACGTACTCCTCAGGCAATATCTGGAAGACTATAAAGAAGTCTACAGCTACAAGAACATAGAAGTAAGTATAACAGAACAGGCTAATTTCCATATAACCATGAACGAATCTCTGGCTATTGCTTTACTAACAAACCTGTTAAAGAACGCGTTTGTACATAACGTAGACGAAGGACATATCCGGATTATCATAACCAAACATAGCATCACCTTCCGAAATTCCGGAGAGAAGCAACCACTGGATGAGACTCACATCTTTGAACGTTTCTATCAAGGACACAAAAAAGAAGGATCTACTGGATTAGGACTGGCAATAACCGATTCCATCTGCCGTCTGCAACAGTTGAACTTGCGATATTACTTCGAACAAGGAGAACATTGTTTCGAAATCTCCAACAAGAACTAGAAGTAAAACAATTAATAAAACATCTGCCATCCAGAGCAAGACAATGTGCTGGATGGCAGAATTAATATGGTACTACCTAAGATTACACCTTATGACAATACCTGATTTGGACTCCGCATATATGATTATCGGGATCGGATTTCCCTTCTCATAAACATAATATATGAGATTGCAAAACAGATAACAGTCGCTGCAATCAGCCCCGTGAGCTGTGGCCAAACAACAAGCAGACTCTGTCCCAACGGCAGCGGACTCGGAATAGCCCCTTGTACCTGTTCCATCGTAAGCGGTCCGATACTTCTGACAGAAGGCATCAGCAGCGTTGTAGTAGCTTCATTAAACAATTCACTGGGTGCCAGACGCATTAATCCAAGAATAAATTTCTGATAACTGATAATCTGATAAGGAGACGCCATCTGCGACGGACTTAATCCTTTTGCCACCAAATTGACAATCATCGTATAGAATACGCTGAAAAACAGCCAAACGGCTACGGAAGCCAGCGCAGAAGTAGCAGCCTGACGGAAACGGAGTGAGAATAAGATGGCCAAGTTCAACCAAAAGGCTACATAAAAGATACTCGTTATAAGAAAGAAAACGATTCTCCAGAATTCTTCAGCCGTAGGAGGAATGCCAATGGCAATCAATCCGAAACCCATCACCAAAAAGCCTAGTACAAACAGCATAATACCTATCACGATCAAAGCAGCCACAAACTTCGCATTAATGATACAATCACGATGAATGGGCTGAGACAGCATACGGCTCAATGTCCCCTTATTCTGCTCCGAATTGACAGCATCGAATCCCAAAGCAATTCCCAACAAAGGACCTAAAAAGTTAATAAACAGCACAAAAGAGGGGAGAGTCCCGTCCGAAGCTGTAAATAACTTCAAGAAGAGGAACGAACTGTCCGGATCATCCGGTTTGATAGCCGCACCGATATTAGTAAGCGCCGTGTATAGCGATCCCATACAAGTAAGTGCTATGATACCGATCAGAATAAGAAAACGCCAGCTTTTGACATGATCGGATATTTCCTTATGTACGATAACCCAAAAAGGATGATTGACTTTACTCATGCCCTTCGCCTCCTTCCTCAAAATAATGGTTATAAATATCAGACAATTCCTGTTTCTTTTCTTTCAGCTCTGCCATATCAATCAGAGCAAGTATTTTGCCATTACTGAACAATCCTACTCTGTCACATACTTTCTGTGCCTGGTCCAGATGGTGGGAAGAAAACAAAACCGTCAGCCCTTCCTCTTTGCTCAGCCAGCGAATCAGTTCAATAAACTCCTGAACACCCGCAGGGTCAATTCCCGAAGTCGGCTCATCTAGAATAATGATTTCGGGATTCTTAATAAGCACATCGGCCAGACCAAGACGTTGTCTCATACCGCGGGAATACTTTCCGGTTTTCTTTTTCAGCTGATCTTCAAGCCCTACGCGCTTCATCAGCTCCAGTGCTTTTACTTTCGCCTCCTTGTCAGGGATACCGTTCAGCCGTGCCGTATACATCAGATTTTCCAGACCTGTCATGTCATCATAGAATCCCACATCTTCGGGCAGATAGCCGATTTTCCTTTTCACTTCAATAGGATGAGTGGTAGAATTAATTCCACAAATCTCGACAATTCCCGATGTGGGCTCCGTTAATCCCAGCATCATCAAAATAGTAGTTGACTTTCCGGCACCGTTCGGACCCAGCAAACCGAAGATTTCTCCTTTCCGGATACTCAGGCGAATATGATCTACAGCAGTAAATTTACCGTATTGTTTGGTTAATTCGGTAAGTACGATCACTTGTTCGCCCATAATTTACCTCCTTCCATATTTACGGAACAGATAGTAGACAACACCGATAGTAGCCAGAATAATCAGAACACCTACCCATCCCCAAATCATCGGAGTCTTTACGGCAATTCTGAATTGTGCATCTGCATTCACTTCCGGAGTTTTGGCCATCATCGTAGTTACATAATCACCCGGAAGCGCTTTCTTAGATGCTTTCAAGATGGCTACAACAGTAGCCGTTTCTCCGGCTTTCAGCATTTCTATCTTTGACGGTTCGAAAGCTACATCCCAGTCAACCGGCTTGTTGGCAGACAGTTGGATATCTTTCAATAAAGAAGAACCTGTATTTTTAATTTCCAGTTCGATTCGTTTGGTATCACCGGCAGTCACATCAGAACTTAATAATCCTCTCGGGGTGGTCAGTTCCATCTGATAAGAACCGGTGACAACTACTTCCAGTTCCAGTTCGGCCGAAGTATTGCCTGTAGCGGCACGTACGGGAATTTTATAACTGCCAGCTTCCACATTGGCAGGAGGAGTGATGTCTATACTTACATTCTGGCTACTGTTGGCTTCTACTTGTGCGGAAGTTGCCTGCTTATAATTAGGTTTGAAAATAACATTCCAGCCTCTGGGTGCTTTAGCCATCAACGCATATAGTTGCTGATCGGCAGTCTGATTCTTTAGTGTGGCATTAAAGGTGAAAGTTGATTTGGAATTTCCCTGCATATTGGGCTGGTCGGTGGTAAACTCCGTCTGATAAGTACCTTGTTGTGCCACAACGACATTCAGAGGGAGTTGCGCTTCTCCGGCAGACACTACAAAATGATAGCTGCCTCTGCTTACTTTTAAAGGAACATCTACCTTTAGATTAAAAGTTTTCTTTTCTTTAGGGAGTACGGCCAACTGACTGAGATTCCAACCACCGGATTTCATTTCATGTTTCCAGCTGCTTGATAGGCCACTGACGGAAAGATTGGCATTCACCAACTTGTCTGTGTTGTTAATCAGGTCGATGCTGTAGTCAATAGACGCCCCCGGTGAAACGGAGATTTTTGTGTAAGGTGTGTACAAGATCACGCTTTTAGGTATAGAATCGTTAGCGTGTGTGTTACTCATGGGAAGTATTCCCAGCAAAACAGTTAATAATAAAAAACAATTTGTTCTCATAGTCATACGAAAGTTCTTATGGTTGATTTAATATGAATATTGTCAAATTTGTGCCTGCAAAAATAAGCGATGAATTTATTAGTTGCTGTTAAAAGAAACAAAAGAATACAATAAGAAAGATTTCCTTTGTTTTTTTCAGATTTTGCCCAAAATTCCCAAATCTTTTCAGATTCTCCTCTCATCTTTGCATTATAAATTAAATGATAACAGTAAAACCAATTAAAAAAACAATGATTATGAAAAAGTTAGTATTCTTATTAGTATGCTTGTTCACTTTACAGACAGTAGCACGTGCAGATGACGATAAACCTATCCAGGTGACTCAAATGCCACAATTAGCACAACAGTTCATCAAACAGCATTTCTCTGACAGCAAAGTGGCACTGGCAAAAATGGAAAGTGACTTCCTTTACAAAAGCTATGAAGTGATTTTCACGAATGGTAATAAAGTGGAATTTGACAAGAAGGGAAACTGGGAGGAAGTAGATTGCAAGCACACCTCCGTACCTGTTGCCATTATTCCTGCCGCCATTCAGAAATATGTAACAACTAATTATCCGGATGCAAAAGTGCTGAAGATAGAACGTGATAAGAAAGATTACGAAGTAAAGCTATCCAACCGTACAGAACTGAAATTTGACCTGAAGTTTAATCTGATTGATATTGATAATTAACTTTCTTAAAATCTACGACAACAATGAAACTCAGAATTTATACACTACTGATAGCATTCTGTGCAGCATGGAGCCTGCACAGCTGCGACAACGATGACGATGAATCAATTGCTGTTCCTACCCCATTGCAAGAAGCATTCTCGACCAGGTATCCTAACGTCAAGAACGTAAAGTGGGAAACAAAGGCAGGATATTATGTAGCGGACTTCTATGATGGATATGAGGCATCCGCATGGTTCACAACGGATGGCAACTGGCATATGACTGAAACGGATATCCCGTACACCGCATTGCCCGATCCGGTAAAGAGTGCATTCGAAGCAAGTGACTATAAGACATGGAAAAGAGACGATGTGGATAAACTCGAGCGGCAAGGCATCGAAACAGTCTACGTCATTGAGGTGGAAAACCAAAATCAGGAAGTCGATCTGTATTATTCTGCCGACGGAGTGCTGATTAAAAGCATTGCAGACACAGACGATCATGAAAACGAGCACCTTCCGACCACTCAACTGCCCGCCGTCATGAAGACTTTCATTGATGGGAAATATGCAGGAGCAAGAATCGTGGAAGTAGACGTGGAAGATGATAAAAACGACTGGGATTTCGGATTTACGGAAGTAGATATCATCCATTTCGACAGTGGCCTGAACCGCAACGTTTCCAAAGAAGTCCTGTTTGATAAAGGCAGAGAGTGGTATTCTACCTCATGGGAGGTACGGAGAAACGAACTGCCCACAGCAGTGACCAATGCCATCAGCACCGAGTATGCAGGATATCAGATGGATGATGCCGAATACTTTGAGATGGCAACAGAAACATCCTATTATCAGATTGAACTGGAAGGAAATAATTCTCCGGATATAGATATTAAAGTAACCGCAGACGGTACGATTCTCAAATAAAATAAAATAGTGACACTATCGGTTATGGTATAGTGTCACTATTTATTTTTATTCCTGTGCTCGCTTTCTCTTTAGCTCCGACTTAGCTTTATCATCGGCAATGCTGTCTGTTTGCTGCTGTTGCACCTTTTCGGCTTCTTCACGTTTCCGCTTGCTGCGCAGTTTCCATTTATTCCAGAAGAAAAGGTCACTCCATTTATTGAAATCCTTCTTATACATGATACCGACTCCCTGCGTAGTAAGGTTTGTCTTTGTGTAGTAACGGTCATTTGTTTCATTATAAGCCTTCAGACGAATATCTCCCGAGCGGTTGATCAGCCATTCAGCTTCGAAGTCGCCTATAAAGTTGGTATTCGCCATCGGATTGTCCCGATAGCCGAAATTACCATTAACCAACAGGCGGTTGTTCAGCAACTGACCGGACAGGATACCTTCTACTTCCATATCCGTCCATCCTTTATCACCCGTGCTCAGATTGGTACCGATATTCCAGTTATTAGTCTCAAAAACCTGAGATAAGGCATTATTCAACTGACCGGACAGAGTAGAAGAGAGTACCGATGACATCACGTTCGAGTTCTGATTGTTCCGTGCAGCATCTTCCGTATAGAACTTACCGATACCCAGCAGATAAAGAATCTGCATATTCATCTGCTCTTCCGTACTGATATAATTGCGCACCAACGTCTGAATTTCATCTCTTTCATTCGGAAGCTCGATACCCAGCTTAATGGTCGGCCGCAGTAAAATCCCACTCAGATTCATGATACAGTTTACCCGTACATTAGTCTGCTGGGCAATGGAGGAAACATCCGGATTCAAGTCGTTCAGTGAAGCGGAGTTTACCGTGTATGATGCCTGAATATCCATATTCGCATCCAAAGGAGCGCCGTTGAAAGTAATCGTACTTCCATCTTTGATGATAAAATCCTTGCGAATCACTTCCTGCAAACTGAACTTATATATTCCCTGACTGATCCGGTAATTACCAAACATCTTCACATCCCCTTTATTATAAAACTCCGTGCGTATGTTTCCTGTTCCCTTCGCACTGATGTAGTCTCCGGCTATAGGGTCCATAATAATTTTCATGGTGGCATCGGGTGTAGCATCTACTAGAATATTCAAACGAATATCTGTCTGATGCTCTTCTTCGTCCGCCTGACGCTTCTGTTGCATCTGCTCAAAATAGGAATTTACCCGAATGGAATCCTGAATGTTTCGACGGGGCGTTTTATCTACAAACTTTATAAACTGGGTGCTGGCAGCCGACGCCACATTTCCGTTGATATAGGTGAATACCGTATTCCGGTTGGTCGTCATGGCGAGATTTACGTCCAGTCCCTGTATCGCATTCCCTGCAAGCAACGCATTTCCCGTAGCATATACCGTTCCAAAGAATGGCATATCCGTCGATTCCTTCGTATTCATCAAGAGCATATTATTAGCCTGTATCTCAAAACGGTAATTTATATTCTTGAAATGCTGGAAACGCAGATACCCGTTCAAGGTTCCCGAATGCCCTTCCATATCGGCAATATGCATATTATTGAATTTCAATCCGGTAGGAGCCAAATGAATCGTATCTCTAACGGCAAAGTGGGTATTCAGAATATCAAACTTCATGGAAGCATCCGTCATAACAGCCCCATCTAGATTCAATCCCTTGAACTTTCCGTAAAAATGTACTTTTCCCGTTCCCCGTCCTTTTATATCCTGTGCTATTGATTTCATATAAAATTCGAGGAACTTCAAGTTCAGTTCATGGGCATCGATATTCAGATCGAGTCCGCTTTCCGGTTTCAACGGGTAGATCATACCGATGACTCGCGATGGTGACGGTGATATATCCTGAATGGAAGCATCCAGATAGATTCCTCTTTTCTCATTATCCCAGGCGCCATATACGTTCAAATCACCTAAACGGCCCTGATTGAGCGAGAAGTTCTTGACGAAGAGGCGGGTATTCATCACAGGTTTCTTGAACACGCTGCTGGCATATGCTGTTCCCGTAGCATCTCCTTCAAAGTTTACGTCATCGGATATGTTTGCAATATCAAATACGTATCCCATATTAATGTCTTTCAGGTCCACTTTTACGGTATCTGCCGGATTGTCGGAAAGCCGCCCATTGATACGCACATAACGGTCATGATGGCTGAAATAGAAATTATTCACATCCACCTTGCCCGAGTCCACCACTACCTGCGAAGGATGTATCTGCCAAAGTGTATCATTCAAGATAACGTCTGTCTGTTTCACATCCACCATCGCTTTCAGCAAAGGCTTTTCACCTGCTGTACGCAGGAATTGTGCAACAGCCGCCAACTTTCCGCTATAAGTTGCTATGGCATTATTTCCCCAGTTCAGAGTCGTGCTGACTTTATCTTCTTTGGCCTGTGCTTCCAGAGAAAGATTCACGGCTCCATTCTTTTTCAGACTGGTCAGCCGCACCTTCGCACTGATATGGTCCGAAGGATTCTCGCACAAGATCATACCCGACTCGATAAAGTTGTTTTTATATTGCAGGCGGGGGAAGTAGCCTTCCACACGTAGCCGCTGCAAGGCATCATTAAAATACCCTTTCAACGTAGAATGTGTATATACAGTCAACGGAACATCAAATATCGTAGATAAAATGTCCGTATTATATATATGTACATCAAACGCAAAATTATTGTTCGTCTCTATCGGTTTCTTCGGAGGCAATATCAAAGACGGCACATACCGACGCATGATATTGAAAATACTTGCCGGTAAAGTATGGTACTGGAATTTTCCCGCTATGTTTGCCGTCAGAAATTCAGAAGTCAGTTTAAGCTGATTTTCATTATCCTGCCGGGTAGCCCGTACATTCATGTTCTTCATGAAATATTCCTTGTCCGGTGCCCTGAACTCCAGACTGTCCACATTGATTTCTCCAATCATCTCGTCAATGGAACCTCCGGTAAAATTAGCTTTTACCTTCAGAGAGAACTCCGCATCCTGGTAATCAGGTGTAAGATTTAAATCATTAGGACGGAACTTGTCGACAACGGCAAGGAAATTGAAAGTAGGAACCTTGGATGTCACATTCACATCTCCGTTCAGATAAATAGACCCATTCGGATCATCCAGCGCTATCTTTCCGTTAAATCCGCCTTGCTTGTATTCGCCGTCCAGCGTAATATTCTCATATTTATATCTGCTATATTCCACAGATGCGATCAATCCCTTCAACTCTACAGCAGGAAGCTGTTTTTCGATATGCCGTCCATGTACATCAAGATTAAAGGTGATTTCCCCAAATTTCTCATTATTCAATAACTTGCCCAGTTCAAACTCTTCTGTTTTGACAGCACCGGAATAAGCAAACAGCCCCTTAGCCTTATCGGAACTTAACTTTAAGTCGGTTTTTACATTACCAAGCCCGGTACGAAGCTGTCCGTAAGTAACTAGATCGGTGAAGTATCCGGAAATCTCTCCACGGAAATCAATATCCCCCAAACGTTCCAGAAGGGGAGGTACACCATTGTAATTGCTGCTCAGATTACGCACCAAAAAACCGACACCACGATTGTTGGCGGAAAGTTCGGAAAGCTTCCCGTACACATACGCATCCTGCGGACTCGATAGTTCCTGAAGCGATACATCCCCCGATAGCCGGAACTGGCGGTCGTCGGCCGTAATCTCCAGATGAGAGCAGGTAAGCTGGTCGACCGTTCCTTTTACCTGCATATCCAGCGTTATCGGTTCCTTGAAATGCGCCAATATAGGTACAAAAGGGGAAATATCTTTCAGAGTAATCTGCGAGGGTAACGTACGGAAAGAAAAGTGGACCTTCTCCGAGAACTGATCAAAAGCCTTCAGACTGTCATACACCAAATGAATAGTATCCATCTTCAGTGAAGTTTCGGGCAGCTCAATGGCAAAATTCTCTATATTAGTCCGTTTATCATTGGCAACCAATTTCAGACTCATCTTCTTTAAAGAGAATCCGGAAGCCTTTTCATCGAAGCTCAGACGCTTGATACCAAGATTCAAAGAATCCCTGCTCATCGCCTTCAATGAAATATTGGCTATAATATTCTGAAGCTGGACATGCTTGGCATTAAACTTTCCGGGAGTCTTTTCCTCTGACAATACATGATAAGCCATCCTTCCCCGACGAATCAAAACGGAATTGATACGCAAATCCAGCGAACTTTCCTTTTTTACAGTGTCCTTGGAAGCAAAAGCATCCAATACGAACTTAAAATTCGGAGGAGAGTCGGGAGTCTCTTTATTCAGATTGATGGTAAAGCCGAATAACTGGACACTGCTAATGGAAATCTTTCCCTTAAAGAAAGGAAGGATATCAAACTTAGCCGATAAGCGGGTTACTTTGAGCATTTCCTTGCCGCTCTGGTCGTCAAGCAGCACATCATCAATGATAATACGGTTTAATAGACCGATATTAATTTTGCCGATAGTCAGGCGTGTATTCAGCACCTCGGACAATTCCTTGGCGATAAACACACTCATTGCTCGCTGAACATTTGGAATATTCAGCAAAACAATAGTTCCGATATATACTCCCAGTACAATACCAACTACCCAGCGTACAGTCTTTTTCAGCGTTCTGATAAGCGATAACTTTTATTTAGCGAACAAAAATATAAAATAGTTCGTTATGAATCGTAGTTTTATCATTACTTTTGCACCGTTTAATAGTTTAAAAACATATGAGTGCAATAATATTAGGAATTGAATCCTCCTGTGATGATACGTCGGCAGCCGTAATCAAGGATGGTTATCTGCTGTCAAATGTGGTATCAAGTCAAGCCGTACACGAAGCATACGGCGGAGTAGTACCCGAATTAGCTTCACGGGCACATCAACAAAATATCGTTCCGGTGGTACACGAAGCACTGAAACGGGCAGGGGTTACCAAAGAAGAACTGAGCGCGGTAGCTTTCACACGTGGACCGGGATTGATGGGATCTTTGCTTGTAGGCGTCTCTTTCGCCAAAGGATTCGCACGTTCACTCGATATTCCTTTGATAGATGTTAATCATCTGACAGGACATGTCTTAGCTCATTTTATTAAAGCAGAAGGAGAAGATAATATCCAACCGAAATTCCCGTTCCTTTGCCTGTTGGTATCCGGAGGAAACTCACAGATTATATTGGTAAAAGCCTATAATGATATGGAAATTCTCGGTCAGACGATTGATGACGCTGCCGGAGAAGCAATCGATAAATGTTCTAAAGTGATGGGGCTCGGATATCCGGGCGGACCGATCATTGACAAACTGGCACGTCAAGGCAATCCGAAAGCGTTTACTTTCAGCAAACCGCATATTCCGGGGCTGGACTACAGCTTCAGCGGACTGAAAACTTCTTTCCTATACTCCTTGCGTGACTGGATGAAAGACGATCCCGATTTCATCGAGCATCATAAAGTGGATTTGGCCGCCTCTCTGGAAGCAACTGTTGTAGACATTCTGATGGACAAACTGCGGAAAGCTGCCAAAGAATATAAAATAAAAGAAGTAGCCGTAGCCGGAGGAGTCTCTGCCAATAACGGATTGCGTAACTCTTTCCGAGAACACGCTGAAAAGTATGGCTGGAATATTTTTATTCCTAAATTCAGCTATACGACCGACAATGCAGCCATGATTGCCATTACCGGATACTTCAAGTATCTGGATAAAGACTTCTGCTCCATTGATCTTCCGGCTTATTCCCGTGTCACATTATAAAACAGTTTTTTAACGTCATCGTCACTTTATATAATAAACTATTGTCATAGAATAATTTAAGTAGTGACGATTAAAGTGACGGCAATAACAATAGTGACGGCAAACGCCGAAAAAATGTCACCGACCCAATAGGCGGTGGCATAAAGAAGCCTTGCTGAAAACAAAATGCACCTATATATAATAGGGAGACAAAGGAGGATTAATGATATAAGAAGCCTTCATTAAGAATCTTTGTTTATAGCATTCCTTCGTTCCACGTGCGTGATCCATCCAGTTCACATACGTGATCCATTCGGCTCACGCACATGAACCGAATGGATCACGTATATGGAACGAAAAAATGAAGTAAACCTAATGACTTAACACAGCGTATATACCTTATTAATATAAGTAGCATATTCTATTAACTAACGCAGGAAAAAGATGTTTGCTGAAATTATTACCATTGGTGACGAGCTGCTGATAGGGCAGGTAGTCGATACAAATTCTGCCTGGATGGGGCAGGAATTAAATAAGATAGGTATCGAAGTTCTACGCATTGTTTCGATCCGTGATCGGGAAGAAGAGATCATGGAAGCAGTAAATAATGCGATGAAAAGGGTGAATATCGTTCTGGTAACCGGAGGACTCGGTCCCACAAAAGACGATATCACCAAACAAACTCTCTGTAAATACTTCCATACCGAACTGATATTCAGCGAAGAAGTATTTGAGAACGTAAAGCGGGTGCTTGCCGGGAAAATACCGATGAATGCGCTGAATAAGAGTCAGGCAATGGTTCCCAAAGATTGCACGGTCATCAACAATCCGGTAGGAAGCGCTTCTGTCAGCTGGTTTGAGAAAGACAATAAAGTGCTCGTATCCATGCCGGGTGTTCCGCAGGAAATGACTGCCGTTATGACTGAGTCCGTATTGCCCAAGCTACGTGAGAAGTTTCAAACGGATGTAATCATGCACCGGACCTTTCTAGTACAACATTACCCCGAATCCATACTCGCTGAGAAGCTGGAACCGTGGGAGACAGCCTTGCCGGAAAGCATCAAATTGGCATATCTGCCCAAACTTGGAATCATCCGCCTGCGGCTAACCGGACGGGGACAGAACAAGATAGAAGTGGAAAGCGCACTGAACGACGAGCAGGCTAAGCTGGAAGCGATACTGGGCGATGATATTTTCAGCGAAGAAGATATCCCACTGGAGGTAATCGTAGGCGAACTGCTGAAAAAGAAGAATTTAACCGTTTCCACCGCAGAAAGTTGCACCGGAGGAAGTATTGCGGCACGTCTGACGTCCATTGCCGGAAGTTCGGAATACTTTAATGGAGGAATAGTGGCATATTCTAACGAAGTGAAGATGAATCTGCTCCATGTTTCACCGGAAACACTGGAAGTGTATGGCGCTGTCAGTGAGCAGACTGTGATCGAAATGGTAAAAGGAGCGATGAAAGCGCTGAAAACCGACTGCGCTGTCGCAACTTCAGGAATTGCCGGTCCCGGAGGTGGAACACCGGAGAAGCCGGTAGGCACTGTCTGGATCGCTGCTGGTTATAAAAATGAAATTCGTACTTACAGGCAGGAAACGAACCGCGGAAGAGCCATGAATATTGAAAGAGCGGGCAATAATGCGCTATTAATTCTTCGTGATTTGCTCAAATAAGGAAAAATTGGTGTCTGGAAGTGAATTATTTTAAGAAATCCTTGTTTTATACGGATAAAAGTGCTTACTTTGCGTCCTGTTTGAAATAAGTATAGATATAAAACTATAAAAATAAGATAGAAATGTCGAAGATTTGTCAAATTACCGGAAAGAAAGCCATGATTGGCAACAATGTTTCACACTCAAAGAGAAGAACAAAAAGAACCTTTGATTTGAACTTGTTTAACAAAAAGTTCTATTATGTAGAACAAGACTGTTGGATCAGCCTTAGCCTTTGTGCTAACGGTCTGCGTATCATCAACAAAAAAGGACTGGACGCTGCACTGAACGATGCAGTAGCTAAAGGTTTCTGTGATTGGAAAAGCATTAAAGTAATCGGCTAAACGTAGAGGAGAAAACTTACAATGGCAAAGAAAGCAAAAGGTAACAGAGTACAGGTGATTCTGGAATGTACAGAACACAAAGAGAGTGGAATGCCGGGAACATCTCGCTATATCACAACTAAAAACAGAAAGAATACAACTGAAAGACTTGAGTTGAAGAAATACAACCCGATTCTGAAGAGAGTAACAGTACATAAGGAAATTAAATAATAATAGTATAACCCATGGCAAAGAAAACAGTAGCAAGTTTGCACGAAGGCTCTAAAGAAGGTCGTGCTTACACCAAGGTTATCAAAATGGTGAAATCTCCGAAAACTGGAGCTTACGTTTTTGATGAACAAATGGTTGCAAACGAAAAAGTACAAGACTTTTTCAAAAAATAATCAGAATAGCATAAAACGCTATAAACACAAAATCCCCTCATTGGCAAACAGTGAGGGGATTTTTTATTGCTTCTTTTTTTACTTTTCCAATCCTTTGTTATATCTTTGTAGCATAATGTATTATACAAATAACTGTAGATATGGGATTTTTTAGTTTTTTTTCAAAGGAAAAGAAGGAAACTTTAGATAAAGGATTATCTAAAACCAAAGAGAGCGTATTCAGTAAAATCGCTCGTGCCGTGGCTGGTAAGTCGAAAGTAGACGACGAAGTATTGGATAATCTGGAAGAAGTTTTGATCACATCTGACGTGGGGGTAGAGACAACTTTGAATATTATCAAACGTATCGAAAAACGGGCCGCTGCAGACAAATATGTGAATACTCAAGAGTTGAATCACATACTGCGTGATGAAATTGCTGCCCTTTTGACCGAGAATAATTCGGATGACGTAGCAGACTTTGATGTACCTATCAAGAAAAAGCCTTATGTAATGATGGTAGTGGGAGTAAACGGGGTAGGTAAAACAACAACAATCGGGAAATTAGCTTATCAATTCAAGAAAGCGGGCAAATCTGTTTATTTGGGTGCCGCCGATACATTCCGTGCAGCTGCCGTAGAGCAGTTGATGATCTGGGGTGAACGCGTAGGTGTGCCTGTTGTAAAACAGAAAATGGGTGCGGACCCTGCATCTGTCGCTTTCGATACACTGAGTTCTGCTGTTGCCAACAATGCGGATGTAGTGATTATCGATACGGCCGGCCGCTTACACAATAAAGTAGGCTTGATGAATGAGCTTACCAAGATAAAGAACGTCATGAAGAAGGTAGTACCCAATGCACCGGATGAAGTCCTGCTGGTATTGGATGGTTCTACCGGACAGAATGCTTTCGAGCAAGCCAAGCAATTTACATTGGCTACGGAGGTGACTGCAATGGCTATCACCAAGTTGGACGGAACCGCCAAAGGCGGAGTAGTGATCGGCATCTCCGACCAGTTCAAGATTCCTGTAAAATACATTGGATTGGGTGAAGGCATGGAAGATTTGCAAGTCTTCCGCAAAAATGAATTTGTTGATTCCCTGTTTGGAGAGAATGCATGAAAAGAAAGAGAATAGATATTATTACTTTAGGTTGTTCTAAAAATTTAGTAGACTCGGAGCAGTTGATGCGTCAGCTGGAAGAAGCAGGATACAGCGTAACTCATGATACAGAAAATCCGGAAGGGGAGATAGCGGTAATCAACACCTGCGGTTTCATCGGTGACGCGAAAGAAGAGTCTATCAATATGATTCTGGAATTTGCAGAAAGAAAAGAAGAAGGCGACTTGAAGAAACTGTTTGTAATGGGCTGTCTTTCCGAGCGTTATTTACAAGAACTGGCCATTGAAATACCACAGGTAGACAAGTTCTACGGCAAATTCAACTGGAAAGAACTCTTGCAGGACTTGGGAAAAACGTACCATGAGGAATTGTATATTGAGCGTACTTTGACCACTCCCAAGCATTATGCTTATCTGAAGATTTCAGAAGGATGTGACCGCAAGTGCTCTTATTGTGCTATTCCCATTATTACAGGACGCCATATATCCAAGTCGATGGAAGAAATACTGGATGAAGTCCGGTATCTGGTATCGCAAGGGGTAAAGGAGTTTCAGGTGATCGCTCAGGAATTGACGTATTACGGAGTCGATCTGTATAAAAAGCAAATGCTGCCCGAATTGATCGAACGTATCTCGGAAATTCCGGGTGTAGAGTGGATTCGTCTGCATTATGCGTATCCGGCACATTTTCCAACGGATTTATTTCGGGTGATGCGGGAACGCGATAATGTCTGCAAATATATGGATATAGCCTTGCAGCATATCAGTGACAACATGTTGAAACTGATGCGTCGGCAAGTAAGCAAAGAAGATACGTACAAGCTGATCGAACAGTTCCGTAAAGAAGTACCGGGTATCCATCTGCGCACTACGCTGATGGTAGGACATCCCGGAGAAACGGAAGAAGACTTTGAAGAGCTGAAAGAATTTGTACGCAAGGCGCGTTTCGACAGGATGGGGGCTTTCGCTTATTCTGAAGAAGAGGGTACTTATGCTGCCCAGCAATATGAAGACTCTATACCACAGGAGGTTAAACAAGCCCGACTGGACGAGCTAATGGATATCCAGCAAGGTATTTCAGCAGAATTGAGCGCTGCAAAAATTGGTCAGCAGATGAAAGTCATCATCGACCGGATCGAGGGAGATTATTATATCGGACGTACGGAATTTGATTCACCGGAGGTAGACCCAGAAGTATTGATCAGTGTTTCCAGAGAAGAACTTGAAGTCGGACAATTCTATCAGGTAGAAGTAACCGATGCGGACGATTTTGATTTATATGCAAAGATATTAAACAAGTATGAATAATAAGGAATTTACATCGGAACTGGCAGACAGACTGGGGTATACTATCAAAGACACTTCTGAACTGATAAGTTCTTTATTGTCTGACATGACACAGGAACTGGAAGACGGGAATGCGATTGCAATACAGGGCTTTGGTTCTTTTGAAGTGAAGAAAAAAGCGGAGCGCATTTCGATCAATCCGTCCACGAAGCAACGTATGCTGGTTCCTCCTAAATTGGTATTGACGTACAGACCCAGCAATACACTGAAAGACAAGTTTAAATAATATATATTTCCCATTATGAATGAAAGACTGACAATTCAAGACCTTATCGACTTATTGGCGGCTAAACATAGCATGACCAAGAAGGATGCCGAAGCATTCGTCAAAGAGTTTTTTCTCTTGATAGAACAAGCCCTGGAGAATGAGAAGACTGTGAAAATCAAAGGATTGGGGACTTTCAAACTTGTGGATGTAGATAGTCGGGAAAGCGTTAATGTCAACACAGGGGAACGTTTCCAGATAAAAGGTCATACCAAAGTATCGTTTACTCCGGACACCAATCTGAGAGATACAATAAATAAGCCTTTTGCACATTTTGAAACGGTAGTATTAAATGAAGGTACGGTATTGGAAGATACCCCTATGGAAGAATCCGATGAGGAGGAAGGTGCGGTTTCTGATACAGAGACTGAAATGATCGACTCTGAAATAGCAGGAAATGAAAATGCCGGTGGAGATATTCAGGAAGAAATACAACTGGAAGAACCTGTAATCGAAGAGCAGCCGACTGCTGAAGCAGTAGCTGTGGCTGAAGTTCCTGAAACTGACGCGAATGAAACCGGTCAACCTGAAACAGAACCGGAACTAATTGCAACAGAAGAACCAGAAGCTGAAGAATTGCCGGAAGTGAAAATTGAACCGAAACCGGAATCTGTATCTGAGGAAGCCCCAGGAGAAGAGCCTGTAGAGGAATCTTCGGAAACTGTTTTGGAACCTGACTTCAGTCCGGTGACAGAGGAACCTGCTAAGGAACAATCGGAAGAAACAATTATAGAAGAGCAGAAACCAGAGACTGAAACAACAGAAGAGGAGGAAGAGAAAACGGTTATTACAGAAAAAGCGGAAGTTACTGCAGAGCAAATTATAGCCCAAGAGCTTCATAAAGCAAATATGGAGCCTGTCACTCTCCAAGAACAGCCGGAAATAGAACAACCGAAAGCCACCTATACTGATAAAGACAGTGATAAAAAGGAAAAATCAGCTATTCCTTATTTAATAGCAACTATTATTATAGTCTTACTACTGTGCGGAGGAGCTATCCTGTTTATTTATTATCCGGATTTGTTCTCATCTTCGTCTGATAAGAATGTGGTTGATATACCGGAAGTTACTCAACCTGTGCAGCCGGAAGCACAGCTTTCAGATACAATTGCACACAAGGATACTGTGGTGGAAGCAGTCCAACCGCAACCTGTTGTCAAGAAGGAACCGACAGCGGAACCTGTCAAAGCAGAAAGTAAACCTGCCCAACAACAACCAACAGCTTCGGCATATTCGGATTCCGCATCCTACAAGATAACCGGTACCAAAACAAAATACACAATTAAAGAAGGAGAGACTTTAATGAAAGTTTCATTACGCTTTTACGGTACAAAAGCCATGTGGCCATATATCGTAAAACATAACCCGAAAGTAATCAAGAACCCCGATAACGTACCATACGGTACGACAATCGAGATACCGGAACTTACAAAAGAATAAAAACAAAAAACACCTATTCACCCGGCTCATACAGCAATGTATAGCCGGGTGAAATGTTACGTAAGTACAAAAGCGTATGAAAGTACCTTAATCTAAAGATTTCGCATTGTTTTTTAATAAAAATTAGTTGCAATCGTTAATTATATGGCGTACTTTTGGGAGCGAATTTAGAAGCCTTACACACTGGTAAGTCTTACACCTTAATTAATGAGAATTAAATAATAAAATATTAAGTATTTATGGCTGAATCAATTGATATCCGCGAACTGAATGAGCGGATTGAAAGACAAAGTGCTTTCGTTACCAATCTTACGACAGGTATGGACCAAATCATTGTTGGTCAGAAACATTTGGTTGAATCACTGCTTATCGGATTGCTTTCCGACGGACATGTTCTTTTAGAAGGTGTACCCGGTCTGGCAAAAACTTTGGCTATCAAAACACTCGCTTCCCTGATCGACGCGAAATATAGCCGTATTCAGTTCACTCCCGACTTATTGCCGGCCGATGTTATTGGTACAATGGTTTACAGTCAGAAAGATGAATCTTTCAAAGTACAAAGAGGACCTATCTTTGCCAACTTCGTATTGGCGGATGAAATAAACCGTGCTCCGGCCAAAGTACAGAGTGCCTTGCTGGAAGCCATGCAAGAACGTCAGGTTACTATTGGTAAGGAAACATTCATGTTGCCGGAACCTTTCTTAGTATTGGCCACTCAGAACCCGATTGAACAAGAAGGTACTTACCCGCTTCCTGAAGCACAGGTAGACCGTTTCATGCTGAAAGTAGTGATTGACTATCCGAAGCTGGAAGAAGAAAAACTGATTATCCGTCAGAATATCAACGGTGAGAAGTTCAATGTGAAACCTATCCTGAAAGCAGAAGAAATTATCGAAGCCCGCAAGGTGGTTCGCCAGGTTTATCTGGATGAGAAAATAGAACGTTATATTGTAGATATTGTATTTGCTACTCGTTTCCCCGAGAAATACGATCTCAAAGAACTGAAAGACATGATCGGATTTGGTGGCTCACCGCGTGCTTCTATCAATCTGGCACTAGCTGCCCGCACATACGCTTTCATCAAACGCCGCGGCTATGTAATCCCGGAAGATGTACGTGCTGTTGCGCATGATGTTCTTCGTCACCGTATTGGACTGACATACGAGGCGGAAGCCAACAACATGACTTCGGACGAAATCATCAGCAAGATTCTGAACAAGGTTGAAGTGCCCTAATCTGCCGTAATATTACAATGCAGTAAAAGGTAGTCAAGTGTATTTTACTTAACTACCTGACTACTTACTACTTTAACTACTGTATAAATGGAAACAAGTGAAATATTAAAAAAAGTTCGTCAGATTGAAATCAAGACACGAGGACTGTCTAACAATATCTTTGCAGGCCAATACCATTCGGCTTTCAAAGGTAGAGGTATGTCGTTCTCTGAAGTCCGTGAGTATCAGTTCGGCGACGATATACGCGACATCGACTGGAATGTGACGGCACGATTCAACAAACCTTATGTGAAGGTGTTTGAAGAAGAGCGCGAACTGACAGTGATGTTGATGGTCGATGTTTCCGGAAGTTTGGAATTTGGTACGGTTAAACAACTGAAGAAGGATATGGTAACGGAAATTGCAGCTACTCTTGCATTTTCCGCTATACAAAACAACGATAAAATTGGTGTGATCTTCTTTTCAGACCGGATAGAAAAGTTTATTCCTCCTAAAAAGGGACGTAAACACATTCTATATATTATCCGCGAACTGATTGACTTCCAACCGGAAAGCCGTCGTACCAATATTCGTCTCGCATTGGAGTATCTGACTAATGTAATGAAAAGACGTTGTACAGCGTTTATTCTATCTGACTTCATCGATCAGGATAACTTTAAAAACGCTCTGACTATTGCCAACCGAAAGCATGACGTAGTGGCATTGCAGGTTTACGATAGGAGAGTGAGTGATCTTCCTCCGGTGGGACTGATGCGAATAAAAGATGCGGAAACCGGCCATGAACAATGGATCGATACTTCTTCCAAAGCTGTACGCCGGGCACACCGTGACTGGTGGATAAACAAACAGACCGAACTGAACGACACATTTACCAAAAGTAATGTTGACTCCGTATCTGTGAGAACCGACCAGGATTACGTAAAGGCATTGCTGAATTTATTTGCCAAACGAAATTAATGGAATCAAAGATGAATAGAAATATTATTCTGATAGCATTGTTATGTCTGCTTTCTATAGGTAGAACTGTGGCACAGTCTGTTACAGTGGAAGCTAAGATAGATTCGTTGCAGATATTAATTGGCGAACAGGCGAAAGTACAATTACAAGTAGCGATGGACGCCAAACAACGTGCTGTTTTTCCTGCTTATACCGATACACTGGTGCGAGGGGTAGAAATTATAGAAACCGCCAAACCGGATACACAATTTCTGAATGATCGCCAACGAATGCTGATTACTCAGGAATACATTGTTACCTCGTTTGACTCAGCTCTCTATTATCTTCCGCCGATGCCTGTCACTGTGGATGGCAAAGAATATAGATCGAAAGCTCTGGCATTGAAAGTATATTCTATGCCAGTTGACACATTGCATCCAGACCAGTTCTTCGGACAGAAAACGGTGATGAAAGCGCCTTTCGCATGGGAAGACTGGTATGGGCTGATCGGTTTCTCATTTCTTGCATTGCCTTTACTCGGCTTATTGATCTATCTGATCATTCGTATACGTGATAACAAACCGATTATCCGTAAGATAAAAGTAGAACCTAAGTTGCCACCACATCAGGCTGCTATGAAGGAAATCGAACGTATCAAGAATGAGAAAGTATGGCAGAAAGGACAGCCGAAGGCATATTATACGGAATTGACAGATACTCTTCGTACTTATATTAAAGATCGTTTCGGATTCAATGCACTAGAGATGACTTCTTCTGAAATCATCGATAAGTTATTGGAAATGAATGATAAAGAGGCAATATCAGATTTGAAGGAACTCTTCCAGACAGCTGATTTAGTAAAATTTGCCAAGCATGATCCGCAAATGAATGAAAATGATGCGAATTTGATTAATGCAATCGACTTTATCAACGAAACAAAGCAACCGGAAGAGGAGAATCAGAAACCGCAACCAACGGAAATCACAATTATCGAGAAACGTTCTCTGCGTACTAAAATATTATTAATCTGCGGTATTGTATTCTTGTCAGCAGCATTAATAGGTACTTTTGTATATATAGGTATGCAGCTTTATGATCTCTTTGCATAATGTGGTGTGAATACTAAATAGTAAACTGTTAAATCGAAAATAAAATGGTTTTTGCCAATATTGAATATCTGTTTTTGCTATTATTGCTTATACCTTATATTGTATGGTATATCTTGAAGCGAAAGAAAACTGAAGCTACCCTTCAGATTTCGGATGCACGGGTATATGCGCATACTCCTAAAAGTTATAAGAATTATTTGCTACATGCTCCATTTATACTGCGCGTCATTGCATTGGCTTTGATTATTGTGGTATTAGCGCGTCCGCAAAGCACTAATAAGTGGCAAAACAGCGAAATAGAGGGAATTGATATTATGCTGGCTATCGACGTGTCTACCAGTATGCTGGCGGAAGACTTGAAGCCAAACAGACTGGAAGCTGCTAAAGATGTAGCAGCCGAATTTATTAACGGACGCCCGAATGATAATATTGGTATCACTCTGTTTGCCGGAGAAACATTCACTCAATGCCCGCTGACTGTGGACCATGCTGTATTGCTGGATATGATTCATAATATCAAATGTGGCCTTATTGAAGATGGTACAGCTGTTGGTATGGGAGTTGCAAATGCTGTAACCCGCCTGAAAGACAGTAAAGCGAAATCAAAAGTTATCATCTTATTGACGGATGGTACCAATAATAAAGGAGATATTTCGCCATTGACAGCCGCTGAGATTGCCAAAAGTTTCGGTATCCGTGTGTATACCATCGGAGTGGGTACGAATGGAATGGCTCCATATCCTTATCCGGTCGGTAATACAGTACAGTATATCAATATGCCGGTGGAAATCGATGAGAAAACACTGACTCAGATTGCCGGTACTACCGATGGTAACTATTTCAGAGCTACGAGCAACTCGAAACTGAAAGAGGTATATGAAGAAATTGACAAGCTGGAGAAAACAAAGTTGAACGTAAAAGAGTATAGCAAACGGGAAGAAGACTATCGCTGGTTTGCACTGGCTGCTTTCCTTTGTGTACTACTGGAAGTTTTATTGCGTAATTCAATACTCAAGAAAATCCCGTAGGAATGTTTCGTCAATCGTGATTTGTAACATAAAATAGGAAGAAGATGTTTCGATTTGAAGAACCTGCATATTTATATTTATTGCTGCTATTACCGTTTTTAGCAGCTTTCTACTTGTATTCCAATTACAGGAGACGGAGAAATATCCGGCGTTTTGGAGATCCGGAATTGTTAGCACAATTAATGCCGGATGTATCTAAATATCGACCGGATGTGAAATTTTGGCTCATCTTTGCCGCTATCGGCTTATTCTCAGTATTGCTGGCTCGTCCGCAATTTGGTTCCAAGCAGGAAACGGTGAAACGTAAAGGGGTGGAAGTGATTATAGCTCTGGATATATCTAATTCTATGCTGGCGCAGGATGTGCAGCCCAGCCGTTTGGAAAAAGCCAAGAGATTAATATCCAGATTGGTAGATGAATTAGATAACGACAAAGTCGGTATGATCGTATTTGCCGGAGATGCTTTTACCCAGCTACCGATCACGAGCGATTATATTTCCGCCAAAATGTTTTTGGAATCTATCAGCCCATCGCTGATTTCCAAGCAGGGTACAGCAATCGGAGAGGCAATCAACCTGGCAACCCGCAGTTTTACTCCGCAAGAAGGAGTGGGACGTGCTATCATTGTCATCACGGATGGTGAGAATCATGAAGGTGGCGCTGTAGAAGCTGCTAAAGCTGCTGCCGAAAAAGGGATTCAGGTAAGTGTGCTGGGAGTAGGTATGCCCGAAGGTGCTCCTATTCCTGTAGAAGGTACCAATGATTATCGCCGTGACCGCGAAGGTAATGTAATTGTAACCCGTCTGAATGAGGGCATGTGTCAAGAAATAGCCAAAGACGGAAAGGGTATCTATGTACGGGTAGATAATTCTAATTCTGCTCAAAAGGCTATCAGTCAGGAAATAAGTAAGATGGCTAAGTCTGATGTGGAATCGAAAATATATACGGATTTCAACGAACAGTTTCAGGCTATTGCATGGATCATTTTACTATTGTTACTAGCTGAGATGTTAATTTTGGATCGTAAGAATCCATTATTCAAAAACGTTCATCTTTTCTCTAATAAGAAGTAAGCTATGCGTATGTTAAAAATGAAATATATCCTGTTCGCTGCTTTTCTGTTATTGGCTGTTGGTGTTTCGGCACAGAAAGCAGAGCGTGACTATATCCGCAAAGGAAATCGTCTGTTCAATGATAGTGTATTCGTAGATGCAGAGGTTAATTACCGCAAGGCTTTGGAAGTTAATCCTAAATCTGCTGTATCCATGTACAATTTGGGAAATACGCTCTCACAGCAACAAAAGTTTCAGGAAGCCATGGAGCAATATGATTCTGCCAGCAAAATAGAAAAGGATAAAATGAAATTGGCACACATTTACCATAATATGGGGGTGCTTTTTCAAGCTGGTAAAGATTATGCAAAAGCTGTGGATGCCTACAAAATGTCGTTGCGCAACAATCCTGCAGATCATGAAACACGGTATAACCTGGCACTCGCTCAAAAGATGCTGAAAGACCAACAGAATCAGCAGGATCAAGATCAAAATCAGGATCAGAATAAAGATCAGCAGCAGAAACAAGACCAGAAACAGGACCAAAACAAAGATAAACAGAACGATCAGAAGAAAGACGATCAAAAGGATCAGCAACAACCGCCGAAGCCTGAAAAACAAGATAATCAGATGTCAAAGGAAAATGCTGAGCAGTTACTTAATTCTGTAATGCAAGATGAGAAAGACGTACAGGACAAAGTGAAGAAACAACAGAAGGTTATTCAGGGCGGTCGTCTAGAAAAAGATTGGTAATAATAAAAAGTTGATGATATAAATTTCATAAGCAATGAAAAAACTGATTGTTATATTGATGGCATTGATAGCATATAGCACCCAAGCGCTTGCCGACAAGGTGTCATTCACTGCTTCCGCTCCCGATGTAGTGGTGGTAGGGGATCAATTCAGGCTATCTTATACAGTAACCACACAAAAAGTTAAAGACTTTCAGGCACCGTCTATCAAAGGATTCGACGTCCTGATGGGGCCAAGCCGTTCTCAGCAAAGCAGTACACAGATAATGAATGGTAATGTCACCTCTACAAGTAGTATTACATTCACTTATATATTGATGGCAAATACTGCCGGTGAATATACAATCCCCGGAGCTTCTATTGTAGCTGATGGCAACCAGATGGTTTCAAACTCCGTAAAGGTGAAGGTTTTGCCACAAGACCAGGCTGGTAATGGAGGACAAAATGACGGTAGCTCATCTGCACGCTCTTCATCTGGTACAAGTGTATCTAATCAGGATTTGTTTATTACGGCAACTGCCAGTAAAACGAATGTATACGAGCAGGAAGCATTTGTCCTGACCTATAAAATATACACCAGAGAGCATGACTTGCAATTAAATAATGCCAAACTGCCTGACTTTAAAGGATTTCATTCTCAAGAAATTGAAATGAATGCAAATGCAAGATGGACACAGGAGCATTATAAAGGACGTAACTATAATACGACAATCTATCGCCAATTTGTATTATTTCCCCAGCAACCGGGTAAGTTATTTATAGAACCGGCACAGTTCCAGATGACGGTAGGTAAAGCTGTACAATCTGACGATCCTTTTGATGCATTTTTCAATGGTGGAAGCAATGTAGTTAAAGTACCGAAATCTATCGTTACTCCTAAAATAGCAATTAATGTCAATCCGCTTCCTGCTAGTAAACCTGCAAACTTTTCAGGTGGAGTGGGAGAGTTCAACATTTCTTCTTCCATCAATAGCAAGGAGCTGAAAACTAATGATGCTATCACTATCAAGTTAGTCATCTCCGGAACTGGGAACCTGAAACTGATTTCTAATCCGGAAATTAAATTTCCAGATGACTTTGAAGTATATGATCCAAAGGTGGACAACCAAGTCAGATTAACTCAGGAAGGTCTAACAGGAAATAAAGTTATTGAGTATCTGGCTATTCCAAGACATGCTGGCAATTATAAAATCCCGGGGGTATCTTTCAGCTATTTCGATATCCGTTCAAAATCTTACAAAACGTTGAAAACGGAAGACTATGTAATCAATGTTGAGAAAGGTGCAGGAAATGCTGATCAGGTGATTGCCAATTTCACCAATAAAGAAGACTTGAAAGTATTGGGTGAAGATATCCGTTACATTAAGCAAAATGAAGTTACTCTCCAACCTAAGGGTAGCTTCTTCTATGGCTCAATGACCTATTGGCTATTCTATATCATTCCTGCTCTAGCCTTCATCATCTTCTTTATCATCTACCGCAAACAAGCCGCTGCAAATGCCAATGTTGCTAAGATGAAAACAAAGAAAGCTAATAAGGTAGCAACCAAACGCATGAAACTAGCCGGTAAGTTGCTCTCTGAAAACAAGAAAGATGCCTTCTATGATGAAGTACTGAAAGCATTGTGGGGATATATCAGTGACAAACTTAGTATTCCGGTTTCCCGTTTGTCGAAAGACAATATTGAAGAGAAGCTGAGAAACCATGGAGTAAGTGAAGAACTAATTAAAGAATTCCTGAATGCATTGAATGATTGTGAATTTGCCCGTTTCGCTCCAGGTGATGAAAATCAGGCAATGGATAAAGTTTATTCTTCTTCAATAGAAGTGATAAGCAGAATGGAAAATTCAATAAAACATTAACCCAGAAGAGATTGTGTCATGAAAAAAATATTGTTTTTTATATTATTATCAATGTCAGTCACTTGTTTCGGACAAGGAACTCAAAGCATTGATTCTATACAAACAACCGAAGCTGATTCTATCCATGCGGGTTCACATACATTTTCTGATACGAAATTGGAAGATGTAACAAAAGCCGAAGGAGATTCCGCATATATAAAAGATGATTATGCAACTGCTATCCAAATATATGAATCCTTATTAAAAAATGGGGAATCTGCAGATGTGTACTATAATTTAGGAAACAGTTACTACAAAGCTGGAGAAATAGCAAAAGCCGTACTCAACTACGAACGTGCTTTGCTTATGAAACCAGGAAACAGCGACATCCGTGCCAATCTGGAAGTAGCACGCGCTAAAACAATAGATAAAGTAGAACCTGTTCCGGAAGTTTTCTTTGTATCATGGGCCAAAGCCTTGATAAACAGTATGAGTGTAGACGCATGGGCTACATGGGGAATTGTCTCCTTTATTCTATTTATCATCGCTCTTTACTTCTTTATTTTCTCCAAGCAGATTATACTGAAAAAAGGAGGATTTATATCAGGTATCGTTTTCTTAATTGTTGTAATATGCTCTAATCTTTTTGCTTCAGAGCAAAAAGAACGTTTAGTAAATAGAAGCGAAGCGATCGTCATGAATCCTAGTGTAACAGTTCGCAGCACTCCGAGTGAAAGTGGAACAAGTTTGTTCATCCTTCATGAGGGACGTAAGATCAGTATCAAAGATAACTCAATGAAAGAATGGAAAGAAATTCGCTTGGAAGACGGCAAAGTAGGATGGGTGCCGGCTTCCGCTATTGAAGTGATATAAAATTCGTAAACAGAATTTAGGAATTTAGGAAAAAAGATAAGCAAATAATTTGTTTTATCTTTTTTTTTGCTTAAGTTTATAGCGTGATAAAAAATTAAATACAATATAGTATTAACCATTAAATTTATGAGACATGAGAACAATAACATTTAATGAACTTCGCAAGATTAAAGATTCATTGCCTAGCGGTAGCATGCATAGAATAGCAGACGAACTTGGTTTGCACGTAGATACAGTGCGCAACTTCTTCGGAGGCCACAATTTCAAGGAAGGAAAAAGTGTCGGAATACATCTTGAGCCCGGTCCGGATGGCGGGCTTGTAATGCTGGATGACACAACTGTTCTCGACCGGGCTCTAAAAATTTTAGATGAAATAAACATGAGTATGCAAAAAGAACAAGCTACCGAACCTATGCAAATTTAAAATATAAAACAAGAATCCCAATTGCCCAAACAATTGGGATTTCTTATTTGTTCACCTTCAAAAACTGATTATTATGGAAGATAAATTAGTAACCTTAGCTATTCTGACTTATACAAAAGCTCAGATTCTAAAGAATGTCCTCGAAAATGAAGGAATAGAAACATACATTCATAACGTAAATCAAATACAACCTGTTGTATCTTCAGGAGTACGTCTACGAATTAAAGAAAGTGATCTACCACGTGCATTAAAAATAACGGAAAGTTCTACCTGGCTATCTGAAAGTATAGTGGGAGAGAAGACACCTAAGGTAGATAATAAATCGAACAAAATTTTAATACCTGTCGACTTCTCCAGTTATTCGATGAAAGCGTGTGAATTTGGCTTTAATTTGGCTAAAACTGAGAATTCTGAAGTGATTCTATTACATGTTTACTTTACACCGATATACGCTTCGTCATTACCATATGGCGATGTATTCAATTATCAGATCGGAGATGAAGAATCTGTTAAAACAATCATCCAACAGGTCCATTCAGATCTCAACGCACTATCTGATAAGATAAAGGAAAAAGTTGCATCTGGAGAATTTCCGGATATCAAATATAGTTGCATTTTGCGAGAAGGAATTCCAGAAGAAGAAATTTTAAGATATGCCAAGGAGCAGCGTCCTAAGGTTATCATTATGGGAACGCGTGGAAAAAGCCAGAAAGACATTGACTTAATTGGCAGTGTAACAGCTGAAATTATTGATCGAAGCCGCACAGCAGTATTAGCAATTCCGGAAAATACTCCATTCAAAGAATTCAATGAAGTAAAACGTATTGCTTTCTTAACCAATTTTGATCAGAGAGACTTGATTGCTTTTGAAGCATTTTTCAACACTTGGAAATCTTTCCATTTTTCAGTCTCATTAATACATCTGGCTGAATCCAAAGATACTTGGAATGAAATTAAACTTGCAGGTATCAAAGACTATTTCCAAAAACAATATCCCGGGCTTGAAATTCATTATGATGTGGTAATGAATGATAATCTATTAAAAGGACTTGATCAATATATCAAAGATAATCAAATTGATATAATAACATTAACTTCCTATAAGAGAAATATATTTGCACGATTATTTAACCCAAGTATCGCTCGTAAGATGATTTTCCATTCCGATACGCCATTGCTTGTTATTAACGGATGATGGAGAAAGAACGAAAATAAACTGTATACGTTCAGGGAATAATTATCATTATGCCAATATAATAGAAGTTAATGATAACTAATATATGTTACATAATAATTGAAATCCTCATGATAAATATAGATAAACATACGAGGAATACCACTAACAACTATATCTAGGAACTGATACTGGTACAAATAAACCGGAGAAAGATTCCTAAGGAAATCGAATATTTCGATCAGATCATGAAAAGGGATAGGACAACCTTTAATATAACAATTCATATGTAATTATATTTTAATCCTGTCATTTTTCGTATAATAGGACAAGAAAAAAAGGATAGCCGAGTGGATTAATCGGCTACCCTTCGGGAAAATGACATGGGTGTTACTTAAATAAAGATTTGATAAATTTACCAAACAAATAAACACACAAAATCAAAACAGCTAAAATAATCAGCCATTCACTACCAACAGGCAAAAAGCCTAAATATAAACATTTCATAACTTAAAATATTTGGTTAATCACGCAAATATAATAAATTAATCATAAAGAGGACGAATAACACGACCAATAGTCTTAGAAACGCCAAACGAATCAGATTCATGCATAAGATTCCAAAGAGATTCCTTAACAGACTTAACACGGTTATCAAACGTAGCCTCATTATAAGCGTTTTCCTGTCTCATACCTTGTTGTTTCAAAACATTAGTAGTCTGTTCCTGAATGCCAAGAGAAGTACGAACTTCTGTCTCAGCGATCTTAGCAATCTCATGATCTACCTGTTTACGAGTCAATGCACCCTGTGCATATTTAAGCTGAATATCAGCCGTTTTCTGGGCAAGATCCATCTTCATCTGAGCATCCATCCAAGAAAGCTGCTTATCAGCAAGAAGAGTCTGGACATTCGTTAATTTACGCTCAGCCTGCATATTAGCAATATTTTCACGATTAACAGCCATCTGAGAAGTTTTAAGATCCTTATCAATAGAATAGATCAACTTATCAAGAGCAAGACGACCTTCTTGTGTCTTAGCATTCGTACGCATTTGCACAATCTCAGCGATTGTCTTAGCGGCCTTATACTTACCTTCAATACGAAGATTATCAGCTTGAGCACTCTTAACATCACGATCCGGCTGAGTAGCGATCTTATCCAATACCATTCCAAGACCTTGAGTAATACCAGAATAGTCTGCAAAATACGGAGTAGCAGTAGGAGAAGTTACACCTTGAGCAGAAGGGGATGAAGCCTGAGTAGAAGCTTGAGCAGTCGCAGTACCTGCATTTCCTCCGGACATCATTAAATAAGGATTCAAACCAGCAGCTTCTAGACGTTCACGTTGAGCAAAAGCAGAATTGTAATCATTTGCTGCATTGAACATATCCCAAGAATTCTGTTTAGCATCATTATAAAATTGCCACTGATCACCAAGTTGTTGTTGGTACATCTGTGTATTATAATCCATCTGTTTCTGTAACATCTTTTCATTGAAAGCGTTACTCTGTTGAGCAATACTAGCATTACTTTTATTACCAGCAACAGTAGAACCAATAGCAGAAGCACCAAGAATACCTGAACCAAGCAATGTAGCAGCACTTGCACCAATAGCCATAATAATAAAAATTAAATTAAACAATACGCAACAAAGTTGCGATTAATTTGCGTTTCACGCAGAGATAAGGTTTAGGTTAAAAAAATTAAGGGGAGGCTGATCGCAAGCCCGTTTTTCAGTTTTCCATGTCTGAGACTCAGAAAGGTCTTAAGGACAGAATTTTTTTAACGGAGCCGGACAGCTCCCCCCAAAGGGGCCCCCCATCGCGCGCAGACCTGATCTTTTATCGCACGCGCACGTAAAAAAAAGAACGCGCACGTACGTTAAATAATACTAAATTCAACAAAAGTGATATTTTTTGAGACAAAATTGATATTAAATCTCAAATATTTTATTATCACTCAGTAGACGCAGAAGACTCAGAAGACTGTTGTTCCTGTTGAGACTGTTGTTCCTGTTGAGCAGCAGCAAATTCAGCAACAACAACATCAGAAGAACTCATCAAATACTGACTCCAAGCCATCAACTCAGAAGGAGATTGAATAAAGCGAGACTTCACAAAGCTGACCAACTGATCATCACCAAGTTTTGCACGAAGATCACCAAACTTAGGTTCATTAACCGACATAGATCGAAAATAAGACAAGAGAGATTCACGAGACAACCGATCAAGACGCTGTTGATTAAACAACATATAAATATCAGAAGTCAAACGAACACTTTTCACACCATCAAATTCAAGTTCTTCAAGCAGGAATTGATCAACAGGGGATTCTTGACGAAACTCAGAACAAAGCATATCCTTTGAAGAAACCGGACTAGGATTAACCGGGGTTACATACGGTGCAATACGACGTTTTGCAAACATAGCAATAAAGTTAAAAAGTTAAACAATAAAGAACTAGTAAGGTAAACCATCCGTATCAAGATTACGGACTACCTTCACATCAAAGAAAGTACTACAAAGGAACTGATCAGTATCAATACTAGAATCAACTTCTACAGCAAAAAGAGGATTCAAAGAATTTGGATTAACTTTGAATAACGTATAGTTCCAAGCAGAATTAGTAGGATCAGGAACAGGTAACTCAGGTTTTTCAACAGAATAACCGAATTGATTAGCAAGCGATTGATTATCATAAGAGATAACCCAATTCTTCAAAGACGTTTTAAACGCACCAATAGAAGTATCAATATCTGTCTTATAATCAATATAACGAGGAGCATAACCGATCTCATTAGGAATAGTCAAAGGCAAAACAGACAAAGGCCCATTAGAAACATAAGACAAAGGGACTGTCTGCATACCAACTCGATCAAACTCAGGAATAGCAAAATCAGCAGCATTAACACGAGTAACAGACGGACTAACAAAATCAGTAGTATAATCAATCAAAGGCAAGCAATGATAAATACACATTACAACGCCATAACGACCTTGTGAACTGAAATTAATCACACCATTAGAGACACCAGTACCTTTTCCTGCAATATCAGCAGCATTAGAACCTGTAATATTCTGATTCACTACTTCGTTAATATCCAGCGAACTAGAAATACCACCAAGATAAGTACACATTTCAGAGAAGCCGTCACCAGGAGAAACATTCCAATGTTTTTCTACTTGTTCTTTATAATCCTTGTTACCGGACTGAGTAATTTCTTTCCATTTCTGTAAGAATTCAGCTTGACGGAGAGCAAGAATACTAAAAGAAGGATGAGTTAAAAGAGGCGTAGCTTCAGGAATAACAGGATCAGTAGGGAAACGAAGAGGAGTAGTAGAATTCGAAGAATTTATCCTAGAATTAATTAAAGCAGTAGAACTACCAGCAACAACCGGAACAGACATAGAAATACTAGCCACATCACCATACTGTTGGTTAGGAACAACACCGTGGAATAAATCCTTTTGCCAGTTACAATACCGAAGATCAAACATACTATAATTCTCATAGAAATCAGAGTAGTTAAAAGAAAGCATCATTCCAGAAGAACCAGTACTATAAGGCATATAGTCCACGTTAAAACAAGAAGGACTTACACGTTCCCATTGAGAGTCACGATAATAATCAGCATAAATTTTCTGATAAGCAAGAAGATTAAACAAAGACACATTCAAGTTATAATGCAAAGGTCTTTTAACAAAAGTATTATCAGTAGATTCTGCATAATAATACAAATTACCATAACCAAGATATTCCATTAACTTAGCAGAACAAAGAGCACGATTATAACCAAAATAATTGGCCTTATTCGCAACAGTAACTGAACCAGGAGCAAGAGAATTCAAATAACGAGAAATGCTAGAAAGATCAGTAAAAGGCATAGAGCCATCAAGCTTAACAACCTTCAAAGGACTAGAATCCAATGCATGTTGAGGATTGTCATACATCTGAGTAAGAACAGTATTCGCCTTATTCCAAAGAAGATCATAAGGAACAAAATAGAAATCATAATACTCTCTCATACGAGCAAATGCAGCAGTATTCAAAGGTTGAGTACGAGTAAACGTTTTAAGATCAATCTTAAACGTATCACCGGGAAGAACTTCCCAAGTTTTAACAGGGAGAAGCTCACCTGCTTTCGCAGTAAAGTTACGTTTTGAGCTAAGGTCAAAACCATTTCGAGAAGTCTTATTTCTTAAAGACTTCAAAGACATGATATTAGCCATAAATTAATAAATTAAAAGTTTAACAATTATTCGTCAATGAACACCTTATTAGCATCATTGAGTCTCTTATGCTTAATACGATCATTAAAAAGTTTCTTAACATCCGAAGCATACAAACGATACACAGGAGTTTTATCAAAAGAGTCATTCGTATGAACATTATAATAGAAATAAGGATAATAAGAATTTTCCCATTGATCAGTACAAAGATCATCATCACCAATCAAATCACTCTCATAAAATTCCTGCTGAGATTCAAAGAATGAAGTAAGGTGCATATAATCAAGATATGAGTAAAATTCCTCAATCATACGCTGTTTAGACTTACGTTCAGCAAGGGTGGTATGATTGCAAACAAAATACAAGAAATGTTTAGAGACAAGTAACTCAGTATAGATCCGATGAACCCAACGATTAAATTCATCCGACTCTACAGGTCGAACCATAGCGTCACGATCAAGAAAATAATTAGAAAGGTCAAGCAAAGACTTCTGATCTGATACATGTCCAAACAAATCAAGTAAGTAAGTATCATCCGTAAAATGAAAATGTTTTATATAAAAAGCTATTTCTTTCGCAAGAGAGAACGTCGTTTCTGAGGACGAGAATAAACGCCTCGCTGTATCATAAATTCCATAAGAGTAAGCACGTTCACGTGAAGATTTAGAAGCAAATCCCTTACACCGGGGAAAGTAGTAAGCGTAACACGACCGCCATACGTCAAACTCTTTATATTTGCCATTGAGTACGATGCTTCTTTTAACAAAGCTCTGAGGGGTAGATGAGTATATCTTCTCACGTTGACAGTCAAGAAAGCCTTGACCCAATTTCTGAGAATGAACGTTGAACGGACAGACGGAACTAAGTTTAAAAACTTTGGGTATAGTGCAACTGCTATTAACATAGCTCGCAACGTATGATGAACACTGACCTTTGGATATTTGACAGTCGACACGACCAAAGGTCCATACTTGAGATATATTCTCTGAACATACCTGTAACGCTTCGTCCGATTGGAGGAATAATAAGATATGATAATGCGGGCGGAAATGGACGGGCCCATATTCTCCGACAGCAAAGTAACGCACTTTTTCCGAGGGACATTGTTTTGAGACATAATAACGTAATCTTTTAAAAAATAATTGTAAATCAGTTTTACGAAGATAGGGGACATCTCCAAAGAGATAGAACTTATTTAATAAACGATCAATATCTTCTTGCTTCATATCAGATGGACCAAGAATTTCACCTGTTTCCTTATCTACAAGATCATTACCAAATGGGCGTTCAAGACTATCCACAAAAGTAGCACGAGGAATATAACGATTAGCATAAGTAAGAGTTATAAACAATGTATGCTTAGCAGTATAAGATTCAAGATCACACTGAAAAGCATAACGTGAGTTTTTAGCCAACGTACATGCTTGACAGTGACCACAAGAAACAACCATAGACTCGTTAGTATAAGGATTAACGATTTTCTTAGGATGAAGACATCTGCAAAAAGGATTCTTAATCATATCAGAACTTAGGAGCAAGGTTAATATGAGTAGAATCTACTGAACTAGTAGTAGTCTGTTCAGTTTTCTGAGTACTATTCGAGTTGTTCTTCGAAACAGATAAGGACACTGTGCAAGATTGCACAAACAAAGTTGCGGAGATTGAAAGGATCGCAGTAACGACAATCTTAATGATGTCATAGATTTGTTGATTAGAAAGTTTCATATTATTCTTCAATTAAAGTTATCATACAAACATGATCAGCAAGCGTATTAAAAGATCTAGCGATCTTCATAGCTTCTGTAACAGTAATACCAAAAAGAGAAAACCTAGTAATAGGAATCAACTTAGTAACACGAGCATAAGCAACACGAGTAACAATAACACGGGATACCGTGAAATCAAAATCGTTTTTCCGATCAAAACGTTCAGTCCATTTTCCTTTTTTTGCAGACATATTCAAATAGGTTTTAAATTTCTGATGCAAATAAAGGGAATAATTATCATTATGTTTAATAGAAAAATAGATAATACTTATAACTAATTTCTCTCTCTTCTCTCTCTAAAACCAAAAGAGGCATTCCAAATGAATTGGTATAGCCTCTTTTTCATTTTCTCACAAAAAGAAATTCATCATTATATATTTTGATAAAAAAAAATCAGAATCATCATTCAAGCTTCTTTATTTGTAAAAACAAAAAAGACTATCCTAATTTAAATTTTGGGATAGTCTTTTTATAAAAACTGAATATAATTATTTCATCATCTTATCGATTTCTTCAAATTCAGGACCCATGTTCAGATTATAGTAAACACGGTAAAGACCCTGTAACCACAAATCTTTCTGATCAGGTTTCAAAGCTCTGGCTTTTTCGTAGAATGGCTTAGCTTCTTCATAGAATTTCTTCACTGTAGCTTGTGCCTCTGCATATTTCGGATCATTGATATCTGTTGTAGCTTTATCAGCATAATCCTGAGCCTTCATCAAATACACTAATCCTACATTAGAATATGCCTCTGCATATTCAGGATCTGCAGCAATAGCTTTCTTGTAGAACTCAATAGCTTTATCATATTCTTTCATATTATGATAAAGATACGCTTTCACATAAAGATACAACTTGTTATTAGCATCAGTAGACAACATTCTATCAGCAAATTCCATTGCTTTAGAAGCTTGGTTAGAGCTAGTATAGTAATCTACCAAATTCGCAAAGAAATAATCATTTCCAGGGAATTTTAAAATACCTTCTTCCAATGATTTAACCCATGCTGCAGTATCACCTTTAGCTTTATATGCATCTGCCATCAATTGCATTGCAAACTTACCGCCATCTTTGTCATCCAAAGCAGCAGGAGCATATTTAATAATTGCATCTTTATCTCCTACTCTGTCAGCAGCCAATGTTGCGTAATATGCTATTTGTGCCAAAAGAGTATCTGTTTTAGCCAAATTTTGCTCTGCCAACATAGGATAAGAAGCTGATTCTACGTATGTTGCAAAGAATTGCAAAGCTTCCTTATTCTTATCAAGGTTAAAGAATTGAATACCACCGTTAATTAAGTTAGGACGTTCAACCAATATAGTTGAAGCATTTGCTTTTCTATATTTGTTTTTAATTTTACCTTTTTCATTAGGTACTTGAGCTAGATCATCACATTTAGTATAATACTCAAACATTTTTAAAATGCTGTTGTATGCCTTCAATGTGTCAAACGGCTGTTTCAGAACACCTTTCTTATCACGTTCTTCTTCAATAAAACGTTTCTGAATAAATCCAGCAACGTCCCATGTGTCAGGAAGATCCTTGGTCTCAGGGTTCTTAATGGCTTCATTAATCAGCTTTTCAGCTTGATTAAAATTCGGTTTTACATCACTGGCAATGCTTTTGGCTTCTTTTACATTCTTCATTTGAGCGAATGATAAGCTTACGGCCATCAATAAAACCATTGAAAATAATACTCTTTTCATGATTGTTGTTTGATTAATTATTAATATTATGTCTATTCCTCAATTTCGTTGTTATTTTCATTAACATCTGTAGCAGTATCTGCATTGTCAACATCCTGATCAGTAGTCAGATCACTGACAATAGTACCTTCTGCTTCTTCTGCGGGAACTTCATCCTCAAGACTTTCTGTCATTACTTTACATACAGAACCAATCTGATCGTTACGTTTTTCAAGATTAATCAGACGAACACCTTGAGTAGCACGTCCCATAATACGGACATCAGCAACTTTCAGACGGATAGTTATTCCGGATTTATTGATAATCATTAAGTCGTTCTCATCAGTCACTGACTTAATTGTTACCAACTTACCTGTTTTTTCAGTAATATTCATGGTCTTTACACCCTTACCACCGCGATTAGTCTTACGATAATCTTCAATTTCAGAGCGTTTACCATATCCCTGTTCAGAAACAACCATTACGGATTCTGTTTCCAAATCTTTTATACATATCATTCCTATTACTTCATCCTGACCATCATTATCCAATGTAATACCACGTACACCTGTAGCCGTACGTCCCATTACACGAACTGCAGCTTCATGGAAACGAATAGCCCGACCATTACGATTAGCAATAATGATTTCATTATTACCATTCGTCATTCGAACTTCAATTACACTGTCATCCTCACGAATTGTAATAGCATTTACACCATTCTGACGCGGGCGTGAATATTGTTCAAGCAATGTCTTCTTGATAACACCTTTCTTCGTACAGAATAATACGTAATGACTATTGATATATTCAGTGTCATCCAGGCTCTTAACACGCAAATATGCAGTAACACTGTCATCAGAGTCAATATTTAACAGGTTTTGTATAGCACGTCCTTTGGAATTCTTCGTTCCTTCCGGTATCTCATAAACTTTCAGCCAATAACATTTACCTTTTTGTGTAAAGAACATCATGGTATTGTGCATAGTAGCCGGATATATATGCTCTACAAAGTCCGCATCACGAGTTTCTGTTCCCTTAGAGCCTACCCCACCACGATTCTGCGCACGGAATTCTGTTAATGGCGTACGTTTGATATATCCCATATGAGATATTGTGATAATCATCTGATCATCAGCATAGAAGTCCTCCGGATTAAACTCTTCGGAAGAATAAACGATTTCAGAACGACGTTCGTCACCATATTTCGCTTTAACTTCCAATAATTCATCTTTCATCACCTTACGACATACCTCATCATCAGCCAAAATGCTTTCCAAATAAGCAATCTGTTTCATGATTTCTTCGTATTCAGCATGAAGCTGATCCTGCATCAGACCAGTCAACTGACGCAAACGCATCTCTACAATTGCACGTGACTGTATTTCTGTCAGATTAAAACGTTCTATCAAACCTGCAATAGCATCATTTGGAGTCTTAGCTGCACGAATAATACGAATAACTTCATCAATATTATCAGAAGCAATGATTAAACCTTCAAGGATATGTGCACGTTCCTTTGCTTTACGCAGATCGAACTGAGTACGGCGGATAACTACTTCGTGCCTGTGCTCTACGAAGTATTTAATCATATCTCTCAGATTCAATGTCTTAGGACGTCCGTGAACCAATGCAACATTATTCACACCGAAGGAAGTCTGTAAGGCTGTCATCTTATACAGCTTATTCAGCACTACACTTGCATTAGCATCACGTTTTACATCGATAACGATACGCATACCGTCACGGTCAGACTCGTCGTTTGCATTCGAGATACCTTCTATTCTCTTATCGTTAACAAGATCAGCAATATATTTGATCAGTTCAGCCTTATTAACATTATAAGGGATCTCAGTCACTACGATTTTATCATGTGTCTGTCCGGTTTCAATTTCCGCTTTTGCACGCATTACTACACGTCCACGACCTGTCAGATATCCTTCACGTACTCCGCTGATACCATATATATAACCACCTGTAGGGAAATCCGGAGCTTTGACATAAATCATCAGTTCCTCTACTGTGATTTCCTGATTATCAATATATGCTTCACAAGCATCAATTACTTCCGAAAGATTATGAGGAGGCATATTAGTTGCCATACCTACCGCAATACCGGAAGCACCATTAACCAAAAGATTAGGAATACGGGTCGGCATCACCTTCGGCTCTGTCAACGTATTATCAAAGTTAGGTTCGAAGTCTACAGTTTCCTTATACAGGTCATCCATCATCGCTTCACCTAACTTGTTTAGACGAGCCTCCGTATAACGCATGGCAGCGGGGCTATCACCATCTACAGAACCAAAGTTACCTTGGCCATCTACTAAAGGATAACGCATTGCCCATTCCTGAGCCATACGCACCATAGCATAATAAACTGAAAAGTCTCCATGCGGATGGTACTTACCCAGTACTTCACCCACAATTCTTGCAGATTTTTTATAAGGTTTGTCTGAAGTATTACCCAATTCCATCATTCCGTATAAAATTCTACGGTGAACGGGCTTAAATCCATCTCTAACATCCGGAAGGGCACGTGAAACAATGACCGACATGGAGTAGTCAATGTACGATGACTTCATTTCCTCCTCGATGTTAATCTTTATAATTCTGTCTTGTTCAAGCATTTAAAATGATTATTAATTATACATTGTATGGTCTGTGAAAAACCACGCTAAAGTACTACTTTTCCACGATATACGAAAGTTTTTCCGAAGAAAGTTTTTTTCTGCTTGAAGGACAGTCTGTTTGTCTATATTTAGTTATTAAAATTAAAAATTTCAAGGAACGGATTGACTTCTAACCATTAATATTAGAAAAAGAAATGAGAAAAAGAATAAATACTACCATTAAGGAGACTATATCTGTGAAAAACAGGGAGTGGTATTTGTTATACCTTATATATATAATACAAAGCATTGTTTTTATGGCACGCCATTTGTAGATATAAGAAATAAAGCAAATATGCAATACAAACTTGATTAAATGCGTATATTTGCCAGTAAATAACCCCTTAGAAGAAAAGGAAAAAGTATGAATAATCAATTCTCACAAAGAGTTTCCGACATTATCGTCTATAGCAAGGAAGAAGCTAACCGGTTGAGGAGTAGGCATATCGGACCTGAGCACCTACTTCTGGGATTGCTTCGTGACGGTGAAGGAAAAGCTATCGAGATATTGTCAAAACTCAACACCAATTTAGCTGCAGTAAAGCAGCAGATTGAAGCTCGGCTGAAGACAGAAGCTGATGATATGCTATTGCCTGATGCAGAGATACCGTTGTCTAATGACGCGGCAAAAATATTAAAAATGTGTATTTTAGAAGCACGTGGAATGAGAAGTAATATAGCTGATACAGAGCATGTTTTGTTAGCGATCCTAAGAGAAAGAAACAATATGGCTGCTTCCGTGCTCGAAGCTAATGACGTTAATTACGTGAAAGTGTTGGAACAAGCCACATTGCAACCGGATGTAAATTCCGGCATGGGATTCCCGGAAGACGATGATGATGAAGAAATGTCATCTCCCCGATCTGGTGGAAGCGGTTCTGAAGAACGCCAGCAACAGGCGCAAACAGCTTCAAAAAAACCGGCTAATGACACGCCTGTACTTGACAATTTCGGTACAGATATGACAAAAGCGGCAGAAGAAGGACGTTTGGACCCTGTAGTAGGCAGAGAAAAGGAAATTGAACGCTTGGCTCAAATCCTGAGTCGCCGTAAAAAGAACAATCCGATTCTGATCGGTGAACCTGGTGTAGGAAAATCAGCAATCGTTGAAGGACTTGCTTTGAGAATTATTCAAAAGAAAGTCTCACGCATCTTGTTTGATAAGCGAGTAGTAGCTCTTGACATGACCGCAGTTGTGGCAGGAACAAAATATCGTGGTCAGTTTGAAGAGCGTATTCGTTCCATTCTCAACGAGTTACAAAGGAATCCGAATGTAATCCTGTTCATTGATGAGATCCATACAATTGTAGGTGCAGGTTCTGCAGCCGGTTCAATGGATGCAGCCAATATGCTGAAACCTGCATTGGCACGCGGTGAAATACAATGTATTGGTGCTACTACCCTTGATGAATACCGTAAGAATATAGAAAAAGACGGCGCTTTGGAACGTCGTTTCCAAAAAGTTATGGTGGAACCCACTACTGCTGCCGAAACTCTTCAGATTCTGCGTAACATCAAGGATAAATACGAAGATCATCATAACGTGAGCTATACAGATGAAGCATTGGAAGCTTGTGTCAAGTTGACAGACCGTTATATTACGGACCGTAACTTCCCCGATAAAGCTATTGACGCTTTGGATGAAGCAGGATCACGTGTACATCTGACCAACGTCAATGTACCCAAGGAAATCGAAGAGCAGGAAAAACTCATCGAAGAAGCTAAAAGCAAGAAAAATGAAGCTGTGAAATCGCAGAATTTTGAACTCGCTGCCAGTTTCCGAGATAAGGAAAAAGAGCTCACGCTTCAGCTGGACGAAATGAAACGAGAATGGGAAAACAGTCTGAAAGAGAATAGACAGACTGTTGATGCAGAGGAAATTGCCAATGTTATTTCTATGATGTCCGGCATTCCGGTACAGCGTATGGCACAAGCCGAAGGAATCAAGCTGGCTGGCATGAAGGAGGATCTGCAATCGAAAGTAATCGCACAGGATCCGGCGATAGAGAAACTGGTCAAGGCTATTTTAAGAAGCCGTGTGGGATTGAAGGATCCCAATAAGCCCATTGGAACCTTTATGTTCTTAGGTCCGACTGGTGTAGGTAAAACCCATTTAGCCAAAGAATTGGCAAAATATATGTTCGGGTCTTCCGATGCACTGATTCGTATAGACATGAGCGAATTTATGGAAAAATTCACTGTCTCACGTCTGGTTGGAGCTCCTCCGGGATATGTAGGATATGAAGAAGGCGGACAATTAACTGAAAAAGTACGTCGCAAACCTTATTCTATCGTCTTGCTTGATGAGATCGAAAAAGCACATCCGGATGTGTTCAATCTCCTTCTTCAAGTGATGGACGAAGGCCGTCTGACTGACAGTTATGGCAGAATGGTTGATTTTAAAAATACAGTTGTTATCATGACTTCCAATATTGGTACCCGCCAGTTAAAGGAGTTTGGACGTGGTGTAGGCTTTGCTACACAAAGCCGTCTGGATGACAAAGAGTTCTCGCGAAGTGTTATACAAAAAGCATTAAATAAATCATTCGCGCCCGAATTTATCAACCGTGTCGATGAAATCATAACATTTGACCAACTCTCTTTGGAAGCTATCACGAAAATCATTGATATTGAGCTAAAAGGACTATATGATCGTATTGAATCTATTGGATATAAGCTAGTTATTGATGATGAAGCTAAAAGATTCGTGGCCGAAAAAGGATACGATGTGCAATTCGGAGCCCGCCCTTTAAAACGAGCTATTCAAACCCATTTGGAGGATGGACTGTCAGAACTCATTATAACTTCTTCTCTGAAAGAAAAAGATGTCATTCAAGTCTCTCTGAATAAAGAGAAAGGTGAATTGGAGATGAAAGTTATTGCATCTTGAAAGAAGATTACTTAAATAAGATAAGTTATAAAATATGCCAGAATGTCAGACCTTAGGGTCTGGCATTTTTTTTGTCTCTATCTGAACAAATATCAATTAAAAACATTCTAATAAATAAACCAAAAAAATATACGTTATTATGCAAAAAGGTAATATTGGGGTTACAACAGAGAACATTTTCCCTATCATCAAAAAGTTCTTGTACAGTGACCATGAAATTTTTCTTCGCGAATTAGTGTCTAATGCAGTAGATGCCACTCAGAAACTAAATACCCTTGCTTCCATTGGGGAGTTTAAAGGTGAACTGGGCGATCTGACAATTCACGTTGAATTAGGTAAAGACACTATTACTATCTCCGACCGTGGTATTGGCCTGACTGCAGAAGAAATAGAAAAGTACATCAATCAGATTGCATTTTCAGGAGCGAATGATTTTCTGGAAAAATACAAAGATGATGCAAATGCAATCATCGGACATTTCGGTTTAGGCTTCTATTCTGCCTTTATGGTTGCAAAAAAGGTTGAAATTATCACCAAATCCTACAGAGACGAAGCACAAGCTATAAAATGGACTTGCGATGGTAGCCCTGAATTCACTATTGAAGAAGTAGATAAGGCAGATCGTGGTTCAGATATCATCTTATATATCGATGACGATTGCAAAGAATTCCTCGAAGAAGCACGTGTTTCTGAGCTTCTGAAGAAATATTGCAGCTTCCTTCCTGTCCCCATTGCATTCGGGAAGAAGAAAGAATGGAAAGATGGAAAACAGGTAGAAACCACTGAAGACAATATTATTAACGACACCACTCCTTTGTGGACTCGTAAGCCGAGCGAACTGTCGGACGAGGATTATAAGTCGTTCTATACCAAGTTGTACCCGATGTCAGACGAGCCATTATTTTGGATTCATCTGAATGTGGATTATCCGTTCCATCTGACTGGTATCCTCTACTTCCCGAAAGTAAAGAGCAATATTGAGCTGAATAAAAATAAGATTCAGTTATATTGCAACCAAGTATATGTAACGGATTCCGTAGAAGGAATTGTACCGGACTTCCTGACTTTATTACATGGAGTTATTGATTCCCCGGATATTCCATTGAATGTATCCCGTTCTTATTTGCAAAGCGACTCGAATGTGAAGAAGATTTCTACCTATATCACGAAGAAAGTTTCCGACCGCCTGCAATCGATTTTCAAGAACGACCGTAAACAGTTTGAAGAGAAGTGGAATGATTTGAAAATATTTATCAATTACGGCATGCTTACTCAAGAGGATTTCTATGAGAAAGCGCAAAAATTCGCCCTTTTCACCGATACAGATAACAAA
>OLRD01000135.1_pt1 | contig 69122 bp, 57 predicted proteins | sample 1672051 | NCBI WGS metagenome assembly OLRD01 (sample SAMEA3136640, study PRJEB25190) | human gut metagenome | biome: human gut; feature: human-associated habitat; material: faeces | place: Austria | collected 2013 | reverse complement strand
GTGGTTCAATGTCTGTTTTTCTAAGCGATGCCTTGTAATCACAATGATGCCCTCGTTCCTGTTTATTCCTACCGCAGATATAATAGTAAACTTCTTTGTATGTGCCATCTTTATTTGTCCAAGCATGTTTATTCGTATACATTGAGCTTCCACAAAGAGGACACTTTAATATTCCCGTTAAAAGATGCGCCCTGTCCCTACCAATTTTGGACGGCTGCTTAATTCCTGTTGCCATACGTTTTGCGTGAACTTTTTGCCATAATTCTTCGCTGACTATTCCTTCGTGCTGTCCATCTTCCAGAATATAATCATCTGTATGAATCTGCTTATATTCATTTTTTGTGCCTTTTACTTTTTCTCGTGTTCTCCTGCCATAAGCAATCTTGCCACAATAGACAGGATTATCTAATATCAACCGTATGAAATGGCTGCTCCAAGTTTCTAATGTTCCATTCTGACGGGGTATCTTTTTTATTCCTTGCAAATTAAGATATTTTGCGACTCCGCCAAGCCCTATGTCTGAATTGGCAAACTTATCAAATATAATTCGGATTGCTTCAGCTTCGGTTTCTTCTATTAAGAGCTGATTGTCTTTCAGATAATATCCATACGGAGCAAAACCGCCATTCCAACCTCCCTGTCTTGCTTTTTCTCTGCGTCCGTTCGTTGTCTGTTCAATGATATTTTCTCTTTCAATTTCTGCAACCGCAGATAATACAGAAATTAAAAGCTTTCCGCTTGTCTGTGATGAGTCAATACCTTCCTCAATACAAATGAGATTTATTCTATACGACTGCACAAACTCCAATGAATTTAGAATATCTGCCGCATTTCTTCCAAATCGCGAAAGTTTATAAACCAGAATATAATCTATCTCCAATCCGTTCTTTATATCAGAAAGCATCTTCTTAAAAGCAGGTCTCCCCTCAATAGATTTTCCCGATTTACCTGCATCTTCATATATACCAACAATCTCCATTTCCTCTCTGTCAGCAAATCGTTTCAGGCTATTCTTCTGCCCTTCAAGGCTATATCCGTCCACCTGCATTTCAGTACTTACTCTCGGATATAGAACACATTTCTTTCCTTCTCTGTTCATCGTACCACCTCCATAAATTTATAGGGAAATGTGATATGTAAGGCTGCGTAACCTACGCAGCACAATCCAATTCCTGCAAAACGGTCTTTCCGTATTTTTCAACTATCTGCACCATAACATTGATAAAAGAATCGAATGTTTCGGTTTCATCTTTCAACTGTTCGTCTTGCAGTTCTGTATTATGAATTAACTTTTCATTTCCCATAAACGAATACCTCCGCTAAAGCTAAAACGGCTGTACCTCTAAATTATAGAAATACAGCCACCATTTTACCAATGTGCAAATATATCCCTCATACCTGCTTTACACATTTTTTCATATTTTTTTAAGTGCAACACTAATGGCAAGAGCCTTGTCAACTCTTGCCATTATGTTATCGGGCATCATTCCCATATACTGTTTTAACCTCTGCTTATCAATCGTCCGTATCTGCTCAAGCAGGATAACAGAGTCCTTGTCAAGCCCTTCATAATTACTTACTGCGGTATGTGTGGGCAACTTTGCTTTTGTGTGTACTCGGCTCGTAATTGCTGCAATGATTACCGTCGGACTGTGCTTGTTTCCTATATCATTGGAAATGATAAGTACAGGTCTTGTGCCGCCTTGTTCTGAGCCGATAACGGGGTTAAGCTCTGCGTAGTAAATGTCGCCACGCTTAATAATTCTTTCCATTGTGTTTGACCTCCTATCTGGATTCAGGCAGATTAGTTCTGCCTATGTAGGCAGCCAAACAAAAGGAAGTATTTAAGGTCGGAAGAATATTAACAATATCTCTGTTCTTATGACCGCCTTTCGTTTGGCTGATATGATAGAAGCATTTCAATTTGTCCTCGACACCCCGAAATGCTATGGGAAGTCGCCAAACGGTCAGCAGCGAACTGACGCCACGGGAGTTCCACCCCAACTGTCGTTCTGACAGAGCCGCCCTCATTGCCTGCGACGTTTTTTTCACGCTCGGACTGTGACTGGACGGGAGTACCATTATTCTCTTTGTGGGTCATAGCGAAATCGGGAGCTGCCCGATATTTTGAGTCGGTAAAGACTGGCTCACCACCTTTCATCGCTCGCTGCCATTTGGCAGGTCATGGCGTACCGCTGCACACGCTTATGCTCATCACAATCACAAAGAGGAAGTATTTGGCGAATGAGTATTCGGTTGTCAAGGAGCAATCCCGTTTTCGCCACACAAAGGAAAACAGGGTAAGAGGTTTTTTGTCCTCTCACCCTGTAGCCCGTGGGAATATTCAATTTTCCCCTCTACTCAAAAAACTTTTTTAATTTTTCTTTGAGCCTATCCATTCTTCTGTAAACAGCTTTTTCAGTAATATCCAGATACACCGCAATTTCACGGGTTGAATATCCTTGTATCTTCATCAAAGCAATCTGCAATGTAAGCCTGTCCACCTTAATCAAAACTTGATAGAGGTGCTGATTTTCGATACTGTCCAGAAAATCCTCAACCGTTTTGACTTCGGGCTGTATAGTATCTTCAACAAGCTCGTCAAGATATGTACCTGTTTCCTGCACTCGCTGATAATACCGTCTGTCTGAATTAAAAATCGCCCAATCGTGAACACGGAGCTTTTCTATATCGTCCTCATTAACCCCCAAGCTCCGTAACTGTTTTTCCTCGGCTTCTTTCCAGAGCCGCCATTTCTTTTCTTCTCTGGCTTTGTTGTAAGCCATAATGTGTACCTCCAATCTGAATTTTTTTGAGAAATTCAGATTGAGGTGGGCTACGGCACCCAATGCCAGAAGCAGGTTTATCCTGTGTTGCGACAAAAAACAACAAACAAAAAGCCGCAAAGGTACTAAGACCTCTACGGCAATACGCATAATTATCTCTATGATATAGATATGTGACTTCTACTCGAAAAGTAGAAAAGTGCCACGAGCAAGCAAGGCTTTTTTTAATAAGTTATCCTCACTTCTACGTGACACTATGTAAATAACTGCTGCTTCTGATAAGCAGCGTGATGGTCGTGCTTGACCAACACATAAAAATCCCTCCAAACTCGAAAACGGGTTTAGAGGGCAGTAAAATTTAGTATGGGCGTGACAAAGCCGCCCACCAAAGCACCGTTTTTTTATTTGGCGGACTTATCCAACCTATTCTGCATAAAGAAAGAGCCAATGAACTGCAAGTTACCTCGCAAATTCATCGGCTCTGCGTCTGTGCGTCTGGCTCTTTGATGATAGTTACTTTTAATTGTTGAACATTTATAAGCTGTTCCTGCCTACACTTAGGACAAAAAAGCGGAAAATTAAGAAGTACCGTATTTTCTCTTATTTTTATCCGTGTTTTGTTTCCACAAACGGGGCAAAGCACCCATTTTTCATTTTGCATAAAATATCTCCCTTAATGTACTTCATTAGTTCCTGCAATAGCCGCTTGCTTTTCCGCTTCATTTAATTCTCTGTGAAGATGGATAGCCATAAATACCGTAATAATAGCAGAAAGCACATCTGCAACTGGCTGAGCATACAGAATACCATTCAATCCCCATATCATAGGCAGAACGAGAATAACTGGCACAAAGCAAATTCCCTGCCTGCAAGCTCCGAGAATAAAGCCTTCTTTCCCTTTTCCTAAAGCAAGGAATAATGAGGAATATACGGTATAGAAGCCAAACAGCATGAGAGAAATTCCATTTACCCTTAATGAGCTTGCCCCTACTTTAATCATCTCCAGATTGCCACTTGCGAATTGTGACACGATGGACGTTGAAAATAAAGCCAGTATCAATCCATAAACAACACAAAATATGGTTGACCAGATAATAGAGGTTTTAATTGCTTCATACAGGCGGTTGAATTTTTTCGCTCCATAGCTGTACCCTGCGATTGGCTGAAAGCCTTTAATAAAACCAAATATTGTTAGACTTCCCATTGAAACAAGGCGTGTCACAACTCCCATTCCTGCGATTGCAGCATCTCCATAATCAGCCGCCGCATTGTTGATGAGAGAAATGGAAAGGCTTGTTAATATCTGGAACACAAGCGTTGGAATACCAATCTTAAAAATTTCCGATGCAACCTCTTTTGAAAGGCAGTAATTCTTTATTTTAAAATCAAATACACTCTTCTTTCCAAAAATATAAAATAGATACACCAGAGTAGATACTACCTGTGAAATTGCAGTAGCAATGGCGGCTCCTGCCACTCCCAAATCCAGTACATAAATAAATATAGGGTCTAATGCAATATTCAATACGGCTCCAATCAGCAGAGCGCACATGGTCGTCTTTGCTGCTCCCTCGCTTGTCACGATATTATTCATTGTGACATTAAAGACATTGAAGATGCAAGAAATAATATAAATACTTCCATATGTGACCGCATAGGGCAAAATACTCTCTGTCGCTCCCAAAATACTTAGTATCGGCTTTAGAAAAATGACAGACAGGATAATCATAACTGCCCCGACAAAAACGCTGCTGTATAAGGCTGTGCTGACAACTTGGTTTGCCTTTTCCTTATCATTGCGTCCTAACAATCTGGAAATGTAGGATGCTGCCCCATTTCCAAATAGCAACCCTAAACCAACCACAACCTGTCCTAATGGGTACACAACTGAAATTGCTCCCATCTGGCTCTCTCCCAATCCTCCAACAAAATAGGCATCCACCAGATTGTATAATGCGTTTACCAACATTCCAATCATTGTCGGGATACCCATTGCTAATAGGGCTTGAGGGATAGGTGCGTTACCTAATAGCTGCATTTTCTTGTTTTGTTGACTCATAATTAACACTCCTTTTCTTGACTTTGAGTATAAAATATAGTAGTATAAATTACAGCAATTAAAGCTGTGTTATATATACTACTATAAATTATAGTAGTTGTCAATAGAGAAAGGAGAATATCATGGCAACAATAGATTTAATCGTATTAGGAATGCTGAAAAAGGAAGCCCTAAGTGCTTACGACATCCAAAAATTGGTTGAATACCGCAACATATCAAAATGGGTAAAAATCAGCACTCCGTCAATCTATAAAAAAGTTATCCAGTTAGAGGAAAAGGGATACATTTCAAGCAACATAGTCAAAGAGGGAAAAATGCCAGAAAAGGCAATCTACTCCTTAACAGAAGCGGGTGAAAAACAGCTTGAAAATCTTATGTTTGAAATATCTGCAAAACCCGTTCAAATCTTCTTGGATTTTAATGCAGTCATTGTCAACTTGGATGCCCTTTCGCCAAAAAACCAAATGAAATGCCTAACAGATATTGAAGCCAATGTAAAAACACTAAAATCATATCTGGAAGAAAATTTAAAAGCGAAAGAAAATGTACCCGAAATCCCACAAACAGGTTTATCCGTTTTGCATCAACAATTCGTTCTTGCACAATCCATTGAAACATGGATTGAAGAATTAAAACTAAAATATGAATAATTACAGTCCCCCATAAGATACTTTTCTAAATAGGCAGAGCCGATGAGCTGTGAGTTTATCTCTCACAAGTTCATCGGCTCTGCGTCTGTGCGTCTGGCTCTTTGATGACTGTTACTTGTAAATTTTGTACTTCAATCAATGTCTGCTGTTTACATTTCGGGCAGTAGAGAGGATAATTTTTCAAAATTGTATCTTCTCTTATTCTGTCACGAGTTTTATTAGCGCAAACAGGACAAACTATCCAATTAGCGTTCATTTCTTTCCTCTCTTTGTCGGGAACAAAAAATTTCGATAGCTTTACTGAAAAAGGCAGCTAAATCTCCATTTCCAAACCGATTTATAAAATCAGAAAATCTCAAATCCGTAACATACATTTTCCCCAAAGAAGAAAGTATTTGTTTATCACATTGATAAAAATATTCTGTAATATAAAGTTGCCATTCCCATACTATATTTTGAACCTCTGGACAGTTTGGCGATTTGTTTTCATATGTCGCTAACCTTTCAAAAATATTCTGTGCCATAGAGAAAAATGCTTGCATTTGCTCATTTTGAATTTCTTGAGCTTTTGAGGAAAAGATTGCCTCATACTCTTTAAAACTTTCAGTATCTCCCCACTTTTCCAAAACCTCTTTTTGAAATTGAGATTGCAGCTCCATTACTTTCGAGTTAGAAAATGCTGAAAAGGAGATTTCTTTTGCTCCATTGATTTCAGCCTTTACAAGAGCTATTAGACCGTCTATGCGTTCTCTCTGAGCTTCTAAAATACTTAAATGCTTTTCTAATGCTTCTGTCCGATTATTATAATGAGGGGAATTGAGCAATTTTTTAATTTCTTTCAATGCAAAACCGACCTCACGAAAAAACAAAACTTCCTGCAACCGGCACAAATCCTTATCAGTATACAAATGATACTTCGCTTCCGTTACAATCGAAGGTTTCAAAAGTCCAATTTCATCATAATAGTGAAGCGTCCTTGCTGTTATGCCTGTTAAATTGACTACCTCGTGAACTGTCAACGGTTTTTCATTCATTCCAAAAATCATCCACTGCACTTAAATAATCTCTCGGAATCTTCATCCCAGTAAAATCAAGGGTTTTAGATTCCATTTTTATTAAAATCCCCCACTTTTTTATCAAAAATCACTTGACAAACCGCTCAAATTTTGTGGCGAAGCCAATTGAATATATTTTATTTTTTGATTGGAGGGCGATTTTTATGTTACCTGTTAACTGTGGCAGTCATGCTGACTACCAAGATTTTGTTGTTACTCATCTTCGTAAATATTATCCTGATCCTGATGCTCTTGCTCGTTCCACATGGAATATCATTGAGCGGTTTTGGAATCTCGATCTATCTTTTACTGATACTTTTATGGCTGATAAATATTCTAAATTCGGACCAGCTCCACGAACTCCTTCTTGCATGCAGCGTTCTTACCTTCTTTCCATTGACTTTAAAATTACTTCATTAACGGAGTAGGCTGCCCAGCTTAAAATGAATCCACTTTATGCGATCCTTAGTGGATTTGAAGTAGGTAACACTCCCGGTGTTGGTACTTTTTATGATTTTTTTAACCGCTTATGGGACTCTGATGAGGATCATATGTCACCACATATCCATCCGCTGAAGACTAAGGTTAAAAAGCCTAAAACAAACGGTACAAAAGCTGATCCCGTGGAAAAAGTTACATTGCTGATCTTCTTCCGGCTTTGGTGAAAACAGATTTTAAACTTGATGAACAGCCTTATGCTTCTCTCTTTCAGATTTATCAGAAAGAATTTCTCGATGTTTCCGTTTCCCAAGGACTTATCCATGCCGATTCCCTGGCATTAGCAGGTGATGGCACTCCTGTTGTTACTTCTCACAGAGAACGCAAAAAGCGTATCTGTAACTGCAAAGAAAATGGTATCTCTAACTGCAGATGTGACCGTTACTTTTCCCAACCCGATTGTGATATCGGATGGGATTCCTCACGGAACTGTTTTTATCACGGATACGACCTGTATATGCTTGTTGATTCACAAAGCGACCTGCCTGTATTCCCTCATTTTTCCTGTGCTTCAAAACATGATTCCCACGGATTCCTGCACACTTTTTTCAGAATGAGATCCTTTCTTCCGGATTATACAGTCTCCAAAGTGCTTTTAGATTCTGCCCATGATGCCATGCCCTATTATCAATACTTTCAACGTGAAAATATAACACCTTTTATCGATCTGAATGGAAAAGGTGGAAAACCACCCGTTTATAAAAATGACTTTACGATCGATGAAGACGGTGTTCCTGTCTGTCCTTCCGGACATCGTATGCGTCGGGATGGTGTTGAAGTTGCGAAAGGCAGGATGAAATTCAGATGTCCAAAGATCAGTCGCAAAAACGGCCGCATTTCCTGTACTTGTGAAACTCCATGTTCTGATGCCAAGTACGGACGTACGGTTCATTTGGTCATGAAAGATAATCCAAGATTATTTAATAATCCGCCAAGAAGCAGTAAAGAATGGAAACTGGAATATAATGCAAGAACTTCTGCTGAACGTTCTAATAAACGTGAGAAATTAGATTTTAAATTAGAAGACGGCAGACACCGCTCAACTAAGATGTGGTACTGCCGCCTCTATCACATCCTGATGTTACAGCATCTGGATGCACGGGATCTGCCTTTGGAACCCACACTGAAAAAAGTGATTCTACAAACAGCATGATCCTGTAGATTATTATATCTCATTTTTTGAAACATAGCGACAGTTATGTTTATTTCTTATGCTTATTTTTACGTTCACGAATAATATTTATTTTTCAAAGTACAGTACCAGTATTTTTCTGGTGTGATCACTCAAAATTCCGAGAGATCATTAGATTTAGCCACTTTGTCAAGGTGGCTATGTAAACAGTACCAGAGAACGCAAAAAAGCCGCCTACTCTTAAAATCAATAAGAATAAGCGGCTTCGTAATTTGCCTTAGACATATTCAATTTTCATTCTCTTGGACGGTGCATTTATGACCTTAAAAATAAGCTCGTCAATACAATCCGTATATCTGCCTTGTTGTATGAGCTGATTTTTTAACTCTACAAGGCTATGTATCAAAAGTTTTCTTTCGTGGCTATCCAAATATATATGGTGGGTTTTATCTTTCATAATATCGACCTCCTTGTACCTATATTATATAGTGGAGTAGAGATAAGCTCCAATGTGTAATAGGCTTGTCCTATGCTGCATCGGGAATAGCGGCATAGATGTTGATTGTTCGCTCATTGCCACGCTGTACCACAGTTGGATGTTCGGAAAATTCTACTTGATTATTCTCGCCATACCTTAATACCTTGTCCGAGGTTTTTAAGCTATGTACCCAGAAACCCCTAAAACAGGGGTTTCTAAGCGGTTTTGTGTTTTGGAACATTTCCGATGCTTCTCAGGGTCAAAACTTTTCTCAAATAGCACACTTCGCTTTTCATTAACCTTATGGAATAATCCTAAAAGTTCTATCCATAAAATCAAGAATAGCATCATACATCTTAACGATGTCGTTATATTCCAGATAAAGTTGGTGGTCCTCTTCTCTGTAGCCAATTTTAAATTTATCGTATTTATCGAATTCTTTATATATTCTTCCACCATTATGGACAACCATATTACGAGCATCACGAATAACAGTAATGTATTCCCATTGTTTATCAGCTGTAAAGCCGTCAATACCGACTACATCTTTTAAGTATTTAGCAGCACGCTCTAACCCACTTCCTTTAATATCTTTTACTTCCTTGTCCAAATGATTGATGTTGTGATATAAACGGCAAAGAGTATTTACTGCTTCTTCTAATAATGATACCATTGTTAAAAGCAATGAATATTGAGTCAACAAATCCACCCGACAAGAATGTAAAGTCCCGCTTGTCATAGCCCATTGCTCAGTAAAAAAATCATTTTTTAATCTTGCTTCTTCCGCCAGATTTCTGTAGCTCTCATCAATTGCATCAAGAGCTATTTTATTGTTTTCTATTACACTCCTAAAGGGATAGAAATCGCAATAGGCTAAATACAATGCCATATCACTTGCTTTACCCATATCATAGTGTTCCATATCTGGAAATTTTACATCACTATTAAGGCTGTATATTTTGGTCATATTATTGTCTTCCTTTTTATAATACTGTATTTAAATCAGACCTGTATCATTTCTCCAATTACACCGAATATATCTTTCAAATTCTTCTTTGCACTCCAAGTTTTTCCCGTCCACATGGTCTACAATAATAATTTGAGGCAATATTCCTGTGTCTTCACCGATGGAATTGATTTCATCAAAAATTGTCTTATACATTTTATTGACGGCAATCAAATCTGCTTGCGTGATTTCGTCTTTATCATTACCTTGTGGGAAATACACTTGACTTGGTTGGTCAAAAAACATAACCAAAGGCATCGGTGAATTGTCCTGAGTTGCAAAAAAACGCAGGAAACTTAAAAACAGAGCAATATGGCAGGAAACCCAATTTGCACCACTCCCCATCTCGTATAGATGGATATTCTCATTGCTTTTCTGGTGCTGATAAATGTCAAAGCTACCGTCTGTTAAACCAAAATTCAAGTCAATCGGTCTATACTCTTCTTCAAAATCAAGCATTAAAGAAAGACGATTCATATTGTTTGATAAAAAGCTCTCAGCTTTTGACATCTTCTTATCAACATCAAATCCTTTGATTTTTTCTTCGAGTCTGGCAATTTTTTCTTTAAGTTCTTCAATATCTCCATCAACCGTTTCAAATATACCAGAGCTACTCATTTCAGCATATAAAGCGATTCTCGCTTTTGCGTAATTTACTTTTTCTCTCTTTGAAACAAGAACTTTTGATGAAATGAATTTTTCCTCAATTGTCTTTATCTGTTTCCAAACATCTCGTATTTTTTCATCAATCTTTGAGTGTGCTTCCTTGAGTTTTCTAACATCTTCAGAAAAATCGGAAGTGTATTTTTCGGTAATTCTTAATTCGTTATCTAACCATTCTGTAGCCTCAATGAGCTTTGAATCATTCTCGGCAATTTCTTTACATTCGTGACCGCAAAGAGGACAGGTATATTCGCCAGTTTCAATTTCGGCTATACTTGTTTGTTGTTTCAAATCCTTCAACATTTGAGTAAAAGAACTGCCTGTATCAAAAGCATTATCTATATTTTTAATTTTTAATAAGATTTCTCGTTCTTCATTTCTGAGATTTTCTAATACGGCATTTAATTCACTGTAACGTTCAGCTATTTTATTTTCACCAAAAAGTTGCGTGTCATCGAACTCTGGTAAATCAGAAGCTATTTTAAGCATTTTCTGTACTGAAATTTTTCCGTCAAAATCCTGTTCAAGCAATGCAAAATAATCCGTTAATAACGGCGAAAGATTTTCTTTAATATATGCAGTGCTTTTTTCATTAGCTTTCTGTTTTTTGTATTTTTGTTTCAATTGAGCTTTTAATGTATTTAATTGAATTAAGTCGCTATAATACTCTTGACTAATCATACCTGCAAAAACAGGAAATTGGTCTATCACATCTTTTCTTTTATAAAAATCTGAGAACCGATAGAATAACGCAAACTTACTTGCCATTAAGTTTTGATGTTGAAACAAGTAAGAAACCATATTTCTTAATGACGCTTTTTTCCCTTGTTGGTCAGCATCGGTAGCCATATTTGTCACAAATAAGCCTAATGCACATTCAATCTCATTTTTTACATCTTTATACGGCAAAGCCGGTTTTTCTACAAAATAGCTTAACTCCAAATTTTCAGGTTCAAAGCCTTTTGCTTCTTTAGAAAAATGCATTTTGCTGCCATCATCCCAATTATAACGAGCGATAACATAGGTATTATCATCTATAGCCATTACAAGAATATAAAGATACGAAAAGTCGGTTATTTTGCCTTTTGGTATTGTACAACGAGTACTGCACAAGCAATAATCAATTATCTCAACTAATGCACTTTTACCTGTTTTGGATTCGCCAGTGATTATATTTACTCCTTGCTCAAGTGGAACTACTCTTTTTTCGCCATTTTTATTAAATATAATAATAGCTTTTATATAACTTTTCATTTTGTATCAACTCCTAAAAAGAAAGATAAATGGTCTTCGGTGGTTTTTGAAAACACAACTCCAAGGTAAAATGCACATTTAATCCAATCTTTGATAGCTCCCTCAAAATCTTTGTAATCAATTTTCTTGATAAGGACAATCTTGTGATTGTTAAAGGCTATTTTTCCTTCGGAAGATAAAATAATAATTGCTTCTTTACAATATGGTTTAAGTGAATTATATCTGTCAACATAGCCAGATAACCTTGTTTTACCAGAAATCTTACGTTCATCAATAATTTGAGGGGACTGAAACAAAGTATCTATTCGACTTCTTCTATTTGCATTTACTAATTTTTCTCGTGATTCAGCATACAGTAAAATTGGAATTGCCATAAACGGTAATTTTATCTCACAAGGTTTTTCGTAACCAGAAAGAAAACTCTGCATTAGTAAAGAATAAAAATGAGGATTCATTGAAAGCTTTTTGATGTTATTTATGCTCATTCTTTTCTTCACCTACTTTCCATTTGAAATCTGTTTCGTCCACTATGTTATGTATAACTCCTCGCTGGAAGTATCCTTGATTACGAATAATAGAGCCAAAATCATTCGCATCCCAACTCATTACACCATTGTAAAGCTGCTTTGAAATTCTTATTTGTCCTTCCTCGGTTGCTCCTTCAGCATTCAAATCACTATTCGCTTTACTATATTGCATCTTTGCAGACAAATCTTCCATATATGATTCAAGACTTTCTAAATACATAAGGTTGTCCCTAAAATATTTGGCAACGGTTAAATCAGCTTTCCAATAATCTGACATTGCATTTGGAATCATTTTGTCATACTTAATCTCACGAATAGAAGCAACAAATTTTTTCTGTTCTAGTGTAGTAATTTTGTCTTTAGGAACAACTGCTTTTGCGTACTCATTTGGAAGTGGCGCAGTTCCTTTTGTTCCATATGCTGCTGATTGTATCTGTAGAATTTCATCAAATGCTGACTTGGTCACCTCCCATTTATGCGGGGGTTCCTTAACTTTTATTAATATTTCGCCAAGCAAAGCACCTATATATCCGTCTCTATTTTCGGAAGGAATGTGACCTACATATTTAGAAAATTCATTCGATATACCGTCTATTGAAGTTTTTGCAGCTTCAATCGTAAATTTATCTAATATTTCCAAAAGGCGACTTTCGTCATAAGAGTCACCGAAAATTCTATTATATTGATTCCTGAATGTTTCTTCAGTTTTCTTAGAGGTAGCTCCTATGTCTTTTAAGCATTTTAATTTCTCAGTCTTTTTTATATTATTCCAACTATGAAACGGAGAATCACTTTTTATTGTAGCTGTAGTACTGAGTATATAATTGGAAAAGTTTTTTACACGCTCATAGTCTACATACCAATTTGCAAGTGTCTTCCAAAAATCTATATCTCTGTCCGAAATAGATGTATTCCCAAAATGATGTTTTACTTCTCTCTGAAAGCGACCACCCACATCATTTATAATGCTCACATCACCATTTGTCTCAATTTGCAGAGTATCGCCATCGTTCAATTCGAAGCAATCTCTTAAAGCTATTAGATACTGGTATATATCACCAGCTTTTTGCAATGTTGCATCATTAACTGCTCTTGTCACGGTCAATACCTCCCTTCAGATTTGACCATTTTTTCGCATTGCCTTTCCATATGTTTTGCCACTCTTTCTCATTCACTATCGTATCAAACACAGGCTCAAGAAAAGTCTGGATTTCTTCAATGACAAATGGAAACTCAAGTGTGTTATCTTTTATGGTTTTCAAAAAGAATTTCCAACGCTTCTGCATATCTTCATCATCGGCAAGTGCAACAACACGCTTAAAACTATCTCTGTCATAGGGAGTGCCACGCCGCTGTAAGGTTTCAAATATAGCTGCCTGTAATTTTGCACCCTCAAAATCGAATGTCCTTGAAAGATAATAGATGTCATAAAAATCTTTCATCCTGCCTGTCAGTTCAAAGCGTTGCAGTATGGCATCAAACTTCTCGGCAATAGTGCTTTCTAGAGAATATGTTTTGATTACAGGAGCTTCAAAATCAGGAAGCTGAGTGTTGATTGTACGTTCTTCAGCACGAGGAACTATAATATCACCCACACCTATATCAACATTAAACGGCACACGCACATTTTTTATTTGAGCAATAATCTGCGTACTGATACCGTGATATTTTCTTTGCGGAGAAATTTCCTCAAAGCCTTTTGCTCGCATTTCTATATAATCGTTACCTGTCGGTGTGTCGATGATTTTACAAATCAACTCTTTTACATCATCTATTGAATTAGAGTATCCACGGAGCAGGGAATCGACATCGATTGTTGCTCTACTTTCAAAATTAGTTAAAGTATAAATGAACAATCCACCTTTGAGTATTAGCGTATCCTCACACCCGGATTTTGATAGTTTTCTCAAAAATTCTTCCTGCACAAAAAGCTGCAAGCATTGCTGGTAGCTGATACCAGAAGCTTTTGCTTTATTTCTCAGCTTTGCCAGAACGGAAGCTGCAACATCTGCCATTACAACCACACTCCAATCAATTCTTTTACACGCGTTTGGACACGCAAAACTTTTGCATATTCTATAAGATTCGGTATATTCTTTTTCGGGTCTTTAACATAGCCCTATACTGCTTTATTAAAAACCTCCTTATCCATCTTGTTCATATTTCGCAACACATCGCAAATAGTACGGTCACGGTCATAAATGCGGACTTTGTGGAAATCAATTTCACCTTCGGTTTCGCCTAGCGTAACCAACTCTGACTCTACACGATATGCCTTTATAAACGGATAATCGATTTTTGTACGCCGCTTAGAGACATTTTTATCTATTGCAAAGTTCCATTCAGCAGGATTTCTGTCACTGTATCTATAATAGAATAGAGCAGTCTCCATACAAAGCACTGCATCGGGAAACAATCGATTGATAATGACAACTTCGCTTTCTCCATAATCTTGAGTCCAGTGATAGTAACCTCGCCTGACTCTTTCAATCAATCCTTCGTCTAAAAGTTGTTTTATATCTGCATAGTATAACTTTGAAGCTGTAAGTTCAGCAGTAGTCATAACATAATTATGACTGCTAAACAACATTCTCAGTGTCTCAATATCTTTATTCTGAAGCATATCTTCACCTCTATTTAATCGCCCTTAATCAGACCAACGATTGGGCACTTTACTATATTATATTTGATTTTTCTCTTTCAGTCAACAATAGCAAAGTGAACGCTTTTAATTATATCAATCAGGCAATTTAGTATAAAATCTGCCCTCCACTTTTTTAACCAGATAAAATATTGGTCAGCGAAAAGACAAATAGGTAAAAAAATAAGCGTACCACTGTTTTTATGATATGCTCATCATTATTAAATTACCTCAAAATGCTTCAATGCATCCTTTATCGCTTCCACTTTCTCCGCTGTCGGATGTTTCCTCGGCTGTTTCAATTCTTCTACCGCATTAGGAGCATCATACATTGGCAAGCCTAAATCTCTCTTTACCTCTGCGATATATGCGGTATGTACTTTGAAGCCGTATTTAGCTTCTATGTACTCCTTTATCATTTTGTAGGTCACTCGTTCTTTGGGCTTATAGCTTTCCGCTCTTTGAGCGATATCATCAAGCGGAACTTTTCCCTCACCTTCGCCAAACTCAACTTTTACGTTGATATGTCCGTCTGGCTTTTTGTGGGAAAGCAGTACTACCGTCTCAACGTGCGCGGTACTCGGGAACATATCGACGGGGGTGACGGCCTCAATATTATAGTCCTCGGCGGTAAACTGCTTTAAATCGCGGGCGAGGGTGGCGGGGTCGCAGGAGACGTAGACGACGCGCGTGGGGCGCATGGCGGCGATGGTCGAGATAACGGCGGCATCGCAGCCCTTGCGCGGAGGGTCGATGACGATGACGTCGGGGCGCTCACCGCGCTCGTAGAGGATGCGCGCGGCGTCTTTGGCGTCACCGCAAAGGAACTCGGCGTTCGTGACATGGTTGTGCGCGGCGTTTTTGCGGGCATTTTCAACAGCGGAGGGGATAATCTCCGCGCCGATGAGCTTCTTCGCGCGGCTCGCCATGGAAAGACCGATGGTGCCGGTGCCGCAGTAGAGGTCAAGCAGCGTTTCCGCACCTGTAAGCCCGGCGTACTCTGCGGCCTTGTTGTAAAGCGCCTCCGCCTGCGTGCGGTTCACCTGATAAAACGCGTGGGGCGAAATTTCAAACTCCAGCCTGCAGAGCGTATCGCGAATCGTGGGCTTGCCCCACAGCGTGCGCAGCTCGCGACCCAAAACGACATTTGTGCGCTCGCGGTTGATGTTTAACACAATGCCGGTAATTTCCGGCACAGCCTCGCGCAGCATTTTGACGAGCAAGTCTTCCCCGTGCAGCTTTGCGCCGTTCGCGACGATGCACACGAGCACCTCCCCGCTCTTTTCGCCGCAGCGCATGTAAAGGTGGCGCAGAACGCCGCTGTGCGCCGCCTCATCGTAGATGCTCTCCCCGCTCAGTTTTTGCCACGCGCGGAACGCTTCTGCCGCGCGATCAAACACCTCGGGCTGCAAAAGGCAGGTGTGCGTGTCGATGATACGGTGGGAATTCACGGCGTAAAAGCCCATCTGCATTTCGCCGTTTTTGGAAAGTCCGATGGGAAGCTGGCATTTGTTGCGGTAGCGCGTGCGGGACGGCGCGCCGAGGATCGGCTCCATGGGGATATTTTCAAAGCCGCCGATGCGCTCCAAGGCGTCGCGGACACGCTGCGTTTTGATCTTCAGCTCCGCTTCATACGTGATGTGGCGGTAAACGCAGCCGCCGCACGGGCCTGCAATGGAGCAATCCGGTGTGGTGCGATCGGGCGACGGCGTAAGCAGCTCCTCGAGCCGCCCGAATGCGTACTTTTTGAGGACTTTTACGACGCGCACGACGCAGCGGTCGCCCACGGCGGTACCGGGCACGAACACGGCCATGCCATCTGCGCGGCAGATGCCGCTGCCCTCGGCGGTCATGGCGGTGATCTCCGCTTCAAACAAATCATTTTTCTTTATCATGGAAAAACCTCCGTCAAATACAAAATTCTCTTTTTCATGCATAAAGCAGAGAACATGCGGGTAATTTAAGGGTGAGATACGATTTCAAACGGCTTATGTGGAAGAACGTGGTCAATTTATATGTGCAAAATATACACAAATTTTTATTTTGATTTGTGCGACAATAGCAAAAGGGAGATTGTTGCAGAAACCGTTGACAATCGATATTTCAGTCGCTATAATAGAGACATAACAAATGACAACGAGCTCTGCGGTAAACGTTACCGCGACTTTTCAATACAACTCCTCCCCAAAAGAGAGCAAAAGGCGAGATTCATTTCTCGCCTTTTGCTCTTTTCTGCATTACTTTTTACCGAAGGCTTTTGAAGTCTCCGCAAAAAGCGAAAAGAGCGGTAAAATCACGAAACGACGTTCTGCGGCGTGCCGTTCCGGAACGCTTTCAGGTTCTCGGCGACAGTCTTAATGAGACGGGCGCGCGCGTCTCGGGACGCCCACGCGATGTGCGGCGTGACGATACAGTTTTGGGCGGCGAGCAGCGGGTCATCCTTTTTCGGCGGCTCGTGCACAAGGACGTCAAGCCCCGCTCCGGCGATGCGGCCACTATTCAGCGCCTCGGCAAGGGCAGCTTCGTCCACAACTGCGCCGCGCGCCGTATTGATAAGGAACGCAGAGGGCTTCATCAGGTTAAGGCGCTCCGCGTTCACAAGCCCACGGGTCTCGTCCGTGAGCGGGCAATGCAGCGAGACGACATCGGCATTTTTGAAAAGCGCGTCGAGCTCCGCCCACTGATAACGCTCGGGCAGCTCCCGTTTCGTGCGGCTGTATACGAGAATTTTCATGCCGAGCGCCGCGCCGAGCTTTGAGACGGTCTGCCCGATATGTCCGAAGCCGACAATGCCGAGCGTTTTGCCGTACAGCTCAAACAGCGGGTGCGTGCTGTGGCTCATCGTTTCGGCCTTATCCCAGTCGCCGCCGCGGGTGGCGGCGCTTATTTTTTCGGTGTGATTGCATAGCTCCAAAAGCAGCGCAAACGCCTGCTGCGCGACGGTCTCCACGCAATAAAGCGGCACATTGCACACGGTGATGCCCAGTTCTCCTGCGGCTTTGACATCCACAGTATTATATCCCGTTGCAAGAAGGCCGATAAAGCGCAGCTTCGGCAATTTCTGCATGATTTCGCGGCTTATAACATTGCGGTTCAAGATGACAGCTTCGGCGTCCTTTGCGCGCTCCACGATTTCTTCTGGCTTAGTGGAGTCATACACGGTGACACTGCCGAGCGCCCTGAGCGGCGCCCACGAGACGTCGCCGGGGTTTGTAGAGCCGCCGTCCAAAATAACGATATGCATAGCGAGGTCCTTTCTGTTTTCATTTTTTATCCTACATGTAAAAATGTGTTATGGCTCTTTCTAACGGCCGTTTCTGACCGCCGTTTAAAAACCCCCTTGATAGGGCTTCTTACGGCTGAACAGTCCCCCGGACTGTTCGGGCTCGTCGTTTCTTTCATTTGCTATTATACCGCATTTTGTTTTTTGTTTCAACGATTTTGCGCGCCGTTTGTCAAAGGATTTTGTCATCCTCTACACATATTTGCAGTTTTTAAAACTTAGAATTGCAATTTTACAAAAATCCGATTATAATAATTCTGTTAAGCGGGAAACGTTTTCACGGCGTTTGCCGCCTGTGTATTTTCGGCAGATAAACTGAACACAAACAGCAGAATACCGCGGTTTGCGGAGGAACGGGGGACTTCTATGAACTACGATCGAACACCATTTGAAACGGACAAGCCCGGCGAGGAATGCGGTGTTTTCGGCGCATACGATTTTGACGGACACGACATTTCTTCTTCCATTTATTACGGATTATTCGCCTTGCAGCACCGCGGACAGGAAAGCTGCGGCATCGCCGTCAGCGACACCGAGGGTCCCAAAGGCAAGGTGGATTACTACAAGGACATGGGCCTTGTAAACGAGGTATTCGACGAGGAGCGTCTCAATCGCCTGCACGGCAATATCGGCGTGGGCCATGTGCGCTACTCCACCGCCGGCGCGAGCAACCGCGAAAACGCGCAGCCGCTCATCATCCACTATATCAAGGGCACGCTGGCCGTAGCGCACAACGGCAACCTGACAAATGCCGTTGACCTCCGCGAAAAACTAAAGTACAGCGGCGCTATTTTCCAAACGACCATTGATTCCGAGACGATTGCCTACTACATCGCACGCGAGCGCGTACAGACGAAAAACGTACAGGAGGCCGTCAGCCGCACGATGGACAAAATTGAGGGTGCCTATGCCCTCGCGGTCATGTCCCCCCGCAAGCTGATCGGCGCGCGCGATCCCTATGGCTTCAAGCCCCTATGTATCGGCAAGCGCGACAACACGTATTTCCTCTCCAGCGAGACCTGTGCGCTTGACGCCGTGGGCGCGGAATTCGTCCGCGACGTAGAGCCGGGCGAGATTGTCACCATCACGCCGAACGGCATTCTCTCCGACAAATCGCACTGCCTCCCCGCCGAAAAGCAGGGGCGCTGCATTTTTGAGTACATTTATTTCGCCCGCCCGGACAGCCGCATTGACGGCATCAACGTGTATTCCGCACGTCTGCTTGCCGGCCGTTTCCTCGCGAAAGATTCCCCCGTGGATGCGGACATCGTCGTCGGCGTGCCGGAATCCGGCAACGCGGCAGCACAGGGCTACGCCATGGAATCCGGCATCCCCTACGGCACGGCATTCGTGAAAAACAACTACGTCGGCCGCACATTCATCAAACCGAAGCAGAGCAGCCGTGAATCCAGCGTACGCGTTAAATTAAATGTCCTGCGCGAGGTTGTCAAGGATAAGCGCGTCATCCTCATCGATGACTCCATCGTGCGCGGCACGACGAGCGACCAGATTGTGAACATGCTGAAAGACGCCGGCGCAAAAGAGGTGCACATGCGCATCAGCTCGCCCCCGTTCCTGTGGCCGTGTTACTTTGGCATCGATGTGCCGGAGCGCCACCAGCTTATCGCCTATAATCACACGGTCGACGAGATCTGCAAGGAGATCGGCGCAGATACGCTCGGCTATTTACGTTTAGAGCGTCTGCCGGAAATGGTGAACGGTCTCGGCATCTGCACGGGCTGCTTTACGGGCGACTACCCCATTCCCGCCCCGGAAGAAGACATTCGCGGCGAATACGAAGCGTAATGCGTTTCTGTCGGCAAAAAGGCTCTGCTCACAAACGCGTGGTGGATTATCGTCATTCCCGGCGTGTTCCTCATCGCAACACGCCTTTGCATCACCAGCCTCGGCAGTACCCTGCAAACGGGTTCGAGCCGCCGCCACAGCAATTTATAAAATCGAATTTACCTGTATACACAAAAACGCTCCCGGCATAAATGTAGATGTCCATAAAACAGCATCAGTCCCGGCAGTAATGTCTGCCGGGATTGTTCTTGCCGTACATTGAAGCCATATGATATGATTAAACAGACTGATAAACTTGAGTTTATTTGATTAAGGAGAATTGAAAATAATGTTGGAATTAAAAAGATTGTCAGTTGATGATGGCTTAGATATTTACACAATGCTGCAAGAGATCCCTGCTGAAGAAAATGGATTAATTAACAAAGCCAACGGATTAACATTTGATGAGTATAAAGAATGGCTGATTGTAAAACAGAGGGATTCTGAGCAAGAAGGGATTGTAGATGGTTGGAAAGTGCCTTCTACAACTTTTTGGCTATATGCTGATGGTATTCCGGTTGGATTTGGTTCTGTCAGACATTTTTTGACTGAGGCACTGAGAAAAGCAGGAGGAAATATCGGGTACGGAATTGCACCAGCGTTTCGTGGAAAAGGATATGGAAAAGAACTGCTGAGATTATTGCTTAATGAAGCGAAAGAAATGGGAATAGATAAAGTGTTAGTAACCATTCTTTTAGATAACATAGCATCTCAAGCTATGGCAATAGCAAACGGAGGTGTTGTTACTGAAAGAACTGGCGAGAGAGTTTTCATTTGGATTGATACTAAGAAATAAAAAGGAAAATCAATTCCGATTAAAAATTCAATCTTTCCAAAACCATTGATATTTCAAGGCTTTTCGCCTATCAAATGCTCGATTTTAATGTATTTTCCCTTGTTTTTGCCCTTATGAGCGAAAACAAGGGAAAGTTTTTATACCCCGCCGACTACCTTATCAAGCAGCCTTGCGGAAGTTCGCTTCGCTTCCCTTGTAGCGTGAGCATAAATTGACATCGTGGTATTTACATCGGAGTGCCCTAAAAGCTCCTGCACATCGGTGGGTTTTGCACCGCCCGACAACAGATTGCTTGTGTAGGTGTGCCGCAGCATATGGAAGTGAAAGTCCTCTAAACCCTCGACTTCTTTTTTCGCCTTGCGGCATACCTGTCCGACTGCACTTGAACTTTCAAACATTCCATCCGGTCTGATACAGACAAAGGATAATTCCTTGTAGCCTTCGGGAACCTGCTCCGTTCTCGGCAGGCTGTAAACCTCGTAATAACTGCGGTCTTTTTCTTTTATGACCTTGTAGTAATTGAGGTGGTAAAGCTCGCCGTATTTGAAACGGTTTTTATGCTGTTCCGTCTTTGCTGTCCGCAGGATCGCCGCCAGCGTGTCGCAGAAGTCAACTGTACGGACTTTGCTCCGCTTGGTAGTTCCTATCTCGGTTTTGTGCCTTGTGCCGTTGTACCGCATACTGCGGCGCACCGTAAGGTATTGCTCGTTAAGATTGATGTCCTGCCAAGTCAAGCCGCAGACCTCGCCAATGCGAAGTCCTGTGTAGTAGGCAATCTGTACGGGCAGCAGGGCGGGATTTCCTTTGCTTTTCAGATAGTCAGTCAGTTTCAAGTATTGTTCGTGGGTTATGGTCGGTGTGGAAACGGTGTCGGCTTCATCTTCACAGAAAATATCCGCTTCATCCTTTCGCCCACGCAGCTTTACATACTGCATAGGGTTAAAGGTGATAAACCGCTTCGGGAATACCGCAAATCGGAATGCTCCTTGTAATACCGCTGAGAATTGGAGCATATACCCCTTGCTCATCGGCTGTGTGGTTGTTCCGTCTGGATTTGTGCCGCCGTAGCTCATAAAGTCAATGAACGCTTGCAGATGATCGGATGTGACCGTTTTCAGCTTGCGGTTTCCTATCGGGTGTTGCTTGATACGCATGACCGCCGCTGTATATGCCATTACCGTACCGTTGCTTAAACTGCTTGGCTTCAGATCTTCCTCGACCCACATATCCAGCATTTCGCCTACGGTGATATTCTCTGCCTTGCCTACGAATTTTTTAGCTTCGTAATCTTCCATTGCCTTGCGGAGCAGGGCTTCCGTTTCGCTCTTGCTTTCCGTACCCGCAAACTCTCGCTGTACCTGTCTGCCACTTTCATCTTCGATATAAAAGCGGTAGTACCACTTTTTGCCTTTCTTTCTTACAGAACCTTTTGCCATAGATAAATTTTCTCCTTTCTATCCGTGGCAATCGGGACTGTGACGTATAGTGTGCGTAAAGTAAATAGCGTCACTTTTGCCGATTGGTTTCAATCGGCATTTTTAATTGTCAAGGTGCCACGGAATTATTCTTCTTTTCGGATAGCCTTGCTTCGGCTTCCGTCACTATCCCGAAGAGATCGCCCATCTTTACAGCGGTGCGACCTTCATCGTAGATATGTAAAATCCCGTCAAGAAATCGTTTCATATCTTCGATAGGTAATTCCATTTCGTTACGATATACTCTTTCGGTTATCGCACCCGACTCGATAGCATACCGCATAAGCGACTGCTTCAAGCCTTCATCCTCTGCCACACGGTCAACCTCTGTCATAGCATCGGCAAAGTGGTGGCAAAGCACAGAGTATAAATCAATCAGCTTTCCGAGAAATGAGGTGAGCAACTGTTGGTGCGGTTCTCCCTTTATGGTGGAAGATACCGTATCAAGATATTTCTTGATGTGCTGCTCAATGTCCTTTTGGCAGAGCGTGTAATTGTCGTATTCCTTATCGTTGGAAAGACCCGTCAGCCATTCGGGAGTGGTAAGGAGTGCTTCTGCAAGACCGTTGATAATCATTGTTCTTGTCGGATCAACACCGCCTGCTTCGTACCTTTGAATGGTGGACTTGTTCACACCGATACGCTTGCCAAGTTCCGGCATAGAAAGTTTGAGTTCTATTCTACGCTCTTTAATGCGTTCCCCGACTTGTTTTGGGGTAAACATTGTTTCTTCTTTCAAGGTATTCACCTCCTGTTTGAGTACAGTATAACACAAACAAACTCAATTTGCAACCCTTATTTTTGAAAAATATTAAAAACAATTCTTAAAAGGTTGCAAAACGGGTTGACAAGTGATAGCAGAATAAGTATAATGATAATACTAAAGTTGCATTTTGAGTATTTTAGAAAGGAGAACAGCATTATGAACGCAATCAAAATGGGAATGACAATCGAAGAAGCGGCAGAAACCAGCGGCATCGGCAGGAACACAATGCGAAAGCTGGTGGACTGGGGCAAGCTACCTGTTCTGAAGGTCGGGCGTAAAACCATTATCCGCAGAGATACCTTAGAGCGTTTTATGACCGTCAATCAGGGCAGAAACCTACTGTGTCAGGATGATGTCCGTAAGGTAGATTAAACCGTTCTCAAAGCCCTCGGCGTTTGAGAGCGAAATACACCCCTCGCACAAATCTACGATTTGTTCAAGAGGTATTTCGCCCCTGCGGGGAGCCTGTATCACAGCTTGTCGGCATAACCGCCGCTATGATACAGAGAAAATTGCTACCGCAATTTTCGTTGGCAGTTCCGTCAGCACTTGCTGCCGAAACAGCCGCAACCGACAAGTCGGTTGCAAAATGAGAACGCACTTTTACAACACAGAACGGAGATGATTTATGACACGCCACAGCTTTATACAGATGTCAAAGCTGTCCAATGTCAAGGGAAGAATATCGTATATTACAAGCCACGCAAGACAGGAAAACCTCTATGCCACCTACCGCACCGCAAACAATACCTTTTGGAGCAATCTTGCAAAAGAGTGTCAGCAGGAATTTAAGCGGAGCAACACACCGGGACAGTGTATTGAAGCAAGGGAGCTGATAATCGCCTTGCCCGAAGTTTACACCACCTTCGAGCCGCAACAGGTGCTTGAAGATTTCACCGAGGATTTTCGCAGACGGTACAATGTGGAATGTGTATCTGCTCTCCACCATAACAAGAGAAAGACCAATTACCACATCCACCTCATATTCAGCGAACGGCGGTTACTTGCCGAGCCGGATATAAAGATTGCCACCCGAAGCGTATTCTACGATGAAACGGGCAAGCGTGTGCGCACCAAGAAAGAGATCACCGATGAAAGCGGCAAAGTCCGTGAGGGTTGCACCGTCATCCCCAAAGGCGGCATTTATGAACAGCACCTTTTCACAGTAAAAGATGACCGTTTCAAAAGCGAGCCGTTTTTGGATGAAGTCAAAAGGAATTATACCGACCTTATCAATCGGCATATTTCCGATCCCGAACAGCACCTAAAGGTGTTTGACCCCGACAGTATTTACCTGCCGACAAAGAAAATCGGCAAGAACAATCCCAAAGCCGCAGAAATTGAAGCCGACAATGCCGCAAGACAGGAATGGAACAGAACGGCGGATATGGCACTCATTTCGGGGATTGAAGAAACAAAGATACTGGAAATCAAGAAAGAGGAGATCCACCAAAAAGCAAGTCAGTCCATTAAGTCAAATGGATGGCTGCCCAACCTATTCCGCAGTATCGTAGGCAGGGCAAAGGAACTGTTGCAGAATTTGATACGGCAGACGGCACTACCGCCCAAGCCGGTGCTCAATATGGATATGGCAGAGTTCCGCACAATGCAAAAGCTGATGATACGAGTGCAGGACAGGGCAAGAGAAATCCGCAGCTTGCAGGATGAAGCCCCCAAGCTAAAGGCACAGCTTGCCGAAATAAAGGGCATATTCAAGAGCAAGGAGCGAAAGGCATTAGAAACGCAGATACAGCAGACGGAAACCAAAATCTCCGCTATGCTGGAAGCGTTACCCGATATTCTGAAAAGTGACGGTTATCCCGATGTGCAGGTCTTTATGGCAACCTACCGCAAAGCAGAAGCCGTAGTTGATAAATACAACCGTGAACTTGCCGAATGGGAACGCAAGGTCAAGGAAAGCCGCAGACCCGCCGAAAAAGAACGGTATGCACCGCCCGCAAAAGAAAGTGTCCGTGACCAGCTCAGACGGTTACAGGCAGAGGGCAGACAGCAGAAAACCAAGCACCGATCCCGTGACAGAGAACGATAGCTTTAACACCGAAAACTATACCGCAGGGCAGCACCCTTGCCTTGCGGGATTACATACACTTATAGACAGAGAAACACCCTGCAAGATTTTCAAGTCTTGCAGGGTGTTTGAAGATTTATTTCTTTTTTCTTTCAACTTGTTGCCGTTCTATTTCTTGCGCTGCAGCAGGGTTTAGTTTTCTAATATACGTAAGCGTTTTATTTGTTGGCAGTGCATTATATGTACAAATCGCAACATTCATATAGCCAGTATCATTGCGAATTGCCTCGTCAATATGATGCTTTTTGCAATAGTGTTTGAGATTTGCCAAAGGATAATATCCACAGATCAATAGCAATAACACACCTATTCCACCGATAATAAATAAACCATCAGGGTCAACATCTCCAAAGCGACCGATTGCAATGAAGGTTATGGTCATACCGATCACTTTGCCAATAAAACCGCTTTTGAAGAATCTTACCAAAAGATTTGGTTTATAGTTTTTAAGGAGTGTTATGGCTTCTTGATTAGATGCTGCATTGATAGCTGCTGTCTGTTTGATTTCCTTTTTTGCAATAGAAGCAACCACAAACAGAATATAGCTGTACTGCTCAGTTTGAATCCTCACTCTGATTGACTGACCAACTTTAATCGAGTTTGAGACTGTAAATTCCACATTTCGTCCCAAATCTTTCACAAAAACACTCTGCTTAGAACTGTCAGCCTCCGATCCGGATAAAACAGCTTGAAACTCAACTTTTATATAGTTTTCCTTGGTAAACTGCACAGAGGAATTATTACCAAACAACTCATTGAGTGTATGATTGCCAGTTTGTTCCACTTTGAGACCAGCAAAGGTGGTGGGTTTGGATGCGGATATGGGGCAGCCGCAATGAATGCAGGCAGTAGCCTTGTCGGAGATTTCCCGCCCACATTCAGAACATTTTATTAAAGACATTTTTCATTTCCTCCCTGCAAACAGTTATTCCACTTCGACAGTAGTTGCCCAATCGGCAAATTGATTGCCAAAGACATCCCAAAACTCTTCGAAACAATAGAAGGAAATATGATAATATTTTTCTGCGCCTTCTTTCACAATGGAATGGAACTTATACACCTCGTTAGCATCAGTTTCATTAGTGTATGTGAAGTAATAGTTTCCGTCTGTATCCTGAGTTGCGCCTTCAGCTCCATTGGACTGGGCATACAGATTTGCATATTCTTCTATCGTATATTCGGCAAAGTCACTCTTTAACTCAGTGTTAACAATGATTCTCCAATCCCCACCGGGTCCACCACCAAAAAATTCGTTGAGTTCACTTTCGCATGCTTCAAATCCTATCTCAGCGGGTATTGCAACTTTTGCGCCAGTATCTCCCAAAGGAATTTTGAAATCTTCCGTAATCAGATCCTCCGGGTATGCACTACCATCCGCGGTGGAATTGTTATTGCCACAAGCAGCCAATGCAAACAGCATACAATATACCAAAATAATTGCGGCTATTCTCTTCATTTTCTGTTCCTCCATATAATAAAAAAGTGTGTGCAACCGAAGCTGCACACACCGAAAAGCGCAAACTCGGATTGTTGTCACACAAATCTAATCAGAACAGGTATCACACCGTACATCCATCATAAAGGAATTTGCATTTTTGCCAAATTCACAGATAGATGTACAAAAAGGTATAGTACCCCTATAAAAATAGAATACCTGTGTGTTCTGATTATTCAATTAGATTTATGTGACGGAAATATTATACAGGATTTCTCTTGATATTTCAATAGTTTTCGAGAAATTGGCATATCTGCCAAAGAAAATTTTAGCCGGCTACTCGTGTGGTAGATATTGCCCATAAAAGTGTAACGCACATATCCGTCAAAACTGAGTAGGCAATATAAAACCATTACCACCCGAAAAACAAACCCTAAAAAGCCTTGAATAGCAAGGAATTTGGCACCTAAAAGTGCTACAACCACATAGACGGACAAAAGGCGAAGATACCGTTGAAAGTATCTTCGCCCTATCTTCAATTATGCGTAAATCAATTCGTTGTTGACAACCTCTCTTGCACAGGCTTGGATGTTATTCATCAAGCCAATCCATTCCATAGGCTGCTCGGCTTTGAGTGTTTCTGTCACGCCCTGCCTTTCTGCCATTTCCTCAATCAAGCGGTTGTACATATTCTCTGCCTGTTCTTCAATATCGGCAAGGTGGGATTGCAGTTTACCGCTTGTCAGCAGATTTGTGTAAAACACTCTCTTGTGTTCACGGATATACCGTAAATGCCGCTGTCCCCATACGCCGATATGCCTTTCTTCTTTTTCGGCGGGTAATTCCAAACAAGGAATGTAATAATCACCCTGCAACTCATACCAAAGACCGTTTTGCTCGTTATAAATGTACTTTTCCATTATGTAATCCTCCAAAATAATATATTCGCACATACATCACAGCTTCCCGATTGCCACACTCTGTTATATCTTGTTATCAGTTTTTCTTGCCCTTGCTTTTGCCCTTATAATCTTTCGGAGCAAGGGTAAAATCGTGTAAAATCGTATAAAGGGATAAGGTGAGCAGATTGCGAAAAATCCTTTATTTTCAACGGTTTTGGAGGACTTTATTAATTCCCTATGAGATGGCATAACCACCTATAAATTTTGAGATTTCAAATTCCAATTTGTCAAACAGTAAGGGCGCACTTCTATACACCATTCGGTGTAGTGCGGTAATGTGCGATTTTGCACCGCATCCAAGCCTCCCGCGTCAGAGGGAGCCATGGATATTCCAGCCCTAACATAAAAAAGAATCCGACCTTTGATTGCAGCCATAGGTCGGATTCACTTTTTTATGAGCAACCAGCTAAAAACCGGGAGCATTTTTCATTTCGTGTTTTAGCAGCAAAGGTGCCGCTTCAAAAACAGTCTACTGTATAAGGTTTATTCCGCCTTGGAAAGCAGTCCGTCGATGAACTGACGGGCAAGTCTCGCGGAGCGGTTGCCACGCTCCAGCGCAAAGCGCTCGGCGAGCAACTCCAGTTCCTGCTTCGGCATATCGATGCCGTTTTCCTCCGCAAGGTGGCGCACGATGTGCAGGAACGTGTCCTTGTTCGGCTTGCTGAACGTCACGTGGATGCCGAAGCGCTCGGAAAGCGATGCAAGCTCCTGCATCGTATCGTTGCGGTGAATGTCATCGCCCTCACGGTCGGAGAACTTCTCCTTGATGATATGGCGGCGATTACTCGTCGCGTAGATTGCCACGTTCTGCGACTTCGCCGTAACGGAGCCCTCCAGCACCGCCTTCAGCGCATTGAAGTTGTCGTCGTCCTTGAGGAACGAAAGGTCGTCGATAAACAGAATAAACTTCAGCGGGTTCGCAGAAAGCTCATCGAGAATTTTCGGGATCGACTGTAACTGATCCTTGCGCACCTCGATGATACGCAAACCCTCGCGCCACAGCGCATTGACGACGGCTTTCACTGTAGACGATTTTCCCGTACCGGCGTCGCCCGTCAGCAAAATGTTCGCCGCAGGTTTGCCCTCGAGCAGCGCCTTTGTGTTATCGATGATGATCTGGCGCTCGCGGGCGTAATCCACAAGGTCGGAAAGCTCCGTCTTGTCCGGGTTGCTGACCGGTACGATCTCGGCATTCTCGCCAAGGTAGAACATACGGTTTTTGGCGTAAATGCCGTAGCCGTACTTGCCGATGTTCTCGGTGCGCTCTGTGTAGCACGCTTTAATGTCCGGCGCTTCGCTGACAAAGCCGGGTAAAAAGCCCCTATACTCCATCGCGCTGCGCAGCGTTTCCGGCGTGAGCTCCGCCGTCATCTGCAGCGTTTTAAGCTCTTCCAAAACGGCCTCGCGCAGGTAAGCGGGGATCTCTTCCTTTTTGCCCACGGCCTGCACGTAGACGTTCTCGCTGTTTTCGCAGATTTCGCGCACATACGCGCCGAGTATGCCGCCGTTTGCGCGGTACAGCGCAGAGACGAACGACGCATACAGCGCCGGGGACGGCTCTGCAAGATACTTACGCAGACTATTTATAACCGCATCTTCCTGTAATTCTCTGAACACCGCCAGCGTGGAAAGGCGGATGCTCAACTCCTGTAAACTACCCATCAGTTCAAAATCGCCCCCGAAGCACCGCTGGAAACCAGCGCCGCATAGCGCTTCAGGTAGCCGGAAAGCTCTTTCTTCTTCGGCACAAAGTTCTTCATGCGTTCATTGAGGACAGCCTCGTCCACCTTCAGCTCAATTTTGTTCTCCGGAATATTGATGCTGATGATGTCGCCTTCCTCCACAACGCCGATGGGGCCGCCGGAAGCCGCTTCCGGGGAAACATGGCCGACGCACGCACCGCGCGTTGCGCCGCTGAAACGGCCGTCCGTGATGAGCGCCACGCTGTTGCCGAGACCCATGCCCATGATAGCAGAGGTCGGGTTCAGCATCTCGCGCATACCGGGGCCGCCCTTCGGACCCTCATAGCGGATGACAACGACGTCGCCCGGTACGATCTTGCCCGCGTTGATGGCCGCCTGTGCGTCCTCTTCGCTCTCAAACACGCGTGCCGGGCCTTCATGCACAAGCATCTCCGGAAGAACGGCAGAACGCTTTACAACGCTGCCCTCCGGCGCAAGATTACCGCGCAGCACGGCGATGCCGCCGGTCTGACTGTACGGATTCTCGATGGGACGGATAACGTTGTGGTTCAGGTTTACGCAATTCTTGATGTTCTCGCCGACGGTCTTGCCGGTCACGGTTATGCAGTCCGTGTGCAGCAGACCCTTTTTGCTCAGCTCGTTCATCACAGCGTACACGCCGCCCGCTTCGTCAAGCTCTTCAACGTACGTTCTGCCCGCCGGTGCCAGATGGCACAGGTTCGGGGTCTTTTCGCTGATCTGGTTTGCGATGTCGAGGTTGATCTCGATGCCGCACTCGTGCGCGATGGCCGGCAGATGCAGCATACTGTTCGTGGAGCAGCCGAGTGCCATATCGACCGTAAGAGCGTTCATAATGGCGTCCTTTGTCATGATGTCACGCGGGCGAATATTCTTTCTCAGCATATCCATGACCGCCATGCCTGCGTGCTTTGCAAGCTCGATACGTGCGGAATATACCGCCGGGATGGTGCCGTTGCCGCGCAGACCCATGCCGAGGGCTTCAGTCAGGCAGTTCATGGAGTTTGCGGTGTACATGCCGGAGCAAGAACCGCATGTCGGGCAGGTCTTGCACTCATATTCGCGCAGCTTTTCTTCGGTAATCTTACCGGCGTTGAATTCGCCCACCGCCTCCGAAATGGAGGAGAAGCTCGTTTTTGCACCGTCTACGTGGCCTGCAAGCATCGGGCCGCCGCTGACAAACACCGTCGGCACGTTAATGCGCGCCGCCGCCATCAAAAGGCCCGGCACGTTCTTGTCGCAGTTCGGCACCATGACGAGCGCATCAAAGCCGTGTGCCAATGCCATGGCTTCGGTGGAATCCGCAATGAGGTCGCGCGTGACGAGCGAATACTTCATGCCGGTGTGGCCCATTGCAATGCCGTCGCATACCGCGATCGCCGGGAAGACAATCGGCGTGCCGCCTGCCATCGCAACGCCGATCTTTACGGCGTCCACAATCTTATCGATATTCATGTGGCCCGGGACAATCTCGTTATAGGAGCTGACGATGCCGACGAGCGGACGTTCGATCTCCTCCTCCGTGAGGCCCAGAGCATGGTACAGCGCACGGTGCGGCGCGTTCTGCGTACCGATTTTCAGAGAATCACTTTTCATTTTATTTCCTCGATCCGTGAAATTTTGGCTGTGGCGCGGCGTCCCACATGGAAAAACGCGCCGTGTGTAAATAGGGTTTAAGCCATAGAGGAAAACTCCCCTATGGCTATCCCCTTAAAACAGATTCCGTTCAAATCAGTTGTTGATGAGCTTATCCTCGTCGCTCCAGCTGTACAGCTTGCGGATATCCGCGCCCACAGCCTCGCTCGGATGCTCGGAAGCCAGCTTGCGCATTGCGTTGAAGTGTACCTGGCCGCCTGCGGAAGACATGTCGAGCAGAAAGTCCTTTGCGAAGGTGCCGTCCTGAATGTCCTTCAGGATCTTCTTCATGGTCTTCTTCGTCTCCTCGGTGATGATCTTCGGGCCGGTGATGTAATCGCCGTACTCTGCCGTGTTGGAGATGGAGTATCTCATGCCGGCAAAGCCGCTCTGGTAGATGAGGTCAACGATGAGCTTCATCTCGTGGATGCACTCAAAGTACGCGTTTCTCGGGTCGTAGCCTGCCTCAACCAGCGTCTCGAAGCCGGCCTGCATCAGAGCGCAAACGCCGCCGCAGAGAACTGCCTGCTCGCCGAAGAGGTCGGTCTCGGTCTCGGTACGGAACGTGGTCTCCAAAACGCCTGCTCTTGCGCCGCCGATACCGAGTGCATATGCGAGACCGATGTCCCAAGCGTCGCCCGTAGCATCCTGCTCGACCGCGATGAGGCACGGCACGCCCTTGCCTGCCTGATACTCGCTTCTGACCGTGTGACCCGGGCCCTTCGGCGCGATCATGATGACGTTGACGTTCTTCGGCGGTTTGATGCAGCCGAAGTGAATGTTAAAGCCGTGTGCAAATGCCAGGGTCTTGCCCTCGGTCAGGTTCGGCTCAATGCTCTCTTTGTACAGTGCAGCCTGCTTTTCATCGTTGATGAGAATCATGATGATGTCCGCAGCCTTTGCAGCCTCGGCGCTCGTCATGACCTTGAGACCCTGTGCCTCGGCCTTTGCCCAGCTCTTGGAGCCTTCATACAGACCGACGATAACGTCAACGCCGCTGTCCTTCAGGTTCAGTGCATGTGCGTGACCCTGCGAGCCGTAGCCGATGATGGCAACGGTCTTGCCTGCGAGCTTCTGCAGATCGCAATCCTGCTGATAAAAAATTCTTGCCATGATAAATTACCTCTTTCTGTGCATGAATTGGTATGTTAATTTAAATGGACAAACTAAATTAGAAATTGATGGCCTGACGGATCGTCGTGCTGCCCTTTTCAAGAGAAACATTGCCGGTGCGGCAGATCTCAAGGATCTCGTAGTCGCGCATCAAATCGACGAATTCATCGATTTTTCGCGATTCGGAGGTCAAGCAAAGCATCAGGGAATCCTTGGAGTAATCCATGGTCTTCGCGCCGAACGCGTCCGCCGCGGCAAGGATGTCACTGCGCGTTTTGGAATCGTTTTTCAGCTTAATGAGCATCAGCTCGCAGCTGACGGAGGTGTCCGGGGTGAACTCTTTAATGGAGCAAACGTCCGGCAGCTTATAAAGCTGGTTCACGAGCTGCTGCTTCTGCGTCTCGCCGCCCTCAAACGTGACGGTGATGCGGGAAAGCGCGTTCGATTCCGTTTCGCTGACGGTCAGAGAAATGATGTTGAACTGACGTCTTCTGAACATGCTCGTCACACGGTTCAGCACGCCGAACTGGTTATTGACCAGAACCGCTACGGTATATCGATTCATCTCATTCACCCACCTTCATGATAATATCATCCATGCTGCCGCCCGGCGGGAGCATGGGCAGGACGAATTCGTCCTTATCGATCCTGCAATCGATGACATACGGGCCGTCGCAGCTGAATGCGTGCTCAAACGCCTTGTCGAGCGCCGCCACGGTATCAACAGCCTCGCCGTCCGCGCCGAACGCGCGCGCAAGCGCCACAAAGTCGGTCTTGCGGTCGAGAATCGTGTTGGAATAGTGCTTATTAAAGAACAGCGTCTGCCACTGACGCACCATGCCGAGCACGCCGTTATTCATTAGAAGGATGACAACCGGCACGTTGTAGGTTACGGCAGTGGTGAGTTCGTTGAGACACATGCCGAAGCTGCCGTCGCCCGTGACGAGCACGCTGCGCTCGCCTGTGCCGACCGCCGCACCGATGGCCGCACCGAGGCCGAAGCCCATGGTGCCGAGGCCGCCGCTGGAAATGAAGCGGCGCGGCTTTTTAAAGTTCACGTTCTGCGCCGCCCACATCTGGTGCTGGCCAACGTCCGTTGCAACGGCGGTATTCTCGCCGAGGTGCTTGTTCAGCGTCATGATCGCATTGCGGGGCGTAAGGCCCGGGCGAATATCGAGATAATCGTTTTCGGTTTCTTTTAAGGCCTTCACAGCCTTTTCCCAGTCGGGCTTCTGCTCTGCGTTGACGAGCGGAATGAGCTTTTGCAGCGTCAGCTTCACGTCGCCGCGCAGGCCGCAGGCGGAGTTCACGGTTTTCGAGAGCTCGGAGCCGTCCACGTCAATATGGATGATCTGCGCAAGCTTCGCAAACTTCTCGCGGTTGCCCGTCACGCGGTCGTTAAAGCGCACGCCGAGCGAAATGATGAGGTCGGCGTCGTGCATCGCCATGGAGGAAGCGTAGTGGCCGTGCATGCCCTGCATACCGAGGAAACGCGGGTGGTCGGTCGGAATGCCGGAAAGACCCATCAAGGAGCAGCCGATCGGCGCGTCGATCTTCTCGGCGAGCGCCAGCATTTCTTCCTGCGCTTCCGATGTGATGAGACCGCCGCCGAAGTAAATGAACGGACGCTTCGAGGCATTGATGAGCGCCGCGGCTTCTTTGATGCGCACGTCCTTCGCCGCATGGCGTTCTTCGGGCTGTACGGGTGCCTGCGGCTCGTAGTCGCAGACCGCTGTCTGCACGTCCTTCGGCACATCGATGAGCACCGGACCCGGTCTGCCGGACTGCGCAAGCGCAAACGCCTCGCGGATGGTGTCCGCCAGATTCTCCACGGAGCCGACGAAGTAGTTGTGCTTCGTAATGGGCAGCGTCACGCCCGTAATGTCGATCTCCTGGAAGCTGTCCGTGCCGATCTGTGTCGTCGGCACGTTGCCGCAAATCGCGACAAGCGGGATGGAATCGAGGTACGCCGTCGCAATACCGGTCACAAGGTTCGTTGCGCCCGGTCCGGAGGTGGACATCACCACGCCCACCTTGCCGGTCGCTCTTGCGTAGCCGTCCGCCGCGTGGGCAGCGCCCTGCTCGTGCGCCGTCAGCATGTGGCGAATTTCATTCTGGTATTTGTAAAGACTGTCGTAAACGTTCAGGATCTGCCCGCCCGGATAACCGAAAACGGTGTCGCAGCCCTGTTCAATTAAAGTTCTGATGAGGATATCTGCACCTGTAAGCTGCATTCAATTACTCCTTCGTTAAGTATTCGAGGATAAGGTCGCCGCACTTTTTGCAGCCGACCTTCGTCATGCCGTCTTCCATAATGTCGGCAGTACGGTAGCCCGCGTCAAGGTACTTGGAAACCGCATGCTCCACCGCATCGGCTTCCTTCGCCATATCGAAGCTGTAACGCAGCATCATGGCGGCGGAAAGAATGGTGCCGATCGGGTTTGCAAGGTCCTGACCCGCAATGTCCGGTGCAGAGCCGTGGATCGGCTCGTACAGGCCGCAGCTCGTCGCACCGAGGCTCGAGGACGGGATCATGCCGATGGAGCCGGTGATCATGGAAGCTTCGTCGGAAAGAATGTCACCGAACATGTTCTCCGTCACGATGACGTCGAACTGTGCCGGGTTCTTCACGATCTGCATCGCGCAGTTATCGACGAGCATATCGGTCAGCTCCACGTCGGTGTATTCTTCCGCCAAGCGGTGCATGACCTTCTTCCAAAGGCGGCTCGTGTCGAGCACATTGCTCTTTTCTACGGAGCACAAACGGTGATTGCGCTTTCTTGCCGTCTCAAATCCGATGCGGCCGATGCGCTCGATCTCCGCTTCACTGTACTTCATAATGTCCGTCGCGACCGGCTGGCCGTCTGCATCATCGGTCTTATGCTCGCCAAAATAGATGCCGCCGATGAGCTCGCGCACGATGATGAAATCGATGCCCTTTTCGACAATAGATTTTTTCAGCGGAGAAGCGTCAGAGAGCTGCGGCCAGATCTTCGCCGGGCGGTTGTTGCTGTAAACACCCATACCCGCGCGCAGGCGCAGCAGACCCTTTTCCGGGCGCTTCGGGCCCGGCACGTCGTTCCACTTGTCGCCGCCTACGGCGCCGAGCAGCACACTGTCGGAAGCTACGCACTTATCGAGCATTTCCTGCGGCAGCGGGTCGCCCCACTTATCGATGGCACAGCCGCCCATATCGACGTCTGTATAATGAAAGGTGTGTCCGTACAGCTCTGCAATTTTATCCAGCACGCGGAGCGCTTCGTTTACGATCTCCGGGCCGATGCCGTCGCCGCGGATCACCGCGATGTTCTTCGTCATTTGTTTTCCGCCTCCTTGAGGGACTTCAGCAAGCCGCCTGCTTTGATGATGTTCTGAATGAACGGCGGGAACGGCTGTGCCTTATACGTCTTGCCGGTCGTGACGTCGGTGATGATGCCGGTATCAAAATCGACTGAAACTTCGTCGTTTGCGTTGATCTCGTCTGCCGCTTCCTCGCACTCGAGAATCGGCAGGCCGATATTGATGGCGTTGCGGTAGAAAATGCGCGCAAAGGATTTGGCGATGACGCAGGCCACGCCGCTCTCCCTGATGGCGATGGGCGCGTGCTCCCGGGAGGAGCCGCAGCCGAAGTTCCAGCCCGCCACAATGACGTCGCCCTTTTCGACCTTCTTTACGAACGCCTTGTCAATATCCTCCATGCAGTGGAGCGCAAGCTCCTGTGCGTTCGGGGTGTTGAGGTAACGTGCGGGAATGATAACATCCGTATCGACGTTATCGGGATATTTGAAAACCTTGCCCTGTGTGTTCATGCTTACGCCTCCTTATATTCGGTGATGTAGCCGGTCAGCGCGCTGGCTGCCGCCGTGTGCGGAGAAGCCAGGTACACTTCGCTGTCCACATGACCCATGCGGCCGACGAAGTTGCGGTTCGTTGTGGCGATACAGCGTTCGCCCGCTGCCAGAATGCCCATATAGCCGCCGAGGCACGGACCGCACGTCGGGGTAGAAACAACAGCGCCCGCATCGATAAATGCCGTCACGTAGCCACGCTCCACGCATTCACGGTAGATCTGCATCGTGCCCGGAATGATGATGCAGCGGATGCCGTCCGCGATTTTCTTGCCGTTCAAAATGCTATACGCCGCTTTCATGTCTTCCATTCTGCCGTTCGTGCAGCTGCCGATGACGACCTGGTCGACCTTAATATCGTGCAGCTCGCTTGCCGGGTGCGTATTCTCCGGCAGATGCGGACAGGCGACGGTCGGCACAATCTTTGCGAGATCGATATCGATAACCTTTTCGTATTCCGCGTCGGGGTCTGCTTCGTATACAACCGGCTCGCGTTCGCTTCTGTCCTGTAAATAGGCAAGCGTAATATCGTCCACCGGGAAAATACCGTTTTTCGCACCGGCCTCAATCGCCATATTGCAGATGCACAGGCGGTCGTCCATGGAGAGGTTCTTCACGCCCTCGCCGGTGAACTCCATGCTCTTATACAGCGCGCCGTCCACGCCGATCATGCCGATGATTGTGAGGATAACGTCTTTGCCGCTGCAATTTTCCGGCAGCTTGCCGGTCAGGCTAAATTTGATCGCGGACGGAACCTTAAACCACGCCATGCCCGTTGCCATGCCGGCTGCCATATCCGTAGAGCCAACGCCTGTGGAGAACGCGCCCAGCGCACCGTAGGTACAGGTGTGGCTGTCCGCGCCGATGATGCAGTCGCCGGCGGTCACAATGCCCTGCTCCGGCAAAAGCGCATGCTCAATGCCCATCTTGCCCACGTCATAGAAGTGGCTCACGCAGTGGCTGCACGCAAACTCGCGGCACGTCTTGCTCTGCTCCGCTGCCTTAATATCCTTGTTCGGCACAAAGTGGTCGAGTACGATCGTCACTCTGTCCTTATCGAAAACATCTGTAAAGCCCGCTTTCTTAAACTCATGGATTGCGACCGGCGTCGTGATGTCGTTGCCGAGCACGATATCCAGCTTTGCATTGATGAGCTGACCGGCGGTAACTTCACTGAGACCCGCGTGCGCCGCAAGGATCTTCTGCGTCATGGTCATTTTCATTTTAGTTTCCCCCTTTGATCATATTGTTGTAAGCGCTCAACAGCGCCTTTGTATTCGCCTTTACAACGTCGGTGTCGGTGCCTGCGCCCCAGAACATCGAACCGTCTTCCTTTTCAAGGCCGATGTACGAAGCCGCCACGCTCTGCGAGCCCTGTCCCTGCATACTGTGCTGGGTAAAGACCTGCAGGGTGTACTCTGCACCGGTGTACGCACGCAGCGCGTTGTTGATCGCGTTGAGGGAACCGTTGCCTTCCGCTTCCATCTCGGTCTCTTCGCCGTCCTTCGCGAACGTGATGCCGATCTTCACGTTGTCCTTGTCGCGCATAAACTCAAAATCCGTCACGGTAACACCGTTCGTCAGATTGAGGTAGTTCTCTTCAAAGATATTCAGAACCTCATCCGGCTTCAGTTCCTTGTGCTCGTGGTCGGAAATATCCTTGCACAGATAGCTGAAGTGCTCGCGCATTTTCGGCGGCAGGTTATAGCCGTACGTCTGCTCCAGCAGATAACCGATGCCGCCCTTGCCGGACTGGGAGTTGACGCGGATAACGTCTGCGTCGTACGTTCTGCCGATGTCCTTCGGGTCGATCGGAATGTACGGTACGTTCCACTGATGCAGCTTGTTTTTCACTCTGTATTTCATGCCCTTTGCAATCGCATCCTGGTGGCTGCCGGAAAACGCCGCAAACACCAGTGCGCCCGCATACGGGGCTCTTTCGTACACATGCATACGCGTGCATTTTTCATATTCGTCCACAAGGTACGGCATGTCGGAGAAGTCAAGCTTCGGGTCAACACCGTGGGAGTACATGTTCATCGCAAGCGTAATGATATCCACGTTGCCGGTACGTTCACCGTTGCCGAACAGCGTACCCTCTACGCGGTCTGCGCCGGCAAGGAGCGCCAGCTCGGTGTCCGCAACGCCCGTGCCGCGGTCGTTGTGCGGGTGCAGAGACAAAGTCACGAATTCACGGTACTTGAGGTTCTCGCTCATGTACTCGACCTGCGAAGCATACACGTGCGGCATGCTCATTTCCACCGTGACCGGCAGATTGATGATGACGTTGTTCGTCTCGCTCGGCTCCAGAACGTCGAGAACCGCGTTGCAGACCTCCAGCGCGTATTCCGGTTCGGTGCCCGTAAAGGACTCCGGAGAATACTCAAAGCGGAAGTTGCCTTCGTATTCGGCCGCAAGCTTTTTGACGAGCTTCGCGCCGTCTACGGCGATCTTCTTGATTTCTTCCTTGGACTTCTTAAACACCTGCTCGCGCTGTGCAACGCTGACGGAGTTATAGAAGTGGATAATCGCGCTCGGTGCGCCCTTGCACGCGTCGAATGTCTTACGGATGATGTGCTCGCGGCACTGGGTGAGCACCTGCACGGTAACGTCCTCGGGAATCATGTTGTTGTCAATCAGCGTGCGGAGGAACTCATATTCCGTCTCGCTTGCCGCCGGGAAACCGACCTCGATCTCCTTAAAGCCGACCTGCAAAAGCACTTTGTAGTATTCAAGCTTTTCTTCAAGGCTCATCGGGATGACAAGGCTCTGGTTGCCGTCGCGCATATCCACGCTGCACCAGATCGGCGCCTTTTCAATGTGGTCTTTTTCCACCCACTTGTTATATTCTTTCGATACCGGGAAGTACCCGACCTTATATTTGCTTGCGTCCATCATTTTGCTTTCTCCTCTCAACCCTTGGTGGTTCTGAAGCCTGCTTCACGCAGGGCGTTTTTGATCGTTTTCACATGGTTGCTGTCGCGCGTCTCCATTTCGATGCGCAGGAAGCAGCCGTTAATGCTTTCGGTGTTGCCCTTTTCATAGTGCACGCCGGTCACGTTGCCGCCGCAGTCCGCGATGATCGAAGAGATCTCCTTGAGCTGACCGGGCTTGTCGATAAGCTCGATGAGGAGGCTCGCGGAACGGCCGGAGTTCATCAGGCCGCGGTCAATCACGCGGGAAAGGCTCGTCACGTCGATGTTGCCGCCGGAAACGATGCACACAACACGCTTGCCCTTTAAATCAAATTTATTGAACATCACGGCGGCAACGGAAGCAGCGCCCGCGCCCTCCGCGATCATTTTCTGCTTTTCGATGAGTGCCAAGATTGCGCTCGAAACTTCGTCCTCGCTCACCAGCGCGATGTCATCCACATATTTTTTGACAATCTCAAACGTGTTGTCACCCGGGCGCTTTACGGCGATGCCGTCCGCCACGGTCTGCACGGTGTCGAGTGTCTCGATCTTGCCGTCGTGAATGGAGTTGTACATGCTCGGTGCGCCGGTCATCTGTACGCCGTACACCTTCACGCTCGGGCGGATGTGCTTTGCGGTATACGCAATGCCGGAGATGAGTCCGCCGCCGCCCACCGGCACCACAATGGCATCGATGTTGTCAAGGTCGTTCAGAACCTCCAGCGCGATGGTTCCTTGGCCCGCGATAACGTCTTCGTCGTCAAACGGGTGCACGAACGTATAGCCCTCTTTTTCTTTCAATTCAATCGCCTTGTTATACGCGTCGTCGTAAACGCCCTCCACAAGGCAAACCTCTGCGCCGTAGCCCTTTGTGGCCTCCACCTTGGAGATCGGTGCGGAGTCCGGCAGACAGATGAGCGATTTGATGCCGTTTTTCGTTGCCGCCAGCGCCACGCCCTGTGCATGGTTGCCCGCGGAACAGGCAATAACGCCTTTCGCTTTCTCTTCTGCGGAAAGCTGGGAGATCTTATACGCAGAGCCGCGCACCTTAAAAGAGCCGGTGATCTGCAAATTCTCGGGCTTTAGGTACAGGTCGCAATCCGGCGCGATGCCGTAGGTCTTCACGACGTTTGTTTCGCGGATGATGCTCTTTAGAACGGTTTGCGCATCAAATACTTTGTCTAATGATAACATGTTCTTCTGCCTTTCCTGCTGTGTTCGGTTTAAAGCCTTACGAATTTGAAAGTTTGCGCTTTCAAACTTGCAGCTTGTTGCCTTGTTCTTCCGCTTTGAAGCGTAAAAAAAACCGCCTCAAAGCCGTTTATGCTTTGAGACGGGTGTAATAACTAAAATATGCACTCGCGGTACCACTCAAATTGCGGAGAACCTCCGCCGCTCTTCGAAGTCCAATAACTTCTATGCACTGACGTAGCAATCACGGGATACCCTACTGAATTCGCTGTTCAGGCATCCGGCTCGGAAGGGAGAAATCTCTGCATCTCTGCACCGGTTCACACCTGCCACCGGCTCTCTGAAACAGCTCTGCACAGACAGTCTTCGTCATCGCTTTTTGTTATGAAATTGAATAGATTATAACACCCGCTTTCCCCGTTGTCAATGCTTTTCGACCGCCTTGTCAAAATTTTTCTTTTGTAAGTTTTGCAGGAAACACCTTTTTTTCCACCGTTTTTTCCTTTTTTCGCAAATCGGGCGCTTTTTCCGCAATTCACGCAAAAAGTGTGGAAAACAACGTGCAAAATCCGCAGTTCTGCCATAGCCAAAATAAAAAAGGTATGATAAAATAAGAAGGTTGAAAAGAGACTATGTATTTTCGGGTGATTTTCGTGACAAAAAGTATGACAGCGGGTAAGCCCCTCAAGCTTATCCTGCAATTTGCGGTGCCGCTTTTGCTCGGCAACCTCTTGCAGCAAATGTATAATCTGGTTGACGCCGCCATCGTCGGCCGTGTGCTCGGCACCGGCGCACTCGCCGCCGTCGGCGCTACAAGCAGCGTGCAGTTTCTGGTACTCGGTTTCTGCATCGGCATCTGCATCGGCTTCGGTATCCCCATCGCCAAAAGCTTCGGCGCAGAGCGTCTTGATAAAATGCGTTCGTACATTTTCAACGCCGTGCTGCTTACCGCCTTATTCGCGGTGCTCATCACGGCGGTATGTTCACTGTGCTGCACGCTCATTTTACAAATGCTCTCCGTGCCGCAGGATGTTTTTGACGACGCCTACGCGTATCTCATCGTCATTTTCCTCGGCATCCCTTTTACCTTATTATACAATCTGCTCTCCAGCATCCTGCGCTCCGTCGGTGACAGCCGCACGCCGTTCCTGTTCCTCGCCATCTCGACCGTCCTGAATATCGGTCTTGACCTGCTCTGCATCATTGTCTTCAAGTGGGGCGTTGCGGGTGCGGCTATCGCCACCATCGCAGCGCAGGCGGTCAGCGGCATTTTGTGCCTCATCTATATCCGCTTCCGCGTGCCGCTCCTCACGCTTTCCCGCGCAGACTGCAAAGCGGATGCGGAATCCATCCGTGACCTCGTCGTCATGGGCATCCCCATGGGACTTCAAACCTCCATCACGGCCATCGGCAGCATGGTCATGCAGGCAGCGAACAACGGCCTCGGCAGCGTGTACGTTTCGGGCTTCACGGCCGGTATGCGCTTAAAGCAGTTCTGCATGTGCCCGTTTGATGCCCTCGGCTCTGCTGTTTCCGTCTTCTGCGGTCAGAATCTCGGTGCAAAAAAGCCGGAGCGCATTCGGCAGGGCGTACGGCTCGGCGTCATCGTCGGCGTCGCCTACGGCTTCTGTATCGGCCTTGTCATGATCTTCTTCGGCCGCAGCATGTCCATGCTCTTTGTTGAATCGAGTGCAGGCGACGTGCTCGACGCTTCCGCAAAATATCTGCGCTGCATGGGCTACTTCTTCTGGAGTCTCGGCATCCTCAACATCTGCCGCATGGCGACACAGGGCATCGGCTTCTCCGGCCGCGCGGTATTCTCCGGCGTAACGGAAATGTTCGCGCGCTCCATCGTCAGCCTCGGCTTTGTCGGCGCGTTCGGCTATACGGCTATCTGTTTCTCGGATCAAACCGCGTGGATCGCCGCCGTGCTCTACATCACCCCCACCTGCCTGCACTGCATTAAGAAAGTCACAAAGCAGATCGAAGCGGAAAAAGCGAACGCCAATCTCTCCGAAAGCGTTGGTTAAAAGTTTTTGATCCAACTTTTTTCAAAAAGGCGGTCAGATTCCAAAGGTGAAACCCTTTTGCCTACCTAAAAATCAGAAGGATAGGTTCAACTGTCCGGTGGACAGTTGAACCGCGAGGAACTCAATTAGGGGGTCCCTTGAAAGGCTTGCCCTGCAAGCCTTTAGAAAAAGCTCCCCCATCTCAACTATATAAAAGGAATCCATCTATGAACGAAACTATTGTAACACTCAAAAAAGGCGAAGGCCGCGCTTTCAAAGCGGGCGGTCTTTGGATCTATGACAACGAGATCGAAAGCATCCACGGCACGTTCAAAAACGGCGCCGTCGTCACCGTGCAGGAGCAAAACGGCTGCCCGCTCGGCCGCGGCTTCATCAACCAGAACTCCAAGATCCGCGTTCGCATGCTCACCCGCGACGCGTCACAGGAGATTGACAACGCGTTCCTCGAGATGCGCGTGCGCAACGCCTGGGCATACCGCAAGCGCACGGTCGATACCTCCGCCTGCCGCGTCATTTTCGGCGAAGCGGATTTCCTGCCCGGCCTTGTCATCGATAAATTCTCCGATGTCCTCGTCGTCGAGTCCCTCGCGCTCGGCATCGATAAAATGAAGCTGCAGATCGTTGACATCTTAAAGAAAGTCCTGCTCGAAGACGGCATCAAAATTCGCGGCGTGTACGAGCGCAGCGACGCCAAAGAGCGATTAAAAGAAGGCATGGACCGCAAAAAGGGCTTCATCGGCGACGAATTCGACACCGATGTCGAGATCGTCGAAAACGGCGTGCGCTACATCGTGGACGTTAAAGACGGCCAGAAGACCGGCTTTTTCCTCGACCAAAAATATAACCGTCTCGCCATGCAGCGTATCTGCAAGGATATGGATGTGCTCGATTGCTTCACACACACGGGCTCCTTCGCGCTGAACGCCGGCATCGCGGGCGCAAAGCACGTCCTTGGTGTAGACGCGTCCGAGCTCGCCGTCGCGCAGGCGCAGAAAAACGCCGCTCTAAATAGTCTTTCCGATACGATCGAGTTCAAGTGCGCCGACGTTTTTGACCTGCTCCCCGCGCTCGAAAACGAGGGCAAACAGTTCGACGTCGTCATTCTCGATCCCCCGGCGTTCACAAAATCCAAAAACGCCATTAAAAACGCCGTCAAGGGCTACCGCGAGATTAACCTGCGCGGCATGAAGCTCGTCAAGGACGGCGGCTACCTTGCCACCTGCTCCTGCTCGCACTACATGAACGCCGAGCTCTTCGCCCAGACCATTGGGCAGGCCGCGCGCGCCGCGCACTGCCGCCTGCGTCAGGTGGAGTTCCGCACCCAGTCTCCGGATCATCCCATTTTGTGGAGTGCCGACGAATCCTATTACCTCAAGTTCTATATTTTTCAAGTCTGTCACGAGCACTGAGGAGGCGCTTTTCCTTGAAATTCACAAACGACCTCGGGTCGGATAACATTAAAGGCCTCGTCTGGACCTTGGCCGTTCCCTCCATGCTCTCGCAGCTCGTCAGCGTACTATACAGTATTGTAGACCGTATGTACATCGGCAATATTCCGAGCAACGGCACGCAGGCGCTCGCGGGTGTCGGCGTGTGCGGCCCCATCGTCACGCTCATCTCGTCGTTTGCTTTTCTCGTCGGCATCGGCGGCGCGCCGCTTGTCAGCATCAATCTTGGCGAAAAGAACATAAACGCCGCTAAAAAAGTCATCGCAAACTGCTTCGTGTACATTTTGGCCCTCGCTGTGCCCGTCACGGTGCTGGCCTATATCTTCCGCCGCCCCATTTTGCTCACGTTTGGCGCGACCGAGGCCGTTTACCCCTACGCCGAGACCTACTTTTCGCTCTATCTAATCGGCACGGTCTTCGCCCTCACCGCCACAGGCATGAACCAGTTTATCATCACACAGGGCCACAGCCGCAGCGGCATGTTCTCCGTTTTAATCGGCGCCATCATCAACATTGTGCTCGACCCCATTTTTATCTTCGCTCTCCATATGGGCGTCGCGGGCGCGGCCATCGCCACGGTCATTTCGCAGGTTGCAAGCTGCGCGTTCGTGCTGTGCGTCCTGTTCGGCAAACATATCGAAGTTCCCATCACATTTGGCGGATACGATTTAAAAGTCATCGGCCGTGTGACGAGCATCGGCATGAGCGCGTTCCTCATTATTCTTTTCGATAACGTCATGCTCATCTCGCTCAACATGATGCTTCAGCGCTACGGCGGCGACAACAGCGACATGCTCCTCACCTGCAACACCATCGTGCAAAGCTTCGAGCTGCTCATCACCATGCCGCTCGGCGGCCTCACCATGGGTACACAGACCATTTTAGGCTACAATTTAGGCGCACGCCGTCCGGAGAAAATCCTTCGCGCGCAGCGGTACATCTTCGTCATCGCGGTCAGCTTTTGCGCCCTCATGACGCTCGCCGCGCAGACCATCCCGCATCTCTTTGCAGGCATTTTCACCAAAGAACCCGAATACATTGCCATGACGGCGCGGCTCATCCGTATTTACACGCTCGGCACCGTGTTGCTTGGCATGCAGTACGAGATTGTGGACGGCTTTACGGGCATGGGCGTCGTCAAAATCGCGCTGCCGCTTTCGGTCTTTCGCAAGGTCGTCTTCTTTGCGTGCATTTTCATCCTGCCGCGCTTCCTGCCTATCGAGCAGATCTTCTTCTGCGAGCCCATCTCGGATATTTTCCCGCCGCTCGTCTCCATTTTGGTCTACGCACTCACCATCAAACGCGTTATTAACCGCGGTCCGCAAAAGCAGACCGCCTGACTTCTGTAAATCTTTTCCGAAAGGACTGTTTTAAATGGCATTTCGTTCCGTACCGTATGACTCCCTGTCTTTAAACCCGTTCACAAAAATCGGCAAAGAGTGGGCCCTGCTCACCGCCGGCGATGAAAACGGATTCAACACCATGACCGTCTCCTGGGGCGCCATGGGCTTCATGTGGGGCAAGCCGTCCGTCACCGTGTATATCCGCCCGCAGCGCTACACGAAAGAGTTTGTCGATACCCGCGATACTTTCACGCTCTCGTTCTACCCCGCAGAGAAAAAAGACGCACTCTCCTACCTCGGTAAAGTTTCCGGCCGCGATGAAGACAAGGTCAAAAAAGTCGGCTTCACCCCGGCGTTCACAAACGGCAATGCGTATTTTGAAGAAGCAGAGCTCGTGTTCGTCTGCCGCAAAATGAGCCGCACGCCGTTAAGACCCGAGCAGTTCCTCGACGAAACCGTAGACGGACGCTGGTACCCGAACAAGGACTACCACGAAATGTACATCGCAGAAGTCATCGATGTGCTCGTCAAAGAATCATAAAAAGCACAAAACCGCCGCATACCGGAAAAATTTCGGTATGCGGCGGTTTTCTCATATCTATCCTGTTTTTAAACGCATTCACCGAAGCAATCCTTAATCTCCGTCATGCGCGTCATATGCTTTACGCCAAACGGACAGCGCTTCGGCAAGTATCGCGTTATCAAATAGTCTTTTTGCGCGTTTTCCTTGCGATTTTGCAGGGATTGTGCTACCATGTTTCCTATAAATTCAAAAAAGGAGGGACACCGTATGACGTTTGTCTCCACAAAAAAATTTGAAAAGCCCATCCCGGAGGGCATGTCCCCGCAGAAAGCACCGTGCGGGTCTGCCTTTGCAAGATAAAAAATTCGGAGGTATTTCCCGTGTCTGATAAACTTCAAAAATCCCCGTTGGCGGTCGTTTTCAATATCGTGCTCGCCGTCGCGCTCGTGCTGTTCCTTATCAGCGCCGCTGTCGTCTTCACGCTCAATTTCCGTCCGCTCTATTATTTTGACGTTGACCATTTAAACATCACCGCCATGTCCGGCCTGCCGCGCGAGGAAATTTTGCAGAACTACAACGTGCTCATCGATTACAACTCCATTTTCGGCACAAAAGTTCTGAATTTCCCCACGCTCGCCATGAGCGAGAGCGGCCGCATCCATTTTGAAGAGGTCAAAAACGTGTTCGGCGTCTTCGAGATCACGCTCATCATCAGCGGCATTTTGAGCCTTGCGGGCATCATCTACCGCCATTTTAAAAAGAACCCGGGGTATCTGCTGCTTTCCGGCATTTTAACGATCGCCATTCCCGCAGCGCTCGGTGTACTCATCGCCTTAAACTGGGAAACGGTGTTCGTCCTATTCCATAAGATTGTCTTCCATAACAACTATTGGATCTTCGATGCCGCAACAGACCCCGTCATCACCATTTTGCCCGATACCTTTTTCATGCACTGCGCTTTGATGATCTTGGCGCTCGTGGTACTGGGCAGCATCATCTGCCTGCTCGCATACAGGCACGCAAAGCATAAAAAGACGCACACCGCCTAAAGCTTTGCTGAAGCTCCGCTTTTCACACTCAAACAAGGAGGGATCTGCTTTGCAGACCTATAACTGGCCATATAAAAATGAATTAGACATCACCGAAACGCTTTCCTGCGACGTTTTGGTGCTCGGTGGCGGCCTTGCCGGCTGCTATGCCGCCATCGCGGCGGCACGGCGCGGACAGTCCGTCATCTTAGTGGAAAAAGGTGCCACCGCCCGCAGCGGCAGCGCAGGCACCGGTTTCGACCATTGGGAATCCGCCTGTACGAACCCCTGCTCCACCGTCACGCCGAAGGAAATCGCCGAAGCGTACGTCGATGAGCAGTGCGGCTACTCTAACGGCATCGCGCACTACATCGAGTGCCGCGAGGGCTACGACCGTCTGTTAGACCTTGAGTCGTTCGGCGGCAAAATCCGCGACACCGACGATGAATTCAAGGGCGCAGAGTTCCGCGACGACGAAACGAAGCTGATGTTCGCCTACGATTATAAAAACAAATTCACTCTGCGCGTCTGGGGCAGCACCTTTAAGCCCGCTCTTTTCAAGGAGCTTCTGCGCCTCGGCGTGAAAGTGCTTGACCGCACCGAAGCCACTGCATTGCTCACCACCGCCCGGAACGGCAAAAAGCATGGCGCGGGCGCCTTCGCCATGGACGTACGCACCGGCAAGTTCTACATCCTCCGCGCCAAAGAGACCGTTCTCACCATGAGCCGCCCGGCGCGCGTCTGGCTTTTTAACCCGGATATGACCGGCCTGTGCGAGTTCCGCCCCATGCAGAGCATCGGCAGTGGCCACGCCATGGGCTACAAGGCCGGCATCGAGTTCACCATGATGGAAAAATCCGTCAAGGGCGAGTTCTCCGCCGCCGGCCGCAGCTTTCCGCCCTACGGCGCAGGCAATAACCACAACACGTGGTATGCCGCGACGATGGTCGACGCCCGCGGCGTGGAAATCCCCTACGTCGACCGCGACGGTAATGAGCTTAAAACCGTCTCCGAGCGCTACTACCCCGCTCCCGGCCAGAAATTTTTCTTAAAGGGCGGCGTCATCGATAACCCGAAGTACGAGTACCGCGGCCCCGAAACGCTCGATTTTGAAGAGCTCATGCGCCGCGGCTACCAGCTGCCGTTCTACGCAGACCTCAGCCGTATGCCCGACGCAGAGCGCCGCGTCATCTGGGGCATGATGGTCGGCGAAGAGGGCAAAACAAAAATTCCGATCCTCAAAAATTACACGGAGCGTGGATTTGACCCCCAAAAGCACATGCTGCAAAGCTACGGCACAGGCTGGCAGTCCGCAAATTTCCTTGAGCAGGAACGGCAGCTGTTCGGCGCGCCGGGCGGCATTTGGCACGATTGGGACCTCAAAACAAACATCGACGGCATCTACGCCGCCGGCGACCAGCTCTACGCTTCGGACTGCGCCGGTTTCGCCTGCGCCACGGGCTACTACGCCGGCCGCAAAGCCGCCGCAGCTGCCAAAACACTCGATATCCTGCCCGACTATAATGAAGCGGAAGCCGCAGCCGAGCGCGAACGCCTGCTCGCCCCCATCCGCCGCGAAGACGGCATGGATTGGCGCGAACTCAACATGGCCATCTCCAAAGCCATGCAGAACTACTGCGGCGGCGTAAAGTGCGATGCGCTTTTGCACGAGGGTCTCGACCTGATCGAAAGCTTTGAAACCGAGATCGTCCCGCAGATCAGCTGCAAAAACCCGCACGAGCTCATGCGCGCGCACGAGGTCTTTGACATTTTGACCGTCTCCAAGTTAATTTTGCACGCCTGCCTCTCCCGCAAAACGTCGTCCGAGCCGCTGTTTTTCAAGCGCACGGACAGCACCGAGACCGACCCCGAGCGCGACCGCCGCTTCATCACCGTCCGACAAGAAAACGGCGAAGTCATCTACGGCAGCCATCCGCTCTACTATTTCGGCGACCTCGAGACCGAGTACGAAAAGCGCAACGGGGATTACATCAGAACCGAGCAGAAAGGGGCGTATCGGAAATGAGCGAGCTTCAAAACAAAATTCTCACGGCAGAGCCCGTGCCGTGCAGCACACACCCGATTCTTTACGATGAAACAAAATGCGTCGGCTGCAACGCCTGCGTCAACATCTGTCAGGTGGATATCCTCATCCCCTCGCCCGAAAAAGGCAAGCACCCCATCGTGCTCTACCCCGGCGAGTGCTACTATTGCGGCGCATGCGTCATGGCGTGCCCGCACGACGGCGCCATCCGCCTTGAGCATCCCCTCATGAACCGCGCAAAGTTTGTCCCCGTCCGCTACCCGGAAGATAAATAATCAAAACACAAAAACGAAAGATGCCCTGCCTGTGCCAAAAACACAAGCAGGGCATTTTCCATTTTCTACGATACCTAATCAAACGGTCGTGCAAAACGCCGTCCTGTTCCTCGCGCTGCGGCACAAGGCACAGGTCACAAAACCCCGCCTTGCGGTAACACGCGATCGCACGTAAATTGTGCGCCTTCGGGTCAATGAGCAGCACATCGGCATGATATTTTTCAAACAACGTCTCCGCCGTCAAATTCATGATGCGCGTCCCAACGCCATGGTCGCGCTCACCGACTTCCCCAATGAACAGATCAATGCCGTAAACCACTTCGCCCGGCTTTACCGCCCGCGCCCAGTCCGCTTCCGGCATTTCGTAGTCCTCCGCAGAGTCGATTTTCTCAAACTGCAAATATCCAATGTCCCTGCCGTCCTTCATCAAAATGCACGGCGTAACGTTCGCGTCCCTATGCCGGTAAAAATCACGCAGTACGCGCTCGCGGGTAAAGTGCACCGTCATGCCCTCCCAGTAGCGCATCGTCTCGGGGTCGGTCATCCAGCGCAGCATCAGGCTTATATCCCGCTCGTTTTCCTCCATGCGCCGCACGGCAAGGCTGTTCTCTTTCGCAATAAACTCCATAAAACCACCTACGCAAAAGCGGGCGGAAGCCTTGCCCCCACCCGCTTGATATTTACGATTCCTGTTCCTCAAAAGATGAATCAGAAGATCAGCTGTTGATCAGCTGCTTATACAGACGGATATAGTCGTTTGCGGAACGGCCCCAGCTGTTATCGCACGCCATAGCGCGCTCCACAAGCACCTTCCAGCCTTCCTTGCTCTCGTTGTACGCGTAGATCGCGCGGTGCACGGAGTTCAGCATATCCTGCGTGTCATACGTCTGGAACGTGAAGCCGTTGCCCTTGCCGTCGCCGCTGTCCGTAATGGAGTCCTTCAGGCCGCCCGTTTCGCGCACGACCGGAATGGAACCGTAGCGCAGCGCCACCATCTGTGAAAGACCGCACGGCTCGCTCTTGCTCGGCATCAGGAAAATATCGGAGCCGCCGTAGATCTTGCGCGCAAGCTCCGGCACAAAGCCCTGGCACAGCACAAATCTGCCCGGATACTTCGCCTGCATCTCTTTAAAGAACTGCTCATACTCCCAGTCGCCGCTGCCAAGAACCACAAACTGCGCATTCGAGTACGTCATGATGTTGTCCACGCCGCCCCTTACAAGGTCAAGTCCCTTGTGGGAGACAAGGCGCGTTACCATACCGATGAGCGGCACATCCGGGTCAACGGCAAGGACGAGGCGCTCCTGCAGCTTTGCCTTGTTGACGGCTTTGCCCTCCAGGTGCTTTGCGTCATACGTCTCATACAGGTTCTTGTCCGTCGCCGGGTCATAGCCCACCACGTCAATGCCGTTCAAAATGCCGGAAAGCTTCCAGGCACGCTCGCGCAAAATCGGGTCCAGCTTGTGGGCGAACCACGGATCAAGAATTTCCTTCGCGTACGTCGGGCTCACGGTAGAGACCCAGTTCGCGCTCTCAATCGCGCCCTTCATCAGGTTCACGCAATCGTTGTATTCGAGTAAGCTCTGCTCGCTCTTCGGAATACCGAAAACGTCCTCCAGAATCTCAAAACCGTACTGGCCCTGATACTGGATATTGTGAATGGTGAACAGCGTCTTAATGCCGCTGTACCAGTCGTTGTTTGCATAGAACAAACGGTAGTAGATCGGCACCAACGCCGTCTGCCAGTCGTTCGCGTGGATCACATCAGGCTTAAATTCAATGTACGGCAGCATCTCCAAAATGGCACGGGAGAAGAACGCAAAGCGCTCCGCGTCGTCAAAGTGACCGTAAAGTCCTTGGCGCTTAAAGTAGTACTGGTTATCGATGAGGTAGTAAATGACATTGCCTACCTTCGCCTCAAAAATACCGCAATACTGGCGACGCCAAGCCACCGGCACACTGATGCTTGTTAAAAACTTCATGTTGTCGCGTAATTCCTGCGGCACGCTTTCATACAGCGGCATCACCACGCGGCAACCAATCAGACGTGCGCGCAGCGCCTGCGGCAAAGAACCCGCTACGTCTGCAAGGCCGCCTGTTGCGGCAAAAGGCAACGCTTCACTGGCACAAAACAAAACTTTCATATCAATTACACCGCTTTCCTTTCCTTCATTTTTCGGGGCAGCTTAGACCTTGCTTTCCTTTGCAATGTACACCGGGTAGGTTTGATAGCCCATCAGCGTGCGGTTCTCTTCAATCTCCACGTTCTTGTCCGCCACAACATAATCGAGCCGACTGTTCGCGCCGATGACCGTGTCCTGCATGATAACGCAGTTGCGGACCTTCGCGCCTTTGCCGATCTTCACGCCGCGGAACAGCACACAATTTTCCACTTCACCGTCTATCACGCAGCCGTCTGCAACAAGACAGTTGGTGGCATACGAATTCAAACCGTATTTCGCCGGCATATCATCGCGCACCTTCGTGTAGATTGGGCGGTTCGGATTGAACAGCTCCGCGCGCACGCGCGGATCCATTAAACCCATGTTAGCGTTAAAGTACGCTTCAAACGAGGAAATTTGATATGCAACGCCCTTAAATTCATAACCTATCACGCGCAGTTCGGGAATTACGCGCTGAACCATATCTTTATCAAAGTCATATTCGTTGCGGCTCATGCATCCTTCAACGAGCTGAAGCAGCAGTTCGCGGCTAAGGATATACATGCCGATGCCGTAATTTACACCGTGCTCGCTTCCGCGGTGCAGAAGCAGCTCGCGAATGCGGTTCTCGGGGTCTACCATATAGATGTTGTTGCGGTCTACGTCCGGCGAAGTGCCATGGCGGTAAATGACCGTAATGTCCGCGTTCTGGCGCACATGCTGCTCCAGTGCCTCGCGGTAATCGATATTGCAGACCATATCGCAATCGGAGAGAATCACATATTCCTCAAGGGAATTTTTCAGGAAGCGGCGAATGGAATCGAGCGATTCGATCTTGCCGTCGGTTCTCGAAGTCGATTTGCCGAACGGCGGCAGCAGGTACAGACCCTCGCGCTTTCTCGAAAGGTCCCATGCCTTGCCGGAGCCGAGGTGGTCCATCAAGGACTGGTAGTTATCCTCCGTGATGATGCCGACCTTGTTGAGGCCGGAGTTCACCATGTTGGAGAGGGTGAAGTCAACCAAACGGTAACGGCCGCCGAACGGCACGGAAGCCATCACGCGCAGCTCCGTCAGATCGCGTACTCTTTCTTCGTGTGCATAGGCAAAGATGATGCCCAAAACATTATTTCCAAACATTATGCCTGCGCCTCCTTATCGATCATTTCCTTCGGCTCCACAACGGTGCCCTCAGAGAGCTTGCAGTCCGGGCCTACGACCGCCACGCCCCAATCGTCTCTGTTTTCCATGTCCTCCGGGCGTTTACCGATAACGCAGTTCTTGCCGATGACGGCGTTCTCCGCCACGATCGCATACTGCACCTTCGCACCTTCTTCAATCACAGCGCCCGGCATCACGATGGAGTCCGTCACAGTCGCGGTCGGCGCCACATAAACGCCGTGGAACAATACGGAGAACTCAAGATCGCCGTATACGTTGCAGCCCTCTGCGACGAGTGAGTTCTGCACCTTTGCGCCCTTTGCAATGTAATGCGGCGGCATGACCGGGTTTCTGGAATAAATTTTCCAGTCGTCGCGGGAAAGGTCAAGACCGGCCTTCGGGTTCAAAAGGTCCATATTGGATTCCCACAGGCTGTCAATCGTGCCGACGTCCTTCCAGTAGCCCTCAAAGCGGTACGCAAACATACGCTCGCCTGCGTTCAGCATGGTGGGCAGCACATCCTTACCGAAGTCATTCGAGGAGTTCGGATTCTTCTCGTCCGCTTCCAGATACGCGCGCAGCTTCTTCCAGGAGAAGACGTAAATGCCCATGGAAGCCTTGTTGCTCTTCGGCACAGCCGGCTTCTCGTCAAATTCGTAAATAGAGCCGTCCGGGTTCGTGTTCAGAATACCAAAGCGAGAAGCCTCCTCCATCGGCACTTCGTAAACGGCGATGGTGCAGGCCGCATCGTGCTCCTTGTGATACGCAATCATCTTGGAGTAATCCATCTTGTAGATGTGGTCGCCGCTCAGCACAACCACGTAATCCGGGTTGTAGCGCTCAATAAACGGTATATTCTGGTAAATGGCATTTGCCGTGCCCTTGTACCAATCAGAGCCGCTGCTCTGCTCGTACGGCTGCAAAATATGTACGCCGGCGTTCATACTGTCGAGATCCCACGGCTGGCCGGAACCGATGTATTCGTTCAGCTCGAGCGGCTGATACTGTGTCAGAACACCCACGGTCTCAATGCCGGAGTTCACACAGTTGGAAAGCGGAAAGTCGATAATACGGTACTTGCCTCCAAACGGAACAGCCGGCTTTGCGAGGTTCTTGGTAAGAACACCGAGACGGCTGCCACGGCCGCCTGCCAGCAGCATTGCAACTACTTCTTGCTTAGGTAACATGACTGATGATCCCCTCTCTGGTAGATTTCGAGCGTTCCGGCATTTTGCCGCCGCCCGTATATTGTTTCATATAAAATGAATCAGGCTTTTTTCTTTGCGGCTTTTGTGCCGGCTGCCTTTTTGGCCGCGGGCTTCTTTGCCGTCGTCTTTGTCGTCTTCGCAGCGGGCTTTTTTGCCGCCTTGCGCTTGCAGCGCAGGAAGAATACCGTGTTCTCCGGCAGCGTCAGCGAAATGCTCTGCTCAAAGCCGTGCATCGCTTCATCCACGGTGCGGATGTTGCTGCCGTTCGTAAAGCCCGTGCCGCCAAACTCCGCAGCGTCGGAGGTAAACACCTCTTCGTAAACGCCCGCGTACGGCACGCCGATGCAGTAATTCTCGCGGCGGACCGGCAGGAAATTGCACACGACAATCAGCTCGTTGCCTTCGCGGTCAAAGCGGCGGAACGCAATGACGCTCTGGCTGTCGTCGTCGTTCGAGATCCACGAGAAGCCCTCCCACGAGAAATCGATCTCCCACAGCTCGGAACGGCCGAGGTAGAACGCGTTGAGCTTTTTAAAGAACGTCTGCGCCATCTGGTGCTCAGGGTATTGCAGCAAATTCCACTCGAGTTCTTCGTTAAAGTTCCACTCGTCGTGCTGCGAGAACTCCGTGCCCATAAACTGCAATTTTTTGCCCGGGTGTGCCATCATGTAGGTCGCAAAGCAGCGTACGCCTGCAGCCTTTTGCTCCGGCGTGCCCGGCATCTTATTATAGAGAGAACCCTTGCCGTAAACGACCTCATCGTGCGAGATCGGCAAAATGAAATTCTCGGAGAACGCATAGAAGAACGAGAACGTCAGGCTGTTGTGGTTGCCCTTTCTAAATAGCGGATCCAAAGACATGTAGCGCAACATGTCGTTCATCCAGCCCATGTTCCATTTATAATTGAATCCGAGACCGCCCATGTAAGTCGGCTTCGTCACCATCGGCCACGCGGTGCTTTCTTCGGCAATCATCATGACCTCCGGCACCTCGGCGAAAATCGCCTCGTTCAGTCTTTGTAAGAACGCAATGGCCTCCAGATTTTCCTTGCCGCCGTTCTTATTCGGGATCCACTCGCCATCCTTGCGATTGTAGTCAAGGTACAGCATTGAGGCCACAGCGTCCACGCGCAAGCCGTCAATGTGGTATTCCTTCACCCAGAACAGTGCGCTGCTCATCAAAAAGCTGATGACTTCCGTGCGGCCGTAGTCAAACACCAGCGTGCCCCACTCCTTGTGCTCGCCCTTTCTCGGGTCTGCATATTCATAGCACGGCATGCCGTCAAATTTCGCAAGGCCGGCCTTGTCGCGCGGGAAGTGTCCCGGCACCCAGTCCATAATCACGCCGATGCCCGCTTGGTGGCAGCGGTCGATAAAGCGCATAAAGTCCTTCGGCGTGCCGTAGCGGGAGGTCGGCGCAAAGTAGCCCGTCACCTGATAGCCCCAGGAAGCGTCGAACGGGTACTCCGTCAACGGCATCAACTCAATGTGCGTAAAGCCCATTTCCTGCACATACGGGATCAGCTCGTCACCGAGCTTGTCGTAAGAGAACACGTTGCCGTCCGCATATTTGCGCCAGGAGCCTGCGTGCATCTCGTAGATGTTCACCGGCTGGTTATAATGCGGGTATTTTTTCTTGTGCTCAAACCAGCGGCCGTCGTTCCACTTGTACCCCGAAATGTCGTAGTAGCGGGAAGCCGTGCCCGGGCGTGTCTCTGCGTGGAACGCATACGGGTCGGCCTTGTACGTCACCGTGCCGTCCTTCGCCGTAATGACGAGCTTATACGCGTCAAATTCCTTTAAGGGTTCGTCCGTATAGCCCTCCCAAACCGCGTCGTCGATCTTTGTAAGCGGATACTTTTTCGGATCCCATTCACAGAAATCACCGGTAATGGCAACTGCCTGCGCGTTCGGCGCCCATACGCGGCACACGGTGCATGCCTTCCCGTCCTTCACCGTGTTGTGCACACCCATGTATTCATAGGAATGGCTGTTTTTGCCGCTGCGAAACAAATAAAGCGGAACATTGCCTTCCGGCGCCGTTTTGTTTATCATCTCACTCATACGTCCTGTCCTTTCCATTCGGAACATCCCGGCGAACGCCGGCGGTGCATGCCATTCTCATTTTTGCACCCGCAGTCCGTCCGAATTTTTTGGCGCACAGCGTCTTATTTTCCTATTTTCCTTGCCGTTCAATTTAATAAAAGACGCTCTGCACCAATGTTTATACTAATAATACCACAACAAGAAAAAAGTTCAAGGGCTTTTAGCTAATTTCTAACAATAATCCATGAAAACTCACTTCGGTTTGTATAGTTTCAATAACTAACCACCGATAAAACCCACATAAAGGCAAGCTTCTCCGCCGCATTTCAGCCCACTTGCGGCGTTCCCCGTGCATTCTGTGTTTTCAGTATACTGCCCCCGCGTTAAATACAGTGTCGGAAAAAGGAAAGTTTACTGAAACTTTCTGTAAATCCCTCCGCAAAAATCACGTCATCTCCAAATTAGCGTTTGACAAATCCCATTTTCTGTGGTAGAATACATAATACAGTTGATATGGAAGCGTAGCTCAGCTGGTTAGAGTGCCTGCTTCACACGCAGGAGGTCCGCGGTTCGAGCCCGCGCGTTTCCACCAAAAAAGAGCTGTCTCTTTTAGTGGTGCAACTTAGGGATACGCAATCCCGGAAAAATATCGGCATAGTTGGTATGTATTTACCGGCTATGCCGATTTTTCTGTGTTTGTTACGGTTGGCGGTGTAAATTCACCGATACAGTTCCAGACAATTCGGACGCGCTGAACCTTCTGCCCGTCAATCTGCTCTGCCTGATACACATACACCTTTTCCACAAATTCCCGCACGATCTCAGCGGTGAGTTCCTACACATCCGTATACTTGCGCACAAGGGTCAGGAAGTGGTCAACATTGACGGAGCGGTCTTTCTCGGCGGCAAGCAGCTTTTTCAGTTCTGCCGCCCGGCTCTCCAGCCCCTTCTGCTCCTCTTCATAGTTAGCCGTCATTCTGGCAAAACGTTCGTCGCTGACCTTGCCTTCCAGGTTGTCCTCATAAAGCCGTTGGATAATATCATCCAGTTTGCGGATTCTGACTTGGGCCTGCTCCAGTTCCTGTTTCCCGTCCCGGAGACTTTTGTCCAGTTCGGTCTGTGATTTTTGAGTGATCAGTTTCACAAAGTCAGCTTCATGTTCCCGGGCATAGGCGGTCACAGCCTAGATTCCGTCAAGGAGCAACCGCTCAAGAACCTCGTTGCGTATCTGGTGGGAACTGCAGCCGCCCTTAATCTTCCGGTAGGTGGAGCATACCATGTATTCCTTTTGCGGAAGATTTCTGCCCCGAACCTGGTAGAGTTTCTTGCCACAGTCCGCGCAGAATACCATCCCGGAGAGTATCGGCATTTCGCCCATCGGTGTCACCCGGCGTCTCCCATCCCGGATGCGCTGCACAATATCAAAGGTCTCCCGGTCAATGATGGCTTCGTGGGTGTTCTCAAAAATCTGCCATTGGGACAGGTCATTCTTGAGCTGCTTCTTGTTCTTGTAGGACTTGCGGTATGTCTTGAAATTGACCGTGTGCCCCAGATACTCCATCCGGGTGAGAATGTGGGAAATGGTACTGTTCTGCCAGGTGTAATCGTCACCGACCGTGCGGTTGTCCGGTGTGGTTCTTCCATGCGCTCTGGCATAGGCAGTCGGGTTCAGGTAGCCACGCCGCATCATCTCCCTTGCAATCTGCTGCGGCCCATAACCGGATACACAGAGATGGAAGATTTCCCGCACCACATTTGCGGCCTCCTCATCAACGATCCAGTGGTTTTTATCCTCCGGGTCTTTGATGTAGCCATAGGGCGGATTTGTGCACAGTGGCTTGCCGGACTGTCCTTTAGATTTGAACACCGCCCGGATTTTGCGGCTGGTATCCTTGGCATAAAACTCATTGAAAATGTTGATGAACGGGGTCATGTCATTCTCGGTGCCGTTGATGCTGTCCACACCGTTGTTGATGGCGATAAAGCGAATGTCGGCATTGGGAAAGATCATCTCAGTGTACATACCGACCTGCAGATAATCTCTGCCCAGCCGTGACATATCCTTGACGATGATGGTCCCGATCAGCCCTTCATCGATCATGGCGCTGAGCCTGTTCCAGGCGGGTCTGTCGAAGGTCGTGCCGCTGTACCCGTCATCCACATAGAACTTGGTGTTGCCCATGTGGTTTTCCTTGGCATACGCCTGGAGCATTTTCTTTTGAGATGAAATTTGTCAAGGGGGCTTTCTGCAAGAATTGCAAATATAGTGCTCTATTGACCAACAAGGGAGATGTCGGAAGGCATCTCCCTTGTTGCGATAGACAAATCATTCAAATGAGTGCAAGAAAGCTTCTTCTCAGTGATTATTTATATGATGCTTACCGGTGTACAGCGTTTCTATATTTTGTTTTCTCCGTTCAGCTCGAGACTTTCAATCTCTGCAATGATTTCCTTTTGGCGCTCGTAGAACAGTAGCTCTTTGTTATGGGTGAAATATTCCTTGCAGCCGTGTCTACTGATAAAATGTGCGCCGTAGTGGCTGATGGTCAGCTCTGTCACGAGAATTAGCAGTTCCTGTCCATCGCCAAATACATCTTCGCAGAAAACAAACACATTGGAAAGCTGCTTGCCTGCGCCATCCGCCAGCTTTTTGAGAGTCTTGGTGCGGTCATCAAAGGCCTTCTTGATCAGCTTGAAAGCGGATGTATTGTCAGTCGGTGCTTTTTCTTTCAGCATGATCGCCATATCCTCCAGTGCCGCCATGACACTGCGGCAGGCGTATTCTCCGTCGGCAGACAGGGTGGATGCGTGCTTGCCCGTCTCGATTTTCTTCTCAAGGGCGCCGATCTGCTTTTGCAGGGCAGCAGCGGCATCAGTGTCGGGTTTGGAAAGCTCCGTGCGGACATTTCTAAGAATCCCCAGCAGATCAGTTTGGGCCTGCTCCATAAGCATTACCTGCCTGAGCTCCTGCGTAAGGGCATCCAGCAGCAGTCCCAGCAGGGCAAGCCGCTCATCGAATTTGGCATGCTTCGCACGGGACTTGATCTCCCCCGATGCTTTTCCGGCAAGGATCTGATCTACCTGATAATCGGACTGATATTTCCTGAACAGGTCATAGTAGATGGCAAAGCTCTTGGCGATCTTCGGGTTCTGCAAATACTGTGCAACGAGCATCTCGTTGACATCCATGCCGTGCTGCTCATACAGACGCATCATGTCGGATAGGTCGCTCCATCCACGTGCGGTGACAAAGCGCTTGCCGTCTACGGTGGCTTCAACCTTGTAGAAATCGTCTTTCTTGATATCAAGATAGGTCAGTACGGCGGGATGCACGCCCTTTTTATAGGCATACTCCTTCCAGACATCATAATCCGGCTCCACGTCGATGCGCTTAAGCCGATCCCATGTAACGATGTCGAACTCACGGACGGAGCTGTTGTACTCCGGCGGGTTCCCGGCGGTGACTACGATCCACCCCTCCGGGACATGATGCCGCCCGAAAATTTTATACTGCAGGAACTGAAGCATGGCGGGGGCGAGCGTCTCGGAAACGCAGTTGATCTCGTCCAAGAACAAAATGCCCTCCGAAAGCCCTGTCTGCTCCATCATGTCGTAGACCGAGGCGATGATTTCGCTCATGGTGTACTTGGACACGCTGTACTCCAAACCGCCGTAGATCTTCTTTTCGATGAAAGGAAGTCCCAATGCGCTTTGTCGAGTGTGGTGCGTCATAGAGTAGCTGACAAGCCCCACACCCATCTCCGACGCAATCTGCTCCATAATGGCGGTTTTACCAATGCCCGGAGGGCCCATTAGAAAGATGGGCCGCTGCCGTTCCACAGGCAGTATATAATTGCCGAAATCGTCCTTGGTAAAATACGCCGTGATGGCATTTTGGATCTGTTCTTTTGCCTGTTTGATGTTCATTGTGTCACCGTCGTTTTCTCAATCGCCCGATTGTAGCTGGCCGAGCGGGAACGCAGCGTCTTCACCAACGCATTTCCCTGTTCAGCAATGCTGCGCACTTCGTTGTGGGCAAGTTGCTGCATCAGAAGCGCATGAATCAGCCGATTCCGTTCCTCCTTCCAGGTCAGTATTCCATTGAGAAGATCATCAGGAAAATACTTTGCCAGCAGTTTATCTCCACTTTCGATTTTGCGCTGGATATATGAGATTTTGGAATTGAGGGTTGCACCTCTTCCGTTACCACGCTTTTTCAGGTAAGCATCCCAATACCCACCATGTCGCAGAACCGATTCTGTCCGATCTTCCATAATCGCATACTCAATGAACATGGCCTCCAAATTAAAGCCATTGGCAAGCGCTTTATTCAATCTTTGGAACTGCTCTTTGTAGTTTTCGTATTTCAGATGATTGTCAATAATGGTTTCATCCACGGTATATCCTCCTTATTCCGCCACAAACGGAATATTATGCTCTTTTGCGTACTGCTCGGCATTGCTGCCTGCAGGGGCATAGATGCTTAGCAAATCACATTTTTCGAATGAGAAATCATCGATGCACGTCACCGTGTCGGGTATAATAGCTTGTTTTAACGCCGTACAGCCGCCAAAGGCCCGATAATCGATACTTTCCACTCCGGTCGGAAGCAGAATCTCTGCCAACTGCACACATTCCGCAAACGCATTTTTGCAGATATGTGTTGCACCATTCAAAATGCAAACTGTTTTTAACGCCGCCAATCCAGCAAAGGAGTACTCTCCGATAATCCGGATACCGTCAGGAACAGAAACTGAAATAATATTATTTTTCATCCATTTCTGCCTTGCGTGCGGAAATTTGCTGCTGAAGGAGCAGTTGCAGATACCTTGTATTTCCGTAACGGGTAGCTTACCGATTGCTGCAGGAATTTCAACAGAGGATTCCGCTCCCTTATAGGAAGTCAAAATGTACCCTGTCCCGCCCTCGTTCTTTTCAAAGCTCCAGTTCTTTTTCGCTTCTGTAACCGACAGCGGCCGAAAAGCAGGCTCCGCCTCATATGCACCCTTTTGCCCAGCATTAGAATCGGATAGGAGTTTGTTCTTGAAATCCAACAGCATGGCCATCATTTCTGTATTTCCGGTAGCTTGGGAAAGGCAGACATCCACATTTTTCGCCGTAATGAATCCGGCGTCCATTGCGCCGCCCAGCGCAGAAGTAAGGCCATTCGACAGAATGATCTCAAGAATTTTCTTCTTTTGCGCTTGGGCGTATTGCGAGATCTCTGTGCGTGCATCCTCCTTTATCAGCGCCGGGGCTTCAAGGGAGAGCATGGCCAGCTCCAGTCTGGAGCCTGCCCGAAGCTCGGAGAAGGATTTCTCCGTGATACCCAGCAAATATATGATCACCTCGGTAACTTCAAAAGAATCGTGGCCACGGGCAAACCGTACCGTACCATTCGGCAAATCTACAGTTCTCAGCTCAGCCGGAAAGGAGTTCTTTCCGCTTTCCTGCAGCGTTGCGGGAACGGCCAGATGTTTGATTTTGGGCTCACAGGAATCAAACGCATACTGCTTGAGGGCGGTCACCCCTTCCGGCAATATCACGCTGTTCAGCTCGCCGCAGTCTTCAAACGCTTTGGTGCCGATCGTATCCACTCCTTCCGGAATGACAACTTCTGTTTGCCCCGGCTCGGGAATGTATTGCTTCAAAACATTTTTCTTTATTTCAAATGCCATCTGTTATCTCCTTCTGATGTTTCTGTCATGTTGTGGCAAATTTTCTTCGAGAGCTGCGTGCGTATGGGCTCTCTTATTCTGCCACAAACGAGATGCCGTTTTCTTTGGCATACTGCTGGGCATAGCTGCCGGCAGGGGCATGGATGCTGAAATCGCATTTTTTGAATGCTTAATCATTGATGCATATCACCGTATCCACATAGCCGGTCTCAAATAGCTGTATCCGACATGGTTGCCGGTTGATGCACTGAAATTGCCGGAGTAATCCGAAATCGCTACCGACCCCCAGCCGTCTTTTCCCGGTGTACGCAACTGCCAAAATCCGGTATCGCGCCTTGCGGAATGCTGCTTATGCGCATATTCCGTTGCTTCGGATTTTCTGCTTTCTTCCGCCGCCATGTACTTTTCAACTTCTTCCTTACTGAGGAGGAAAATTCTGTCCTCCGTATCCGGACCTCCGTCAACCCGCTGCTCCTTGTTTTTAGGAGTGCTAATCATTGACAGAACAATTTGATTCTGCTCAAGCTCGGCAAATGCCGTTTTATAAAAGCCATCGTTCAGCAATTTTCTCACCGGGCAAACATCCCATGTGTCTGTTTGCTTCAATTTTTCTCGCTGGCTGATGATTTCTCGCACCGTGATTAAAAGTGCTTTGCCGTCGACAATATCGAGTACGCGCCATTTGAGCGGCTTCATGATAAAATCTTCTGACTCGGGAAATCTGCCGAAAAACACCTCATCACCAACAGCAAGCGCAGATACATCGATTTCCGTCCCCGTTTCGGAGCATTCTCTGCAGGTGATTTCCGGAAGGGAATCTCGGCTTACGGCTATATCTGTGATTTCACTCCCGATAACCAGAGGCTTCAGTGCATCTTCCACAGTAAGGCCATTGCCTCCGCTTGAATCGAGAATGCCAAACAGCTTTCCATTAACAACAATCTGTCCCCGTTCATTTGCCAATCCGCAGCAACCGAGAAACGCCTCATCAGCCATAGCTGTTTCCTTCGGCAACCTGATGCTTTTCAATTTCTTGCAGTTATCAAATGCCCTAAGCCCTATGGTTTTAACACTTTCCGGCACAACAAATTCTTCAAAAGAACATCTTGAAAAGGCTCCGTTGCCTATAGCCGAAATATTATCCGATAAGTCAAAGGTCGAAAGTGAAACACATCCGGAAAACATATAATCCGGAATTTTATCCATTGAATCGGACAGCGTCACGGAAACCATATCCGCGCAATCTTTGAATATACTGCTGCCGAAATTAATCACTGTATCCGGAACAGCGAAATTCACCAGCCCCGTACCTTCGAAAACACCCGTTGTCAAAGATTCAATACCATTCGGCAGCTGAATCTTTTTTAATTTTCGACAGCCGAGAAATGCATAATTTCCAATCTCTTTTACACTGTTGGGAATAACGATTTCTTCAATGCCGATGCAATTTCTAAATGCGCCACTGCATATTTTTTCAATGCCTTCGTTCAGAATGATTCTATTTAGCTTACCGTGAGCCTGGGCGGAGTATATGAACATATTCTGCGGAATTACTTTGATGCTTCCAGGGAATTCAATTGAGATAATATTCAAACGAATTTCTTTCTGTATTTCGGTTATACGGGGAGCATTGGGGTTGAATGTATCTGCATCGATTGCAGTTACCTCCGTTTTTCCGATCAGCGCCGGGATAACGATATTCTGTTCTTCCCCCTTGTAGCTTGTTATCATCAGCGTTCCGTCTTCCTGCTTTTTGAATCCCCATATCTTCTTCATTTCCGCAACAGACGTGGGGTTTGTGTTTAGCGTCAAGGGGGCCGATTTTCTTTTCCCGGATGAAGTTTTTTCCAGCTTGTCCATAATGCTGCCGATCAATGCCGCATTGACACACCCCTTATTTTGCACATACTTCAGCAGGGTCTCCAGATCCTTGGGCTTGCTGATCCATTCCTGCTCCAGCGCATACTGCATACCGGATGCGTTGTTCTGATCTGCCAGTGCATATAGCATATCCCATTTCTTAACCTTGTCCGTCAGATTGGTGTGCTTGCGTGCCAACTCAAACACTCCCTCGGCACAATAGCCTGTAAAAAACTGTTTTTTGTCCGTAATGTCTTCGTACAGATCCGCAGGCATCAGCTGCATTTGCTTTTCACCCAGCATAGGCAGAATATCCGCCAAGATTCTCTTAAAATCATCCGGCTTTGCCCGGCGAAGAGCCCATGTAAAATCATCCCGCAGGCAGCGATCCAGACCGTCCATATGTGCGTAGTTTATATCACAGCGAATGTTTGCGGCCCGTTTCTCTGTCAAGGCCGCAATTCCCAGCTCCGCACAGGCCTGCCGAATTGCGCTGTCACCATAGAGAATGGAGAAAAACAGCACTTCACCCTCATGAAAGCCGATTTGCTCCGCATTGGCATGGAGCAAGCGGAGTACCTGTACACGATCTTCATCGCTCAGGAACTGCATCCCATCGGGCTCTGGGTCGATCTTCTGATCCTTCAGCAAGTACAGAGAATAGTCCCGGCTGTAGCTGTAATTGTTGCTGACGACCACCTTGATCGCATATTTTTTTACGAACGCCGCAGAAGCTTCATAGGTGAAAACAGCGCCGCCATCTATCAGGCACTTCAACATTTCCGGTCCCCGGAATCGAGCGGCGTATCCCAGTGCCCGAGCCGTAAACTCAAAAGGGCCATATTCTGCTATTATCTTTGCTGTGTTTTCAACCGTTCCGGTAAGAACCTCGTTTTCAAGCAGTTCTACCTTTTTCTGTTCGCTCAGTTTTGCCATTTTTCTTTCCTCCTATATTTCGTCTTTTTGTAATACCAGCTTGATCGCCCAAGGCGGCACGTTGGGATTGTTGTACTCGTCATCTACGAATACGAAGGCTGTGTCATAATCCGGCTTTTGGGAAGGGAATACGCCGCAGCCGTCAGTGAAGTAGATCAGTCCCTTGAGATTCTGAAATTCCTTGTTTCTCCGCAGGTTCTCCACATATTCAAACACCGGGCGGAAGTCCGTGCCGCCCAGACCACGAATCTGCATGGTTTGAAGATACTCGTCAAACTCCTTTTGACAGGTGATCTTCCTGTCCTCCTGAATATCTGCATCACACTGAATGATGTGCAGGTTGATTTTCGTGAAAAAGCTTTCCGTGGAGCGCAGGATGTTGTAGGTCTTCTGCACAAACCTCTGGACCAGCTCTCCGGAGGTGGAGCCGGAGGTATCGATGGCAATGACAAACTCCTTGATGGCTTTGACTTCCTTGTACTCCAGCGGCTCGATCAGCGGCATTTTCCCATAGAGCTGCAGGCCGTAGGTATAGAAGATGTAATCAAATTCGTCGTCGTTGATCCGCATAGTCTCGCCCATGACGGCAAACTTTTTGAGAAATGCGGTGTAGTCGTATGTTTCCCGATTTACTGCGGCAAGGTTTTGCGTCATAGCGCCGGGATCGATCCCCCGCCGTTTGCCAAAGGTCTCAAGATCCACCTGCATCCGCTCCGATATCCCCTGCCACACCGCAGACATCCTGGCGTTTACCCCGACGGAATCACCGCCGTCGGGCGAACCTCCTCCGTTCCCGAAATTTGAAATGCCGAAGGCCTCCTCAATTTCTTCCGCCGTCATGTACCAGATCTCGTGATTGTCAGCGTAGAAGTATCCCCGGATTTCTGCGATTTTTTTTGGGTTCGGCTCGGTTTGACGCAGGTAAGAATATATCTTCTCCGCAGTGACATATTTGAGTTCTTTTTTGATGACCGCAATGTATTTTTTCTGCTGACGCTCTCTGCCGACAGCGACCGCCCTGAGGCCCAGCTCTGTGATCGCATTTTCCACGGCAATATCGCACGCCAAATCCCAATAGGGGCGGTTCAGCGTCGGGTTCATATACATATGGCGGAACACGCAGTGCATCACGATGTGCAGATAATCCCGCACCGGGAGCTCCCGTGCGGAGCGATAGAGCTTCAGCACATAGCGAGGATGGTAGAAAATGTGTTTGCCGTCCGTCAGAAGCGTCGATGTACCAATCGGATATAGCTCGAACTGACTCAGGGCGGCATCCAGAAACCGGAGATTTACCAGCAGCGTATTGCGAGAGAGAAGCAGAACCTCTCTGGCAATACGATTTAATTTTTCGTCTTTCTCTGTCTGTATGTCCATAGAGCTCCTCCGCTTTTAGATCAAGCCGTTTCTGCTTGCCTCGGAGAGAATTTCGTCGGGACTCATGTTTTTTATGCGTATCAGGTCCCCACGGGCGGCAGGATTGAAATGGCAGGCCGTGCCGTAATAATCATACAGCTGACGGCGGGCGTATTGGACGGTCGCCCAGTGTTCCTGCCTTTGCCGGCGCTCCTCCTCCCATTCCAGATTTTGCTCATGAGCTTTTTCCCCAGAAGAATACCTGTACTGCGATGCAGGATCATATGTCTCCGTCTTGGGGCTGTAAAACAAATCATCTCTGTTGATTTTCAGGTAATGCGAGGCAGCGGCCTCCTCCACAAAGCAGGATACCGGCTGCGTTGACAGCTCATAGGTCATGAACAGATTTTGCTTCGCTCTGGTAACGGCCACATAGAACAGCTTGCGCTCGTCCTCCAGATCGCTTTGGTACCTGTCCTTATTTTCCTCAAAAACGCCGCCCAGCACATGATAATATTTTCTGCCGCCCATATTGGAAACAGGAAACTCTCTTTTCATAAGCTCCGGCAGAAATACCGTGTGAAACTCCAGGCCCTTTGACTTGTGAACCGTCATGATCTGGACCGCATCGACATGCGGATCCTTCGGCTTGAAGCTGTGGTATTTATATTCCTCTGCGGCCTGCGTGCCTAAAAATTTAAGGATGCCGGTAATTCTTGCCGATAGCTGCCAGTCGCCGTATATTTCATCGTAGTCATCCAGTATTTTTGTAATGCCCTCCAGATCCATACGGCGTATGTCGATGTCCTCGGCGGCATCATCTAAGAACGCTGTTTTTTCACAGAAGCCGCAAAGAATCTCGCTTAAAGGAAGTTTTCCCCCTCTTGCGCAGCTTCGCAGAAATTTGAAGCCGGAGTTGAAGGCTGTGCTTTCTATGATATCCTGCCAGCACGCATACAGCTTCGCTTTGTCGATGTCGGACAAGATCTGCAAGGTAACAACGAAGCGGTTGAAATAGCTGCCGGAAAAGAAGTGCTCGGCGCTGTCCGTTTCAAACGGAATACCGGCCCGCTCCAATGCCGAGGATATCGGAACAATCGCTTTCCCCTTGCGGACGAGAACCGCCATCTCCCTGTACGGGATCCCGGCGTTATGCAACTCGGTGATTTTCTTCGCAATGGAGTCGAATTGGCTGCTTTTATCATCATATCTTTTCGCTTCTATCTGTACCGGCAGATTTGCGGCACCCGAGATCATTTTCTTTGGGATGCGCCGCCTGTTTCGGCCGATCACGCAATCCGCAATATCCACGATACCGGGAGCACAGCGGAAATTCTTCTCCAGACGAACCTGATGTACATCCGCATATCTCTCTGAAAAAGAGATCATATTGTCCGCATTGCTGCCTCGGAATTGGTATATCGTCTGGTCATCATCGCCCACAACACAGATGTTGGCCCCCATCTCGGCAATGCAGGATATGAGCTTTTCCTAAAGGTCGTTCACGTCCTGATACTCGTCCACCACCAGATATTTGATTTCGGACAGGTATTCCCGAATGTCCGGATCGCTTTTTATCTGGCGCAGTGTCTCAAAAATCATCAGCGCAAAATCGATATATTTGTGGTCGTAAAGGCATTTGATATACTTATTCAACACGGTGCGCTGTTCATCAGTCCATGCATCAGAGTTATCAAAGTCATCAATCATTTTATCGATACACTGCAGAAACAGCTGAATATTCCGTGGATACGGTTCAAGCTTCAGGTCGCTCATACCACATTCACCGCAGTACCGTGCGACAAATAGATGGCTCTTCACGGTGTCCAGGATCTTATATTCTCTGAACTGCTCGGTATATTTATTTAGCAGATGATAGCAAAAACCGTGAATCGTCCCCACATACATCTGGTCAATCTCCGGCGAAGCTTCCTCCCCCAGAGCCTTTGCAATGCGCTCCTTCATGGAGGACGCCGCTTTTTCCGTGAATGTGAAGGCTGCGATATGATGCGGCTTTATGTCCGATCTGCTTTTCAGAATATTGGCAATCCTCTGTGTAATAACTTCCGTTTTGCCAGATCCGGCGCAGGCGATCATCTGCAAATTGTGGTCAATTTCAGAAATTGCTTCCTGTTGCTCCGGTGTTAGGTTCACTTTGTCTGCCATATCATTCACCATAGCTTTTCAGCGCATCGTAAAGCTGCTTGTTGATCCTTGCCTTCTCCAATGCGGTCTTTCCCTCTGCAATGGAAAAGTGGGAAAGCAAGTACTCTCTAGTATTGTTGGCAAGGTCAAACTCCGCCGATGTATCCGCTGCCAGATCGAGAAGATCATAAAGCTCATTTTTGATTTCGCTCATCCCGGCATATCTGGCGGCACGGGAAATGAGTTTTGCCTGATTCCCGAGCGCCCCCGTAGAGACCAGTACATCATCGCCCACAAACGCAAAGAACTTCGGCATGACCAGATCCACATCCTCGGCACTTTCCACGGCAGAAAGGTCAACCCCCGCCTTTTTGGCCGCATCCTTTCGACCGGCGATACCATCCCATGGACGGATCAACTCCTGAAATTCATCCGCAACTGCACCGCTGCGAACTCTTACCGCTGCGATCTGATAAATTCCCTTTGCCGCTGACAGACTGAATGCTTCGGCACACCAAAAGGCGCAGTAATCGGTCAGCGCATCCTCAAAGCACTCATGGACGGGCATAAATTCGCTCTCTTTTACTTTTTCAGGTCTCCCTGCTATGCGGGGGTACGAAATCCCTTTTTCGTCATAAAACATGGCAACCGCACGCCTGCGTTCCTCCGTTGCCGGCCAGTAGGGCTTTTTCGTGCGGTATCGATTCGTATCTTCTTTCTGCTTTGTCAGTCGTATTTTCATATTTTCCGGCGAATAAAATATAAATTTTCTGCGATCGACATTCTCGCAGAGTTCCATGGCTTTGCCCGTAACCTTATCAGCAAGGTCATATTCACCGATCATGGCAAAATATTTGGCGGCGACGGCATAAAGCTCACAGCATAGGTCGTCCGTTTCTGCAACAAGCTCACACCATTGCTTCGGCTTAATGAAATTATTGGGGATGTAACTGTCGATCAGATCATACAGGACATTCTGCGTGCGGATCTCCGTCAGGTCATGTCTATGCAGATACGTAACAGCGGCATTTTCAAACCCCTCATCCCTGCGCATCCTGTAATACTGGCAAGCATAGAATTCCGAGATCTCCGGACGGAACAGCTTGAGAATATCCGGGATGATTTCCCGTTCCGCATATTTCTCTGTAAGGCCGGATGCAAACTCCAACAGATACGGATTTTCACAGGTGTCAGGTTTGTAAAAGCGTATCTCTTTGAAAATCTTGTCCAATACCGCTTCATTTGTGCAGGCAGCGCAGAGATAGTTTTCACTTGTACAGCCACAATTCAAACATTTCATGACTAATCCTCGTTTCCTTTCTTTATATATTTTCCGCTTTTTATCCTCTCGTCCGTCGGCTTTTCCGCATCCTCCGGAATTGCCCAGACATTCCCCAATTTTGACACACCGGGAATGCGTCCCTCGAGGCATAATGTGTTCACTCTGCGGACACCAATATTCCATTTTTCAGCAGCTTCTTTCACGGTAATAAATCCGTTCATATTCATCCTCCAGGTCTGAAGAAAGGCATTGCAGTGCCCGGCTGCAACGCCCGAAAAGATTTATTGCGACTGCAGGCGATACCGATAGTATTGCTTTAGCACCATAGCAATTCGCTTGTACATTATATTCTATATCTGGAACAAAGTTAATTGAACCTGAAGCTCTCCAATCAATTTACAATGCTATCTGCTATGCCGAAACATCAATTTTGGGATTAACTCTTTTGAGATAATTATAACTCAAAAGGGTTAATCTTTTCAAGTGCATTCGGATATGCTTTCTCTGTAAAAGGAGAGAGTACTATGAATATCGGAGAAGCTGTTAAAGAGAGAATTATAGAGTTATGTCGGGAGCGGGATATTTCCATCAATAAGTTGTGCAGCATAAGCGGCGTTACACAATCGACCGTCAATAATATTGTCAGCGGGCGCAACAACAGTGCAACGATTTCAACCATCAAAAAGCTATGCGATGGCCTGGGTATCACGATTCAGGAGTTTTTTGCGTCAAATCTGTTTGCCGATCTGGAGCAGGAGATCGAATAAGTCGGGCGGCG